>Ga0126314_10000204_pt1 | contig 30869 bp, 29 predicted proteins | sample Plot105B_FD_92535 | JGI IMG/M metagenome (GOLD analysis project Ga0126314, IMG submission 92535) | Serpentine soil microbial communities from UC McLaughlin Reserve, CA, USA - Plot105B | ecosystem: Environmental > Terrestrial > Soil > Grasslands | place: USA: UC McLaughlin Reserve, Lake County... | reverse complement strand
GCCGAGGTGGAAGGCGGCGATGCTGGTGTCGCCCCGGGTGACGTAGACGCGTTCACCGGGCTTCAGCGTCCAGGACTCGCGCTCGTCCAGGGCGCGGTAGCCGGCCTGCTCCAGACGGCGGGCCGTCTCGCGCACCGCGTGGTACGGCGTGGGCGAGGCATCGATGTACGCGAGCAGGTCATCGGCCAGGGCATCGGTGTCGGTGGGGCTCATGTGGGCCCGAAGCTAACCGCTGGCGGGCGTCCCGCCACGTCCGAATCACGTCCCCCGAGCGGGCGGCCGGGCCCCTGTCCCCGACGGAGGGACGGTGGAGGACGGCCGGGCCTGGGGGGCGGCGTCGAGGAAGGTCCCCAGCAGCACCCACCGGCGGGACTGGTCCTCCTGGCCGCGCCGGGCGAGCAGCGGCGTCGTGTAGTGCCAGAAGGGCAGCCGGTACACGGTGATGCCGCCCACGGTGCTCACGCGCGTCATCTCCGACAGGTGCCCGTCCTTCTCGTAGACGAGATACTGGTGGTCCACGCCGGGCATGGTGAGGCTCACGTGCATGTCCACGTAGCCGTCGCGGGCTTCGACCTCCTCCGGGTGGTGGTCGTTGTGCGGGCCGGAGTAGTCGCCGGGGCCGTAGCACAGCACCTGGATGCCCCACTTGCGGCGCAGCACCCGGCCGCTGACGGAGGCGGCGAAGGCGGCGAAGGTGTCCGAGCGGAGCATGGTGGTGAGGCCCACCGCTTCCGCCGCGCGCCAGGAGCGGGAGCGCCGGTTCTCCAGCAGCGCGGTGCGCACGCGGACTGTCTTGGGCAGCAGCTCCATGTAGTTCATCGTCATCCCGGAGATGGAGTCGAAGGGGATGGGGTCCTCCATGGGCACCAGGGTGTCATTGAGCGCCGTGTCGAGCGCATCGCGACAGGCGGCGGCGCGAGTCGCGTCCACCACGCCCTGGAGGGAGACGAAGCGGCGCGCGGGGTCCAGCAGCGCGCCCGACACCGACGTGTCGCGCCCGTCCAGGATGCGACGGCCCTTGGCGGTGAGGAGGTCAGCGAACTCGGCGGGGAAACGCTTCATGGCGCCCCGAATACGGCTTCACGGGCCGGTTGTCCTGCGGAATGCGCGACGCCCTGGAAGCGGGCCGGGCCCCAGTGAAGCGACGCATGACATGCCGCGTCACACAGGGAGTACGGATGGAGTTCCGCTGGACGGCAACCTTTACCGAGATCCTGCGATAACCTCCTGATTCGTCGAACTCCGGAGAGTCCCCCCAGCATGGATCCCATCCGCAACCGCCCTCGCGTCGTCACGTCGAACCCCTCCACGTCGCTTCAGCCGCAGAAGGAGGCGCAGCAGACCGTGGCCCCGGCGAGGACCAACGCGGTGGGGCATGCGCAGCTGAGCACCTTCGAGGCGAAGCTGGCGGCGCCGGCGGCGGCGACGCAGCCGCAGCCCGGTGCGTGGCGTGGCGGGCCGGACACCGAGGTGGGCAAGGCGGTGCAGGCCATCTGGGAGCGGATGAAGACGATGCCGGGGGCGGACATCTCCATCAAGGGTGACACGCCGGCGTCGCTGCTCGGCCGCGCCATCCTGGACGGCAAGAAGGTGTCGAACGAGCAGATCATCGCGATGTCGAAGGTGACGTTGGATCAGCTCGCGACGGATCCGAAGGACCGGGAGAAGGTCCTGAAGAAGGTGCCGAACGCGCGCGAGCTGCCGGTGCACAAGTTCACGGTGGCGATGCTGTCGGCGGCGACGGGGATTGATCCGAAGAAGCTGTCCGAGGCCTGCCCCGACCTGGGCCTGACGGGCGCGCCGGGCACCCCGCTGCTGTACGCGGCGGAGGGGCAGAGCACGCAGCGCTCCACCGCGCTGCACGACTTCACGGACTACCTGCGCGGAGCGGGCATCAAGGGCCTGAACAAGGCCGTGTGGGGCGTGGAGAACCGCATCCTGTCAGCCCTCGTCTCCGTCGTGGGCGGCGGGCGGTACTGAGCAGACCGGGGTTCACGCCATGAGGCGTGTCAGGGCCGTGTCCCGAACAGGGGCACGGCCCTTCGTCTTTCAGGGGGCGAGCTTCGAGGGTGAGGCGCTCAAGGTCCTGGCAGGTGCGCGGCTGGGGCAACCGGCTGGCATCCAGGCACAACGCCGACAGGTCGCATGCGCGGCTTTCACCGCGATGCACGCACTTGAGTGCTGAGCTCAGTCGCCTCGTTCAGGCGCCGCGCCAGAGAGCTTCGCGCGAGCGGCTTCCAGCCGTTTTGCCCGAACCTTCCCCGCGACGCCGAGCAGCTTGCGGTCACGCGCCCAGCGCTCGCAGGTGGGCGCATCAACCTGGGCCCACAGCGGCTCGCTCTCCGCGAGCGTGCGCTGTACCTGGGCCAGCGCGCCGCCGAGCGCCACATGCGTCGCGGCGGAAGCAGGGTCCGCCTGGGCCAGTCCGCGCATCATCACCGCGAGCGAGAGCAGCTCCTCGCGGGTGGAATCGGGCCAGCCACTCCGTCGACCAAGCTGGAGAAGCCAACCGAGGAGCGCGAGCTGGACGTGACAGTCCTCCACGGTGCGGAAGGGCTTGAGGTAGCGCGTGTAGCCATCGCCCGGGAGGATTTCGTCCGAGGACACAGCCACGTCTTCAAGTCGCAGCTCCGCGTGGGGGACCTCTGGCACGAAGGGAAGCTCGGGCAGCTCGGTGACCTGGATGCCCGCGCGCCTGGCGTCCACGGCGACGAGCCGGAGCCGGTTGCGGCCCTGCTCGTCCTGCCCCTCGGAGGCGACGATGAGCAGCACCTCCGCACGCGTGCCCAGCGTGACGAAGGTCTTCTCGCCCGTGAGCGTCCAGCCCATGGCTGACTGAGCCAGGCGGGTCTGGATGGCGGCCGGATGCCCACCCATGGCCTCCGTGGCGCAGAGCGCGACGGGCTTGTCGGCGGGGAGCATGGGGAACAAGAAGCGGAGGGCGGCGTGGTACCCGGAGGAGAAAGCAAAGCCGAGCCGGTCCGCGCGGAAGCCTCCTGCGAGCGCGAGGTCCGCGGGTGCCGGGAAGAGGGACACGAGCTCCAGATGCCGACGCCACCACGTCTCGACGGAGTCGAGGGTGACGGGCTCGGGGGACTCGGTGAGCAGGAAGGAGAGGACGTCGTTCACACCGTGACTGTACTTCACCCCGGTGCAGACGGCATTTGCAACGCTACGTCCAGCATCGCTCACGCCGCCTCGGCATTGTCTGGATTGGTCATGCTCGATACCAACTGGTCCCCTGAGGCGGAATGACTGGCGAGGCAATCTTCAGCACAGTGTGCGCTTCGAAACGAACCAGACATAGCGTCTTGTCCACTTCGTCGACAGATGCAACCCGCGCTTCGGCACAAACAAGGGACTCGGCGCCACCATGGCCACATCTGTGAAATCGGACCCGCTCACCAAGTCGCGCGGCCACTTCGCAGAGTTTCCCTATCTCTCTCGTCGTAGGGATGACTTCAACCCTATCGTCATCGAGCCATATATTGCCCCAGCGTCGATTCGGGTCTTTCTCCTGGCGAACGACCAAATAGAGCATATGCCCTCGGACCGATGCATGCCCATCACCAGTCACATTACAACCAGACCAGCTGCCCCTGTCGAGCCTTCTGTTGCCGCGAGGGCCCTCCGACGAGCCCGAGGGAATCGCATCCCTCATCGCAAAGCAACGAAGCCCGCAGCAACATCACTGCGGGCTCTTCGAGCGAAGTACGTCACCCCGCCAGACGCTTGCGCCCGCCCGTGGACTTCTTGCCCTTGGCGGGCTTCGTCGCGCTCTTCGTCCCCTTCACAGGCTTCTTCGCGGAGCGGGACTTGGACACGGACTTCTTCTTCGCCCCGGCCTTCTTCGTGGCCTTCTTCCGGGCGGGGGCCTTCTTCTCCGGCGCCAGGATGGTGCCCCGGCACGTAGGGGCTCCACAGCGGCACACGTAGAGGGACTCGGACTCCGGCCCCATCTCCTCGGTGCGCTCGTAGGCGTAGTCGTAGACCAGTTCCTCCCCCACCTCGAGCGCGCGCAGGGCGAAGATGTAGATGCCCCCCTTGTCGATGAGCGCCTCGCAGTTGGGCGCGCACGAGTGGTTGATGTAGCGCGCCTCGTTGTGGAGGGTGCCCGCGTCGAGCACCGTCTTGGGGTCCAGGTTGAACAGGAAGGTGTGGTGCCGACCCATGGACTCGTCGTCGTAGCGACGGTCCGCCTCCTCCTGGGTGATGCGCTCACCGACGTACTCGATGATGCGCTCGCCCTTGCGGATGCGGCGGGTGGCGAAGGCGCCCGTGCCCTGGATGGACGACGGACGCAGCTCGAAGGGAATGGGCTTGGAGGAAGGAGTGAAAGTGGAGGATGTCATGCGGGTATGAGCGGCCCGGAGTTCACGTCGGCCAGGACGCTCCATCAACGGCGGTGTAGCGTGCACCAGACGGACTCTCGATGAAAGGCGTTCGATGATGCGGTGGTGGCTGGTGCTCGGTGCGGTGAACGCTTTCCTGTCCGTGGCCGCGGGGGCCTTCGGCGCGCATGCGCTCAAGGCCCGACTCCCTCCGGACCTCCTCGTCATCTTCGAGACCGGCGCGCGCTACCACATGTACCACGCGCTCGGCCTGCTGGCGGTGGGACTGCTGGCCCTGCTGCGCCCCTCCCCACTCCTCAACGGCGCGGGCTGGGCCATGCTCGTGGGCATCGTCCTGTTCTCCGGCAGCCTCTACGCGCTCGCACTCTCCGGCGTGCGCGTCCTGGGCGCCGTGACGCCCCTGGGCGGCCTGGGATTCCTCGCCGGCTGGACTCTCTTCGCCATCGCCGCCTGGCGCGCCGCGCCCTAGTCCTCTGACTGGGAGGAGATTGACGGGTGACCTGACGCGTGTTGCCCAGGGATGAGGGCGCACGCGCGGAGTCGGGGACTGCATCTGAAGCAGGCGGACATCGTGACGGACCGGGGTAGTGGCTCGCAGGCGGGTCACCCAAGCTGTTCGAAGCGGGGGCGGCCAGGCGGATCACGAGTCGGAGCGGTCGGGACGGCGGTCCGTTCACCCTGTGATGGACCTCCCCTTCGGATCGCTCGCAGGTCACCTCGGCGGATCGCACTTTCGCTCAGGACCGAAGCACGCGTGCTCGGGAGCGTCAAGGGTCGGCTGCGCCCAAACCTGAATGGTTCTGAGCCCTTGCCCCCCTCCACGGGCGGACACCGGGCAATCGGCCGCAAGCGGCCAATTCCATGCGATCAAGAGTCGCGACCCGTTTGGCTGACCCGCTCGCGGTCCATGCCCCCGGATCCCGACACTCGCGTCCCTGCTCCGAGCCAACCGACTCCGCCCCCCCCATCACGGCTGCCGATAGAAGTCCCACCGTCGCTCCGCCTCGTAGAACGCCACGAGACAGTGACTGGCCGGCGAGAAAATGATGACAACCTGTGCTCGCAACTCAAACCAGAGAGGGAGAAGATCCTCTGCCTGATCCACCTCGATCTTGACCCAAGGATACCCTCGATTCGCAGGCTGTTCCACGTGAGCCCAGAACGAGCATCCCATCGAGAAGTCGACCTCGGAAAGATTCGAGCCAATCCATGTCGCAAAATCCCCGGGCCGAACCAGAATGGAGGCATCCGTGGAGTTGCGTGGGACCTCAAAAAGCCCTGGCATCAATTCGTAGGCATGAAGTGGAGTGACGCGGAGCCCGACCGTCTCTTGCAGCTCCACGAAACGCGCCTTGGGAATAGCTGCCATCACCTCCTTGACCACTGGATAGGAAGCAAATGCTGCCTCGACCGTGCTGATATCCGTGTCGTCACTTTTGCCCATCGCTGGTCCACCCTTGAACGAAGAATTGACAATCATCATTAACGGAGCGGAAGCGGTCCTCGGTTCAACGATTCAACCCGCGCCGGACACAATCGCATCCAGACTATCAGTACAACGGGGGCGCAGAGGGCTGAATATGGCCTTGGGCGAGAACTCAGCGCCCCTATACACCGTCTGACAGTTCGAGCAAACAGGCTTGGGTGTAGTATACGGTGCCAATCCTGTTCCGGCAAAACGCACCTCGTAGGCAGGCGCAAGCCGCAGGCGACGAACAGTGGTGTCGTTATCTATCTTCAAGAGGAGCGGATTGGAGCAATAGGACTCTGCACAGCCAAGCGCAGACCTGCTCAGGTCGCGAGGCGTGCCGGCTCTGCCTGCCTCATCTACAGCGGCGGCCCAACTGCCCCTCAGGCGAGCACCATCCCGTGAACGATAACGGTGGATGAACGGCGAGAACTGGCTGCCAAGCTCACTCTTCAGTGTCCCACCTCTCACGAGCAGCCAATATGGCGGGCATTACCTCTGCCTCAACCATTTCCCGAGTCCAAGCGCCGCCGGGAAAGTATGACCAACCCTTCACCCCAGCTGTCTCTCCGATGCTCAGCCTAAATGCTGCGCGAAGATAGGAAGCTATCAACTGCTGCGAGAGCCCGATATCAGACATTGAAGCAAGATAAACAACCATATCACAAACCGAACCTCCACGCCTCGCCATTCCCCTCAACTCCCTAAGCACCCCAGGATCGCGAACCATCACTCCTCCGCAAAGAGAACCCGAACATCACTGCATACACCAGACTCTCCACCACTCCGCTCAACCTTTGCCCTCAGAAAACCAAACTCAGCAGCACGCCTCGCGGTCACTCTCGCATCTGCTCAAGTAGTATCAGCCGTCCACAGCCGCACCAACCACGCCAATAGGAAACAGGCCGCGCATCCCGTTACTCGCATACGCCCTCAGGCAGTCCTCAATACGGTATGCGCTCCCGGTGATGAACACTCGCCCCGATTTTTTCTCCACTACCAGCGGACCATACCCAATGATCGACTCCCTCACATCTCCGGTCAAAATGTACCTTGGAGAGTTGACAGACAAAAACAAGAGCCCACCCGACTCAGCAATACAGTCCGGAACCACATCAAGCACACCCTCGCCAAAATAGGCGTTTAGCAACCGCCGCACTTGCATGCGCAATCCATCGGAAACCTTGGACGTAGCTCCCTCAGTCATGGTCCTTCCGATCGCTCACCGCCGCCCCGCAGCGCTCATAATCCGGAACATCACCCATCGCCCTACGATCCCACGTCCTCAACAAGACAACCACTGCGAGCCATCAACTCCCATACCCAGTCATCACCAGGAACGACAAAATGAGTCAAAGCACCACGTACCGGCTCTCTGGCTCGTTCCGACGCCGCAATCAACTCCTGAAGCCATTCAGACTCGTTAACGGTCAGCACACTCCGCCTGTATTCGCCATCCACCCTCAGTTGGTCTCGGTCAACAAGCACTGACGGCACCATCCGCAGCGCAGCCACACCGCGAAACTCGAACAACACGCGCCTCCCGTCAGCACCATCAACAATCACTCTGAGGCTCCCATCTTGAGCAGAGAACTTCACGTCCTCCATGGGGGCGTCATCGATCTCCAAACCTTCAATCCAGCACTGTACTTTCATCTCTCTATCTCGCAGGGATGTTCTTGCTATTCCCAAGCTTCAGTCGGATGATCTTGCCATTTCACCAAGTCGGACATCCACACTGCAGTGCCTACCTCTCAACGAGGGATGAATGCGCCCCCTGGTACGCCCTTCAGCACCTCGCGAGCGATGGCCCACACCTGCTGTCCTAGTTCCGCATCGTTCATACCCCGCTCCCCATGTGGAGTGCCAAGAAGAAGTCTAGCGACATCAGGCCCTCGGGGGGTCACTTTTTCAGGCTGGGTTCATGAGAGGACCCATCGGACCGGGAAAGGCAGATTACTGCGAATGAGAGGCCTCACGGGCGATGACGAGAAACAGGGTCCGGGACTGCTCCACCGACTCCTTCGAATTCGATCAATCCATTCTTCAGGACAGGTGTTCCCGGGGGGCAGGCGAAGACGATGCGCGGGTTTCGCATGCTCCGAAATGAGACAGCATGCCAAAGCCCCACGGCATTGCTGAGTACAGCGCGCCCCCCGTTACGCCAGTCTCTCTCTGCCCCCTCAGGAAAGAGAACCCCAACGAGCGAACCGTGACGACCTAGGGTTGCGGGGGCGATAACGAACTGAGCCGTCTGAGGTTCCTGGGCTTGGTCGAGTTGTCTCTGCGTTACCGTCAGGGACCAAGGTGCCTCTACATCCGCATCGAGGACGTCGGTCCGTTCCACTCGAATTTCGGCATCCGGCCACTTCGACGCCACGCAGGTTCGGATCGACTGGGCCATCCACTCGGGATCAGCAAACACCTCCGCCAGGAACGGCGTCTTCGTTGCGAGGCGATACATGCTCCTGTGTCGATACCAATCGAAGACCGCCCCAGAGAAACACTCAAGAACGAACTCCGTGAACCAAAAAGGTCGTGCGTCAGCCGTTACGACATCAACATCGACCGAGCCATCAACCAAGGGGAGCAGCAAAACAAAGAAAGACGACTCACCGCTCTCGCCTCCAACCAAGCCGCTCTTGGAAGCCATTGTTTGCATTTCGAAGTCCCTGGAGACCACGAAGAACTCAGGATACTCCTCCAACAGTCTTCCGTTCTCGGAGAGAACCACCAACTCCACCCCGCAATAGAGCTTTGGCCAGCGCCTCCGAACCCGCCGGATGAACCGCTGTAGAACCCACTGAAGATCATCCTTGATGAAAAAATCAAAATCATACCCTGACATAGTCTATTGTTCTCCCATCTTTCCATGGCCGGCCTGACGAACGGACCAGGTACTCCTGTTGAGCTCTTTCTCCCATTGATTTCGTCGGGCCTGATTCACAGCTTGGATGAATCCGTCGCTGGTCGCGAGTTGAACCTACGTGAGTCGGCTGAACCTGAGCGAAACGCAGAGGAGCGAGAAGGCTGCGTGCTTCCGGACGACACCGCACCATGCCCCCTTTGGCCGCTCGCGCCTTCGTCTTGACATGAACCGCAGCCTCTCCTGTCTCTCAGAGCTTCATCATTTTCGCCCCCGGTGAGCGTCAAGGCAGATGTAGCGAGAGAGGATTCAGCCGATGCGCTGCATCTCCTGCATGGTGGGGTGAGGTTCGGAGAGAGGCCATGACGGACGGGACCTGCTGGCGTCCAGTTGCGCGTGTCACGATTCCAGCGCTCGGGGTGACAGGCTCGGGCGCGCTGGTACACTCGGTGGCGTCGCGTCAGCAGCATGGCCTCCCGACCGAAGTGCCTGTCGTCGGGCGTGACGAAGCGGACGGCGGAGTGTCTGTGCTCGGTGTTGTACCAGTTCACGAAGCTCATCTCCACGGCACGCCCGAGCCCTCGCTACTGCCCGTCACTAACTCCAGTTCATATTCCCGGCGGCATGCCCTTGTGAACGGTTACGATTGGCTCAATAATTCCGAAAACGAAACCGCGACAACTAACGGACAGAGCCGCCGTAATCAAAAAAGAAGACCGACTCAACAAGTCCGGCAATCGCCTTTCGCCAGGAGTCGCCATTTGACCCATCCTGGGAAGATACCAGACGACTGCGAACCTGTCTCATTTCAACCGAGCAGTTTCGCTCTTGCACCAAATTCCCCGCTTCGAAAACCAACTCCAGAACCTCGTACCACTCAAATGCAGGATGCATCGCGAATTGCCGTAACCGGCTCTCTCTCTCTGGCAGCGCAGTCACATGAATAAAGTCATCCCCCAGGAGCAGGCCTCCTGAAAATGGCATCGGACCATGCCTCCCCGAATAGACGACGCGAAGTTTCCCCTCTGCCTCAACGTGAGGGCTCAACCCTCGAATTGAGGGGCCTTTTCCAGCCTTAATCATCAACTGTTCTCTGAATGAAAGCCCTAGCCGAACACGCTCCAGCAAGAGGACCCTCTCGTCAAGACGGTACACGCACCGAAAGCCACGCCGGTCGGGCGTCGATCCAGTTTCCGGATTCAATCCGTGTTCTTTAGGTTGAAACAACCCCCTCCCATTCACACCAGCCAGAAAGAACACCCTCTCCCCAAAGAGGACACTGTCACCTGTGTCAAACGTCATAAATTCTCACCAGGCACAACCGGCTCCAGTCGGGAGAGTCCATCCCCTGCAGCGCACTGCGCGCTACGCTAGCGTGTCTCGACCCGCCAACCTGCGGCCATCAGGGCCCAGCACCAACTTGATCTCTGCCCCTTCGAACGCAACGGCGCACCCTGGGGGCAGGGCGAGCACATCCGCGAACTCAGGCCGCTTTTGAATTAGCTGCCAACCCCAGAGTGCTTCCAGTGCTTGGCCACCGTCGGCGGATTCCGTGGAAACAAACCAGCCGGAGTCCCCATCAGCCACATCTGCAGTCCGCTGCAGCCAAATCCGCGACTTCTCCAGGCACCCTTTTTCGACCACGACCTTATCAAGCAACTCGCACGTCTCTGGCATAAGGCCCAACTGCCTGGCGAATTCAATTTGCCGCCCGACAATCAGGAGAAGGGGCGAAAGGTTTTTATCCTCACCTAGGATTGACTGTCCTCCGATCACTGGACGGACAACGACCAAGGCGTCTCGCTCTTTATTGAACGAGAAAACCATCCCACCAAGACTAAATGTTTCTCCCTCTCTAAAAACGGCACCTCTTGAGGCCACCGAGGCCATGGCGCGCAGGAGCATTCCGCACTGTTCCTCTCGACCTTTCTCACAGTGGGCCACCAACAGGTTGATCGCCCCGACGGCGAACCAATGTCGCGGACATCGGCTGCCGGGCACAGCGGGGCGGCGTTGGTGACTTTGGGCCTCTCGACGAGGTCGTGTTTGGCCGCGATCCGGACAAGTCACCCCACCAGGGCCCGGGCCCGGTGTCACTCCCGAACCAGCGGAGGCATCGGGTACACCAGGTCCAACTCCCGGTTGTTGCGGATGCCACAGGCCTCGCGCTGCACCATCAGGTACCAGCGCTGAAGCTCCGCCTCCTTGCGCAGCACCCGGTAGCGCTCCAGGCGCACCGCCCGCGCGGGGCCTCGGGCCATCAACAGCTCCCGCTCCGCGCCCTCCAGGGCCGCCAGGGCCTTCTCCAGCTTCTCGCCGGTGCGCCTGAGCGCGGAGGCCTTCTCCTTCTGGAACTCGGCCTCCACCGGCAACAACGCGTTGACGCTCTGTTCTCGGGCCATGCCCTTGGGTCTAACCACCACCCACGGGCGCTCGCAGCGCGTGGGATGAGCCCAGCTGAAGCTCCCGCTCAGTCCGGCTTGCCCTCCAGGGCAGTGAGCGGCGAAGTGGCTGCCACCCTGCCCCCGCGCCATCATCCCCTCCCCACACCCACGCCCAGGCACCGCCATGCGCGCCCTCCTCCTCGCCCTCGTCGTCACCACGGCCTCGGCCCAGCAGACCGGAGCTTCGGCTCCTGCGCCAAAGTCGTACCTGCTGCGCCCCACGAGCGTCTTCGACGGCGTCACCCCCAAGCCCCATGCGGGCTGGGTCGTCCTCGTCACCGGAGAGCGCATCATCGCCGCCGGCCCCGAAGCCCAGGTGAAGCCACCCGAGGGCGCGGAGGTCATCGACCTGGCGGGCACCACCCTGTTGCCCGGCCTCATCGAGGGCCACTCGCACCTGTTCCTCCACCCGTACAACGAGGCCACCTGGAACGACCAGGTGCTGAAGGAGTCCCTGTCCCTGCGCGTGGCCCGCGCCACCCAGCATGCACGCGAGACGCTGCTCGCGGGCTTCACCACCGCGCGCGACCTGGGCACCGAGGGAGCGGGCGACGCCGACGTCGGACTCAAGCAAGCCATTCAGCAGGGCATCATCCCCGGGCCCCGACTGCTCGTGGCGACGCGGGCGCTGGTGGCCAGCGGCACCTACGGCCCCAAGGGCTTCGCCCCCGAGTGGCACGTCCCCCAGGGAGCCGAGGAGGCCGACGGCGTCGATGACCTGGTGCGCGCGGTGCGCGGACAGATGGGTCGGGGCGCCGACTGGGTGAAGGTCTACGGCGACTATCGCTGGGGCCCCTCGGGCGAGGCGCGCCCCACCTACTCACTGGAGGAGATGAAGCGAATCGTGGAGACGGCGAGCGACGGAGGCCGCCCCGTCTCCGTCCACGCCAGCACGCCCGAGGGCATGCGCCGCGCGGTGCTCGCCGGCGCCCAGAGCATCGAACACGGCGATGGAGGAACGCCCGAGGTCTTCCGCCTCATGGCGCAGCGCGGAGTCTTCCTCTGCCCCACGCTGGCGGCGGGCGACGCGCTGTTTCGCTACCACGGCTGGAAGAAGGGCGTGGACCCGGAGCCCGCCTCCATTCAGGAGAAGCGCACAAGCTTCCGCGCGGCGCTCGCGGCGGGCGTGCCCATGTGCGTGGGCGGAGACTCGGGCGTCTTCACCCACGGGGAGAACGGGCGCGAGTTGGAGCTGATGGTGGAGTACGGCATGACGCCCGTGCAGGTGCTCCAGGCGGCCACGTCCGGCAACGCGAAGATGCTGCGCCGCGAGGACCGGCTCGGGCGGGTGAAGGCGGGGCTCTTCGCGGACCTCGTCGCCGTGGAGGGAGACCCCACGCGGGACATCTCCGCCGTGCGCAAGGTCCGCTGGGTGATGAAGAACGGAACGCCCTACCGCCGCTGACTCGCCAGGCCGATTCCCGCGGGCTCCCCACAGGCCGCCTCCACCGACGCGGGCAGGAAGTCCCGCTCCGACGACGCCGAGGGCGCCACGTCATCCGAGGCCACCCGCCGCCACGCATCCCGCAGCAGCAGATAGCCCGCGACGAACAGCATCCCGTTGCGCGCCAGCAGCAGCAGCGTCTGGGGAATGTCCAGCCCGTACTTGTACGAGGGGCCCACGAAGACGCCTCGCGACAGGACGGCGGCGACGAGGATGAGCACGGGCACCGTGCGCGAACCGGACAGGAGCGCCAGCGCCGCCGCGCCCATCACCCACGTCAGGAACTGCGGGCTGAGCACCGGGTTGAGGATGATGAAGGCCACCAGCGGCCCCAGCGCCAGCCGCGCCAGGTCCTCCATTCGCTCGGGGGCGCGGCGACGCACGGACCACACACCCACGGCGGCCATGCCCAGCGAGCCCACCACCCACAGCCACCGGCTCACCGCCCGCACGCCCTCGGCGGCGGCGCCGTGCAGCTCGTACGCCGCGGGCGCGTGAATCCACCGCACGCCCTGGGCAAGGCCCAGGTGATGAGAGGCCCACAGCAGCGAGGCCCCGAACGACTCCACCTGGAGCCCCCGGTCCACGTGGAACGACGCGAAGCCCCACCAGGGCCACACGGCGCTCAGCGGCAACAGCGGAGCCACGCCCAGCGTCAGGCCCACCACCAGCTTGCCCAGCGTGCCGCGCTTCCAGGCGACTGCCAGGGCCAGCGGAACCAGCACCACCGGGTAGAGCTTCGTCACCACGCCCACCGAGAGCGCCAGCCCCGCCACCGTCTCGCGACGACGCGCCAGCGCGAAGAGGGCCGCCATCGTCAGCGCCGCGGGGATGAGGTCATAGCGCTTGAGGTAGTAGAGCGCCGCCATCCACGACGTCACCGAGTACGCCAGACACGGCACCACGGAGCGCCACGTCCTGCCCCACTTGCGCGCGCCCTCGGTCAGCAGCACCCACTTGATGAACCCATCCATCACGGTGAGCTGGAGCCCGAAGAGCGGGATGAACTCCCACTGCGTGGAGCGCACCCACGCGGCGGGGATGAACCACAAGAGCGCGTAGGGCGGGTACTCGAAGCGGAAGTCCTGGTTGGGCGTGGCGCCGCCGAGGAAGGCGCGCGCCGTCTTGAAGTAGAGGTCCAGGTCGCCGATGCGAGGCGAGAACGCGTACACCACGAGCGGCGTCACGCCGACGAGGAACGCGACCCAGTGCCAGGGCCCGAGACGGGCGGAAGCGGAAGTCGACGGAAGAGGGGGTGTGGAGGCGGACACGCGAGCGCACTCTGTCCAATCCCGGCTGCTCTTGTCGCGGGGAAAGAGAGACACGGCGCCCCCTCCCCTGCTCGGGCGCCACCCGAGGAGGCGAAGTCTACCCGGGTCGGTATCACGCGGGGCGGGGCAGGGGCACGGCCGCCACCTGCATGAAGAGCCGCTCGACGTCCCTCCGAGCGCACAGGTCCGTGCCCTGGGAGAGCAGGGCCGCCGTGCCGGAGGCGATGCCCCAGCGCAGGGCGTCCTCGTACGACTGGCCCCGGGAGAGCGAAAGCGTCATCCCCGCCACGAAGCTGTCACCCGCGCCCACCGAGCTGTGCGTCTCCACGGGCGGAGGCGAGGCGCGAAGCTGCGTGTCGCGCGTCGTCAGGAGCGCGCCGTCGGCGCCCATGGACACGGCGAGGACCTCCGCGCGCCCCCGCGCCACCAGCTCCCGCGCCGCCGCGGCCTGGCTGTCCAGGTCCTCCGCCTTCATGCCCGTCAGCTCACGCAGCTCGCGGCGGTTGGGCTTGGCCAGGAACACGCCCTCCTCCAGCGCGATGGAGAGCGGCGTCCCGCTGGTGTCCACGACGGCGCGCACGCCCAGCCCCTTCGCCAGTCGCGCGACGCGCGCATAGAAGTCCTCGGGCACGCCCTGGGGCAGGCTCCCGCTGGCCACGATGAACGCGGCGCCCGTGGCCACCTCGCCCACCGCGCTCAGGCAGCGCTGCCACTCGCGCTCGGAGAGCACGGGCCCGGGGAGGATGAAGCGGTACTCGCGGGCGCTGGCGCCCTCGGCCACGGTGAAGCTCTCGCGCGTGGAACCCTCCACGGGGATGGAGCGGCGCAACAGCCCCTTCTCCTCCAGCAGCTCCTCCAACATCAGCCCCGTGGCGCCGCCCCGCGTATAGACGGCGATGGCCTCACCGCCCAGCTCGCGCACCACGCGCGCCACGTTGATGCCGCCGCCACCCGGGTCCCTGCGCACGGAGCCACAGCGCAGCTTGTGCTCCGGGGTGACCTCCGGCACCGACGTCGCCACGTCGATGGCGGGGTTGAGCGTCAGCGTCACGATGTGCGCCATGTGCCAGGTCTCCAACAGTGGGAGGTAGACATCCCTCTCGGAACAAGAACGCGCGCAGCGTGCCCCACACGGAACGTCCCCGCCAGCCCGGGCGTTGCCATCCCCGCGCGGCTGAGGCGAGATGCGCCCCATGCCTTCGCCACGAGGCCCCACGCGGGAACAGCTCGCCGCGGCCACCGGCCACACCATGCCGGACATCATCTCGCGCGGCCTGCGCGTGCTCTTCTGCGGCATCAACCCCAGCCTCTACTCCGTGGTGATGGGTCACCACTTCGCGCGCCCGGGCAACCGCTTCTGGCCCACGCTGCACCTGTCGGGCTTCACGCCCCGGCAGCTGCGTCCCTCGGAGCAGGCCGAGCTGCGCGAGCACGGCCTGGGCATCACCAACGTCGTCGACCGCGCCACGGCGACCGCGGACCTGCTCGACAAGGCGGAGCTGCTCACGGGCGCCGTCTCGCTGGAGGCCAAGGTGCGCCGCTACCGCCCCCGCTTCCTCGCGGTGCTGGGCATGGGCGCGTACCGCACCGCCTTCGCGCGGCCCAAGGCAGAGCTCGGGCTCCAACCGGAGACCATGGGCACCACGCGGCTGTGGGTGCTGCCCAATCCCAGCGGCCTCAACGCCCACTATCAGCTCCAGGACCTGGCCCGCCTCTACGCGCAGCTGCGTCAGGCGGCCGACGAGGGCTGAAGCCCGCGTCAGTCGATGAGCTTCGCCTCGCGCGCGAAGCGGGTGACGACGGGCTGCACCTTCGGGAACGCGGCGGCGTTGCAGGCCAGCAGGCCGCGCAGGTTCTGGAGCTCGGAGCCGTCATAGCGGTACGGCGTGCCGCCCAGGTCCGTGAGGATGCCCCCGGCCGAGCGCAGCACGGCCTCCGGCGCGCAGTTGTCCCAGCGGTAGCTCTTGTCGCTGACGTGCAGGTAGAGGTCCGCCTTGGACTCCGCGAGCAGGCCGCACTTGACGCCCACCGAGCCGGACTCCTGCTCCCGGGTGATGCCCAGCCGCGCCACCACCTGGTTCGTCAGCTTGGAGCGATGCGAGCGCGACACCACCAGTCGCAGTGACGCGGGCTCCGCCTCGTCCGACACGCGCAGGGCGCGGCGCGTGCCCGCCGACTCCACGAAGCCCCCCTGCCCCACCACGCCCGAGTAGAGCGTGTCGCCCACCGGCCGGTACACCACGCCCAGCACGGCCTCGGTGCCGATGGCCAGGCCGATGTGGATGGCGAACTCGCCGTTGCGGTTGACGAACTCCTGGGTGCCGTCGAGCGGGTCCACGAACCAGCAGCGCTCGAAGCGGCCGGCGACGGCGCTGTTGTCGGACTCCTCGGCCACCACGCCGTCACCGGGGAAGGCGCGGCGCAGCGCGTCCACGATGAGGGCGTTGGCTCGGGTGTCCGCCTCCGTGACGGGCCCCTGGCCGCCCGCCTTGTCCTCGACGGAGAAGGCGGTGGCGTAGACCTGCAGCAAGAGGGCGCCTGCTTCGCGGGCGATGCGGCGGGCGGTGTCGAGCTCGGTGTCGAGGGATGGCATGGGCGGACAGTCTGCCCTCGAAAGGGGCCTGGGTGGGAGGTCGAACGGCGGGCAAGGCTGGGGCGAACCGCCCCACGCGGGGCGAAGTGCCCCACAAGGTTCGGTGTGCTCGCGAGGGAAGTTGGTGGCGCGGCTTCTGCACTGCACGAAGCGAACCGTGAGTGCTCGGGGAGCGGGCCCGCGCCCAGGCCCCCGAGACACCGTGAGGACAGGCCGAGATGATGAAAGTGCTGCTGACGGGGTTGATGCTGCTGTTTGGAGCGATGCTCGCCTTCGGGGGCGGGCGCATGCTGTACCGGGCCCATGCGAGCGAGCGCTGGCCCACCACCGAGGGCACCGTGGTGGCGTCGGGCGTGGAGACGCTGCGCAGCCGGCGCACCACCCGCTTCCACCCGGAGGTGCGCTACGAGTACGCGGTGGGCGGCCACACCTATTCGGCGGACACCATTTCATTCGGAGGCAATGACACGGGCGCGCTGCCGGATGCCCAGCGCCTGACGCACCGGTATGCCTCCGGCACGAAGCTGCCCGTGCACTACGAGCCGGACGACCCGGCGGTGGCGTGCGTGGAGTGCGGCGGCGCGGGCATGTCCAGCTACGTGGTGATGCTGGGGGGCCTGGCCGTCGCCGGAATCGCTGGCGTGGGCATGGTGGACATGGTGCGCGCGGACGTGCGCGAGAAGCGCCGCATCAAGGGACAGCGGCTCGCGCGGTAGTTTCAGCGGCGTCGCAGGGTGAAGACGGGGCCATTCTGCGCGACGACGCTGTAGCCCCCCAGGTCGCCGTCCACGTCCTGGCCAATCACGAGCGGATCCGGGAACGTGGCTTCGTCGAAGAAGACGAGGAGCTTCTCGCGAGTGTCGACCAGCTCCAGGGGGCCCAGGGGAGCCGTCGCGAAGACTTGTGCCACCGGGTCGGGGGCCAGCTCCGCTATCGTCTTGGTCAGGCACACCGCCCACTCGTCGCGGTAGTCCTGGATGCGCGCCTTGAGGTTCTGGAGGACGATGGAGCCCCGGGCGGGATTGGCGTTCATCCGGTGCTGGATGCGGGCCTGGCTCCAGTGTGCTTCGAGGAGGAACAGCCGCTTCTTCGCCTGGCGGACATTCTCGAGCGTGCCGTTTTCGTTCATCGCCAGGGTGATGTCCGCGCAGAACTGAGCATGGGACATGGACCGCATCGCCTCCAGACAGTGGCCGAGCGAATACTTGCCCGCGTAGCTCTGATACACGCGGACCTCGTCACCCAGGCGCTCGACCATGAACGAGTGAGGCTTGCGGGAGATGCGACAGTAGTAGGGGCTCGGCGTGTTCGTGAGCAGGGTCAGCAGCGCGAGGGTGCCGATGTCCGTCACGTCCGGCGCGTTTCCTCCCACCGTCGTGACGTCATCCATCCAGGAGGACGTGGCGCCACAGGAGCCTGACTCCAGGCCGTTCTTGGCGGTGAACTCCACGTATTGGGCGAGCGTCATGGCGCGCAGGGAGGCCACGGAGACCTTCAGGTCGAACTTCTCGACGACCTCCTCGAGGTCGCTCGTGGTGGAGCTCGCATAGGTGGCGAAGGGCTCGCACACGAACATCTCGATGGTGGAGAGCGAGAGCCGCGACTGGAACTTCTTCCCTTCGGCGGCGGCGCGTCCGAGCAGCTCGTCGAGCGGCGGATGCGCATCCGAGCCCTGGATGTAGCGCTTGACGTCGAGTGCCTTCCCGCAGTGGGTGACCTTGCCGCGCCAGCCATTCCAGCACCTCAAGCAGATGAAGAACTTCTTGGCGCACTGCTCACACTCGAGGCGGACTTCCATCTCCTCGCGTCTGCAGAAGCTGCACAGCATGAAGTCTCCAAGGCAGGTGCGCGGCTGGCAGAGCAAGCCGTGTACCCGGGAGCAACGCCCAGTAAAGACAAGGACCTCCACGACCCGCGTCGTGGAATGCGCGTCCCCCCGGCACGCCGCCGCGTCTGCGCGGCACGCGAAACAGCACAGAGCAAGGAAGACGACCCTGGACACGCCCACGCACGTCCAGCACTCCACACACCTCGGAGTGGAACACCGTGCGGACTTGAGTCCCCTGTGTGAGGCTCCCGGCCCCCTCGAAGGAGACCTCGCATGCCCGTCACCCTCCGCCCCGCCCAGCCCTCGGACGAGCCCGCCCTGGGCCGCATGGGCGCGGCGCTCGCCCGGCTCCACCACGAGTTCGACCCTCAGCGCTTCATGCTCCCGGACGACGTGGAGTCCGGCTACCGCTGGTGGCTGGGACGCGAGGCACGCAAGGCGGACGCCGTCGTCCTCGTCGCGGAGCTGGACGGTGAAGTCGTCGGCTACGCGTACGGCCGCGTGGAGGACGTGGACTGGAACGCCCTGCTGGACCGCTCCGGCGGCTTCCATGACCTCTGGGTGGACGAGAAGGCCCGCCGTGCGGGCGTGGGCCCCCTGCTCGCCGAGGAGCTGATGCGCCGGCTGACCGCCCTGGGCGTGCCACGCGTCGTCCTCCACACCGCCGCGAAGAACGAGCCCGCCCAGCGGATGTTCACGCGCCTCGGATGGCGCCCCACCATGGTGGAGATGACCCGCGAGGCGACCTCCACGCCCGACGCCCCCAAGAAACCCTGACGCCGCCACTCAGATGTCGATGATGCCTCGCCGCACGGCCACCACCACCGCGTGCGTGCGGTCCTTCGCGGAGAGCTTCGTCAGCACGTTCTTCATGTGCGTCTTGACGGTCTCCTCGGAGATGCCCATCTGCACCGCGACTTCCTTGTTCGCGTTGCCCGCGGCGACCCGGCTCAAGACATCCCGCTCGCGCGCCGTCAGCTCGTCGTCCGCCATGTGTTCGGCCATCTCCGAAGCAATGTCCGCGGAGATGCGGCGGCGCCCGGCATGCACGCTGCGGATGGTCTCCACCAAATCCTTGCGCAGCATGCTCTTGAGCAGGTAACCGGACGCGCCCGCCTTGATGGCTCGCAACGCCTGCACGTCTCCCTTGTAGGTCGTCAGCACGATGATGCGCGCCGCCGGAAACTCCGCGCGAATCGCGCTGATGGCGTCAATGCCATTCATCCGAGGCATCTGCACATCCATCAAAGTGATGTCGGGCTGGTGGGTCCGGAAGGCCTGGAGCGCCTGTTCACCATTCTCCGCCTCGGCGACCAGCGTCATGTCCGGCTGACCCGCAATCATCCCGCTGAGCCCTTCACGCAGCAGCGGATGGTCATCGGCCACCAGGATTCGGATGTTCGACTCCATCGCATTCATGACGTGAAGAATACCACTTCCCGCGGCCCTCACCCGGCTGCCGACCCGGACTCGGACTCCCAGCAGATTCCCCGCACGGTGACCGAAAGCTCCCCCGAACGAGGGATGAACTCCCGGTGCTTCCAGGTGTTTCATCCTGAGCGCCGAATCCCCACCCCCGAGGAGCCTCATGCCCAACGCCAGCCCCACCCCCGGTAAGAACCTGCTCACTCCGGACAACCACGCGCTCATCCTGGTGGACCATCAGTCGCAGATGGCCTTCGCGACGAAGTCCATCGACCTCTCGCTGCTGCGCAACAACACGTCGCTCATCAGCAAGGCGGCGGCTGGCTTTCGCGTTCCCACCGTCCTGACCACCGTCGCGGAGAAGAGCTTCTCCGGCCCCTTGTTCCCCGAAATCAAGGAGGTCTTCCCCGAGGCCAAGGTCCTGGACCGCACCACGATGAACGCGTGGGAGGACTCGCAAGTGACCGACCAGGTCAACCGCTTCGACAAGGAGCGGCTGGTGTTCGCCGGCCTGTGGACGGGCGTGTGCATCGTCGGTCCGGTGCTGTCGGCCATCGACCAGGGCTTCAAGGTCTACGTCATCACCGACGCCAGCGGAGACATCTCCGAGGAGGCCCACGAGCGCGCGGTGCAGCGCATGATTCAGGCCGGTGCCATGCCCATGACGAGCCTCCAGTACCTGCTGGAGCTGCAGCGGGACTGGGCGCGCGGCGCCACCTACGCGATGACCACGGGCATCGCCGTCAGCAACGGCGGCGGCTACGGCCTGGGCGTCCAGTACGCCAAGTCCATGTTCAACGCCTCCGAGGGCGGCGGCCACTGACGCAATAAGCGCCTCGTCGTACCCCGACGATGGACGCGCGCCCCAAATCACCCGGGCGGGGTCCATCGTCGTGTCGTTGTCCGCATCCCTCTTCCGCGCACGAGCATCGCCATGGCCGACCTGATTGTCCGCAACGCCCGCATCACCACCCTGGACCGGGACCATCCCCAGGCCCAGGCCCTGGCCGTCTCCGGGGGCACCGTGGAGGCCGTGGGAGACGACGCCTCCATCCTGGCGCTCGCCACGCCCGGCACGCGGGTCATCGACGCGGGCGGGCGGCGGCTGATTCCCGGCCTCAATGACAGCCACATCCACCTGATTCGTGGCGGGCTGAACTACAACCTGGAGCTGCGCTGGGACGGCGTGCGCTCGCTTTCGGACGCGATGGCGCTGTTGCGCGAGCAGGTGGCCCGCACGCCCGCGCCGCAGTGGGTGCGCGTGGTGGGCGGCTTCAGCGAGCACCAGTTCGTGGAGAAGCGCCTGCCCACGCTGGAGGAGCTCAACGAGGCCGCGCCAGAGACGCCCGTCTTCATCCTCCACCTGTATGACAGGGCGCTGCTCAATCGCGCCGCCCTGCGCGCGGTGGGCTACGGCAAGGAGACGCCGGACCCGCCCGGCGGGCGCATCGAACGCGACGCGCGCGGCAACCCCACGGGCCTGCTGCTGGCCAGCCCCAACGCGCTCATCCTCTACGCGACGCTCGCCATGGGGCCCCGGCTGCCCCCGGAGTACCAGCTCAACTCCACGCGCCACTTCATGCGCGAGCTGAACCGGCTGGGCGTCACCTCCGTCATCGACGCGGGCGGCGGCTTCCAGAACTACCCGGAGGACTACGACATCATCCAGAAGCTGCACGCCGACGGCGAGCTGACGGTGCGCATCGCCTACAACCTCTTCACCCAGAAGAAGGGCGCGGAGGTGGCGGACTTCGAGCGCTGGACGGGCATGCTCACCCCTCGCCAGGGCGACGACATGATGCGCCACAACGGCGCGGGCGAGATGCTCGTGTTCTCCGCCGCGGACTTCGAGGACTTCCGCATGCCCCGGCCGGAGCTGCCCGCGGGCATGGAGGGAGAGCTGGAGGCGGTGGTGCGCCTCCTGGCCCAGAAGCGCTGGCCGTTCCGCATCCACGCCACCTACGACGAGAGCATCAGCCGGGTGCTGGACGTCTACGAGAAGGTGAACCGGGACGTGCCGCTGGACGGCCTGCACTGGCTCATCGACCACGCGGAGACCATCTCCGAGCGCAACATCGAGCGCGTGCGAGCGCTCAGCGGCGGCATCGCCGTGCAGCACCGCATGGCCTTCCAGGGCGAGTACTTCGCGGAGCGCTACGGCGCTGACGCCGTCCGCCGCACGCCCCCGGTGCGCAAGATGCTGGAGCTGGGCGTGCCCGTGGGCGCCGGCACGGATGCCACGCGCGTGGCCAGCTACAACCCCTGGGTGGCGCTGTACTGGATGGTCACCGGACGCACGCTGGGCGGGCTGGCCATGTATGGCGAGGACAACCTCCTGGAGCGTGAAGAGGCGCTGCGCCTGTGGACGCACGGCAGCGCGTGGTTCTCCCACGAGCAGGAGCGCAAGGGGCTCCTGAAGCCCGGCTACCTCGCGGACTTCACCGTGCTGTCGTCGGACTTCTTCCAGGTGCCGGAGGCGTCCATCCTGGACATCACCAGCGTCCTCACGGTGGTGGGCGGCAAGGTGGTGCACGGCGCGGGCGACTTCGGTCCGCTCGCGCCCCAGCTCCCCCGGCCGATGCCGGACTGGTCTCCGGTGAACCGGTTCGGCGGCTACCAGGGCGGCACCGTCGCCCAGGCCCGGACCGCCTTCCAGGGCGCCTCGCATGCCCCTGGAGACTCCTGCGCCATGCATGGCCATGGCAGGACTCACGCTTCACGCCACCAGGTCCCCACGAGCGATGACACGGGCTTCTGGGGCGCGCTCGGGTGCCTCTGCCATGCCTTCTGAGTCGAATGTCGTGGCCGCCCCGGCGGCCATCCCCGCGCCGGAGGTCGGCCCCCTGGCCCCGCTGCGTCACGCCACCTTCCGGATGATGTGGCTGGCGGTGCTGGCCAGTCAGGTGGGCACGTGGGTCCATGATGTCGCGGCCGCCTGGTTCATGTCCGAGCGGACCGGTTCACCGCTGATGGTCGCCGCGGTGCAGTCCGCGACGACGCTGCCCGTCGTGGTGTTCGCGCTCTTCGCGGGCACGCTGGCGGACATCGTCGAGCGGCGGCGCTACCTCATCATCGTCCAGCTCTGGATGCTCGTCATGGCGACGGTGCTGGCCTGGTGCTCGCTCGCCGACCGGATGGATGAGTGGGTCCTGCTGGGGCTGACCTTCGCGCTCGGGACGGGCGCGGCCATGGCCATGCCGGCGCAGGCGGCGACCACCGCGGAGCTGGTGCCGCGTCCGCTGCTGGCGCCCGCCGTGGCGCTCAGCTCCATCGGGATGAACATCGCGCGCTCGGTGGGGCCGGCCCTGGGCGGGTTGATTGTCGCGCGCTTCGGCGTCGGCTGGGCCTTGTCCCTGGACGCCGTCTCCTACCTGGGCGTGGTGCTGGCGCTGTGGTTCTGGCGGAGGGAGAAGACAGTCTCGACGCTGCCGTCGGAGCCCTTCGGCATCGCCCTGCGCGCGGGGCTTCGCTACGCGGCGCGCTCCGGAGACTTGCGCTCGGTGCTGCTCAAGTCGGCCTGCTTCTATGTCTTCGCGAGCGCCCTGCCCGCGCAGCTCGCCATCGTCGTGCGCAAGGAGCTGGGCGCGGGGGCAGGCACGTATGGCCTGCTGCTGACGTGTATTGGCGTGGGCGCTGTCTCCGGCGCCATCCTGCTTCCCAAGCTGAGGGCGCGACTGGGCGTGGACAGGCTGGTGTTCGGCGCCACGCTGCTCTACGCGCTCACCATGTTCGTCGTGGCCCACGTGCGCCTCATGCCCGTGCTGGGTGTGGCCATGGTGTTCAATGGACTGGCGTGGATCAGCGTGCTGTCCTCGCTCCAGACCGCCGCGCATGTGTCGGTGCCCACGTGGGTCCGCGCCCGCGCGCTGTCGCTGTACATCGTCGTCTTCTCGGCGGGCATGGCCAGCGGCGGCCTCTTGTGGGGCTCCGTGGCCCAGCGCTTCGGAGTCCCTCTCTCATTGACGGTGGCGGCGGCTGCCGCGGTGCTCGCGGGGGCCTTTTCGCTGCGCTTCAAGCTGAGCGCGGCCATGACGCGCAACACCGCGCCCTCCGCGCACTGGCCGGCGCCGGAATCGACCGAGGCCATCGAGCAGGACCGGGGCCCGGTGCTCATCACCGTGGAGTACCGCATCGCCGCCAAGGACCGCGCGGCGTTCCTGCCCCTCATCCGCCAGCTCGGCGAGACCCGGCGACGGGACGGGGCGGTGCAGTGGGACGTCATGGAGGACACCGCGGAGCCCGGGCGCTTCCTGGAGTACTTCGTCGTGGGCTCGTGGATGGAGCACCTGCGTCAGCACGAGCGCGTCACACACGAGGAGAAGGCGCTGCAGGACACGCTGCGCACTCTCCACCAGGACAGCCAGCCGCCGTCCGTTCGTCACTTCGTCGGCGCCGCGCCGATGAGTCCCCGTCTCACCCCCTTGGAGAACGACTCATGAACTGGAAACTGTGTGTGGGCCTGCTCCTGGGCCTGGGTATTGGATTCGGCTGCCGCTGGTTGGGGGTGCCCGCGCCCGCGCCGCCGGTGCTGGTGGGCGCGCTGCTCGTCGTCGCGATGACGAGCGGCTACACGCTGACCGACAAGCTCCTGGCGTCCCGTCCCTCGCGCAACCACGTCAACTGCGGTGGCCCCACGGGCGAGACGCAGGGGACGCGCTCATGATGCTGGCCCTGTTGGGGTTCGCCCTGGCGCTCCTCATTGGCGCGGGATGCCGGCTGCTCGACATTCCCCTGCCCGCGCCGCCGAAGCTCCAGGGCGCGCTGCTGGTGGTGGCCATGACGGCGGGCTTCCTCATGGGGGAGCGGCTCCTGGGCTGAGCACCGGCGTGCGCGGGAAGGGCCCTGGTCGGGCGTCCTCCCGCGCCTTGGGTGGGCGTCAGAGCTTGGGGATGAGGACCACGTCCTCGTCCTGCTCCAGGCGATACACGCCGTCCGGGCCCCGGCAGCGCTCGGTATGCAGGCGCAGCTTCCGGTCGAGTTCGCGGGCCTGCTCCGGATTCATGGCCGCGAGCTGCTCGGCGGTGAAGCAGCCTTCGAGGACGAAGAAGCGGCAGAGCGTGTACATCTCCTCGAAGGTCTGCGCGACGAAGCCGCTCATCGTCGGGAGCACCTCGTGGGGCAGATGCTTGCCGCGCACGGTCTCCAGCATGAGCTCGCCGAAGTTCAGCGTCTCCGCGAAGTCACGGCACAGCTCGTAGGTGGGCCCCCGGGCGGCGGCCATGATGAGCAGACAGTAGCCACCGGGGCGGACGAACGAGAGCAGTCTGTCCATGAAGGCGCCCCAGTCGGAGAGGGGCACGTGGTACAGGACGTGTGAGCACAGGACGAGCTCGTACTGGTCGGCGGAGTCGAAGCGCTCCAGGGGCTCGACGAGGACCCTGGCGTTGTCGAGCTTGAGTCCTGAAATCTGTTCGCGGTTGGGCTCGAGCAGCGTGAGTGAGCCGAAGTGCGGCGCGAGTCGCTCGGCCACCTTGCCGGACCCGGCGCCCACATCCAGCAGCGCGCGCTGGAGCGGAAGCCCTGGGAGCATCCGCTCCTCGACGACGCGCGCGATGTTCTCGGGGTGGCGCGCGGTGGCGGCCAGCAGACGAAAAGCCGTGGCGTATTCCTGCGGCGACATCGTGATTCCCATGTCAGACCCCCTGCTCCTGTTGAGATGCCAGTCCCAGTGCCCCGCGCTGGGATGAATACCAGCGTATCGCCGCTTCGGGCGCGGAGCACCTGGCCAGGTGCGGGGGAGCTTGTGCTCCATCGAGACGAACCGGGCGGAACTCCTGACGTCGGAAACCGAGCCTCCTCCATGGCAAGGCCAGGGCCACGACGACGGGCCCGTCCGTTCGCATGGCGGAATTGGACAGCGCGCCTCTCCTCCTGTCGGGGGCACCGCCCCACAGTTCAGTGGGTGCTGTCCACCACAGGGCCCGGCTCTTCACGATGCGAAGCACCCATCCCCGCAGGGGAATTCCCTTGTCACGCCATTGGTCTGACGCTTGCTCTCTTGGATGCAATGACAACTCTCAGCATCAGAGAAAACTGGCGGGCGCTGGCCCTCACCGCCTCGTTGCTTCTCGGTTGCACCAGTGACACGCCTGCTCCTCCCGGAGGACCTCCTGGGGAGGACGGCACCGTCCAGTTGACGCTCACGCGCCTGGGCGCGGGCACCATCACCTCCAGCCCCGCCGGGATTGCCTGCGGCGGGACCTGTCTGGCCTCGTTCGCCAAGGGCGCCTCCGTCACCCTGACCGCCACGCCCGACACGGGGTACGCGTTCGGTGGCTGGAGCGACGGCGACTGCACCGACACCACCACCTGCACCATCACCCTCGACACCGACACCACCGTGCAGGGGAGCTTCGCCCCCGTGACTGTCGCGGGCACCCAATACATCGCCTTGAGCCTCGCCCCCGGCCCCATCGTCGACAAGGCCCCGCTGCGCACGGGCGTTCCCCTCCCCAAGGGAGCCCTGTCGAACCTCGCCGAGCTGCGGCTGGAGACCGGCGACGGCAGCCAGGAAGTCCCCGCCCAGTTCGACGCCATCTCCCGCTGGCCGGATGGCTCCATCAAGGTCGCCCTGGTGCACCTGGTCGCCGACCTTGGCGAGGCGCGCTCCTACCGCGTCGCCTATGGCCCTGGCATCGTCCGCGCCGCCTTCCCCCGCGACGTGGCCATCAGTGGCACGCCGACCACCGAGCTCACTGTCGACACGGGGCTCGTGAAGTTCGCCGTCAACAACAAGGGCGTCATCACCCGGCTCTGGCGCGACACCAACGCCAACGGCGCCTTCGAGTCAGGCGAGCAGCTCCTCGACGGCGGAGACCTGTTCATGGTCAATGCCTACGACAACCAGGAGTACACCGCTGGCGCGGCCACCGACGCCGTCGTCACCGTGGAGGAGTCCGGGCCCATGCGCGCGGTCATCAAGGCCCAGGGCTCCCTCACCAACGGCAGCGGCACGAAGCTCATCAAGTACCTGGTCCGCTATTACGCCCATCAAGGCTCCGACAAGGTCGACCTGGACGTCTCCGTCATCGACGACCGCCTGGAGCCCAACGTCCAGACCCACCCCACGTCGTTCGCAATCTCTGGCAAGGCCCTGGGCCTGCGGTGGACGTACCTCTCCGACGGCGCGGCCGACTACCGCTTCGGCGGTGAGAGCGGCGCCGCATATGCCGCCAAGGTCTCCGGAGAGCACTACCTGCTCCAGAAGGGAGAGTTCACCTTCGACAACGGCGTCGACCTGGGCCACACGTTCAACTACAGCGGCGTCGGCACGGGCGCCAAGGCCGCCGGCTGGGTGGCTTTGGATTCCGGCAACCGTCACCTGGCCCTGATGGTCCGGGACTTCTGGCAGCAGTTCCCAGGCGAGCTGAGCATCCAGGGCAACACGCTGACCGCATCCCTCTTCCCAGCCCGGGGCGGCACCGCGGAGACCACCCAGCCCGCGCTCTCGGGCACCCGCTACCACCGCGCGCAGAGCATGTACTTCGCGCGACAAGGTGGCGCGAAGACCTATCAACTGCGGCTGGCCTCGAGCTCCAGCCTGCCCACCACCAGCGCCCTGCACGCCGCCAACGACCGCTACCAGCGCCACCGCCTGGAGCTGACCGCCACCCCCGCCTGGTACACCGCGTCCGGCGTGTTCGGCGACCTGACGCCAACGCCTCAGCTCAGCAGCAACAAGGGCTACGACAACGTCCTGATGCGAGACATCTACGAGCGGAGCGTCGAGCAATCAGACGGCAACGCCACGATGTTCGGCTGGCGCGACTTTGGCGACCGGCTGCGCGCCGGCTGGGCGCTTCAAACCAACGGCGTGTATGTCCCCAGCTTCTACAATGACACCCATGTCGGCGCGAACAACTTCCTCACGCAGTTCCTGCGCAGCGGAGACGCACGCTGGTTCCAGCTTGGCGAAATCAGCACCCGCCACTTCATGGACCTCGACGTGTCCCACGGTCCCCGCGCGGGCTACTGGTCCACGGGCGGCGCGCCACAGCCCGCGGGCGAGGTGCATGCCATCAACCACGAGAACATCGACCACCAGGTCCGCAACCTGCACTGGGGCCACGCCCACGTCAGCGGATTGAGCAACCTCTACCTGCTCACGGGGGACAAGCGCTCGCTCGACGTGCTCAAGGAGATTGCCCACTGGTGGAAGTTCGTCACCCCGCACTTCTTCAAGCGCCCGTTCAAGTTCGCGGACCAGCACCGCGAGGCCGAACGCGACTATGGCTGGCCCCTCTACGTCATGAACGAGTACGTCCGCGTGACGGGCGATGCGACGTACCACAAGGACGTGGCGGGCCATCTCGCCGCCTACCTCGTCGAGTGGTTCAGGACCCCGGGCAACCACGTGGGCTACGACCCGGCCACGAACACCGTCTCCAACACCGTCCTCGGCGTGAATGACGCCACCCAGGGAACGGGCTATTGGACGATGACCAAGATGGACAACAACGCAGGCTTCAACGCCACCGGGACGAACCCGTGGATGGCCGGGGCCTTCATGGGCAACCTCATCAAATTCCACCAGGCAGACCTGGCGTTCTCCGCCGCGGGCAAGCCCTCGGGCGTCAGTCACACCCAACTGGTCGACATGCTGTTGCAAGGCCTGAACTACGTGGTCAAATACGGCTACGACAGCAGCCGTAGGTTCTTCGTGTATTCAGAAGCGCAGCGTGGCTACGACGGCGGAGACCACCACATCCTCTACCCGCTCGCGTATCTGGACCGGCTGTACAAGCAGGAGCTGGCCGCGGGCCGCATCAACAACCCCGCGTGGTTCGACACCCAGGCCACCTGGGGCCCGCTCGCCACCCGTCGCCATGACGAACTCCAGAACCAGACGGTCGGCACCTTCACCCAATCCTATGGCTTCTATGGCTATGAGATTGTCTACCCCGCCGACTACTTCACCGTGATGAAGAACACGCTCGTCCCGTAGCGTGGCGGCGGTGTCGCGAGGGGCGGGCCGCCAGGGATTCCGGCGGCGCGTCCCCTGCCTCACATGCCCAGCCTGCGCATCAGCTCCGCCGACACCGGATAGACAGCCTCCTTCGGCAGCAGGCGGGTGGCCTGGTCCGCGCGACCTTCGTCCAGGTGCTTGCGCAGCTTCTGCACCAGGGGCGTCAGGTCGGTGATGGAGACCACCCAGTCGTCCACGAAGCGCTGGATGATGCCGCGCCCCAGGCCCACCTGGATGCTGTCGTGGGGCAGGCCCGCACCCCGCACCGTGCGCTCCGGGTCCCACTGCACATGCACGGACGCGCGCTCGAAGGCCTGGCGCCAGGCCTCCGGGGAGCCATGGGCCCTGGGCTCGTAGCCCGTGAGCACGGCCTCCCCCAGCGCCGCCTCCCAGCCGCTGCGCCGCAGACGCACCGCCAGCGTCCGCTCCTGCCCGCTCTTGCGGCCCCAGTTGGAGCGATGCATGAGCCACAGGAAGCTGGGTTTGATCCACGTCATCCGCCCCACGGAGAACGGCGGGCCGAACTTCTGCTGCTTCACCGCCACGTCCGCGATGGCGTCCGGGTAGGCCTGGTAGACCACCAGGGACGCCCGGTCGAAGTCGGCGCGAATCTCCCGAGCGGAACTCACCGCCAGGCATCCCCAGGGGCACGAAGGCTGTTGCCACCCGTCGTCATGTCACGCACATTAACACAGGGGGTCCTCGCCACCCCGCGCCGCCAGGTAGTCCCTGGCTGACCCACCCAGGAAAATCTCAACACCTGGCACACTGTGACAGAATATGTCACACCCTCATGCATTGCGGGAAATGCAATGAAGTTGCTCCTGTCGACTTGTTCTTGAGCTGCCTTTGGCTTCACCATGGCGACGTCGTCATTCGTCTGGGGGAAGCGCATGCTCTTGAAGCGAGGTCGCGGAGTCGTAGGTGCCACGGTGCTATGCCTGACATTGGGGGCCAGCGCCGAGGCCAGCACACCCCAGGACGGCAAGGATTCCGTCCCCCACTTCGTCAGCGGGCGGTTTGGCGCCGCGCCGACCAGCGCCGCCGCCCTCCGGGGACTCCAGCCGGCGACGCTGGCTCCCGTCATCGAGCGAGTGGCCCCGCTGTTCAAGGTGAAGCCCGAGCAGCTCTTCCTGAAGAAGGCCTACGTCAGCTCCGACGGAGAGGCCCACTTCCGCTATGGCGTGCGCCTCAACGGCGTGGAGGTCATGGGCGCGGAGCTGCGGTTGCACGGGCGCGATGGCCAGGTCCTCCTCGCCAACGCCCTGGCACGCACCGACCTGCCCGCGCCGGTGGGCGCCACCGTCTCCGCTGAGCTGGCGATGGAGTCCGTTCAGAAGGACCGCGCCACCCCGCCCAAGGCCGTCATCGTCGGCAAGCCGGAGCTGGTCTACTGGCGCGACGGCGACCAATACCTGCTGGCCTACCGGATGCGGGTGACGGGTGCGCAGGCGGACGGCCTCGCGGTGGACGACACCGTGCTCGTCAACGCGCGCTCCGGAGACCTGTTCGAGCGCTACACCAACATCCACTCGGCGCTGGTTCGCCGGGTCCACGACGGACTCAACGGCACTACCTTGCCTGGCCCCCTGCGCCGCCAGGAAGGCGACGCGCCCGTCTCGGACCCCATCGTCAACGCCGCCTATGACAACCTGGGCGCCGTCTACAATTGCTACTTCGACCTCTTCGGCCGCGACTCCATCGACGGCAACGGCGCGCCGCTCATCTCCACCGTTCACCACCGGGTGAACTATGTGAACGCGTTCTGGAACGGCGAGCAGATGGTGTTCGGCGACGGTGACGGCGTCACCGCCATCAACCTGGCCCTCGGTCTGGATGTGACGGCGCACGAGCTGACGCATGCCGTGACGGAGAACGACTCGGACCTCATCTACTCAGGGGAGTCGGGCGGACTGAACGAGGCGCTGTCCGACATCTTCGGCGCTGTGTGTGAGTGGCACGCGGAGAACAAGACCCTCAACGCCGGGACGTACCTGGTGGGCGAGGACATCTGGACTCCTGGCGTCGAGGGGGATGCCCTCCGCTACATGCCCAACCCCACCCAGGATGGGGACTCGCTGGACGACTACGGCGACTACACGTCGGGCGTCGATGTCCACTACAGCTCGGGCATCGCCAACCTGGTCTTCTATCTGCTCGCGCAGTGCGGAACGTATCCGTGCTTCCGCGCGTGCCCCGAGCTGACGGGCAAT
>Ga0126314_10000203_pt1 | contig 30963 bp, 30 predicted proteins | sample Plot105B_FD_92535 | JGI IMG/M metagenome (GOLD analysis project Ga0126314, IMG submission 92535) | Serpentine soil microbial communities from UC McLaughlin Reserve, CA, USA - Plot105B | ecosystem: Environmental > Terrestrial > Soil > Grasslands | place: USA: UC McLaughlin Reserve, Lake County... | reverse complement strand
TGGGAAAAAGCTGAACAAATATCCAATAATTGTGATGTAATGTTTATAGTAGGAACATCCTTGAATGTTGGACCAGTTAATCAATTACCTCTTTATGCTAAAAGAAATGGTGCTATTTTGATTGAAGTTAATTCTGAACCTACTATCTTTACTGAAATCATGGATTATTTTATACAAGGTAGTGCAACAGAGATGTTACCTCAATTAATGGAAATTGCACACAAATAAATAAATAAATATAGAAATAATATAGATATATGTTCTTGTTTAGTCAATTTCAATTTTTTTCTTTAAATTTTAAAATAAATTTATTAAAGTCAGTAAATTCTTTATTATAATCTTATTTACTATATTTATTTATGGCAAATCAGCTAATTGATGAAATTAGAATTTCAAACAATAAAGTTATTCGTTTAATCAAAGGTGATATAACAGAACAAAATGTTGATGTTGCGGTAAATCCTGCTAATTCATTTTTAAAACATGAAGGAGGTGTCGCAGCTGCTATTGTTAGAAAAGGAGGTAGTATAATTCAAATAGAAAGCGATAGAATAGGTTTTGTTTCAGTAGGTTCATCAGTAATCACAACATCTGGAAAATTGCCCTGTAATGCGATAATCCATACTGTTGGACCAAAGATGGGTGATGGTAATGAAGATTTCAAACTTTCAAAATCAATCAATAGTTCTCTTTCTCTAGCTTCAGAGAAAGAATATACAAGTATTTCAATTCCTGCAATAAGTTCAGGAATATTTGGTTTTCCCAAAGATAGGTGTGCTGATATTCTTTTAGATGAAACAATCAAGTTTTTGATAAATAATAATACGACTACTCTTCAGCTAATTGAATTTTGTATAATAGATGATAAAACACTTTTTCATTTTAAAATGAAATTTGAAAAACTAAAGAAAGAAAAATTTCTAAATAATATTCAAATGATATTTTTCATATTTTTGCATACACGCTAAAGCATTCCTTATTATTATGTTTGAATGAACTTTTAGATGTATATATGGGATGATCCCTCCAATAGAATTTTCACTTCAAGTTATATTAGTCTCTACTTTTGGAGTCTTGTCTCCTGGACCTCTTTTTTTTATTAATCTTCTATATGGAAGTAAATATGGATCTTTTGTAGGATTAAAAATAGCGTCAGGGCATACCATAGTGGAATTTCCTTTAATCATAATATTGTCATATAGTTTGTATACATTTTCCTCTTTCAATGTATCAGATGTTATATTCAAGTTTATAGGAACAACGGGTGGAATTTTTATCTTGATCTTCTCAAGTTTACAAATTAATTCAATTCTGAGAGATAAAAAATCTACTAACAAGTCTAAAGGAATTACTAATACAACATTCAATATTAGAAATCCTATTTTGGTAGGATTTATTTTTACTATACTCAATCCTTTTTTTCTTGTATGGTGGTTTACTATAGGTTCTAAAATGATTTCAGATTCTATAATTAACTTTGGACTAGTTGAGGGAACATCTATAGTCTTCTTTTCTCATATTTGGATGGATTATTTCTGGCTATGGTTTACATCCTTTATGATCAATAAAGGAAAATCGGTTATTAAAGAAAAAGTCTATAGAATCTTTGTATTTGTAATAAGTGTTATTCTTGGCATTTATGGCTTTTATTTGTTATTTACTAGTTTGATTAGAACAATATAAAAAATTTTAATCTGAATTAAGTTATTTTATTTAATCATTAATTAATTTGGTATATGAATTTTCAGGAGCCTTGATATCTTTAAATTCATTTGGAGAAATAATTTTCGCCAAAATTTCTATTCCAGTTATTGTTCGTGGACCTGGTTTACTAAAATAAGATCCTGCATCCACTACATATATTTCGTTATTCTTAATCGCTCTTAAATTATTCCATTCTTGATTTTTATTTAAAGTCGAATTTTGGTATTCTTTAATTGTTCTATCTATATTAAAACCACAAGGCATGAGAATTATTTTGTCAGGATCAAATTCCTTTATTTCTTCTAGTGAGGTTCTTCTTGATTGGTTTGAAGGTTTGCTTAGACCATTTATACCTCCAGCAATCTGGACCATTTCAGGAACCCAATGACCTGCAGTAAAAAAAGGATCTATCCATTCTAGACATAAAATTTTAGTAAAATCTTTTTTGATTTTTGAATTTGTAACGTTTTTAATTTTATCAATACGATTCTCTAGGACACTTATTAGATTTTGACCTTTCTCAATTTTGCCAATGCATTTTGCTATTTCAATAATATTGTCTAATATATCTTGCAAATTGTGGGGATCAAGAATAATTATTTGAGGTTGATATTTTAAAATTGAAATAGCTCTATTGATTTCTTTTGAGTGAGGTGAACATACCTCACAGATCCCTTGAGCAACAATGATATTTGGTCTAATTTCCCTTAAAATATTATCATTTATAATGTATATCTCTTTTCTATTATTAAAAAGGTCTACAATTTTATCATCGATTTCCTTAGAAGACATTTTTGATGTATCAAAGGAGGAATTTATTACTCTTGGCTTACTTTTTGCATTTTCAGGATGATTACATTCATGTGTAACACCGTAGATTTGAGGCTCAGCATCGAGTTCGTAAAGAATTTCTGTTGCGCTAGGTAAAAATGATATTATTTTATTCAAAGGTATTGTATACATTTATTCTGTATATAAAGGATATGTCAACTACTGTAAAAAGTAAGTTATCAATATTGATTCAAATATGATTAGATTAAATTAAATAAATAAATAAAATATCAATTCTAAAATAAATCTTTATTATATTGAAAAATCAACACTATTTTATATTATAACAATAATATAATATTAAATTCTAATGTGAATATTATCCATTGTTGTAATATATAATATCACCTACATTATGTGATATATTGTCATATTATTTTATTTGTTTCTATATGTGGATGTTATATAGTATAATTTATTATATTAAAATATATTTTTGTGAATATTAAATAGTTAGTTAATAAATTCAAAAATTTATATAATTTCGATATAAATATTAAATTATTAATTGGATATATATTGAAATTTATTCTTAATAAGTTTTTTAATCAATTGATTTACAACTAAAATTATTCTTAATTTTAAAGTATTTTATCATTTATTTTAATCTAATAAAATAAACTAATACGATCATTTGTACAAAATTATAATACTACAAAAAGCATGTAATGACCAAATAATGGTATTTAACAATACAACAAGACAAACAAAAATTTCTTTTATATACTTTTAAAATTATCTACTAATTTTAATTTTTAAATTAAATTTAGTAAAATAGTAAATAAACAAAAAAATTTAAATAAATCTCTATTTAAGATTGAATAATGAGTTTAAGGAATAATATCGTAATCACATACTTCAAGTCTCCAGTTTCTCTAAGAGATCCATCTATTTCGAATCTTACTTTTCATACAGCACTGCAATCGTCCGGAGTAGAACCTAAGTACATTCATGCTGTATGGTATGATAATAATCAAAAAGGAATATTTTTGTCATCTAGTTTAGATAGAAGAACATTTACAGTATCACCTAGAAAAATAATGGATGTAGAGGGAAAGGTCAAGGATATTAAAATTATAGCAAAAGATGATGATTTTGTTATTACTGCAATCGAAGAAAAAAAAGAAGGTACATTTATACGCGCTGCAACAGGATTTCTAACTCAAGGTGGTACATATGATTTTAAACCATGTGAAAAGGCAAAAGTAGATGGAGATCTTATTAATGTATATACTGCATGGACAAAATCAGATAAGCAAGATAATTCTACTGACTACTTTTACTTTATACCCGCCTGTCCAGAAGGTCAACATTTTGAGATTACTAGTCAAAAATGTGTACCAAATGAGCAAGGACAAGATGATGATGATGGAATTGGATCTGGTAGTGGATCGCATTGTACAAGATTAAGTGTCTTAAATAATCAAAGACTTTAATCATTCTTTTATTGGGAATTTTTACCTTAAATCAAAATTCATTGATAATGTCCATATATATGATATCTAATATATTAATTTCACAATGACAAATTATATATTAGTAAAAATTAATTTCTATATCTAGAATAATAAAACTTAAATAGAACAACATCATTTAATCTTTAATGTCTGTAAAAACATATATAATAAATAATATCAGTATCTATTTTGAATTTATTTGTATAGTTTTAATAACTTATATCTTTACTTATTCTATTCAGTCAAGCTTTGCTGAAAGTTCAGAATCACTAATGAATAATAGTAAAATTGAAATTAATAATAGAACTAATTTAAATGTAGCTTCAGAAACTGAAGTTTTCAATAACACACTCATTGTAACTTTGAAAACACCAAATACATTTAATCTTTTCAATACATCTTTTTATCAAAATGAATTCTTTAAAGATAAGATTGAAAATATTGAATCACTTTCAAATATAGGTGCCATAATAATTACAGTTAAAAATCAAAATGATATTCAACAATTAAAAGCTCAATTAGAAAAAGATCCCCTTGTAAAAGGTGTTATAGTTGATAGATTGCTTGATGGATTTCTGCCTCCTAAATCTGACCTTCTTCAACCACCGGTTTTGCAACAAACTCCAACTGGTATTAATAGAATAGGTGCTGAACCGATCTCTCCATCCGCAGTTATTAATGCAGATGTAGCTGTTTTAGATTCTGGTGTTGATGCTAATCATCCCGATTTGAATGTGTTAGCGGATAAACAAGTTTATTTCCGTGGAACAGGTCCAGAAGATAACTGTGAACATGGTACGCATGTAGCAGGTATTATAGGAGCTAAACATAATAGTTTTGGTGTAGTCGGAGTTGCTCCTGGAGTAAATATTTGGAATGTTAAGGTGATGGAATTATCACCTACTAGCGGAATATGCCAACCATCATGGAGTTCACTCTTACGAGGCCTGAACTATATAGCAGATAATGCTGATTCAATAGATGTTGCAAATTTAAGTTGGAATTATGTTTGTAGAGGTAATTGTTTAATAGATCCATATTTTACTGAAATTGTTCAATTAGAAACTTATTTAGACAGAGTAATAGACAAAGGTGTAACATTAGTTGTCTCAGCCGGAAATGATGGAATAAATGCAGAAAGAGTAGTTCCTTCACTTTTTCAATCTGTCATAACAACATCTGCGTTAACTGATACAGATGGAAAATGTGGGGGAGTTGGATCTCTTAGCAAAGGATGGGGAGAATTGCAAGAAAAATATAATGATGACACATTAGCAGATTTCAGTAATTTTGGTGCGGTAGTAGATATAGCTGCACCAGGGGTAGACATATTATCTACTTTGCCAGGTGGAAAGTATGGAGAAATGAGTGGAACGAGTATGGCAGCGCCACATGTCAGTGGTGGAGTAGCTATTATCAAGTCAAATCATCCAGACTACCCAGTATCAATTATTCGTAATATGTTATTAGAGACTGGTTCAAATCAATTCATAGAATGCAATGGGAAAGGATATGGTTATTTTCAAGATGATAATGATCCACATAACGAACCATTACTTTATATAAAAAATCTCAAGTAATATCAAAATTGACTAAATAAATTTACCTAAAAATTACTTTTTTCTCTTACTCTTATGGATGATTCATATCAAATTACTAATGCTTTAGAAGTATATATGTAAACTTAGAGAATCAAGAAAGTACAAATACAAAGAGGATTATAACAATAAATGTAACTATTATACTTCATCAAATTTGCTTTTCCTAGTTTCAAATAGTCCTAGTTATATATTTAGTTGTTGACTATATTGAAGATAATAACGTTTAGAAAAATTTTATATATCATGGGTATTAAATTATGGATTATCTCTTTTGGATGATCTTGATTTATCATCAGCTTTGAATGATCGCAATGTTTTTTTTTCATGAAACTCTGAGATAACATCCTCAATGATTTGTTTTACTTCCTCAATTTTCATTTCTTTGTAGTCATGTTCTTTTTGCCATTGAAAAGAATACTCCAATAATGGTTTAATTTTCTTGGATGTCTCTATCTCCTTTTCTGATAATAATATATTTTTTAATAATAGTGTATCATTTTCTAGTTTAGTTATAATATCTGTATAGAATTGTTTATCTCGAGTAGCTAACTTCAGAAATGACATTAAGCCTATTAGTAACATAAAAGAGCCTATAGGCATAAATGAAATTGTAATTATACCTGAAGGTGGAAAAGAATTTAAAAAAATCGAATAAAAATCACGAGAGGCAAAAAGTATCATCATTCCCATAACTGTTATTATCATATCATTGCGTAACTGAAAATTCTTAAGTTTGAATAATATAGCTAAAAAAGAAAAACCAAAAAATATTCCACTAGTCTGTATGTTGGAATTGATAAAAGCATTAAAAAAAGCAGCCCCAATAGATGAATATATACTACCAATGGTAGAAGGAATGAGAAATTCATTAGCAGCAAAATAACTAAGTATTATTCCTTCATATCTAAGCAAATAAAAAATTAATGGTAAACTTACCAAAAGCCAAAATTTGTATTTTCCAATCCGTCTACTATATTGTTTGAGCATAAATACTGTTAAAATCCAAGCTAAAAGAAAGGATATAATGAATGATATATCATATATTATGGCAATATTGTTTTGGAACATAATATTTATTGAAAATGTACCCGCTCTAAGTTCTCGAGGAGAACTATAATGAATGTTAGATGGATGAGTAGCTAATCCGTTTATTAAATATAATAACGCAAGTAATAAGCTAAGACAATAAATTGCAAATAATATCCCATAAGCTAATGTAAAAGAATTCTTTCCTATTAAATACCAACGGAAGAATTTAACAGATAGAATCAATAAAAATCCAAAAGATGAAATAAAAGCAATATATGAAGTAAAATAAAATACTAAATTACTATAATTTTCAAAAAATAATAATTGTGTCATTGTAGTTATCAATATGAATGATAAAAAAGAAAAAATTATAGATATAGAAATAAAATAAAGTTTATTATTCTTAAATTTCGTCTCATTTGTATATGTAGTATTGTATGTTTTATTTAATAAAATCAAAGAGGAAGTTATAAAAGTAAAAGCATATAGTGAAAATATTATTATTCTATGATCAATAGGAAGTACATTTTTTTTAATAAAACTCATTTCAAAATTTGAATCTAAAATAATTACTACTAAAATAGAAGAAATGACAAAGAATAATATGAATTGATTAAATTTATTTCGGTGTTTTAGAAAATAAAAGTTATTCAAAAACATTACTATAATTATCTAATTTGAAAAGTTTTATCATTGGATTGTCAGTTTGTATTTCGTAGTAGATTTAAACTCCCATTGGTCAACTGGTAAAGTTGGTGAAGGAGGTTCTGCTTTTGAATAAATAATATATTCTAGTGTATGATCGCCTATATTGAATTCATTTGTATTAATTATTATACAATCGCAGTGTACAACACCATTATAATAAACTGGGTGTACATTATATTCCTGCGTTGCCCAATTGTTTTTAACTGTAGTTTTATTTGTTGCAAGGATATCAATAAATTCTTTTGAAAGTATTTCCCTATGATAGGTTTGAGGCAAGTTATTGGTAATCTTTTTATTCTTTTCCATATCTATGCCATTACCATTATCTATAGATATGTCCACAATTTCTTTACCATCTAGAAATACATTTCCTTTTACAATACCACGGTCTAAATTGAGAGCACAAGAGAGAATTTGTTCATAGGATGTATTAGGTAGACCAGCATCTCCTTCAGAACAAAAAGAAGTAATTAGAGGAAATAATATTGCATATCCTTTTGTAATTGGACTTTCAGTGCAATCGTAATCAGTATTTTCTGTTTCAAAAGAGTTTTGAAGAAAAATAAAAGAATATTCTTTATCTATATGCATGCTACACTTTGGAGCCATATCTGGATTATCTTCAGGTGAATTAATCCACCATTGCCAGTATCTTTCTAATATTTTAACAAATGCTGTATCCTCATTCTGAATTTCTCTTTCAACACCAAAAGAACTAGAAATTTGAAAATAAATTAATACAATGAAAACAATAGAAATCAATGTTGGATACATAAAATATATTAAATTTAATCCTATATATTATTATATATAAAGTATGAAACAATATCTTTATAGGCAATTTTTTGCTTGCCATAGGTGTATATTTTATCATTGGAACAATATGATTTTAAAAATCAAAATTAACTCCTAAAAATCAATTTGCAATTGAATTAATTAATTCTCAATTTTTTTCTTTACTTTTGAAAATTTTAATATATTAAAAGCATAATTAATGAAATAAGTAGTAATGTTATTTATACATATGCACTATTATATGAAATTAAGAGAAGCATAATTCGTTCTTTTTCTATTATTATTATTATTTTATATTCTTTCTATTTTAAATAAATATAATATATTTAAGCGTCCATAGAATTTCTTTTTTTTTATGTTCTGTCCTGTTATTTTCTTTTATTCCTTTTATCAATATCCTACCAAAATTAACTTGAAAATTTATTATTACTCTACATTTTATCTTACTCCTTTACCAAAATTAAGTGCCTAATTAAGTATCATAATTGTAATAAGTAATTTTTTGGATATATTTATAATTAATATACTATATGTCCTAGTTATAATAAACATATTGAATAAGTGAATGTTTTATTGTTTCGACTATTAAAAATGATTTTATTAGTTATTTGTCTTTATATTAACCTTCAAATACATAACTTTTTTTATAAAAATAATACTGGATTCTAAATCTGAATATTATGATATTATTTCTTAATGATGGAATTGTTACTCTATCATTAGATAATTTCTATAACATAAATAATTATAAGATTTATTTATATAATTATAATTTTTTTACATTTGCATTGTAGGAAGTAAAAGATTACAATAAATATTGTTTATAATCAAAAATCTTATATATTACCATTTTAAACCTAACTAAATGAGTAATATCTCAGAAGATTTTGTTACTTCTCCTCTTCCTTTAGACAATACAACAAATTCTCATCTGATACTTTATCAGACAGATAAATACATACATGCAGCTTGGTACAATAATCAGGAAAAAGGTATATTTTTATCTTCTACTATAGATGAAAATAAACGTACAGTACAGCCTAGAAAAATAATGAATGTTGAAGGACAAGTAAAAGATATAAAAATTATAGCAAAAGATGATGATTTTGTTATTACTGCAATTGAGGAAAGAGAGGATGGAGAATATGTTCGTGCTGCAACAGGAATAATAGTTCCAAATGAAATGATGTATGACTTTAAACCATGCGAAAAAGTTAAAGTACCTGGAAAATTAATAAATGCATATACTGTCTTCACTCAAGATGCTTCAATGGATTATATATTTTGGAAACCTGATGAAAATCAACAAAAGAATTTCAATCTTAAATCTGCGGAAGGAGAAGGAGTACAACAGAATATGTGTGGAGTAACAAAAGGATCTCATTGTACAAGATTAAGTATTTTAAATAGTCAAAGAAAATAAGAAAATAATAATTATCTATTAATTTTATAATTTATTTTTATAATTTATATAAGATATTTTTTAAAGTATATACTCTAAAATAGAAATTTTTCTTTGAAAGATGTAATATACTCTTAAAGTAATATAGATAATCTACAACTATGATTTTTTTCTTTTCTTATCTTTATCTTTGTGCTTGTAATTTTTAGCTTTAGAAGAATCATTATGTTTTTGTAATTTTTCTTTAGTGTCTTGTAAAAAAGAATTATAAAATAAATTTATGATTAATATTATTTTTGGTTTTCCTAGCAAAATATTTACTTTTTTTAGCAATAATTGTAAATCTCCCAAATTATAGATAATTGTAAGTAAAAGATTTACGTAATTCTCTACTATTTTTTTCTGCTTTTCAAGTTCTATTATGGTTTTTGATAATTTTTTATTTTTTAATTCCAATTGATTAGTTACTGTTTTTATATTTTGATATTTAGTTAGATCAGATATAAGTGATTGTTTATTTACGGTATTATTATTATGGTCGAAATCAAACCCTCCTCTCAATAAAATTGAATTAATTTCTAGAATATCTTGCTCTGTCAATCCCATTCCTAAAAGATTTTGCAAGAAGGTTCCTATGTGGGATTGAGATGATATAATTCTTCTCTGTTGTTCTATTTCTATATTTAGATGAGAAAGTTCTTGTTCCATTTTTTCTAAAGTCTTTTTAAATCTTAAAATATAGTCATAATCTTTTAAATCATACAAAAGTTTGTCCATAGCTATCTTGGGAAGGATATTATTCTCTGTTGCAATCTCTATAATCTTATTATATAGAGTTTTTAATTCTTTTATACCAATCCCCAATCTTCTTAAGTTGTTGAATCTCAAAAAGTTTTAACTGAATCAAATTTTTCTGTTCTTCAAGAGAGTTTATTTGTTTTAGTAAGGCTTCTAACTCAATCTTATGCATATCTATGGTAATTTGATGAAAATCTTTTAAATCGTCTACATTTTCATATTCCCCAAATTTCCTCAATATTTTATTAATATCATATCCTTCCCTTTTCATTACATTAAGACAATGGATAAATGTAGAGATATTCTCAATTGGTATCCCTGCATTTTCAAATACATACTTTAAATTTTTATACCATGTAATTGCCTCTCTAGAAATATTATTACTATCTGCCAATAAATTCAACTTTTTTCAAGAATAGTTTTTTGAATATTTAATGTTGATATTTCTTGTTGTAGATTCTCAACTTGGATATGTAATTTTTCAAGCTCCATTTTTTTATTATTTATATAATTTGGAATATTAGAAGGAAAAACAATTTTTGAAATGTTGATGATTTCTGTTAAATACTTCTCAATTTGCTCCGGGCCAAGCTCTAATTTCTGGCATCTATCATAAACATCAGCTATGAAAGATTCAAATTTATCTTCAGTTATTCCAAATCGTTGCATTATCTTGGCAACTCTAAATCCCATAGAGCATTGAATAGGTGTAATATTTGCTTTTTTTAAAGATATTGATAATTGTCGTAGATCCTCGGCATTATATGCACCTATATTATTACGCCATTGATTAATTATGTTTGTTACTCCACCTGTACTTATATTATAAATTCCAGCAATTTCATCTCTAGATGATCCTCGAAGCCAATCGTAAACAATACCTGATTTGACATCATCACCAGTTCCAAAAGGCATAGTATTGATTAGTATAGTATTTAACAATTCGTCAAATAGGTCAATATTTTCGTCAAATAGGTCAAAAATATCAATATATCTCTATAAAAAAGCTTAAGAATAAAGAATCTAAAATAAGTTGTGGACACTGATATTTATAATAAAGAGATTAAAATAATTGAACTTGATTCTGATACCTATGAAAATAGAAATGGTTACGATCCTTCTTTTTTAGAACAAGAAGTTCTTCGACCAAGTATATCTGATACATTAATAGATGATGTTGTAAAGTTAAAAAATAGCAATAAAGAAGAATTAAAATATACTAATTTTTCTGTAGTAATGTCTAAATCTAGAGGGCTTGCATTTTATACAGCTGTAAATATAGATGGATCGAAATTAGAACCATTGGATCGAAATAATGATGCTTGGTATTATGATCCTAGAATTGAAAAGAAATTTCAATACGGACCTGAGGTATATTTTAATAATGATCTAGATCGAGGGCATCTTGTTCGTAGACTAGACCCAGTTTGGGGTCCAAATTTTAAAGAAGCAAACGAAGATACATTCCATTTTAGTAATTGCTCTCCACAACATAAAAATCTTAATCAAAAAACTTGGTTAGGATTAGAAGATTATATTTTGCGAAATAGCGATCTCTATAATCTTAAGGTCAATGTATTTACAGGACCAATATTCAATGAAAATGATTTGCTTTATAGAGGGAAATATCTTATTCCCTTTGAATTTTGGAAAGTAGTTACAATTATAAAAACTGATGGCTCTATTTCATCTACCGCTTACTTGCAGACACAAAAACAATTAATAGAGAACTTGAAATTTATTTTTGGTGAATATAAAACATACCAGGTATCTATAACAAAAATTGAATCACTTACAAAAATGAATTTTGGTTATTTACGTGAATTTGATCCACTTTCCAAAAGAAAAGCTATTCCAATAAATTTAATAAATACTGAAAGTGATATTATTCTATAATGAAAGTGAAGATTTAATCAAATAGATTACTTGTTTACAATTTGATATAATTTCTTTATTTTGATTTATTTAATTTACATAAAGATAATAACCATTCCCAAATAATTTGTATTTTTTAGAGGTTGACATTTTCTTTGAACTCCTAACCACATCCATTAAAAATATAATATGAATTTAAAGTATGTCTCAATAATACGAATTAAAATATCTACAGTAATATTAGAAAATAAAAGTTTAATTATAGATAAAACCATTAATTTTTCCGTATCAATAAAATATATGAATATGTTATTTATTAAATATTTTAAATATCCATACTCATATTGGATAATATTAATATTGCAAGAATCAAGTTAATCATTCCAGAAATTATTAATATTGTTGCTAGAGTACGAATATCAAAGATTGCTAATATACTAGAAATAGCAAAAGGTACTACTATAAGAGAAGTAATAATTGATATTTGATGTTGTTGTTCTTCAACTCCGGATATGGTAAGAAAAATTAATACTCCAACGATGATAGTTCCATCTATTGTAAAGATTTGTTCCTTTTCTAATATCCATTTACTTTTTAGTTGGCCTGACTGAGATTTTTTTACTTTTTTTAACTTATAATAAGTATTTCCTATAATACCAGAAATGAGAACTGTTAATAAACCTATTATACTTATGAATTCTCCATATGTATTTATACGATCCCTAAAAGTTTGAACTAAGTCAGTATTTTCTAGAATTACTGCAACTGTGATTGGAGAAGTCATAGTTGATAGGTTACTGTCATTCAAGAAGATTTTTTTATTATCAATTTCAACTTTTTGTTCAGGTTTAAGAGAATTTACTTCCCATTTCACAAATTCATACTTTGATCCTTTGTAAGGCACATATTCGCATATATTATCGTATAAAATAGATATTGATTTATTTAATATATCATAAGTTATACTCTTATTGATGATTTTCCCATAAGAGTCAAAAGCTTTACACTCGATCTGTCCAAAATTGTCAGGTTGAATTGAAGAATCATTATTAATTTTAAAAGTAATCCATGTAGATATTTTATTATTTTTTGTATCAAATACTTTTAAGTAATTTGAATTTCTATCAATATAAAATATTTTTTGTATCGCCTCATTATAAATAATATCAAAAGGTTTTGAATTATTAAATGAAAATAATTTACTACTATTTTGTTTTTCAATATCTTTATCTAAATCAATAATCTCAATAGAGTCTACTAATGAGGAACTTATATATAGTTTATTACTTTTTTCATCAATAAATCCTTTCATAGGTAACGGTATCTGTAATTTTACTGCCTTTTCGTCTGCTTTCTGACTTGAATTTTGCAGAATGTGTAAGGTTTGATTATTGAAGTTAATAGCATAGATTGAATTATTTTTTTGGTATAAAGATAAATCGGATATAAGACCGTTCAGATTTTTAGAAAGAATTTTTTCTATATTAAAGGTGTCATTATTCATAAAATAATGGTATCCTATGATGGAACTACTAAGATTATTATAATTATACTCTATTATATACATGGTATTAAATAGTGGATCAATAGTAAGATCATCAACAGAAGGCATGTTTTCTATATTGGCACTATAATTTTTTATATTATTATCTAATATTTGAATTTCATTTTTTTTAATTCCTTCAAGACTTGCAAATATTAAAGTTTCAGATCCATGAAACCCATTATTATCTATATCAAAATCATTTATATTATTATTAAATTTAATTTCAGTAGTGTTAACTAACTTTTTTCCAATATTATCAAATTCAAAAATTTTTAATAAAGAATCACTAAAATAAGATACATATAACATGTGGTTTATAGGATCGAATAATAATTTTTTTGGTTGATCTTTAGAATCAAGAGAATCTAAGATCTTTCCACTCTCTCCATCAATGACTAATAATTGTTTTGTACTATCTATGTAAACATATAATAATTGATTAACGTCATATGAAGCTAACAAAGTTGGATTAATATTAGGAAATTGTAGACCACTCTGATATTTGGAAAATGGGAGTTTTGAATTATAATGGAATTGGATATTTTTGATAATATTTTGGATGTCTCGTTTATAATGATCATAAACTGTTTTATTTTGAGCAAAATATCGAAATTTGTACATAACAGCATCATTTAATATTGTATAATAATTGTCTATGTAATTATTATTATTATTAGTAAGGTGAATAACATAAGCAATATAGTTATTAGTCGAATTGCCTATATCTAATTTCTCTAATCCACGAAAATCATAGTTTTGAAATTCTTTTTGGCTTTGTAATATTTCTTCTTGATTAGATACAATATCAATTAAACTTTCAAAAGAAATAATTGGTATTACAGTAATATTAAAATAATTAGAATTATCTTTGTCCTTGTCTGGATAAAAATAAATAGAACCATTTTTTTCTAAACAACTCCAAGTACTATTAAAAGGCAAATTGATTGTAATCATTAAATTTTCAAAGGTGCACTTTTGATTGCCTTTACTATTTTCAGAATAAGAATTTAATATAATAGTAGTAGATATTAAAGAATAAAAGATAAATAATAAAAGAAAATTAATGCTATTACGGAAGCCTGATAATAATACAAAACTTAGCAATATTCACGTTGCCAGTCCTGTTCTTCTAAAGTATTTGGAATCTCATAACAATTTATTAATAATTGATAATTTGGATTAAAGGCCTGATTAATATTGTATAAATTAGAGAATGAAATATTCAAATTTTGGTATGGCTTTACATCAATGTATTGAATCAAAAATAATAATGATATTACTGCAAATAAAGGAATAATTAGATATAGATAGCTTGAAGTCAATATACTTGTATTGCTATTGTAATATTTAAGGAATTTTGTTATATAAAATATTTGAACAATTTATTCAGTAAAACCAAATTAGTATTAGGAGATCTGTATTATTATGATTTTAACTAAATAATTCGTCCTTTTATTTTATTACAGTTTCCTTATTTCTTTGACAAATTTTCTAAAATTAATCTTAAATTTGGTATTACTCCAATATGACCTTCAAATGGTAATTGTGGTGTCCATGTAGCTGAGTTACTTAATAGTGTTCGCATTTCTTCCGAAGATAACGATATCCAAACTCATTCTCATGTATACTTTGTAAAATAGCTGCTGCACCTGTTATAATGGGTGAAGCTCCACTTGTACCTTCAAACTGCTTTGTATGTGTTCTATTATCGTTTCCATTTCCATTATCTAAATCGCCATAACCAATAGTTATAATATTCCCCCCCCAATGCATAACAGTCTATACGAGAGTCATAATTTGAAAATGATGCTCGATTATGAGGAAGAGATGATTCCAAAGCTCCTACCATTATAGCTGCAGAATCTTGAAAGTCAGGAGAATTTCTATTTAAAACCTTTTCTTCTTCTTCATTGGTAACATTATCTAAATTATAGTTTCCATTCCCAATATCTTCAATAACTATTATTCCATTACTAACTGCTAATCTGATTGCATCAAAATCAGCTGGTTCTATTCCAGTAGTGTAGAAATCATTTTGAATTTCTAATAGAAGAATATCGCTAGGAGACATTACATCCAAAGCTGCTAAAATTGCATCTGCTACATGTCCATTGGTATTTGTTTCGGATTCATAATGAGAAATCATTCTTACTGAAGAAATTCCAAGATCTATTCCAATGATTCCAACTTCATTATCTACGCCTATGATTTCACCTAAAACTGCAGTTCCATAATTACCTTTATAATCTCCAATTCCATCTAAATTGTTATTAAAAATTAAAAATTAAAAGAGGATTCTTATCTTTTAGATCCTCATGATCAGGAATCCATCCTTGTTCTAGGTCGATTATCCCCACACCATTTCCATTTCCATTAAAATGAGACCAAGCATAGTATGCATCAATTACAACAGGTGCTGGACCTAACTATTTTTTTGAAGAAGAATAAGGATTGACCATAGAATTTGTTAAAGGGTCAATAACATATTTTTCTCTATATGCTAATTCTATTTCTGGAGACTCTTTTAATTCTTTGATAAATTCTTTTTTTTTACTTTCAGAAAGTTTTCGTGTATCCAATCGCTAATAAGAGGTTAAGCTATGTGATGAGCTACTTTTAGATAATTTATTTTTAAAGCTAATTATTTTATAATTCCACAGCTTTTGAAGTATTTTTTACAAATGGCCTGGATGTAATATCTCTAGATTTATATTTCTCAAATAACTTATTAAATTTGTACTTTATTTCTGTTTGGCTAATTCAGAAATATTATTTGAATCTGTTGATACTGCATCTGGAGATAATCGCACAATTAAAAATTTACTATAATTATTATGGGAACTGTCTTTCAAATTAATGGGTTTATTATTTTCATTATTTTTACTCATATAATGTTTTTTTACTAATATATACAAATAAACTTTTTGAGATAATTTTTCGGCGCCTTAAAATCTTGTTATCTCCAGAATAAATTCTACATTATAAAAGCATTCATACTAGGTGAATTCATATCTGTTGGTCATATTGATAAAGAAGTTCTATACTTTCAAATAGATATATTGAATATGTTACTTAAATCAATTTATTATAATGATAGGACTTGAGACCAGAGTCTCAAATGGGTTCATTACTATTTTAAGCTAAATGTGTTGGATGTAAACCCTCTATAAAGTGGGACCAGCATTCATAAGATGAGTTAAGTTATTCTTTTAAAAGAAATTTATATTAGATGAATCGTGACATAATAATGAATTAGGTAATTTACAATTTTATTATTATTATAACAACAACAAAGTCTATTAAACTAATTCTATTATTTCTCCTGAATCATCACCAACTACTATTTTAGGATATTTGATACTAAAAATATTTGTATGAGGGACTGTCTCTACTGTTGCACTCATTATATCCCAACTGTTGCTTTTTGGCTGTATACGAATATACACTTGGAAATTATTTGCATCTGAAGTATCCATTAGAGGATTTCTTGGATCATTAATTGCTGAATCTTCCACATTACTTCCTGATCCAAATATCAAAGTTACAGTATTATTTTGTAAATGAAATGGATTAGCATCATTGTCATTAGATAACCTACATCTAAATTCTCTTCCACCAAATCCTAAGAAAACTCTGTTATCATCATCGATATCTCTATTTCCTGTTCTAACAGTAAGTTTTATCTGTGAAATACCTAGAACAGGAACCATATTTCTCTGTCCAATATTATTGTCATTTGGGACCAATCTCCAATCAGGAATAGTCTCACCTGCTGTAAAATTATCCATATTGCTTACATCATTATCTGCAGATACTATCATAAATATAGAATCATAACCGTAAGCATTTACTTCAGGTATCCATTCAAATGGCCCTATTATTTTTTCTTCAGTATTATTAGCTGCAACAGTTCCAGCAGCTAATTCCGCTGTTGTAAGTGGTTGAATATCATCTGGTAATAATAGGCCTGCTCTAGGTCTACTATGATAACCACGAACCCTAACATTATTAGAGATTTCAGCACCACGATTTTTTATTTTGAGATAAATATAATTTGTTGAACTAATAATAGGTTTTTCATGTACTATCACTCCGTCAGCCATTCTTCTATTCCAAATTGAAGTGTTATTCCAATGTGTTGGTTGAAATTGATATTCTCCCTGTCGACCATCATCAATATATACATCTATTGGAGGAGGTGACCCTTCAGTAGTTACATTTGGAGAAAGGGGTGCACCAGGTGGTTGGTATAATCCCTGTTTTTCAAATGACCAACGAATTACTTTATTATAAGCACCTCCAAAGACTCCTTCTGTAGTCCAATTTAAAAGATCTACTGCTATTAGTGCATCTGCAAAACCTAATGCATTATTTGGATTTGTTGATGGAGTAAGTGTACTAATTGCTCGTAGAATTAAATATGACATCATTCTTGATGAAAATCTTTTTCTGTTTATGTCAGGTGAATCACCGCCAATAGAACGATATATTCTAAAAAGTGTAGTTGCAAGAATTTCTTCAGATAGATAACCTGTATCATCATTTGAACCTCCCCAAGCCCACCCTGCAGTTACATCACGATCACAACGACGGCCTATACTATTGCGGATCCATGGAAAATTCCAAAATCTATCAGAATCAGAGATTTGTGATTCAGGGTCACTTAAAATGATAGCAAAACTATCTCCTGCACTATGTGAAAAACCAAAGTTTGCAGAATCTACATGTTCATATAAAATTCCATGACCAGCTACTTCATGTAGAACAATACGCCACTCATTGGCAATACCTATTGGATCTATTGTATTTGAAGTATCTGCTAACGCATAACAACAATGACCTATACCTCCCATTCCATTTCCAATACAATGAGCATTAACTTCAATACCATCGAGAGTTAGATGTCTGCCTCGATGATCAACGGGTAGTGGAAATGTTGTATTGTTAAAGTATGTACCTATAGGAAAACCCAGACTTTCAACTAAAGCAAAAAATCGTTCGGTATGATAATAAGCATTTACAGCTGAGAAATTATTAGTTCTAACATCATAATTGAAGTCAGCGCCAGTAGGATTAGTTGGAGAAGCAATATTTGGATCTTCAACATTTGTAATATTTACATGAGTTCCACTTAGTGATTGAATTCCACCTACCGGTAAATTAAGATTATTTAATACTTCTGATGTTCTAAATGGATTCAATATTCCATTACTTTGATCTGGAGAATGTACAGGATTACCTGAAATGGTTATAGGATCGTGCTTAAACACTTGTCCATTAACATCTGCTGCTAAAGCTCGCAAATAAAGTACAGATTTTGTTTCAAGTTCGACTAATGCAATCCAATTGATTGCTCCATATTCTTCAGTTGTAAATGAAAAAGTGATTTCATCTACAACATAATAGTGACCATGCTTTATCTTGTCATCTACTGGATGAAGCGATAATATTGGTATTTGATGTTGTAATGTATTTTCAGAACTTAGTTCCTGTTCATTTTTATTTACTTTTCCAGATGTGTCTATTTTTTCTACTTTTGGAAGTCTTTTATCTTTATCATATTTATATACATAAAGTTGTCTTCTGATTAGACGTGCATTATCATCTATTATTTTTTTTTTACCAGTTTTTTTTGGTTTGTCTTTCGTAATTAGGCTTCTTATGAAATTACTTGATTCCGATTCTTTTTTCTTGTCTGATGGCGATAATGACTTTTTTTGCTTACCTCTTTGACTTTTATCCTTATCTATAGGAAATAATTTTTTATGACGTCCAATTATATTTGATGGAGGAAGCTTTGCATCAATTTCCTCTTTCTGACTGGTATTTACTGCACGGAGGATCTGATATTTACTATCTTTGAGCAATGGAGTATGTTTAACAGTTACAGTTATTCCTGCATGCCAAATTGGAAGATTAAGGTATGTTTGAGAGAACTCTACTGTCGTAGAATCAAAAAATTGTTTTTGTTTAGAAAGTCGATATTGTACATCTTGTTCTGATGGATCATCAAAGGAAACTTTTTGATCTATATTTTTTAATGTTTTTTCAGAAATCTTGAAAGTCTTTACTACATTTTGTAAATAATTGATAGCAGCATCTAGAGGAGTTTGTGCGTTTGATTTCCAATGTTCCTGAAAATGATTAATATCTCTAACGTTTTCATTTTCATCTATAGATAATTTTGCTTTTAAATCAGGATTAAAAATTTCTTTTATAACCTAAACACCTTTAAATCAATATTGTTATTAAGTTTGGGAAAAGATAACTTTTTTAACATGTATAGTAGTACAAATAATGTTATATATCCTTTTTTATCTCTACATAAATAATTACAACCTTATTAATTAAATATAAAGATAAAGATTAAACAATCATTCTAAATTTATCAGTTGTTATAATAGTTCTTGGTTACTATTATTACCTCTAATGATGGATCAGAATCTTAAATGTTTCAGATTATAAAAACAAATTGTTCTTATTAAAAATTATCAGGCCCTAAAAAATTGTAATTAATAAAGCTTATTTACTTCTATTCTAAAATAAATATTTTACTCCTGTATTTTATTTTGATTTTTTATATATCTTATACAAAAAAGTTTAAATTTAAATAATTCAAAAATTTTTGTATTAGATCGTAAATGGTGTTTGGCTTTCGAATTTTGAATTGACTTGTCCGATGGGGAAATAATTTGGTGTCTGCGAAGGTGGCATACTCAATACGATGTTTCTATGGAATTTTTTATAATTTCCATTAAAAAGACCATTCCCCCATACCGTCAATAGTTGCCCTGTAAAAGCGCCATTAAATGTGCCATCTAAAGAAAGTTGATTATCCTGACAACCCGAAATGAGTATTACTGAAGCTTTTACATTATCGCCTTTGGCTTCATTTTTGTCTATTTTATTTAATATTTTATCATAAAATTCTCTATTAGCTCTATATGTTCTCAATGCAATGCTTCCTGGCATAAATTTATATTTGTTGTTTTGATTATCTACATTAGAATTAATTAAATTTAATGTATTTCTAAAGTTGGCTACCTTGGTTACAGTTCCACTATGACAACTATCAGAAAGAACTATTATTCTAACTCCTTCTTTAAATTTGGCTAAATAAGAATTAATTTCATCATCTACCAGTTGACCATCATAAAGACACCAAGTTTCATCTTCCATATCTGGAACACTATTTCCTACATCAGTTTCATCTCCATTTGTATCCCGTACTTGACCACCATGTCCTGAATTACTCAACATAAATATATCCCCATTCTGAAGTAATTGAATATTTTCTTCTAAAGCACGAATTACATTATCTCTTGTTGCTTCTTTAGTTAATAACTTTGTAACTTTAAATCCTTTTGATTTAGCTATTTCCTCCATATCATTTGCATCAGCTTCACATGCATTTAGCTCACCTGACCATCCTTCATAATGTTTTGGATCTACCGAATTGACTCCTATAGTTAAAGCTGAACCTTGGACCATTATTCAATAACTCCTATATTTATGTTAATATCTATCCTAAATGGCATTTCAATTGTTTTTATTACCATAAAACATTACAATGGTCACTATTATTTATCAATTTTGATACTTAAATTGTAATATATGTTATTTATCGTCCAGTTTTTTATAAGTCTAATTTAAAAGCTGTATCTTTTTTTTAGAAATATCCATATTATAAAACTAGTATTTTAAAAGTATTCTAAATATCTCCATTTTATTATTATGAACAAAATTAGGTTTTATAATTAATACCTATATCAACAAAATTTTACTTTAGTGAAACATTAAAACTTTGGATGCTGTTGGGAACATTATCATCATCCTCTTTAAAGATTAAATTTCCATTTCTAAAGTAACGTTATCTACTAAGGTTTCAGTACAATAAGTTTAATTATCATATATTTAACTTAAAATTATGGTTTCAATAGTAAAAAATAGTAAATATAAAGATGTAGATATATCTCTTACATATACCTCTGATCCCTCAATCGTTCCACAACATCCGCCTCATCATCACGGTCAAGAAGATATGATGATGGACGAACAAGAAATGGTGACAGATGTAGAGAAAATACCATCATTCTTTTTTCCACCAAAGATGGTCATTAAATTAAAAGATGAAGAGATCAACATAAATGAAAAATTTCATGCAATCAAAACATTTGAAGGAAATTACTTTACTCATTATCTTCCATATCGCTTTTTTGAATCACCATTGGATTTATCACAGGCAATTGTTGATTCTCTTATAGTGGAAGATGAAATAAGACAACTAAAAAACAAAGAAGGTGAATCTATTGAGTAATATTGAAAGACAAGAAATACGTTCTTTACAACCAGGACAAAAGACAACACTTTTTCGTGCAATAAATCAACTCAAGCAAAATGGTATATATGATAAATTTATAAATTGGCACGGGCTTGCAATGATGACTAAAGCAGGCACTGAATTATTTGGTAGTATTAGAAATTTAGCACATTATTCCCCTGTTTTTCTTCCCTGGCATAGAGAATATCTTATAAGATTTGAAAATGCCCTTAGAGAAATTGATACTTCTATTTCATTACCTTATTGGGATTGGACTATTGATGCAGAATTGCAGGATCCCTCTACATCAATAATATGGACAGAGGATTTTTTGGGAGGTCGCAATCCAATACAAAATGGATTAGTAACAGATGGACCTTTTAAAAACTGGAAATTTTCACTTAATATTCCTGGTTATCCAAGAGAAGCTTATCTTCGCAGAAATTTTGCTAATACTATACAACTTCCATTCAGACGTGATGTTGAACTTGTTATTAATAATAATGAATTAGAATATGACAAATCTCCATGGGATGGGAATCAAGACTATAATTCATTTAGAATAATGTTAGAACGTCCTATTCACAATCCTGTTCATAATTGGGTTGGAGGTACTATGGAAGAGGCATACTCACCGGGTGATCCGGTTTTCTTTCTACATCACTGTAACATTGATCGAATATGGGCAAATTGGCAAAGGAAACATAATTATCTAGATAGATATCCAGCAAATGATCAAATTAGAGATAGAAGGGGTAGATTAATTCCTTTTACAAATAGAAATCATAAGATGTCTCCATGGAATGATATAAACGACAATACACATAAAAGAGTACAACAAGTTTTAGATTTTACTCAATACTATCAGTATAAGGAATACTATGTATCCTAGGATCGAGTGATTCACCACTATCTGGATCTAGAGATTTAATCATATTGACAACTGGCTAACATATCTTCATTTGACATAAGATAAACACATATCAACAAATTTTTTAATCTTTTTGATAATAACCAATTAGTCATTAAGGGAAAATGATAAGATGGAAGAAGACGGATTTGCTCATTTATTAGATCAATTCTTAGTTTTAAGTGAAAGAATACAACAATTAGAAAGAAAACAGAATATATAAGTTAATGGTCTAGATTGAATTTCTATATTCTAGATTTTTGAACCTTTAATTTGTACCATAGATTGCTTGAATTGCTGAGATATCATCTAGTCTTAGAGTATCTATTGCATTATTATAATAAGGATACATTATTGAATCTTTAAATTGAGAATGCCTGATTCCAAGTCCATGACCAATTTCATGTATACCGGTTAGTATTATGCTAAATTGACCGGGTAATCCATGTAGATTAGTAGTCCAGAATTCTGCATCATCAAAGCATAGTTGCCCATCCATTCCTGTTTTTGGAAAGAAACAATGAGCTAAAGTTTGTGAAGGTCCATCAAATGGATAATCATCTCCATGTTCTCCACTACCCCAACGTATCTTAAAATCACCATCACCTTCGACTTCTGTGAAGGTAAGTGGACTAACAGCACTCCAAGCATCAAATGCTTTGCTTATGGCTTGTTTTATTGAGGGTTCATCTGAATCTTCAGTAAGATTTTGAAAACTATATGTAAGATTTGTTTTGTCCCATTTTGTACCAGATAAAGTAAATTTTTCAAACTCTGCAGGTACTTCAATAATATCGGGAAAACCGCATCTTGGTTGCATCATTAAATGTAATGTTTCCTTATTTAGGTCTCCAGTTATAGGCAATTGATTTGTTTGTTGAAAGAGTTTCAATGCCATTTCCATTTTTTCATCAAATTCTCCTTTTGCAGGAGGTTCAATTGCTTTTTTTTATCGATCTTAGCTTTTAGAATGGAACCTTGAGGAGGTTGGATATATCCATATTTCATAAGATAGTTTTGTATTCTTAGAACTTCATCACCAGAAGATCCTTTAGATAATCCGATAGATGGCACATTAATTAAAGACATATAATTTTTTTATCATTAAAATTATATAAAATCTTTGATACCACAAATAGTTAAATTTAATTAGCAAAATATATTCTAACACAATTTAAAATCAAAAAAATTCCATATGTATATGTATAAATTAAAATGTTTTCGGCGCCGAAAAATTCTTTTTATATTTGTATATAATTCAAGCTAAACTAAGATTTTTATATATACATATTTAAGAGAGCATTTTTATATCATTTTTTAAGGAATATTGTATATAATTCTTTAATTCTTTAATTTCAAACAGATTAAGAAATATTTACCTAAAAAAGAGACATCAATAAATTTATTAATTATTAAACTCTCGTTATCATATATGACCAAAGGTTATTCATTATGTATAGCATTGAATTCAGTGGATCCAAATCATTATGTAGATGAAACGGGCAGTTCATGGGATGGCAAGTTAGATCCCTGTGAATACGATGCAAAAGTCATGCAAGATATTGCAAAATCACAAAATTTTGAAGTTAACACTTTATTAACTAAACAGGCCACCATTGACAATGTACTTAAAGGTATAAAAAATGCTAGCGACAAGTTAGAGGATGGAGATATTTTTATGTTATATTATTCTGGTCATGGAGGGCAGATGCTTGATGAAAATGCAGATGAAAAAGAAATAGATAAAGATGATTTGTATGATGAAACATAGTGTCTATATGATGGAGAATTGATAGATGACTACATTTATGCTGCTATTTCAAATTTTAAGCCAGGAGTTCGTATTCTATCATTTTCAGATAGTTGTCATAGTGGTACAGTAATCAAGGCATCTATGCCGAAAGGTATTTCGAGAATAGATAAAAATAAGATAAAATTACCACAATATGGAAATGTTAACCCTGTCACTTCAAATATCGATAAAACCCATCAGTCTATTATTAAGTATGCACCACTTAATGTATTAATGGAAACCTATAAAAAAAATAAAGATTTTTATGACTTACAGAAAAAGAATGCTCCTAAAATAGATTCCAAGAAGGATGTTAAATCATCTGCTATATTAATTTCTGGTTGCCAAGACTTTCAAACATCGGCTGCACCATATGAACTTGAGAATAGTCTTTTACTGATATTTTATTAAAAGTCTGGAATAAAGGTTCGTTTAATGGAAATTATAAAAGTTTCTGTGATGAAATGAAGAATAAGTTGTCTAGCAATCAGATACCTAATTACTTTAAAATAGGAGTCGAAAATATAGTATTTGAAAATCAACGACCGTTTACAATTTAGAAGATGAATAATTTTTTCATTTTTTAATCTTGAATATTTACGAATTATAGTTAAAATAGTTATTAATTCTTATATTACAAATTTTATAGAATCAATACTTTATTAGATATTGAAAGATATAATTGAAAAAATTTGGCCAATGTTATATCATTATGTATTGATAAATAGACAAAAAAATTAATAAACACTATAAGAATATATTTATATGATCACAAAACATATACTTCACTTTTTATATAATTCCTACTTCATTTAACAATGTGGACTCATTTTTGATAGATAACTTTACAAGTTGCACTAGTAACTATACTGAATAGTATCAGTATTGTGCGTTCTCTAATCTGTTTCTATAATGCTTTTATAAACTTTAATATTATATTTTCAAGATCTATTACAATGCTTGGAAAGACTGATCACATAGCTTTAAGAATTACTTTTCTTATAGCAACAACCTCATTTGTATCTATGCCAACAATTTCAAGTAATTGGGCACTGGTGCTTGGAGTATCAATGCGTATTTTAGTGGTGCCATCAGTAACATTTTGAGAAAGAACAGGCCTGCCATCAACATACACATCAACACGAAAGATTCCTTTGGTGGTCAGCTCCGCTTCCAAGGAACTAGCTTGTTCAGATAGCACTGCATCAAGTTGTCTTACTGGCATACCTGCAAGTATCTCAGATGCCTTTTTTATCAAATCAACATTTTCCTCAAGCAAGTCTCTACTGGTCATATTATACCTGATATCAGGAGTTATTCCAAGGTCTTCTATTGGTGTTCCTGTATATTCTCCTACCCTTACATTTCTACGGATGGAGACTCTCATATTTAAGCCGGCAGGTAACGGTTTTAATTCATACTTTGTTCCAGCCAGAATGTCTTTTAGAATACTGTGTTCCCAAACATTTGCACCTCCAGCTCCGGTATTTCCATCTATTCCGAGAATGTAACCAATTTGATGATCTTGAAATCCAGCAGCAAAAAGATCTGTAGCACTATAGCATAGAGCATCTGTTATTAAAATAACTGGACCATGGTATTGCTGACCTATATTGTTTGCTTCATCAGTAGTTGTAATTGGGAATCCTCGAGAGAAAGACGAACCTGTAGTAACCGACTCTGAAAGAGAGGACGCCCAAGAGTTTAGCCAAGTTGTTCGACGTGCCATTTCAAGGGTAAGAGGGGAGCTTATGAATTGGTATGGTTCTGGGGTAATTTTTCGAGGGGTTAAAAGTTGTAGGAGACTCTCTGCTGCAGGAATACGTCCTCCGCCATTACCTCGTACATCTATAATGAGTCCTTTTCTGGGAAGCTGCCTCATTAGACGAAGAAATTCATTAATAAAATCTACAGTAGTCATTTCACGTGGGAGGTTGAAGCTAAATATTCGTATATATCCAACATCCTCAGAAATTTTTTTTGCAACAAAAAATTGCGGCATGACGCTACTAAGACCATCTGCTTTTTCGACTAAATCCCTCACAGATGTTGCTTTAGCTAAACGTCGTTCATCCTCAATAACATTTTCTGGTGCAAACAGAATTTTGTTCATCTTACTAATAAGGTCTGTTGTAAGATCCAGACCCATCTTATACGAATTTTCAGAAATAGCAGAGCTATCCGTGGAAGAAAAATCTAGAGGAGTTGAAGATACCAACCATTCTTGTCGATATTCTAAGTCAACGCCATCTTGAGTTCTGTAACCTATTACTACCCATTCTTCATCAGGAGGTATTGAAGTCATCATTGGTCGACGTGCCATTCGTTGTAGGCCACGTGCAAAACGAGCTGCTAAATTACTTCCAGCATTTTTATTAGCATTAATCTCTACTGCACGTTGCATTGGTACACCGTTCCAATAAATTATATCTACACCTGATTTAAAGGTGGAAGGAAGATGATTTTCATAACCATTAGCAATTTTGGTAACTAAGAAATGAAGTTGATTATTTTTTATATATGACTCTATTTGGAACGGAAGAAAAGCGAAATAAGAGGAAAACGGTGTAGGTAACATATAGTTTGTATGAAGATCTCGTACGGAGGTAAAGATATCTATCATCTCTTTATGAAATTCTAATTCTGGATCCATCTGATTAGATCTAGTTTCATCTAAACGAAGCTGAAGAAGTCTTAGTCTTTGTATAGGATCAACTGCATGCATTGCCTTTTTTAGAGGAAGGTGTACATAAGATCTTTCCAGTAATGTTAATGCTTGTTCGACAATTATCTTTCGATCATCGAGCGTTAATCTTCCAGTACTATTCGAAAGGAAATCATTTAAAGTTTGAATAGCACCTATCTGTTCTTTTCTGGTTGCAGATATGGTTCTAGCAAATTTTTGTGCGGAATTTTGAGATTCTCTAGTATTTTGGGTCATAGGGACAACATATAATTAATAATTAATAAGATTTTTTATCGGGTAATTTAGTATTTTCTTTATTATATGTTTAATTCTTAAAACTGATGTATAAATTGTCTATTTTAAAATAATAGTAAAGATCAGATAGTATTGTAAATATTAATTAGGTTATTACTGGTAAGTATAAACGAAATATTTATTATTTTATATTTAGAAAAAATTATTAAAAAATTAAATAGTATAGATTAATATTTCATCCTTAACAAAAATATAAAGATTTATAAAATTTAGATAAAATTACGTAAATATGAATGTTTGAAATTATATAATTATCAAAAGATATTGAACTAAAAATATTCTTTCGACTTAACTAGACAATTGATATGATCTATTCAAAATATTAGTAAAATTAAGTGAAGCAGATTTAAAAAAATAGTATTAATTATTGTTAAAAAAAGGATTAATAATTGGAAAGTCATTGATTTTATTTTAGATTCTATAGATTTTAAGACTTTTAACATATTTTCAACGTTATCTTTCCTTTGAAACAGATAATTCTTTTTGTTATAAGATATAGTTGATGGTCTAAAGTTTCTTTTACTACTAATAATAAACAAATTACTATTCATAAAAGTCAGTTTTTTAGTTGTTATTTATTTGTACCTAATATCAGTCAGAATTAAATAAATCTAAATCTGCATTAGTTTGAATCCTCTTATATGATAGATTTCAGTTCAGGCACACTAATTATAGAATTGTTACTATTTTAACAAGACTTGGGCGATATCTTTTAAATAAAAAATTGAAGTTAATTATTTATTTATTTTAAAAGACTTAACCATATGATCCAGTACTGTCTTGCTTTTTTCGTCCAAATCATGTTCAAAGATGTCATAAGCTATTGTGTATATTTTAGAATCATCAAATAGGTATGTGGTTGCCCATACTGATGGATTTTCTTGAAATATGTGATTATATCTTAATTCTATAGCAGGTATATTGTTAATGGTCATTCTTGTTTGAGTAGTATTAATCAAGTCTTTATCTATGATCCTTTCCTGTAAACGTTTTTTTTCTGAAACATAATCTTCTAAAGTAGTTTGAGTGGGTACCTTTATTACGTCAACACCTATTGGATCAATAAATTCAATTATTGGAAGAGTAAAGAATATACTATATTCACCACCAACAATAAATGGTCCATCTATACTACTATCTTTTGGATATTTTATTTTGAAATATTCGTCTTCATATTGTAAAAATTGAACTTCAAGAGTTTTTACAGGAGTCTCTATAGAAGTGGATAATAACTCTGATGAATAAAGTTCATTAACTGCTTCAATGTCACCGGGCTAAGAAATTCTCGCTGACCTATGTCATCACATCCTATTACATCTCCAAGAGTTCTAATGGTTACCAAACCGGAAGGTTGAGGTTTTGCAAATGCATGTTTGTTATAATGCTGTATTGAGCAATAATCATAACCACCAATTGTGTCAGGAAAGTCACAGACCTGTTCTGATCCATGTTCAAAACATCTTTCTGTTGCAAATTGAAGTTTATACCCATCGCCAGGTCTAATATTATCCCATAAGATTTCTACATATTTATCTCTATCAGGTCGTGATTGCTCATGCCAGAATCCTACAGTGTGTCAAAGCTCATGAATCATATTTCCATATTGACAATTAGGAAAAATATCTATTGTCTGTTCCCCACCACGAGAAGTCTTTCCCACAGCAGAAGCACATGCAGCTCCTAACAATCTTGGGTCATTACCATCATATTTTTTAATAAATACATAATCATTATAAAGAAATTGATTAAAGGAAGTTATTTCAATAAATTTAATAGGTGTATTCATATTCCAATAGCTAATCGCTTTTTTTATCATATTTATTTTCTCTGGTTCAAGTAACCTGTCAATTTTATATGGTATTTTACCTCCTGGCCATATACTGTTATATACAAATCTATCACCAGCAGCTTTAGATGGGTCTCTCATTGTAGTATCAATTATTATATCTCCTTCTGAAAGTGATATATTATCTATTATCTCATAAGCTATCGGAAAACTAAAATTATTACCAATTAGTTCAACAACTTTTATATCTTGCTTTTCTTGATTACTCATTTTATCAGGTGTAGTTATATTTGTGCCTTTGAAAATAGAGCTTTTACTTGAATTCAGTAATAGATCATTATTTTGAGTGATATAGTTTTTGTTATTAGTTTGGCCATATACTAGGTTAACGTCAATTAAGTTCAAAAAAATCATAGACCAATTGCTAAAATAAAAAAGAAGGTACTATGCATTAGTGGAAAGACATAACTATAATATATAAATTATTGGGAAGTAGAATATGATTTCGAGATTCTGATAGTTAAGTGTGTCAATTTAAGTCATTTTTATGATTAATGTAATATTATAGATTTTGAAATAACGAATAAAATAAAATAAAATAAAATAAAATATTGAAAATAACTAAAAACTAATTTGAAATAGTCATAGAGAAATGAGCAAATTTTTAAATAATACTATAACTACAATATTTTTTACCAATGAGTATTATCGTCATAATATTTCAAAAATAAGTGAGAATAATTGATATGTTATCATGCTCTTTAACACAATAGAAAATAAGTGATTCATTGCATAAACAAAAAATAATTCTTGTTTACTATTTGATAAAAGATAGAATTTTTCAATTCTTAATTGAAAAACGCTACTAGTTAGTAAGATAAAAATGTAAATATAATCAATTTTAGCAGGAAAGTCTTTTACTATTCAAGCAATATAAAAAATACGAAATTATCGAATAAAATTACTCTCATCAGTTTATTTACAAATTGGATTACTAGAGATAAACACGACTTTTTTATTCTCCCTCTATTTGTAACTTAAATATGAACGATTATTATAAACCGATAAAATAATAATAGAAATAATCTCATCAAAACCTGATATTATCTTTCTATAGTGCTGTTAACTTAAGATGAATTCACCTCTATTCATAAGAAATGGTATTTTATTTCTAATTGTTGTATTATACAAATAAATGAATAACTTTATCCAATTGTATACATGTAATAGATCACAATTCTGTTTATTATTACAAGGATAGTAGTCGTCAAAACTCTCAGTTCTATCTTTAAAGTATTGCATTACCCTTTCTATCAAGCTTTTCTCTAAAGGAGAATGAAACCTATGTTTTAGATGTAGGAAATTGCAAGCCTGTGGATACCATTTACCACCATCTGTATAAACTGTA
>Ga0126314_10000202_pt1 | contig 30991 bp, 26 predicted proteins | sample Plot105B_FD_92535 | JGI IMG/M metagenome (GOLD analysis project Ga0126314, IMG submission 92535) | Serpentine soil microbial communities from UC McLaughlin Reserve, CA, USA - Plot105B | ecosystem: Environmental > Terrestrial > Soil > Grasslands | place: USA: UC McLaughlin Reserve, Lake County... | reverse complement strand
TCCGACACCTCCACCACCACCCAGGGCCCCTCCACGCGCGTGGAGAGCGTGACGCGGTGCCGGGTGAAGTCCCCCTCCGGAATCGCATGCGCCGCGTTGACGAGCAGGTGCAGGAACACCTGCCCCAGCCGCGCCTCGTGCGCCATCACCGTGGGCACCTCGGCGAAGCGGCGCTCCACCTCCGCGCGGTAGCGCAGGTGCGGCATGGCCATGGAGAGGCCAAACTCCAGCGCCGCGTGCACGTCTACCGGGGACAGGTGCGGCTCATCCGCGCGGGCGAACGTCTGCAAGTCCCGAACGATGACACGGATGCGCTCGGCGCCCTCGCGAGCCTCTCGCAGCGCCTCCAGCGCCTCGGCCAGGGGCGCGTTCTTTCCGAGGATGCCCCCCTCCATCGACAGCTCCAGTTGCTCCAGCGCGAACTGGAGGTTGCCGCTGACGTAGGAGAGCGGGTTGTTGATTTCGTGGCCCACCCCCTCGGCGAGCTGCCCCGCCATGGCCAGCTTCTCCGACTGCACCAGGCGCTCGCGCGCGGCGACCAGCTCCTCGGTGCGCTCGCGAACGAGGGCCTCCGCTTCGAGTCGACCGGAGTGCTCGCGCGTCAGCAGGGCATCGCGCTCGGCTTCCGCGCGCTTCTTGCCGGTGACGTCGCGCGAGAAGACGGAGACATTCTGGCCCGAGCACCAGGCGTGCACCTCGTGCCAGCGGTCCGGCGCGGTGCGCACCTCGAAGATGGTGGAGGAGCCCTCGGCGGCCACGCGGCGCAGCTCGCGCTCGAACAGTGTGCCCACCAGCTCCGGACAGGCCTGCCACAAGAGCTTGCGGAAGACCTGCTCCTGCGTGCGTCCGGTGATTTCGGCGGCCTGCCGGTTGACGTAGGTGATGCGCCACTCGGCGTCCACGGTGAAGAAGGCCTCGGGCGTGCTCTCCAGCACGTCGCGCACCCAGTCCAGCGTGTCGCGCAGGCCCTCTTCCATGCGCAGGGCGCTGGTGACGTCGCGCAGGCGCAACAGCACGCCGTCGCGCAGCGGCACCGCGGTGCCGAGCAGCCACGCATCGCCCTCCGGGAAGCTGTCCGCGGCGGGGCGGCCTGACTCCACCACCTGCTTGAGCACCGCCAGCCGTCCGCCCAGGCCGGCGACGGGGGAGATGTCCTTCAGCCGGAGGCCACGCAGCGAGTCGGTGCCTCGGCCCAGCGCGCGCGACGCGGCGGGGTTGGACCAGAGCCACTCGAAGTCGGTGATGACGCCGGACCCGTCGCGCACGGCGCGCAACACCATGCACCCTTCCGAGTCATGGCGCTCCGCCTCCTCCAGTGCATCCAGCAGCGCATCCGCGCCCGGGACTGCCTGTCTCGTGTCCGTCGCCGACATGCCCCGCCCACCCGGACATCCACATCACCCGGAGGTAAAAGCTCCGGAACCCCAGCACGGGGTGGCAATTCCTGGAAACGTCCGGAGTCCCCGCATGTCGCCATGAAAGGGCGGCAGGCACAAGCCGAGGCTGTGAGGCACACATCCGCCTCCCTGACACCTTGGAGCACCGGGTTGAATACGATGAACCTACCTCTCTCGTGTCCCCTTCTTTCCAGGGAGCGGACCAGGATGCGCCTCTCGACATGACGCCCACGCTCATCACCGCCGTCAGCTTCACGCCGCTCGACTTGCCGTTGACGGAGCCGTTCGCCATCGCCACGGGGGCGCAGCACGTCGCGCAGAACGTGCTGGTGCGGTTGACGCTGGCGGACGGGACGGTGGGGCTGGGCGAGGCTGCGCCCTTCCCCGCGGTGAGTGGGGAGACGCAGTCGGGCACGCTCGCGGCGCTGGAGGCGGTGCAGGCGGGGCTGTTGGGCAAGGACGTGCGTGCGTGGCGGCCGTTGTCGGAGGCGCTCGGGGATGGGCTCGCGCTGGCGCCGGCGGGACGCGCGGGGGTGGAGATGGCGGTGCTGGATGCGCTGGCGCGGCATCACCGCGTACCGCTGTACGTCATGTTCGGAGGGGCGGGGACGGCGCTGGATATCGACATGACGGTGACGGCGGGGGATGTGCCGCACGCGGCGGAGTCGGCGCGGGCCATCTTGAAGCGGGGCATCACCACGTTGAAGGTGAAGGTGGGGGCGCTGGCGCCGGACGAGGACGCGGCGCGGATGGTGGCGATTCACGAAGTCGCGCCCCAGGCGCGGCTGTTCGCGGATGCGAATGGCGGTTACGACGTGGCGGAGGCGTTGGCGTTCCTGAAGGCGCTGGAGCGGGCGGACGTGCCGCTCGCGCTGTTGGAGCAGCCGGTGCCGGCGGCGGACTTCGCGGGCATGGCGGAGGTCTGTCGGCGCTCCAAGGTGCGCATCTGCGCGGACGAGTCAGCGCGCTCGGCGAAGGACGTGCTGCGACTCATCCGCGAGGGGGCGGCGCACGGCATCAACATCAAGACGATGAAGTGCGGCGTGGTGGAGGCGCTGACGATGTGGAGCCTGGCGCGCGCGGCGGGGCTGGAGCTGATGGTGGGAGGGATGGTGGAGAGCGTGCTGGCGATGAGCGCGTCGGCGCATCTGGCGGCGGGGCTGGGCGGCTTCACGTACGCGGACCTGGACACGCCGCTGTTCATCGCTCGGCATCCATTTCAGGGAGGGCTGCGCTACGAGGGCGAGCGGCTGCACCTGGACGCGGACGCGGCGGGGCACGGCGTCACGCTGGTATGACGGTGGCAGGGAGCGTCGAGCTAGGATGGAGCCATGAGCGTGGCCGTCTGTGTGGGATGCGGCGAGATGAAGGAAGGCGCTTTCGACCCGTGTGACGGCTGCGGACTGGACCCCGCTCGCGGCGGGACGGACCGGATGCTCCAGGCGCGCAGCCTGCTGCTCTCGGAGCGGTTCTATTCCGAGGAGGCGCTGAAGGAGTTCGGGCGGAAGATTCGGATGGGGGAGCCGGTGGGCTACGACACGGGGCAGATGTCACAGCTCGTGGAGGAGCTGAAGACGCAGAAGCTGCCCGTCATCTCCCGTGCGTCACCGGGCTGCTCCATCGTGACGTGGAGCATGCTGGGCATGTTGGTGCTGCTCGCGGCGGGGCTCGCGTACCTGTACGGCACCTGGAAGCACTGACGCGGGCTCAGCGCGGCGAGAGCGCGACGGACGCCACGTCGAGCGCCTTGTCGAGCTGCGGGTCCTTGCCGGCGGCGAAGGGGAGCGCGTCGGGGACCTCCACGTCCACGGGGACGCCCTGGCCTTCGAGGCGGACGCCGTCCACTTGGATGTCCTCCACGGCGAGGTAGAGCAGGTCTCCGGTGGAGAGGCGCAGCGGTGTACCGGCGAGGACGGCGCCCGCGGTGCGCTGGCCGACGAGGGTGGCCAGGGCGTGCTGTTTCATGATGAGGGCCACCATCTCCTTGCCGCTGCGGGAGTTGCCATTGACGAGCAGGACGACGGGCTTGCGCCAGGTGGCGGACCAGTCGTTGCGGCGGCCCTCGCGGTTGATGCTGGTGAAGACGGGGACGGTGCGGTTGAAGAGGTTGAGGAAGGTGGGATTGCAGCCGCCCCAACCGTCGCGGAAGTCGATGACCAGGGCATCGGCGGAGGAGAAGTCTCCGGCGAGGGTCTCCTCGAGCAGGTCTTGATGCTCGGGGCCGGCGCACGAGTAGAGCTGTTGGTAGGCCACGCTACGGCCGCCGCGTTCGACGATGCGCGAGCTGGCCCTCTGGGTGTCAAGCCACTCTGTCTTGGGATTGATGAGGCGCGGGGTGAGGGTGAGGGTGAGGGGTGTGGCGCCCTGGGTGCGCTCGACGGTGAAGCGGGTGGGCTTGCCGACGCGGCTCGCGAGCGGGGTCAGTGACTTGAAGGGCTTGTTCTCGATGGAGACGAGTCGGTCGCCGCGAAGCAGGCCGGCCTTGGCGGCGGGGCCGTTGGCGAAGACGTGACGGACGAAGAAGCCCTCGGGGGTCTCCATGACATCGGCGCCGATGCTGGGGGCGTCGACCTTGGGGAGCTTGAGGTAGCGCTGGAAGATGGAGGACAGGCCAGAATGGCCCTCGCTGCCGCGCGGGTAGAAGGCGGTGTGGGAGGCGTTGAGTTCCGCGAGGGCAGTGCGCGTGAGGCGGGCGAAGTCCTCCGCGTTGGTGGCGGCGGAGCCGTAGCCCTGGTGCTTCGTGGCCCAGGCCTCACCCCGCTTCGCGTCATGGAAGCGCGTGCGGACGTATTCGACGACTTCGTCCCCGGGCTTGAGGAACGGGGACGCGGCGTGGGACGCGGTGGTGAGCAGGGCGCAGACCAGGAGGATGAGGTGCCGCGCCGTGCGCTTCCGCGCCCGACATCCGTTCGCGTTCGGGTGAGTCACCGCGCCTCCCATGGAATGTCCGGGATGATTGGACCCGGAGTCGAGCATCCACTCCATCCTGGCACTGCTTTCCAGGGAGGAGTCCAGCGAGTGGCGTAGACCCGCCGAGGAGAGCTGGCCCTGGAGCGCGCGAAAGTCACAGGGGCGAAGTTCGAGGAAGGCTGAGCAGCCACGGCACCCAGTTGGGAGGTACGCCTTGGGTTGTCTGTCAGCGTCGTCTGGTACTGCCAGGGTGTGCCCGCCTCGCCGCGGGCCTCTTGCCGGGGCCTACCATGACGCTTCGTTGGGTGGTGTCGCTGCTCCTGTGGATGGCAGTCACCGGCTGCGCGACGAGTCGAGTCGTGCGACTGGAGACCGGAGAGGACTCCTTCGTCGTCACCCCTCACGAGGAGCCTGGCGCGGAGGTGGGTGCGGCTGAACTCGAAGACGACGAATTCGAGGAGGCCGTCGCGGAGCTCGCTCGGGACGTGCATCCCTCTCGCAATCCCATGCAGGCTGCTCGGGAGCGCTTCGGCGTTCCATCACGAAGTGGGGTGTATGGGTATGAGCGTGGTTCCTCGCGACTCATCCCCCAGCGTGGAGGGGATGTGGACGGTCCCCGGCTGCTGGAGGACTACGCGGATGAAGCGCTGACACGCGCGTACGGCCAGTGGTGCACGAGGAAGGACCGGCCCGGGGACTGCTTGCGTCTGCTGGACGAGGGCCCGCTGCTGGCCAGCGATGGCAAGTACACGTGGGCCCTGGCCATCGCCATGGACTCGGTGTGGGAGGAGACGGCTGAAGCGCTGGAGGGAATGACGGACCCGCAGGCCGTCGTGGCAGGCATCGCCGCCTCCGCGACGATGTACCTGCTCTTGTGGTCGCTTCCCGAGCCGGTGAGTAAAGGCGTGGCTGCCACGTTGACGGCCTGCCTCATCGCCTACCTGGGCGTGGACACGGTGTGGAGCATGCTGGACGGATGGCTGACGCTGGTGCGCCAGGTGGACCGGGCGACGAGCTTCGAGCAACTCCATGCAGCGGGTGAGGCATACGGCGAGGTGCTCGGGGAGAACGCGGCGCGCGTCTTCGTGATGCTGGCCACGGTGGCCATCGGGAGTACAGCGGGATTGGCGGCGAAGTCAGTGGGGTTGCCGGGCTCCGCCCAAGCGGCCCTGGCAGTGGAGTCTCAAGCGGGCTTCCAGTACGCGGCCGTGGGCAGCGTGAGTTCGGTCGCCTTGACGGCGGAGGGGTTCACCATCGCGCTCGCCCCGAACGCCGTGGCCATGGCGAGCCGGAGCGGGCGTAGTGAGAATCATCACATCGCCACGAACAAGAACGATGTCTCCGCCGCGCGTGGTGGCCCCTGGACGCCAATATTCAGGAAGCTGTTCGCAAGAGCGGGGATGAAGCTGAAGGACTCCGAAAATATTGTCAAAGTCGTGGGCCACAAGGGACCACATCCGCAGCAGTATCACGAGTACGTCGAAGAGCGACTGAGTCTGGCCTTGGGAAAGTGCCGCAAGGTGGAAGATTGCCGGAAGGCCCTTACGGGTGCGCTACGTGTTCTCGCCAGAGAAGCCCAGACCCCAGGAACCAAAATCCACAGGCTTTTGACTCGGGACCCGTGAGGACTCTAGGAAGCCCGCCATGTCGAATCCGTCTCGATACTTCAGGCTCAGAGAAGACGTGCAGGCTGGGAACTGGTTCCTGGGAGACCCTCTGGACGAAGCAGGCAACGAGGTCGAGGACATCTGGCAATTCGTCGAGGGCCGGCCCATCCAGATAGCGGGGCGCCTGAAGTTTCCTATCGACGAGCCCGGAAGGTGGTTGGACTACTGCACGGCCGGTGCTGGCAGGGCTCCGGTTGTCCACGTCAGGGTGGCCAACCTCTTCGCGGAGCTGGCGCCCGATGATGTGCAACTGATACCCGTCGATGTCGAAGGTCGCCCGGAACAGCATGTCCTGCTCGTCGCCACGAAGCTCATCCGCTGCATCGATGACGAGGCCTCGGAAGAGGCAACGTACTGGCAGCCCGAGGATGAGTTTCCGGAGAAGCTCGGTCAGTACAAAGGCATCTACGGGATGCGAATCGATCGCACGAAGGTGGGCGGAGCGAAGGTCTTCCGCACCTGGGGATGGGAGATCGCCCTCGTCATCTCCGAGGACCTCAAGGTGGCCCTGGAGCGCGCGAAAGTCACAGGGGCGAAGTTCGAGGAAGTCTGAGCGGACACGTCGTCCCAGGCATCTCTTCAAACTACTTCATGGACAGGCAGCGAGCTGGGCGTGACCTCTCAAGGGGTGAGCTCCCGGCGTCGGGAGACGTCATCCCGAGCGGAGCGCAGACTCCCTGGTTAATGAAGAGGTCCCGTGTTGGATGCCCCCCTAGACCCGCTTCGTCTCGCGCTCGTCGCGGAAGACCCGCTGGCTCGGGGTGCGCTCTCACGGGTGCTCGGCGACCAGGGGAGCGAGCTGCTCATGGTGGCGTCCGGTACCCAGGTCGAAATGGAGTCCACGCGGGGCGACGCCTTCGACGTGGTGCTCTGGGACACGGGCCTGCGCCTATCGGAGGCGGAGGCGCGCGTGGAGGCGCCGGACCTGGGTGCACCCGTGCTCGCGTTGGTGGCGGACGAGGCAGCGGGCGAGCTGGCGCTGACGGCGGGAGCGAAGGGGCTGTTGTTCCGGGACGTAGCGCCCATGCCGCTCACTGCGGCCTTGCTCGCGGTGGCGCGTGGGCTCGTGGTGTTCGACCCAGGACTCTCGGAGTTGAGAGCGTCCACGAGGTCCACAGCCTCGCTCGGGAGCAGCGCCCTGGGGCCCGATGCGCTCACGCCCCGCGAGCGGGAAGTGCTCGCCTTGCTGGCGGAGGGCCTGTCGAACAAGGCCATCGCAGACCGGCTTTCCATCAGCGAGCACACAGCCAAATTCCACGTGAACGCGGTGCTCGGAAAGCTGGGCGTCCAGCGCCGCACCGAGGCCGTCGTCCGCGCCGCGCGAATGGGCCTCGTCACACTGTAGCCGCACCTGGGTGCTTCATTCTTTCGGTACTTGCGCGACGAACTCTTCGACGAAGTCGAGGAACTTCATCGCGGCACGCTCGTGGTTCCCCTCGCAGTCCGCGAGGAATTTGACGTGCCAGCCCTCGCCCGGGAACTCCCCCTTCACGTCGCGCAGCCATAGCTCGAAGCGATGCCACTCCAGGTCTGAGCCTTCGTTGAAGACGTTGTGCGCGACCCATCCATGAATGAAGGACACCAGCGAGTCGACACGCTCTCCACCCGCCACATACCAGAGCCCACGCCCAATCAAGAGCTGCTCCCGCGACCAGCGCAAGACATCGAGAAGCCCTACCTTGCGGCCACGAAGCGCTTCCGGCACCGGCACTTCCTTCACGATCTTCTTCATAGGGAATCCACGGTCTCGAACACGAGCTTCATGCCTGGATAGGGGTTGAGGCGCTTCACGTACTCCTCTTCAGGGAGCCCCGCGAGCCCGGTGTAGGCGTCAACGATTCGGCCCTGCAGTTTGATAGCGACGTGGAAGCCATTATCGGACACCTGATGGGTCTTCACGATGGCCCCCTTCACCACCTCATCGAAGCCCAGCATCTTCCGGTACTGGCCCTTGAGCGTCATCCGAAAGAACACGGGGCGTTCTCCCAGCTTGAGCAACCCCTCGTGGACAGCCTTCGCGACCTTGACGCACTGGCCCGCCTGGCGATTGCTCACGTCAAAGGCCCACTGCAAGCGGCGCAACCAGTCCGGTACCGTCTCCGCGTTCTTGAGCACCATCCACTGCGCGATGACGCACTGAACGTCTCCGAGCAGCAGACAGGCCTTGAGCCTCGCCTCGATGGAGCTGTCACCCGGCATCGGTGGCGACGCCTTGACCGAGTCACCGACCACGGAGGCTGGTGAACTTGAGGCCACCATCGCGTCGGAGGGAACACGCTCGGACGCACGCACCCGCGCATCAGCCCGGGCAAGCTGGGGTGCACCTGCCAGCAGCACCAGGACCACCACCCGCCAGCGCCACATGCGTCACCTCCCGAGAACACCCAGCCTAGCCTCCAGCCAGGGCACCAGCCGACCACACTCGGCACAGGTCCCAACGCACCCGACACTCCGCGCCCCACCCCGCGTCCCGAATGCTACTCTGCGCCTCGAATGGCCAATCAGGATTGGGTGTCGCGCCTGCTCTCCGGGCGCGCGTCGGTGGACAAGGGACTCAACGTCCACCTCTCCGAGCGTGACGGCGGCAGCCTCCACGACAAGATGCGGCAGGCGTACTGGTGGATCACCAACAACGCCGTCATCTGCCCCTACTACGACATCGAGTTCGGCCAGGCCGCCGCCCTCAAGAGCGCCTCCGGGGACGAGCTCCACCTCCCCGAGGACATGAGCTACAGCTCCTTCGTCCTCATCCCCCTGCTCACCCTCTTCACCTGCCGCCGAGCCCTCCTCATCGGCGGACCTGGACGCGGAAAAACAACCTCCGCCATCCTCATGGCCCTGCTGTCCGGCATGTCCCGCGAGGACATCCACCGCTCCATCCAACGCGGCCACCCCCAGCTCTCCATCGCCGACCTGCTCGGCGCGCCCCTCCCCTCCGACATGCTCAAGGCGGAGGACCTCTCCGCCGTCAAGGTGAGCTGGCGCAAGTGGATCACCCAGCGCGTCAAAATCATCGACGAGTACAACCGCATCCCCACCAAGACGCAGTCCGCCCTCCTCTCCCTCCTCGCCGAGGGCTACGCGGAGATGATGGACCAGTACGTCTACACCGGCCGCTCGTCCTGGTTCCTCACCGCCAATGACGACCAGGGCGGCGGCACCTTCCAGGTCATCGACGCCCTCAAGGACCGCATCGACGTCGTCGTCCGCGCCGTCCCCTTCAACTCGAACTTCATCGACACGCTCCTCCAGCGCATCGAAGCCGACAAGTCCCCCGAGGAGCTCCTCCCCAAGGACGTCGTCTTCACTCCCGGCGAGCTGGAGCGCGCCTACGCCTCCATCCTCGAAGTCGAAGTGCCACGTCCCGTCCTGGAGCGCGTCGCCTTCTTCCTGGGCCAGCTCGACTTCTGCCGCATGGCCTCGCCCCGCTTCGAGTTCAAGCACAAGGACACCCTCAAGCTCGCGGGCCAGACAGTCGCCGCCGTGTGCAACGAGCAGTGCCCGCTCGACAAGAAGGTGCACCTCTGCACGCAGACGGAGAACGGCGTCAGCGTGCGCGCCTACCAGACCATCCTCCACTACGCGAAGGCGCTCGCCTTCTTCCGAGGCCACGGCACCGTGGAGTTGGAGGACTTCCGTCAAATCGCCCCGTGGGTGCTGCACGAGAAGCTCGTCCCCAACACCCGCAGCGCCTTCTTCGAGGCGCGCGGCAACAAGATGCTCCTCCAGGACCGTGTCGCCTGGATTCGGAACATGTTCGACATGGCCATGGGCCACTACGACAAGCACGAGCCCATCCGCCGAAAGGTCGGCGTGCTGCGCACCGAGCTGGACAAGGGCCTGTCCGGCATCGACCTGCGCACCACCGAGAAGCGCCTCACCACCGTCACCGCGCTGATGAACGAGCTGCTCACCAAGCAGGAGCTGTCCGGCCCCGTCTACGAGGACCTCATCCACCTGAAGTCCATGTACAGCCGCTACCGGAACTACGCGACGTGGCTGAAGGAAAACCCGGGCGGCAAGCCATGAGCGGCTTCGCGGACGAGCTCGAAACCAGCGCGAAGGGCCGCTTCGTGCGGTGGGACGCCGACTTGTGGCGCGCGCTGCTCGAAGGGCCCGCGCGCCAGCTAGGAGAGTCCCTGTCCCAGAAGGGCGCATCTCCCGCCGAAGCCGAGGAGCTGCTGCGCGCGTACCTGCGCCTGGGCGCCGAGGCCATCGGCCTGGGCTACCTGTACCCGACGACCGCGGGACGGCAGAACCTCTTCACCCTCGCGTGGACGGACCTGGTCCCCCGCCTGCTCTCCGGAGTGCCCGAGGCCCAGCGTGCCGGGGTGCTCGCGCAACTGTGGAACGTGGGAGAAAATCTGGAGTCCGCGCCACCGTGGGTGCAGCGCATCTTCTATCGCGTGAGCCAGCGGCTCGGCTCGCTCACCGGCATCGAGGAGCGCCTGCGAGAGACCGCCGCGCTCGCGATGGAGCCTCCCGCGATGAAGCTCGGCGACAAGGCCCAGCCCTTCCTCGTGGACCTGTCCCGCGAGGACGGCCGCTTCCTGCCCGGCCCGCTGCACTTCCTGGCGCCCACGGTGTTGTGCGTGCACGACCGTCACCGCCACGCCATCGCCGGACGCGAGGCCGCGACGCAGGGCCTGCTCCTGTCGGACACGCCGATTCCCCTCGGCTCCATGGGCTGTCGCGAGACACCCGAGAAGACGCTTCAGCAGAGCCCGCACCTGGCCACGGTGACGTGGAGAGACGCACGCGTGGACTCGTGGTTCGCCACCGTGACGAATGACTGGCGCGCCGCCGGTACGCTGGACACCTCGCAGCACGTCGTGGTGCTCGTGCCCGTATGAGCACGTCGCGCTTCACACCGGAGCACATCAACCGGTGCTGGCGGGACGCGCTGGCGCTGTGGGACGTGCAGGTGCGGCTCAGCCCGCCGGAGCCCCACGTTCCCTTCCAGCCGGACGCGGACCACGCGAACGAGCCGCTCGCGTACATCGACCTCGCGAAGCGGCAGGTCTACGTCCACTTCGAGCTGCTCCAATCCATGGGCGCCGCTGACAGCCTGATGGCGGTGCTCGCGCATGAAATCGGCCACCACGCGCGCTTCCCACACACGCTGGGCTGGGACGCGGAGCTGCGCGTCATGGAGCAGCGGCTGCTCCCGGGCCTGAAGCAGTCCCTCACCAACCTCTTCTACGACCTCCAGGTGAACGAGTTCGTGGGCCGCACGCACCCCGAGGACCTGTGCCGGGTGTATCGCGGCTTCCAGCGCGCGAAGGGCGGAGGCGAAGTCTCGCCGCTGTTCTTCTTCTACCTCGCCATCTACGAGGAGCTGTGGGGACGCGAGCCTGGAGACCTGGTGCCCTTCGAGGCGCTGGCGCCGATGGAGGAGCGATTCCCCGGCCTGCGAGCGGAGGCGCGCATGTTCGCGCAGACCTTCTATGCGCTGCCGCACCCGCGCCTCCAGTTCCTCTACTTCTGCGGCACCTTCATCCGCTACCTCGGCAAGCTCGAAGAGACGACGTACACCCTCCCGCTGGGTGACGACGTGTCCCAGCCGGACGTGGACGACTGGGACTCCGCGCTCCAGAGCGGTGGCCGGTGGGAGGACGCGCTGGAGGAGGCTCGCGAGAAGGGCTGGCTCGCCGGGTCCCACGACACGAAGGCGCCCGACGCGCTGGACCACATCGACCGCGTCACGCGGCACCTGCCCGGCAGTGGCGGTGGGCAACTGCGCCGCGCACTGGTGGCTCGGCACTATCGGCGGCTGGTCGACCAATATCTCCTGAAGCTCCCGTCCGCGCCGTCGAAGCCAGAGCCGTACCTGCGCACCACGCCCGAGGCGTGGGAGTACGGCGACGACCCGTCCACCATCGACTGGACGTTGACGGTGCTCGCTCAAGGGCACCTCGCGGCGGTGTCCCCGCTGCGCCGCGAGCTGGAGGCCGACGTTCCCCCCGCGACCGAGCTCGGCGTGCCCTCGGTGGAGCTGTACCTGGACACCAGCGGCTCCATGCCGAACCCGGCCGCGCAGCTCAACACGATGACGCTGGCCGCGCAGGTGCTGTCCTCCTCCGCGCTGCGCAAGCAGGCCAAGGTGCGCGGCATCATCTACTCGGACTCCAAGCCCCTGGTGTCGCCGTGGATGTACGACGAGGAGACGGCGCGCGAGTTCCTGCTGCACTACATCGGCGGGGGGACGATGTTCCCCTTCGACGTGCTCGGCACGCTGTCGAAGGAGCGACCGGACGCGCTGCGCGTCATCATCTCCGACAGTGACTTCCTGTCGAACGTGGCGACGACCGAGAACGTGAAGCGGCTGGTGGACGCGACGCGGCGCTCCCGCCTGCTCGTCGCCTTCCTGGCGCTGGCGGACGAGCACCATGCACGGCAGGTGCTGGCGCCCGTGATGAAGGAGCGCAACTTCCGCCTGGTGGTGGTGAAATGGCTGTCGGACTTCGGCCCCGCCGCCGCGGCCTTGTCCCAGGCTTTGCTGGAGAAGTGATGGCCTTCGACGTCAAGAACATCCAGAAGCAGCTCACCGACGTGCCCCTGGTGTCGCCGTATCCTCACGACCTCGCGGTGGCCATCATCTGCGACACCTTCCGCCTCGCGGGAGTGCGGCCTCCGTCGCGCGCGGACTGGGAGGACCTGGAGCGCAGGGCGAAGACGCCGGCGCTGTGGCGGGAACAGGTGGTGATGCTCGCGTACGTGCTGACGTCCTCCACGCTGGGGGCGGACACGGCGGCGATGCTGAGGAAGAATACCGACTCCGCCACGGTGATGAAGGGCTTCTTCGTGCAGGTGGAGCCCCTGACGGCGGAGATGATTCGCTCCAACGCCTTCCGTCAGGAGGAGTTCCTGCGCAAGTGGGTGCACGCGGTGGACGGGCAGGTGAAGGACGAGTCGCCCCGGGAGACCGCCGCGCGACTGAAGCAGCTCGACTACCGCGAGGCGCTCCAGGAGATGCAGCGAGCGGAGGCGGCCCGGCGAAAGGAAGCGGACAAGCGCGCCAAGGACCTCGCGGATGCGGCCCAGCGCGCGGCCGATGCGCGAGGTTGGCGCGAGTGACGTCGGGCCTCCCTTCGGATGCACGCGTGGCGCCGCGCGCGAACATCCGCCGGGACACCGACACCCAGCGTCCCCATGTCCCCTGGGCGGAGTCCATCGCCCGGGGCCTGTCGCGCTTCGCCGCCCTCTCGGACGAGACGGAAGCCCGCGTGGAGCTGGAGTCGAGACTGTCAGCGCTGCGTGCCGCGCTGCTCGCCTCGCCCTACTACACGCGGCGACTGCGGGACGCGGGGCTGCACCCCGGAGACCTCCGGACGCTCGCGGACCTGAGGCACTTCCCCACGCTGGAGCGCGGCACCCTGGCGCGACACTGGGATGAAGTGCCCACGCCCCTGTCCCGCGAGGACGAGAGCGTGGTGGTGAGGAGCTCCGGCTCCACGGGCGAGCCGGTGAAGGTGGTTCGGGACAGGCTCGACTGCCTGCACATGTGGGCGGTGCTGCGCTTCTGGCTGGAGCGCGCGCGGGCTGTCCTGCCGCCGCGTCCCCGCGTGGTGCTGCTGGATGCACTGCCGGGGGGACTCGAGTACTCGGTGCGGCTGCCCATCCTCCATGACGGCGCGCTACACCGCATCTCCGTGCTGCGAGACGATGCGCGCGAGCGCCTGTGCCGCGTGCGTCCCGCCGTCCTCTTCTCGGACCCGGAGGGCCTGCGCTGGCTCTCGGAGCAGCGCGACCTCCCAACACCCGCCCTGCTGCTCACCTCCGCGCAGCACCTGCCCCAGGACACGCGGGACGCCCTGGCCCGCACGGTGCCCGCGCCGCTGCTGAACTACTACGCGACGACGGAGACGGGGCCGCTCGCCTGGGAGTGCCTGGGCGGGCCGGGACGCTTCCATGTCCTCGCGCCCGACGTGTGGCTGGAGCCTGGGCTCGACGAGGTGGTGGTGACGCGGCTGCGGCCCAGCGTGCTGCCCCTGTTGCGCTACCTGCCGGGCGATGCGGGCACGGTGGACAGGGACGCGTGTGCCTGCGGCTTCCACGGCTGGACGCTGGAGCGCTTCGGCGGTCGCGGCACGTGCCACTTCACGACACCCACGGGCCGGACGGTGGACGCGTGGGCCCTCGCCTGGGTGTTCAAGCACCACGCCCTTCGCGCCTTCCGGCTGACGCAGGTGGAGCGCTCACGCTTCGAGCTGGAGCTGGCCGGCGCGGAGGGCTCCGAGGTGGCGCCGCTGTGTGAACGCCTCATCGCCACCCTGCGAAACCTCGGCTGGAGCGAGCCGCCCCGACTGGACGTGCGACACGTGAGCGCGGAGGACCTGGCCACCGGCGCCAAGCCCCTGCCGTTCCGGAGCCGCGTCTCCGCTCCGGAGGGCCAGCGTCCCTGGCCACAATGACAGACACAGCATGACCGCGGGTCTTCGCATCGGGCCCGGCCCACACGCATCGTCTCGCACGACGCAGTCCTCGCGTACCAGCCCGTGGTCCGGGCCGCTCGATTTGCGACAACCTCGCCCTGCCCACATTCTCCAGGCATGTCCTTCTCGCTCGTTCGCCCCTTCGCCCGTCTCCTGCTCCCGAGCCTGCTGAGCCTGCTCCCCGCGTGCGCCACGGTGAGTCCCCGGCCCTCGCCTGAACCCGCGCGGCACGGTCCGGATATCGATGTCACCGCCGTGCGCCTCATGACCGAGGCGAAGCTGCCCGGGCTCGCGCTGGCCGTCATCGAGGAGGGCCAGGTCGTCGCAGTGAAGGCCTACGGCCTGCGCGACGTCGAGCAGGCCGCGCCGCTCCAGACGGACACCGTCATGTACGGCGCGTCGCTCACCAAGCTCGTCTTCGGCTACCTCGTCATGCAGCTGGTCGACGAGGGCGTGCTGGACCTGGACACGCCCATCGAGCGCTACCTCAAGAAGCCCCTGCCCGAGTTCAAGAAGTACGAGGACCTCGCGGGGGACCCGCGCTGGAAGCTGCTCACGCCGCGCATGCTGCTGAGCCACTCGCCCGGCTTCCCCAACTTCCGCTTCCTCAATCCGGACGAGAAGCTCGACTTCAAGTTCGACCCGGGCACGCGCTACGCCTACTCCGGCGAGGGCATCAACCTGCTCCAGTTCGTCCTCGAGGACGCGGGGCTGGGACTCGACGCCGGCCAGGAGTTCCAGCGGCGCGTCTTCGACCGCTTCGGCATGAGCCGCACCAGCATGGTCTGGCGCGACGACTTCGCCCCCAACGTCACCACCGGCTACGACGAGCACGGCGTGGCCAAGGCCCACCACCAGCGCGGTAGCGTCCGCGCCGCCGGCTCCATGGACACCACCATCGAGGACTACGCGAAGTTCCTCGCCGGCCTCATGCGCGGAGAAGGCCTCTCCGCCAAGGCGCGCGCGGAGCTGCTCTCCCCCCAGCTCCCCATCCCCTGGGCCCACCAGTTCCCCACCCTCACCGAGGAGAAGGACTCGCGCAACCAGGACATCGGCCTGTCCGCGGGACTGGGCATGGTCCTCTTCAAGGACCGCTCCGGCCCCGCCTTCTTCAAGGGCGGCCATGACGAGTACACCGACAACTTCGCCCTCTGCCTGGAGCGCGGCGCGCGCTGCGTCGTCCTGCTCTCCAACAGCGTGAAGGGCCCCTACGTCTTCCCTCCACTCATCGAAGCCATCCTGGGCCCCACGGACATGCCCTGGCGCTGGGACTACAACCCGTATCCGCCCCCTGCGAAGTGACGCAACGGGCCGCGCAGTCAGCGTGTGCGCGGGTGCACCGCAATGGTGCACACCACCCACACCGATGCTCGAAGCTCCAATGAATTGGCGGTAGCCGTCACTCGGGCATTCACAAACAACATACCTGAAAGACTTCATCGTCAGCGTCAGGGAATGGCGGGTCGGTCGTGCCCCGTCCCACTGGGGGCCGACGTCCACTCAACAAGTGGAAGCAAGAAGTCGCGCTTTGAACCTCCGAGCGTGTTCCTTCAATCACTTGCATCCGAGAAGAAGGCAGACGACTTCCAAGTCGGACCATCATGCGAAATCCCTGCCTCGTGCCGTGAGGGTTTCGATTCCGAACGCTCGCGGTGCCACCTCGTCGTGAGGAGGCCACTCGCCTTGCGCACGCCCATCTCGTATCTGGAACCCACCCGTCCGTCGGGGAGCACGCGCTCCCTGTCGTCGACCCCGCTGGAGCAGCGGCTCACGCCGGACCCTCGGAGGGCCTGGAGCTGGCTGCAGAAGTCCTGGTTCGGCCGATATGGCGTGGCCCTGCTCTTCTTCTGCTTCGCGCTGCTGCTCCAACTGGAGCTGTCGGAGCTGATGTCCACCAGCCCCTTCCTCTTCTTCTACGGCGCCGTCATGGTGGCCGGGTGGTGGGGAGGGTGGGGACCGGCGCTCCTCGTCACGGCGCTGTCGCTGGTGGCCGTGGACCACCAGTTCCTCCCGCCGCGCCTGACGCTCCAGATGCGGTCCGCGGACATGCTGTCCCTGGGCATCTTCTGCCTGCTCGCCATCTTCATCACCAAGCTGAACGTGACGCTCAGCCGGGCCCTGGAGGAGCGCGCCGGACTGCTGGAGAGCGAGCACCGCGCCCGCGCCGCCTCCGAGGCCGCTCGGACGCGCCTGCACACCATCTTCATGCAGGCCCCCGCGCAAATCTTCTTCCTGCGCGGCGCCTCGCACGACTTCGACTTCACCAACGCACGCAACAGCGCGCTGTTGAAGAGCAAGGACACCCTGGGCAAGCCCTTCCAGGACGGCGTGGTGAAGGTGGGAGAAGAGGACGCGCGCGATGTGCTGGACCGCGTCTACGCCACGGGTGAGGCCTTCGTGGGCAACGCCGTGCCGCTGCGCATCCTCCAGGCGGACGGCATGGAGAAGGAGACCTTCCACAACCTCGTGTACCAGCCCACCCGGGATACGCAGGGCCAGGTGGACGGCATCGCCGGCTTCGGCTTCGACGTGACGGACCTGGTGCATGCGCGTCAGCGCGCGGAGGCCCTGGCCACGGAGCTGCGCCAGGCGGAGTTCCGCACCCGCGTCCTCGCCGAGGTGAGCACGGTGCTCGCGTCCTCGCTCGACTACGAGGCGACGATGCGCAACCTGGCCAAGCTGGTGGTGCCCGCGCTCGCCGACTGGTGCTTCGTGGACCTGGCGCAGGCGGACGGCACCTTCCGCCGGCTGGAAGTCGCCCACGCGCGCCCCGAGGACGCGGCCACCGCCGCGGAGGTCCTCAACTTCCAGCTCATGCCGGAGGGCAACCCGCGCCACCCGCCCACCGCGGCGCTGCTGCGCGGCGAGGCGATTCTGCTGGAGGAGATGACGCCCGCGCACATCAAGCGCAGCGCCCACAACGAGAACCACGCCCGGGTGATGCTGGCCACCGGGCTGCGCTCCTTCATCGCCGTGCCGCTGGTGGTGCGCGGCCACACGCTGGGCGTCTTCAGCTTCTTCACCTCGTTCTCCAACCGGCGCTACACGCAGGCGGACCTCGCCTTCGGCCTGGAGCTGGCGTACCGCGCCGCGCTCTCCATGGAGAACGCACGCCTGTACCGCGAGGCGCAGGAGGCCATCCGTCTGCGCGACGAGTTCCTCTCCATCGCCAGCCACGAGCTGAAGACGCCGCTGACGCCGCTGAGCCTCAAGCTCCAGGCGCTCGCGCGCGAGTTGGAGCGGCACCCCGACTCCATCCCCTACTCCGTGGTGAAGAACTACGTGGACACGGGCGCGCGGCAGGTGAAGAAGCTGGCGGAGCTCGTCGGGGATTTGCTCGACGTGTCGCGCATCGCCGCGGGGAGGCTGGCCCTGGAGCTGGAGGATGTGGACCTGGGGGCGCTCATCCGCGAGGTGGTGGTGCGCTACGAGCCCCATGCGGCGCGCTCCGGCTCCACACTGGAGGTGGAGGGCGGCGAGTCGGGGCTCATCGGCCGGTGGGACCGGCTGCGACTGGAGCAGGTGGTCACCAACCTCATCGACAACGCGGTGAAGTACGGCGCGGGCAAGCCCATCCAGTTGGTCCTGGAGCAGGGCCCCACCCGCGCGCGCCTCAAGGTGAGGGACCAGGGCATCGGGATTGCTCCCGAGCACCTGCCGCGCCTCTTCGGCCGCTTCGAGCGGGCCGTGTCGGAGCGGCACTACGGCGGCCTGGGCCTGGGCCTCTACATCACCCGGACGCTGGTGGAGGCCATGGGGGGACGGGTGCGCGTGGAGAGCGAGCAGGGCCGAGGCTCCATCTTCACCGTCGACCTGCCCCGGGAGCGGACACTTCCTGTTGACGTGTCGGCACCCCAGCCGCAGTAAAGGCCCCGCGCGAGAACGGACGCCATGCCGGCGACCGGCGAAAGGGGTGTCGACATGGAGACACGTACGCTTGGGAGGCAGGGCCTCCAGGTGTCCGCCATGGGCCTGGGCTGCATGGGGATGTCGGATTTCTATTCGGGGCGGGACGACGCGGAGTCGGAGGCCACGCTGCTGCATGCGTTGGACAAGGGCATCACCTTCTTCGACACGGCGGACATGTACGGCTCCGGGAGCAACGAGGAGCTGGTGGGCCGGGTGCTCAAGCCCCACCGCGCGAAGGTGGTGCTGGCCACCAAGTTCGGCGTCGTCAGGGACCCGAACAACCCGCAGGCGCGCGGCATCAACGGCAGTCCGGAGTACGTGAAGCGCGCGTGCGAGGCCAGCCTGCGCCGGCTGGGCGTGGACGTCATCGACCTGTACTACCTGCACCGGCTGGATGCGGCGACGCCCATCGAGGACACGGTGGGGGCCATGGCGGACCTGGTGCGCGAGGGCAAGGTGCGGCACCTGGGGCTGTCGGAGGTGGACGCGGACACGCTGCGCCGGGCGTCCAAGGTGCACCCCATCGCCGCGCTCCAGAGTGAGTACTCGCTGTGGAGCCGCGAGCCAGAGGACGGAGTGCTCCAGGCCTGCACCGAGCTGGGCATCGGCTTCGTGCCGTACAGCCCGCTGGGGCGCGGCTTCCTGACAGGGCAACTCAAGCGCTACGAGGACCTGGCCGCGGACGACTACCGCCGCAACTCGCCGCGCTTCCAGGGGGAGAACTTCACGCGCAACCTGGAGCTGGTGACGAAGGTGGAGCGGCTGGCGAAGGACAAGGGCTGCACGCCGGCGCAGCTCGCGCTCGCGTGGGTGATGGCGCGTGGCCAGGACGTCGTCCCGATTCCAGGCACCAAGCGGCGCACGTACCTGGATGAGAACCTGGGAGCGCTCGACGTGAAGCTCACGGAGCAGGACCTGAAGGACATCGACCTCGTGGCGCCTCCGGGCGTCGCGGTGGGAGAGCGGTATCCGGCGGCGATGCAGCGCGTGCTGCCGCAGTCGCGCAAGTAGCCGCGGGTGTCAGCCGTGGGCCCGAGGGAGCTGCGTGTGCGGCTGCCACGGGCCACTGGCGCCCAGGCAGTAGCGACAGGTGGCGAGCGGCGTGTCCCGCTCCAGGTGGCCGAGCATCCGCTCCAGCAGCTCCGGGGCGTCCAGGCGCACGCCGTCGACTTCGGCCAGCGCGGGCATCTCTGGATGCAGTGGGCCGAGCACCGTGGCGACGTGGGGCGGACGGGTGCACGTGTAGAAGTGGCCCCGGTGGACCAGGTGGCAGCGGACCTTGAGCCAGCACTTCGCGTGGACGTCGCGGACCTCCGCGTCCGTGGCGAGGGGGGCTTCGGGGGTGAGCTGCTGGAAGGCGTCGATGTGCTTCACGGTGAGGAGGACGCCGTGCCGCTCGCAGCGCTCGGTGATGCGGGCGAGCGACTTCTCCGGCAGGAGCGCGGAGGAGTAGACGGACAGGGTCATCCGGTCCAGGCGCTCGTAGACGGCATCGGATGCGCTCTGGGCGAGGAAGCCGTTGGTGGTGACGGAGAGCTGTTCGCAGATGCCGGAGGCGCGGACGGCGTCGAGCACGCTGGCGAGGTCGGGGTGGAGGAAGGGCTCGCCGCCGGTGAGCTTGAAGATGTTGGGCTTGAGCACGCGCGCGAGCCGGGTGAGGTCGGCGCCGAGCACGGAGGGCTCCACGGCCCAGGCGGGCAGGTGGGGCGACAGGGGGCAACACTGCACGCAGCGCAGGTTGCAGTGGGTGACGACGTGCGTCTCCAGTGACCAGGTGAGGATTCGACCGTCGTGCAGCTCGTAACGCACGGAGGGACTATAGCGGGGTTGCCGGGGGACCCTGGGGCTTGCGACAGTCCCCGCGTGTCCGACGCCCCCGGCGACCCGAGCGGCCCGCTCGCCATCCTGCCCTCCTACCGGCCGACAGCCGGGCCACGGAGGGACGCTCCCGAGGCGTCGGTGTGGCGGCTGGCGCCGACCCGGGGCCTGGAGCCCGCGTCTGTCTCGGCGTTCCTGGAGCACGGCCTGCCGTCGACCCGGAGCCTCTTTCGAGGGGTGAGCCGCGTCGCGCCATCCCTGCCTCTCGTCCACCGCGAGTCGGCGTCGTTGCGCTCGGACGAAGCTGACGAGTCACGAGCGCGTGCGCTCCTGGGCGCGTGCTCGGACGCCGTGGGGGCGCGGGTGGACTCGGGCGCGAGGGATGTGAGCCTGAGTGGCGGCGTGGACAGCGCGGTGCTGTGCATGCTGGCGGCCCGACATGCGGAGGGTCGGGTTCGGGCGTGGAGCATGGACGTCCACTTCGCTGACGAGGTGGAGCGACGCAACGCCAGGGCGGTGGCGCGCCTCGCGGGTGTGGAGCATGTGGACGTTCCGATTCCGGATGCCCTGCTGCCGGACCTGTTCGAGCGCGCGGTCATCGCCAACGAGAACGCCATCCTGAATGCACGGGCCGTGGCGAGCTTCGCGTTCTATGCGGAGGCGAAGAGGCTCGGGGCCTCGGTGATGCTGAGCGGAGCTGGCGCGGATGAAATGCTGATGGGAACTCCTGGGGCACGGGCTTCGGCGCTTGCACGCATCGAGGAGGACCGACGACTCGCACGGACCGTGCTGCGCCCCGCTGTGGACAAGTTGGGGAGGACTCCGAGAGAGGAGGACGGCCCGGAGAGCGCCGATGCGACCCGTGGCGATCGCTCGTCACAGGAGAACGCCGATGCAGCCCATCGCGGGCACTCGTACCAGCAGAACGACCCGGAGATCGCCGATGCGGCCCGTGGCGCCCCCTGGTCGCTGGAGGAAATTCCGAAGGTCTCCTACGAGTCTGGTGGTGGGCTTCCGTCCCAGGAGGAGGGCCCGGAGGTCTCCGAGGAGGTCCGCTACGCGGCGTGGGTGCTGCGCGAGCTGGTGCTGCCTCCGGAGCTGAGGGGCGCACGCGCGCACGGCCTCACCGTGCACACGCCCTACCTCGACTCGAGCTTCGCGGATGTGGCGCTCGCGCTGCCCGAGTCCTCGCTCTCGCGCGATGGAGTCGGCAAGTGGCTCTTCCGTCATGCGGTGCGAGGACTGGTCCCCGATGAGGTCCGGCTGGCGCGCAAGACGCCGCGTTATGGGCACACGGCGCTCTCCAGTCCCGTGCGTGCGCGCTGGCTGGAGCTGTATCGAGACTGGCTGTCAGCCTCGAGACTGGAGCCGCTGGAGGTCATCGACCCGAAGGCAGTGCTCGCGCTCCTGGAGCGCTACACGCGCATGGAGCCAGAGGCTCCGGAGGCGGGTGGCGTGGATCGCCTGTTGATGCGGCTGTGCTCCCTCGCCATGCTCCACGCGCACGCAGTGCACGTTCCCCCATGTCCCGAATCCTGATTGCGACCTCGCCCGAGAAGGGCCACATCAACCCGATGATGGGCGTCGCGCAGTGGCTGCGCCGCCTGGGCCACACCGTGGGCTGGCTCTGCATCCCCGAGCCCGCGCCGCAGCTCGCGAAGCTTGGCGTAGAGGTGCTGCACCTGCCCCACTCCGCGAGGGAGGCACCGGCCATCGAAACGGGAGGAGAAGCGCTGGCCCGACTGGTGCGCGACGAGGTGGCGCTGGGGAAGTGGATTCGGGGTCTGTTGCTGGATGCGGTGCCCACGCTCATCGAGCCCGTGCGTGAGGTGGTGCGTCGCTTCCGTCCGGACGTCATGGCGCTGGATGGAATGCAGTACGCGGCGGTGCTGGCCGCGCATCAGGAGCGGATACCGTGGGCTGGCGTGTCCTCCGCGCTCTCGTTGTTGGAGCCCATGGAGGACTACGGGCTGCGCCGCAACGTACGAGCGCTGGCGAAGGAGCGCGCGGAGCTGTTCGCCCGACACGGCTTCGAGGCGAGCTTCCGCAACTGCGAGGCCCTCTCGCCGCTGCTCAACATCACCTTCGCCACGGAGGCGTTCCTCGGCGCGGACGCAGACCTTCCTCCCGCCGGGCTGTTGGTGGGACCGTCGATTCCACCCGAGCCCCGAGGCGACGAGGTGGATTTCCCATGGGAGCGATTGGGCTCGAAGCCCGTGGTGTACGTGTCCTTCGGCAGCCAGATTTCGTGGCAGCCCACGGTGTTCCGAACCCTCGCGGAGGCCGCCGCGCCGCTGGGCGTCACGGTGGTGTTGAGCGCTGGCGAGCTTGCGGACACGGAGTTCTCGCGCACACTGCCTGGGGACGTGGTGGCGGTGCCCTATACGCCGCAACGCCAGCTCCTTCCGCGAGCGTCTGCCTTTGTCTCGCATGGAGGCGCCAACTCCGTGATGGAGGCGTTGACGGCGGGCGTGCCCATGTTGCTGTTGCCTGTTTGCAATGACCAGCCCATCCAGGCGCACTTCCTCCGCGCGTCGGGGGCGGGGCTCACGCTGGAGCTGGACACGCTGACAGTGGAGGACTGCCGCGCCGCGCTTCGTCAGCTCCTGGAGCCGGGAACGCCGCTGCGCGCGAAGGTGGCCGCCATCTCGGAGTCGTATCAATCCCGAGACGGCGCGAAGGAAGCAGCGGAGCGAATCGCGGGGCTCGTCGAGTGAGCGAGCTGTCGCGAGCGTGGACGCCCCGTCGTCACCATGCAGCCGGGGTGACCTCGCTGGAGGTGTGGAACCTCCCGGTGTTCGGACGCGAGTTGTGGGAGTTGCTCGGAGCACCCCGAGTGGAGGCGGACCGCCGCGCGGGAGTGCCCGAGGCCCAGCTCGCGGAGCAACTGTTTCCAGCGCTCATGAGCGCCCTCGAACAACTGGTGCATCGGCATGCCGTGGACGCGGTGTGGCTGAGTGGAGGACTGGCCTGCCTGGAGGGGTTCGAGGTCGGGGCGGCGAAGGCCACCGCCGCACTCGGGTGTCCTGTGTATGTGTCGAAGTCTCCGCGCTTCGCGCCCGTGTACGCGGGCCTCGGGTTGGTGGCGGCACGAACGCCGCTGGTGCTCGACGTGGGCCAGACGAGCATCAAGTGCGCGAGCCCGGGAGCCCAGCGTGTCTTCGAGCGGGACCTCAGCGAGCTGCCTCGCCTCTTCATCGGGATGCCTCGTCCGGCGGATGGGCACCACATCGTCGCGGCGGTGCGCTTCATCGCCAACGCGTTGCGGACCTCTGCACGAGACCTCGAGGTGGAGGGCCTGTGTCTCGCGCTCCCCTGTCCCCTGGATGAGGCCCTCGTTCCAGGAGGCTGCACCTATGGCTGGGAAGGCCACGCATCGCTGGTGGCCGACATCCTGGAGGAGGCAGCCCTGCCGAGTGGTGGAGAGGTACTCGTTCTTAACGACGCGGAACTCGCAGCAGAGGCGGCGCGCACAGAGCTCCGACGGCACGGGCATCGCCGCATCCTCTGCCTCACGCTGGGCTTCGGCCCCGGAGGAGCACTGCTCACGACTTCGACATCACCCAACAAGTAGGGCGCCCGATTGGTGACCAAGGCCTGATAGCTTGCGCGGTCCATGCGAATCCCTCACGCGCTCTGGCTTTCGCTGTTCGCCGTGTCCTGGCTGGGCTGCTCCACGGTCAGCAAACCGCCCATCCAGCAGGCCCGGGAAGGGGTGGAGCAGGAGTGCGACGCCCCTGGGGAAGACCAGTGCGTCACCCTCTTCTGCCTCGAAGACACCTGCGGCTTCTACCGCTGCGAGGACGCGCCGGTAGAGGTCGAGCTGGCGCGCTTCCCGCCTTCGCGTCCTCCTGCCGCGGCAGCGGCGCCGGGCAGCGGCCCTCGGAGGAACTGGGGCGGAGCTCAGAAGTTGCCTCCGGGCTCCATCATGACGTTCCCCAACTGGAACGGCACGCCGACAGCAGTCATCCCTCCGTCACATCAGCTCACGCCGGGACGGTGGGAGAAACATCACATCTTCCCCCAGTCACCGGACCTGGCACGGTGGTTCGACAAACAGGGCGTGAAAATCCATCACTACACGATGCCCATCCCACGCGACCTTCATTACCGAATCCACAACGTGGGAGGACGCGGAGGGCAATGGAATCAAGCTTGGCGAGACTTCATGGAAGCACACCCCCTCGCGCCGCCCGAGCAAATCTACAAGCACGCAGGAGAGCTGATTCACCGATTCCAGCTCATCGGCGGGCCCATCCAGCCGTACTATTCCCGCCCGGGAGCGTAGAACTCGATGACTCGGTTCTTTTGGTTGCGTGAGGACAGAACGGAAACGACGTTCGACGGCGAGTTTGACGCCGCGCATAAATGGGGACTGCCCGGCGTGAGCTGCCCCACGTGTGGCGCCACTTGGAGCGGCGTAGGCCACAACTACCCGTGTGTTGACCTGTCGCTACTGCCTGAGAACGATGAGTTCCTGAAGGCCAGGCGTGAGTCCTTCTCTGAGTTCGCACGCCTGCGTGAGTTGGTGCGTCCCTTGGCTCCCCTCCGTGCAACGCTTCCACCTGGAACGAACTTCGGGCCGTTGGTGGGGCGTGCCTTCGGGGAGTTTGGTCCCTTCACATGGTTGGGAGACGCCATGCTGCTGATGCGGCGGGACACACTGGAACAGCTTCAGGACGCGGGAGTGCGGGGCTTGCTCGGTGGCCGCACGGAGCTGCGATTCCGCAAGAAGAACCCGCCGGAGTTGCTGGAGCCCCAGCTTGAGCCGCTCGGCCAGCTTCACCCTGACTGCATTCCCTCGGACACACCTCCGCCGTGCACAACCTGTGGCCGGCACGGCTTCAGCCGTCCGGACGAACCCATCCTCGACGCGGCTTCACTCCCCCAGGAACTCGACCTCTTCCGCGTGGGCAACTTCGCCACGATGCTAATCGGCACCGAGCGGTTCATGGACGCCGTGCAGCGCCTCGGGCTTGTCGGCATGACCTTCCGCGAGCTGCCGACACGCTGACCCTCTTCTCCGTTCCGGCCCGAGTGAACTTGCGCAGGAACCGCGCGTCGGGTGTGGCTTGTCACGAGCAGGGTTGAAGAAAGAAAGCATCCGGATGCGCCGTGAGCCGCTGGGAGGATGGCTGTTCGAGCTCCGCGTGGCGCCAGGCACCCCGCCCTTCTTCCAGGGCGCGACCTCCCCCACCTACACCGTCACGATGCCGGGCCGGTAACACATGTTGCGCAGAGAAGGGCCCTCCCGTGTCTTGAAGGGAGACGTCGGACCCGAAAAGGATTCCTTCCAGATGCGCCAGGATGTGACGCGAGGGTGGCTGTGTCTGCTGTGGCTCCTCTGTGCCTGCGGGCCAGGCCTCGAACGCCCGGCGCCCATCCCTGAACCAGACGCGGGGACCCCGCCCGTGGAGGAGGTGGTGCTTCCCTCCGTCACCCTGGGAGAGGTGGCCGTGACGGACGTGGAGGCCACCGAGCTGAGCCTGCGGGTGCTCGGCGTCGGCTTCTCACCGTTCAGCATCGTGTTCGTGAACGGCCAGGGCATGACAACCCAGTTCGTGAGCACCACCGAGCTCATGGCCCTGGTTCCGTCCTGGTACGCCACCGCCACGCCAGAGCTCTTCTTCGAGGTGCGCATCTACCGGGGCGACCCCGAGTACAAAGGAGGCGCCAGGTCTGCTCGCATCCCGTTCACCCTGCCCGCGCCCGAGCTGACCTCCGTGACTCCAGACACCCTCGTCTCGGAGCCCGAGGACGCCGTGCGAATCACCGTCACGGGGAAGAACCTCGTGACGGGCAGCCACGCCCTCTTCCGCGACAAGACCTATCCGTTGACGGTGACGAGCCCCCACGAAGGAAGCTTCTCGCTTCCACCGTCGGCCCTGAAAGCCCAGGCGGAGCGGGACGCACTCATCATCGAAGTCACTCGCCCACGCTCCGCCCGCTCGCTGCCACTGCCCTTGACGGTGACGAGCCCCACGCCGGCAATCACTGGCATATGGCCTCCCACGCTGAACGCCCTCGACCTGCATCGTGGCAAGGCGGGCTGGCCCTCCGTCGACTACATCATCGTCAGCGGGCTCCAGGTGCGCTCCAACACCGTGGTGAAGTGGAATGGCACCCCTCTGCACACCGAGACCTATGATGGCGCGAACCGGGTCCACGCATGGATTCCCAGCACCGCTCGGATGCAAGCCGGCACCGTCCACGTGACGCTGGAGACGCCGGGCCCAGACGGAGCAAAGGCGTCCTCCGGCCATGCCCTCCCCGTGAAGTCCGAGCCGGTGTTGCATGCCGTCTCCCCGGCCTGGGTGCTCGCGGGCTCGAAAGAGGTCCGGTTCCAACTCCAGGGAGAAGGACTGGGGAACGGGTTCACCGAGCAGCAGGTCGTCCACTGGAACGGGCACCGCCTGGAGCACTTCTTCAGTCGGGACTCGGAGGGGATTTGGGAGTTCATCGTCCCCGCCGCCCTGCTGGCCCAGTCCGGGACCATCCCCGTGACGGTGACGCGCATGTTCGACGGCGCTGTGTCCTCGCCGCTCTTCGTCCAGGTGCTCGCCCAGGCCCCCGCGCCCGTCGCCCACTCGCTGCTGCCCTCGGTGCTGTCCGTCGGCGATGCGCCGGGTCTTCTCTTCGTCGACGGCGCCGGCTTCACGCCCCAGTCCGTCATCCTGATGGACGGACAGGAGCGCGCTACCCGCCTCCACGACCCGTCGCGGCTGTCCACCCAGCTCCAGGCCGAGGACCTGACGACGAAGGGCGTGTGCACCGTCACCGTGAGCACGCCCGCGCCAGGAGGAGGCACCACCCTGCCCCTGCTGCTCGTGGTGCATGCGGAGCAACCCGTGCCCGTCATCAGTGACGTCAGGCACAATAGCTACACCTCCGCCCCCGCCGGCGGGGGCGACCTGAGTCTGCACGTCCAGGGACAGGGCTTCAGCCCCCGTTCGGTCGTCCGGTGGAATGGCCAACCGCTGCCAGCCGAGTGGACCTGCGGGACCTCGTTCGACTGCGTGGCGGGCCCTGGGAACCAGAGCACCCTGTTGGTGAAGGTCCCCGCCGAGTGGGTGGCGCAACCCGGCGTCGGCCGGGTGACGGTGTCCAACCCGGGCCCTGGAGGCGGCGAGAGCCTGGAAGGATTCTTCATCCTCGTCGGGGAGGGGGAGCCCAGGCTCTCCGTGAGCATTCATTCCGTGGTGGATGTGGGCGTGAGCCACGACTTCGAGCGCGACGTAACGCTCTGGACGATTGTCGCGGGGGATTTCATCAACGCCTCGAACCTCTTCGTGAATGGCGTGGCGCGTGCCTTCAGCGGCCCTTCGAGCCTGCTCTTGAGCGAGGAGGAGGTCTCGACCCCTCGGGTGTACGAGCTACGGACCTTCACCCCGGGACACGGCTTGAGCTCTCCCGCCTATGTGAGAATCCAGGGCGCGCTCACCCCAACGCTTCGAGGGGTGGCGCCGGGGGTCGTCTCCCAGGGAGAGTGGACCGCCACCCAGCAACGACTCTTCGTCCTTCCGGGAGAGAACTTCTTCTGGTTCCGCAGCTCCCTGAAAAGCTCTCAGGTCACCCTGGAGGGGAGCGGCCAGTCACGACCCCTGACCCGGAACTTCGGCGTCGGCTCCGTTCCAGGAGGACGGACACGACTGGAGGGGACGGAGCTGGAGCAGGTGGGAGTCCGCTCGCTGACGGTGTCCCGCGTCGCGGAGGGTGGTGGGGTGTCGCTGCCCGCGCTGCTCAACGTGGTCTCCGAGCGACCCGTGCCGCTGCTGACCCACGTGGAGCCCATGAGCGTCCTGAAGGGTGCGCCCGCCTTGGCGCTCCGAATCAAGGGGCAGGGCATCCACTCCGCCACGGAGCTGCGGTGGAGGGACTTCCGTTCGAGCCTCGAGCCCGTGCTCACCTGGGATGGCCAGATGGCACACTACGAGGCGCTCCTCCCCGCCGAAGCGCTCGCGGAACCCGGCGGCGTGGACGTCACGCTGGAGACGCCCGGACCCGGCGGTGGCAGCTCTCCGCCCATCCGCGTCGTCGTCGAGGAGTAGCCCGAGGAGCCCCCCGAAAGGAGGGGCGACCTACCCGAACGGGCAGGTGAGCACCCTGCCCGGTTCGCCGATGTGGCGCGCCTTCGAGGCTTTTACCTTCAAGCCTCGAAAGGAACACGCCATGTCCACCGACTTTCTCCCCGCCCTCTCCCAATCTCTCGCCTCCATCGTGGAGCGCGCCTCACCGAGCGTCGTCCGCGTGGACGCTCGACGTCGTCGCGGCGCCACCGGCCTCGTCTGGAGCGCCGAGGGACACATCGTCACCACCAGCCACGCCGTCGAGCACGAGGGCCATCTCCAAGTAGGCCTGTCCGACGGACGCACCGTGTCCGCCGAGCTCATCGGCCGCGACGCCAGCACGGACGTGGCCCTGCTCAAAATCGATGCAACGAATCTCACCCCGCTCGCGCTCGCGCCGTTGGACGGCGTGAAGGTGGGCAACCTCGTCGTCACGGTGGCGCGGCCGGGGCGCACGGCGCGCGCCACGCTCGGCATGGTGAGCACGCATGGCGAGGGCTGGCGCACCCACGCGGGTGGACGCGTGGACCGCTACCTGGAGACGGACGCGGACCTGCCGCCCGGCTTCTCCGGAGGCGCGCTGGTGGATGTGGAGGGGCGCTTCGTCGGGCTGCTCACCGCGGCCTTCTCTCGCACCTCGGCCGTGGTCATTCCGCACGACACGCTGACGCGGGTGACGGCGTCGCTGCGCGAGCACGGCGGCATCCGTCGTGGCTACCTGGGCGTGGGCGCTTACCCCGTGAAGCTGCCTCAGCATCAGTGGGCGACGGCGGGCGCGGAGGCGGGGCTCATCTTCCTCTCGGTGGACCCGGACGGTCCGGCGCACCGGGCCGGACTGCTGCTCGGGGACGTGTTGGTGAGCCTGGGGGGACAGTCGCTGCACGGCGTGGAGGACCTGCTCGGCTACCTGGGAGACGAGAAGGTGGGCACCGCCGTCCCGGCGCGCGTGCTGCGAGCGGGCGAGGTGCGTGAAGTGCCCATCACCATCGGAAAGCGCTCGTGAGGAGAGGGGTGACGCGATGAAGCTGCTGCAACAGTTCTCGGATGACCTGGAGACGCTCGCGTCGCGCGCCTCGCCCGCGGTGGTGGGCGTGGAGCACGCACGGGGCCATGGCACGGGCCTCTTCCTCACGCCGGATGGGTATGTCCTCACCAACCGCCACGTCGTCATGCGGGGCTCTCGCAAGCTGACGGTGCAGTTGTCCAACGGCGAGGAGCTGCGCGGCTCGCTGGTGGGCGGTGACGCGCCCACGGACCTCGCGGTGGTGCGAGCGGAGGGAGGCGACTTCCCGACGCTGCCGCTCGCCGCTCCGGAGACTGTGCGCGTGGGTCAGCTTGTCATGGCGATTGGCAATCCCTTCCGGTTGGAACAGTCGGTAGCGCTCGGGGTGGTGAGCGCCGTCAACCGCAGCGTCACGCTGCCCGACGGCGTCATCCTGGAGGGCATGCTCCAGACGGATGCGGCCATCAACCCGGGCAACTCCGGAGGGCCGCTCATCAACACGCGGGGCGAGGTGGTGGGGCTCAACACGCTGGTGCTGCCCTATGCGCAGGGCATCGGCTTCGCCGTGAGCGCCACCACGGCGGCGTGGGTGGCCAGCCTGCTCATCCAGCGGGGCAAGGTGGAGCGGCGCTTCCTCGGAATTGCCGCGGTGGCGGTGAACCTGGCCTCGGAGCATGCGCGCGACACGGGTCAACCCCGAGCCGTGCGCATCCTGAGGGTGCAGGACGGGACACCGGCGGACGACGCGGGGCTCCAGCCAGAGGACCTGCTGCTGGCCATCAACCGTCGCGCCGTCGGCAGCGTGGACGACCTCCAGCGCCTGATGGCCCTGGCCACCGACGAAGAGGTGTCATTGGACGTGCTGCGCAAGGGACGGCGCAAGCAGGTCTCCGCGCGCACGCGGCCCCGCGTTGAACCCGTGGCGGCGTGAGCGCGACATGGCTCCGGGTGTACGTGGCCCGGAGCCACGGAGGCGCTGTCATTTCGGCCAGGGGCTGGATGAGCCCGTGACGGAGTGACAGGCGTCGACACGACGTGCGGCAGGGACTCCACTCTGGAGACCTGACGGGCATGCGGCTTGAACAAGCGCGGGCCCGCCATGGACGAAACACTCCCACGCCGCACGCTGCGTCAGGCCCTCACCACCCTGGTGTTGCTCCTGAGCGGAATCGTAGCCCTCGGGTTGGCGCTCTTCGTCTGGGGCGTGTTCTCCGTCTGCTGGGGCGAGTCGAGACGCGCTCGTGCCGAGTTCGACCTGACAAGCCTCCAGAGCGCGCTGCGCCTCTATCAACGCAAGACGGGCCAGTTGCCTACGCACGACGAAGGGCTCCAGCTCCTCGTGGCCCATGGGGTGCTCGATGAGCTGCCCCTCGACCCCTGGGTCAACCCCTACCAGTACACGCTTCGCGGTGACCAGGTGGAGCTGCGCAGCCTGGGCTCCGACGGTGTCGGCGGTGGCGAAGGCAACGAGCAGGACATCGAGCTCACCTTTCCGGTGAGCCCGACCGACCAACCCGCAGTCCCTAGACGCGAGTCGACTCGCCCTGCTCCGGACGGTCGTCCAGCATCAACCGGTCCTCGAAGCACCACACCCATGTCTCCGCCGGCTCGAACGATTGAATGACGGGGTGCTTCGTCTGATGGAAGTGCTTCGTCGCGTGCTTGTTCGGCGAGGAGTCGCAGCACCCGACATGGCCGCACTCCAGGCAGCGCCGGAGGTGGACCCACTGAGCCCCCATCTTCAGACACTCCTCGCAGCCGTCGGTCCTCGCCTCGGGATTGCCCG
>Ga0126314_10000201_pt1 | contig 31163 bp, 23 predicted proteins | sample Plot105B_FD_92535 | JGI IMG/M metagenome (GOLD analysis project Ga0126314, IMG submission 92535) | Serpentine soil microbial communities from UC McLaughlin Reserve, CA, USA - Plot105B | ecosystem: Environmental > Terrestrial > Soil > Grasslands | place: USA: UC McLaughlin Reserve, Lake County... | reverse complement strand
GGTTTCCGTGTACCTGCCGCTCGCCAATGAGCTGCTCCAGGGAAGGCTCTTGCCAACGGCCATTCTATCCCTGACTTCCGTTAGAGTCGTTTTGCGCTAAGCAGGTGCAACGCAGTCCTGCATAAGTGCCTGACGGTGGCCTGGTGCCTTAGCGCCGGAGCAATGTTACGGCAGGCCTACCCGGTGAATACCGCTATCGATGGCGGAATCGCCTCCTCGACGTCACGGTCGCCCTTCGGGCATGCTCCTTCGGGTCCATGCAAACGCGCTCGTCGAGAACCGGAACGTCCTTTACCATCAACTGGAAGTATGAGCCAAGGCTTGTGTCCGAGCACCTTGGGCACTCCAAGTACACGACCACCGCGCGAGCTCTTGGTGAGCTGATCGCAAACGCCTTTGATGCCAAGGCGGGTCACGTGAGCGTGAACGTAGAGTCCAACAAGCTTGGGACTCCAGTGATGATCACCATCTCGGACGATGGTGTAGGCATGTCACGGGAGGTGCTCACCGGACGTTTCGCGAAGGTGGGAGTCGAACGCGAGGCTGGTTACTCCAGCGCCCGTCTTGGACGACTTGGCGTAGGGCGCTTTGCTGTGCACCGTATCGGGTCGATGAGCGAGTGGAAAACCGTGTCCGACTCGTCCTCGGGGCAGCGGTTTTGTTACACTTTCAATATCAAGACTGACGTGAAGTCCCCTCCCGAAGTCATTGAGGAGGAGGTTGGCCCCGACGTGCCTTGCGGAACCACTATCCGTATCCACAATCTCCGAGATTCCGGCCGTCAGATTGCTCCAGCACACCTGAGGGACGAATTGCTGGTGCAGTTCTGCACCCTGCTCCTCGGTCAGCCTGACAAGCACATCCGTGTTCAGGATGAGCTCATAAATGTTGCGGCTGTTGTCCGCAGTAGAAGTACACAGCAGCTCTCGGCCCTGGAGACTCCTGCTACGCTAAGTCACCTTATCCTTGAGCGCTCAGTAGAGGCCGGAAGGCTGCCTGCGAAGGTGCTCTTCTCGGTAAAGGGGCGAACCGTTGTCACGGCCGATGAGGACGAACTCCAGCCCAACTATTTGGCCATCGTCGAGAGCGAGTCGCTGGAGCGGGCAGTTGGTTCCAACAATGAGATGCTCATTGAAATGAGCGAAGACTTCTCGCGTCTCAAATCAGAGGCTCTCAGAGAGGCGCGGCGCTTCAACCGCGAACTGATTTCCGCACAGAAACAGCAGTTTCTCGACCGCGCCAGGCGGCAGCCGTTCTATCCCTTCAGGAATGTCATGACCGATCCCGTCCTGATCGCAGAAAGCACGGTCTACGATGTGCTCCTTGAGCGCACGAACGAGAATGTCAACCTTGAAGCCATGACGAAGAAGCAGCAGGCCATCGTCTTCAAGCTGCTGCGCCGGGCGATGAAGAACGAGAGCCTCTTCGACATCCTTCAGGACGTTGCCGATCTCTCTGATGAGGAACTCGACCGGTTCAAGAAGGTGCTCTCCCGGACGACGTTGGAATCAATCCTCCAGCTCGCCTCGGAAGTGACCACGCGGCTCACCTTCGTCTCAATGCTCCACGATATCGTGTACGGAGAGGGCTCTGACCGAATCAAGGAACGCTCGCAGCTTCACAAGATCTTGGAGCCGCACTGCTGGCTATTTGGCGCGCGCTTCCACATGGCGACGAGTGACAGATCCTTCCGAGAGGTTCTCCGGAAGCACCGCGCGAAGGCTGGGCTGCCTCCGGTGCCAGAAGAGGACGTCGAGAGGCTCCCGGGAGGTGATGACATTCCCGATCTTTTTCTTGCAGCCACGCGCAACTACCCTCAACGTCCCCGGAATCATCACGTCATCGTGGAGCTGAAGGCCCCTCGCCAGTCGATCGGTGCGAAGGAGATCGCGCAGCTTAAAAAGTATGCGCATACTCTTCGAGAGTCGCCCGAGTTTGATAAGGCTAATACTAGCTGGGACCTCATTCTCGTTTCCTCCGACGTCTCGGACGAGGTCGAATTCGAAAGGACTCAATCCGAGAGGCCGCTTGGTCAACTAGCGAAGTATCCCTCTGGAATGACCCTTTGGGTACATCGCTGGAGTGAAATCATCGACAATGCAAAGAACGAGATGCAACTCGTGCGGGACCACCTGCGACTGAAGTCCAGCGAGCTGAAGTTGCCGGACTACCTTCGGAATGAGTTTCCCCAGATCTTCCCATTGGACTAAGCTGTATCTGCTCTCAAAAGCAGGACAAGCCCATGGTCAAAGCACAACTTCGAGCGATCTCCTGGGCTTTAGCTAAAGCAGCTAGTCTCGACAGGTACAATCTAAGCGGAGCCTCTTCTCATGAGACTTGTTACTCTGCGCGATGCTGTCGTCGACCTTCCACGTGGCGCGAAGCAGTTGTTGATCGTATCGCCGTGGGTCAAATTCGGGCCGGTTCGCCTCCTGTGCAAGCACCTGCCGCAGGAGATCGATATCACTGTTCTGACTCGTGGTTTGCTTGAGGATTTTGTTTCTGGAGCGAGCGATCTCGAGGCTTTCGAGTTTTTGTTGGCCATGCGGGCGCGTGTTTTTATCGCCAATAACCTGCATGCGAAGGCATACAGCAACGGGCGCGTACTTGTTGTAGGGTCGGCGAACTTCACTGACGCAGGGTCGCTCAAGAATACCGAACTTCTGATTGAGATATCCGCGCCTGACTTCGTCGCGCACGTAGTGGCGCGTTTGAGTGAATGGGTATTGAGCGCGCGCCCGGTGGATGCCTCGTGGCTGGCCGCCATGAAGGCAGAGCTACACCGACGGCTCCCTGAATGCGAGGATGATGCGTTGGCGGTACGACCCCGTGCGCTCGCGCTGGAGGGGCCGGAACTTCCTAGCGATGGTCTTTCATTCGCCGTCGATGAGTTGCCTCTTTCACCTGCATCGACACAGGGCAAGTACCGTGACCTGCCCATGCCGGCCGAATGGGAGGCGATCGTGCAGCGACTCCGCCCAGGAAATCCGCCCCACCTCAATCCGCTGAGCATCAGCACCTTCGCTTCCGTCATCCATACGGAAGTCACCGCGCTCGATGCCAGACTCGCGGAAGTCGTCCTTCGCAGGTGCGTGGAGGGCCAAACTTTAGAACATGTAGGCAGAGAATTCGGGGTGGTCCGTGAACGCATTCGCCAACTGGAGGTGAAGGCATTCGAGAGCATCCTGAATCGGAGCCCTGGCCTGAAGGATCAACTGGTAAAATGGCTCGACGCGCCCGAAGGCTTCTTTTGTCGCGCTTGCGAAGTCGTTGATCCAGTTGCGGTCGAGGTTGCCGTCGCCATTGCTGGGTGGGTCTTGAAGCGCGATACCCGCGTACTTCGGGCGATGGATGCGATGCTCATCTACGATCATCGTAACCTGCCGAAGGCTCGGCAGGAGTTGCGTCGGCAAATGCGCACGCCAATGCTGCAAAATCTCGATGACTTGGCCGATCAAATCGGGATGTCGCCGGACGAGGTTGGCGTCCTCGTCCGGGTGCTCTCCGACGAGTTCTACTCAGTGGCCGATGGTAGGATCTCTGCGTGGTTTTGGACGAAGACGCAGAAGGTGGCTCTCGTGGCCAAGGAACTTGCGAAGGCGGGCTTCACTGAGTGGCACGGAAGCGAACTCTGCAAGGCGATGCGCGCCTTCGACCCGACCGATTTTGGCTCCTACGACACACACGACTTGCTTGCGCTGCTCTCTCGTCCCGCCAAACCCTCCGTATTTGAGTTCGCTGGTCGCGCCGGAGTTTGGCGCTTGTGCGAATATGGCGATGGACACTCGTCCTCGCAGGAAGCCGTTGAGGCGATTCTCCGCGCGAGCGCCTATCCCCTACACACTTCAGATCTCGCACGGGCGCTGAAGCGAAATGTCGGGTATGGCACGCTTGTGCAAATTCTCGATCGGGAGCTGTTTGTTAGGTTTGGATCCGGCGTGTACGGACTGGCGGGTGAATCGTACGTCGTTGATGATAAGATCGAGACTTGGCTTATTTCGCAGATTGATGCGGGACTACGACAAGCTGCGCAATTGGAGGAAGCTTCGGTCGGTGCAGGCGTTCCGAGTGCTGCTATCCGTGGAACTGCAGCGGTCTCAAAAAAACTAAGACTGAAGTCTACCCGACACGGTGCCCTCATTGAGCGGTCGTGAGCGTCAAGTGCTGGATGACCGACATCGATCTTGTCGGCGTTTGTTACGTTGAGGCTTCCTTAGATCAAGGCTCGAATTCTGTCGTTGGTGTCCATGCCCCCGAGTCGTTTGCGCTACGCGTTGACCGTCGGCTTGCTAATTCCGTGCTTCTTCGCGGTTTCCGGCACGGACGACTGCTCCGCCTCGCGAAGAGTCGCGACCGCCTGCTCTTCGCCGAACCGACTCTTCTTCACGCTCTGCCTCATTGGTGGCCGGAAGCGGCATCCTCAAGTTTCAGATAGTCCGAAGGCCGCTGGGCAGGTCACTGAAGCCCGCAAGTGTCTGAAGCAGTTCTGTGACTCCTGTGAATTGTGTTCTCTCGGGCGGGAATTGAGCCACTAGTCTCCCGGGCAACATCTGCTTGGTGGCGGAATGCTTTAAATATCGATTCGATCTGTGATTGGGCCCGGGGCTGGAGGCCGGGCTCGCGGAGGCACGCGCCCTTGAAGTGTGGGTTTTCAGTCAGCGGTAGGTCCCCTGGGGCACAGATGACTCGACAGGGTGGGTGAGCGGGTGCACCCTTTCGGGCGCGATGCCGGAGACCCTCTTGGTGGCTGCCCTGGGTGATGTCCACGGTCGCTTCCACCGCGTGGAGACGTGGTTGGACGCGCTGGAGGAGTCGCGTGGGCGTCGCGTGGGAATGGTGCTGGCGGTGGGAGACGTGGAGGCGTTCCGCCGCGCGGATGACCATCGCCGCAAGGCCGCCAAGCGCACCATGCCCGCGGAGTTCGCCGAGTACGCGGACGGCCTGCGCCGCGTGAAGCGACCGCTGTACTTCATCGGCGGCAACAACGAGGACTTCGAGGCGCTGCACGACTTCCTGGACGGAGGGGAGCTGGCGCCGGGCGTCAACTATCTGGGGCGCGCCGGCCTGCGGGAGTTATGCGGGCTCCGCGTGGCTTACCTCTCCGGCATCCACGCGCCGCGCTTCATCGACCAGCCCCTGAAGCGCCCTGTCACCCAGGACCTCATGAAGCAGGCGGGGTACTTCCGCGCGGCGGAGGTGGAGCGGGTGATGGCGCTGCGAGACGTGGACCTGATGCTCGTCCACGAGTGGCCCCGAGGCATCGTCCAGCGCGCCCGGGAGGAGAACCCCACGCCCCCCAGGCCCCTGCCTTCGTACTGGATTGGGAACGCGGTGACGCGGCGCCTGGTGGACACGGTGCTGCCGAAGTGGCTGCTGTGTGGCCACTCGCACAAGTCCTTCGCGGTGACGCTGGAGGGCGTCGGGCGGCCGGCGACACGCATCGCCTGTCTGGACCAGGCCACCCGCCCGGAAGAGTCGGTCTTCTGGCTGGAGTACGAGGGCACCACCGTGCAGCGCGTGGGGTGGGGCACCTCCGGCCACGTCTCGTGGGAAGCAGGCCAGCGCTGGGACATGTCGGCGCTGCCGCCCATCCCCGTGGAGAGCGAGTCCAACGGCGATGACGCTCCCGTTGGCGTGATGTAGCGCCGCTCAGGGCTGTCCCGCGTCCCAGTGCGTGAGCGACCACTGCGCGTCCGGCGCGGCGAGCGGGCTGGGCGGAGGCGGCGGCGCTCCAGGGATGATGGGCCTGCGTCGCACGTTCGCATCGAGGAACCCGCGGGTGGCGCTCGCCATCGTGGCCCAGCCCCGGGCGATGTCGTCGGAGGCCCCAGCGGGAGCGAGGCCCGGGGCCAGCACCGAGGCCGCGCCCACGCTGGTGAAGTCCAGGTGGCGCATCCCCGTGATTCGAAGCAGCCACCGCTCCGCGCCACGCAGTGACTCCAGCAACCCGAAGTCGGGCACCACCGCGGCGTCCCCCTCCTGGTACACGTGGAGCAGCGGGACGCGGTAGCTGTCCGCGTTGAACTCCGGCAGGCCCGTCAGCCAGTCCCTGCCCGCCTGATTCGCGAGCCCTCCGTCCAGGCTCACCAGGGCGGCGGACTCGGGATGCGCGAGCACGAAGAGGAACGCGGCGCGAGCACCCAGGCTGTGTCCCACCACCGCCACGCGTGATGCCTCGATGCGGCTGTCCGACTGGAGGAAGCGCAGCACCCGCTCCAGCGCGTGCGCCTGGGCCCGCGCGGTGGCGAGCACGTCCAGGTCCGGCCCCGGAGGCGCGCGACGCGTCGTCGACGGTGTGGTCGCCACGACGTAGCCGTGGCTCGCCAGGTACTCGGCCAGCACGGCCTGATGATGGGCGGACTGGTTGCGCCCCTGGACCATCAACACGAGCGGGAAGCGGCCCGGCGCGGGCGGCGCATCCGGCACGGCGGCCATGGGTGAGTCGAGCCAGGCGCTGGTGCTCTCCTCGGGAACGCCCTGGTCGATGAGGCCTTGCTCGTACTGCGTCACCGCGTCGTTCGCGAGGCGCGCGTCGCCCGTGGCCTCGGGATGCTCCTCGGTGCTGCTGAGCCCCACGTAGTCCCTGTAGTGCACGCGGAGCGTCGGGTCTCCGCCGCGCGCGGGATACCAGAGGGTGAGCTGGAGCGGCGACGCGACCGCCGTGTCCGGAGGGATGGGCCGCACGCGCAGCCCCACGTTCCACGGCCCCACTTCGAGCGTGCCCCAGAGGGGCGGCGTCACCGCCACCGGCTCCGGAGGGACCAACAGGTAGGTGGGCGCGAACCTGCTCGCGGATTGACAGCCCGTCACGAGCAGCAGCGCGGCCAGACCTCCGAGCCACGCGAGGCGAGCGGCTCGCGCGAGGGTCCGTCCCTCTGGGGCAACGGCACTCAGAAGATGCCCGAGATGCCAGCCATGCGCGCGCCGGCGACGGGCATCAACCGGGCGGCGGTCGAAGATTTGCGAGTGGCGTCGGCGTCCACGGTGCCGGTGCGCCCGTGCAGCAGGAGGGGGACCGCCACGCCGAAGGCCGCGCCCAGCACGGCTCCGGTGGCCACATCGGTGAGGTAGTGCTTGTCCGCGCCCATGCGCAGCAGGCCCACGGACGTCGCCAGCGGTATCCCCACCGCCCAGATCCACCCCTGATGCTCGTAGCCGCGCAGCGCCGCCACCGTGCCGGCGGATACCACCAGCGAAAAGGCGAGGTTGGTGTGTCCGCTATAGAACGACAGGTTGTTGTCGCTCGGGTGTTCGGTGAGGCCCCTCTGGTCCTCCGGCAGCACGTGGACGAAGGGGCGCTCGCGACCGACGAGGAACTTCACCGTCTGGTTCGCCAGCGTCGCCAGCATGGCGCTCTCCAGGATGATGGTCGCGTCCTGGGCGAAGAACCGGTCCGGGCTGTCCGAGGCGCGCCCCATCGCGAACTGGAGGCCCATCACTCCGACAGGCAGGACGCCGAAGCCCAGGATGTTGCTCCACGTCCCCGCCCGGTGTCGCGAGGCCTCCGTGTCTCCCGCGAGCCCCCGACCCCAACGGTCCACGCGGTTGAGGGTGTCCGTCCCATCCGGTGCCCGGTCGCACCAGCGGCACGTCGCCGGCGCCAGGTCGCTCTTGAAGAAGGCCTCGCTCGAAATCCAGAGCACGGCGGCCGAGCCGGTGATGACGCCATCTCGAGCCCAGTCGAACCGCAGCTCATTCAGACGGGGGGCATCCTTGGCGGGCTGCGCCAGGGCTTGCGTGGAGGGAACGAGCGCGAGGAGGACAGCCAGCGCGAGACTGGAAAAGGACGGGCGCACGGTTCGCAGCATAAGGGGCTTCGTCTCGTTTTCGAAGAACCGGATGCGAGCGTGGGTGGGGCAGCCGTCGCTGGCGCAAGGCGATGGGTTTGACTACAAGCAGCCGACTTCCATTCGCATTCCGAGGCACCATCGTGAGTGAGCACCCCGTCGATTTGACGGCCGAGATCTTCGAGCAGACGACTGGCAAGCCGGGTCTGGTCCTGGTGGACTTCTGGGCGGAGTGGTGCGGCCCCTGCCGCGCCTTCGCCCCCACCTACGCGGCCACCGCGGCGAAGCACCCGGACGTCGTGTTCGGCAAGGTCGACACCGAAGCAGAGCAGGAGCTGTCGGGCCGGTTCGAGATTCAGTCGATTCCCACGCTCATGGCGTTCAAGGACGGCGCCGTGGTCCACCGCTCGAGCGGCGCGATGTCGCCGGCGCGGCTGGACATGCTGGTCAAGTCGCTGAAGACGCTGGACGCCGCCGTGGCCCGTCAGGCCGAGGAGAACAAGAAGCTCACCGAGCAGGGCATCGTTCCCCCCGGCGTCCATCCCGACGCGGAATGGGATGACAGCGACAGCGAGTGGGTCCACGGAGGCAAGGACGCCAAGGGTCGCAACCACGGGCCCTATCGGTACTGGCGCGCGGACGGCACGCTCTGCAACGAGTGCACCCTCGAACACGGCAAGCCGCACGGCCCCTTCAAGCGCTTCCACGAGAGCGGTGAGGTGTCCCAGGACGGCGAGTTCGTGAAGGGCGAGCTGCACGGCCCTCGCACGTGGTTCGCCTCGGACAAGTTCACCACCGAGCGCATGCACGAGAACGGCGTCTCGGAGAAGGTGCGCAAGACGGTCATGACGTATGACCATGGCCGCGTCGTCGGGGTGCAGCACTTCGACGGCGAGGACCGCCGCGTGGTTCCGTCGACGGGGGAGCTGTACCCGGACCGTCCCGCCGGCGTTCCGGTGGAGGCGGAGCTGCGCGAGGACCTGAACCAGTGGTCCCACGTGCACCTGAACGCCGCGGGCGAGCGCCACGGGCTGGCGCGGTTCTGGACGCCTGACGGTGAGCTGCTCTGGGAGGGTGAGTTCGTCGATGGCAATCGCCATGGCGTCTACCGCTCGCTGGCGAAGGACGAGTACCTGGACCCTCGGGTGATGTTCGACGAGGGGCGGTTCGAGGGCGACGACGCCTGCGGCACCTGGACGTTGTTCGACAAGGACCGTCAGGTGGTGCTGACGCGCGACCTGGGAGTGGCCCAGGGCGAAGAGGAGATGAAGGCCTCGCCGGTCTTCTCCAATCTGCCCCGGTCGGCCGAGGCGTGGCACGAGTACGCGGGCACGTGCATCGCGGCGCGCAAGTACCGCGAGGCCCTCCTGGCGTTGGCCCGCGCGGCTTCGAGCGACCAGCAGGTGGGGCCGCTGAAGGAGTGGGTGGAGCGCGTGGCGCTGCCGCGTACGCCGGAGAACGCGCGGGCGACGGCGGGTCAGGTGCTGGAGAAGGCGTCGGACTCGTGGGCGCCCATGTCGGAGACGCTGATCCACGGTGGCGACGTGGCCATGTTGCTGCGGGGCTACGCGGTGCTGCTGGACCAGACGGACCGGCCTCGGGCGGCGCTGGACTTCATCAACGCGGCGCTGCTGTTCGACCCGACGCAGACGGCGTTCCTGTTCACGCGCGGCCTCATCCTGCTGAACATGGGGATGGACGAGCATGCGTTGCTGGACGCCGACGGGCTGGCGAAGGTGGAGCCTGGCACGGCGGACTTCCTGCGGGCCTATGCGCGCTGCCTCTTTCCCCGGTTCGACTTCTGGCCGGCGAAGGAGACGCCGCACTCGACGTACGACAGTCTTCCGGAGAAGCCCGCGCAGCAGCTCAAGGCCATCCAGCGCGTCGTCCAGAAGTACGCGACGCGGCTGCAGAAGCTTCGCGCGGAGCTGCTCAAGCGCTTCAAGCCGGGCGCGTCCATGCCCTGGATGCCGCCGGAGGTGTCGGCGCTGCTGCCGGACGGGCCGGTGGAGCTGGCGGAGGATGAAGTGGAGATTGGCGAGGACTCGGTCTCCGTGGACGAGTCGCTCGCCGTGGCGACGCTGGGCCTGCCGGACCTGGTGCGCACGGCTCGCGCGGACTGGGCCGCGCTGACGTGGCTGCTGTGGGCGTGTGGTGAGACGCAGCTCGCGATGCCTCGGAAGTTGTCGCCGCCGAAGGACTTCGGCCACGCGGCGGGCATGGCCAGTCAGCGACTGTGGCGCGCGAGGGATCGCCGCGTGACGGGTGGCCGCGGCGCGAAGGCTTCGGGCGCCGCCAGCTTCAAGTTCGAGGGAATCGACATCGACGAGGTCCACCCCAACCTGGTGGGCATCGTCGAGCAGCAATATGGCGAGGTGCAGGCGATGTTCTACTGGATGGCTGACAGCGACAATGTGTCTCCCTGGCAGGACAACCTGAGGGGGAGCTGAGTCATGAACAGGACTCCTCGAAAGGTCGAAATCGCGGACCCGCTCTGGACCGCGCTGGAGACGATGAGCCGGGAGATGGGCGTGGACCGCGACGTCCTCGTCAACCAGGCGGTCTTCTCGCTCGCGCGTCAGTTCGGGTTCATCCAGCCGACACAGGTCAGCCTCACGGATGCGGTGGCTGTCGCCGCGCCCGCGCCAGTGGCTCGGCCGGTGGCTGTCGTCGCTCCCGTGGACCCAGTACCGGTCGAGGCGAAGCCCGCCGCCAGCGAGGGCACGCCCCCGAGCGTCGAGGTCGCCGAACGCGTCCGGGAGCTTGTCCGCGACGTCGATCAGAAGGTGGAGCTGAAGCCGGCGCCCGCGCCCGTCGAACTGGCGGATGCGGAGGAGGACGAGTCCAAGACCGGGGAGCATGAAGGCGCGCCGGTGGTGGATGAGGCTGCCGCGAGTGACGTGGCGCCGGAGGAGTCGAAGGCGGCTGCCGTCGCGGAGGCGCCAGTCGATGTAGAGGCGCTGCGAGCGGCCGTCGCGGAGCGAGTCCGGGACCTCGTGCGCGACGCGGACCAATGGGTCGAGCCCGTGGACGCGAAGCCGGAGGTCGACTCGGACGAGGAGGCTTCGGACGAGGACTCGGATGATGAGGACTTGGATGATGAGGACTCCGACGAAGAGGCCTCGGACGACGACGCGAATGACGCGGACTCGGATGCCGACGGCGACTCGGATGACGCGGACTCGGATGCCGACGGCGACTCGGATGACGCGGACTCCGACGACGAGAACTCGGACGACGACGCGGCTGATGCGGACGAGGACTCCGACGACGAGGAAGCAAAGGCTTCGGGCGAGGACTCCGACGACCAGGCCGCGGATGAGTCGTCGGCCGACTCCGATGACGAGGCGTCGGGCGACGAAGATGAGGACACCGGAGAGGTCGCGGCGGCGGCCGGTGCTCCTGCGTTGGCGGACGCGGATTCCTCCGAGCTGGTGACCCAGGCGAAGGACGAGCGGAAGTCAGGGGCTGGCGTCAGGCCGGACAAGACCATCATCGTCCAGGCGCCGCCCGAGCTGAAGGTGACCGTCAAGCTCGACGAGAGCGAACCCGTGCTCGTCGCGCGCGAGCGCTTCATCATCGGCCGTGGGCCGAGCGCGGACCTGATGGTGAAGTCCGCGAGGGTGTCCCGCGAGCACGCGGCCATTCTGCGCGACGGTGACGACGTCTTCATCGAGGACCTCAAGTCCTCGAACGGCACGTGGTTCGACAACACCCGCATCAGCCGTCGGCAGGTGGCGGATGGTGAGGAGTACCTGCTGGGCGGCATCCGCATCACCTTCTCGCTGACCACCTGAGCGGCGAGCCGGGCCCTCCGCCTCCACGGTCCTTCGGGACGGTGGAGGCGGTCGTGGGCCTCAGCGAGGCAGTGACACCGAAGAGACCCAGAAGCGCTCGGGCAGCGGCACCGTGGTGCCTCGGAGGATCCGGTCGCGCAGGCGGGCCTCGGTCACCCACACCGTGCCCTCGTCCGACACGGTGAGGTTGACGGGTGACTCCAGTCCCGAGGCGAGCACTTCCAGCGTCCTCGGGCCCTTGGACTTTCCGAGCACGTCGATGCGGATGAGCCGTCCGTCGCCGCTCTGAATCGAGCCCTCGACGAGCAGCAGTCGGCCATCCGGTGCGAAGCGCATCCCATCCGGGTTTTCGAGACGACGAGGCAGCTCCACCTCGGTGACACCAGGCGATGCACCGGGATGAATCAAGAAGAGCCGGCCCGGCCCGAAGGTATTGATGGCGAGCGTGCGCCCATCTGGAGCGAGCGCGATGCCAGCGGGGCCGACGGTGCTCATGCCCGTGCCCTGGGCCTTGAAGCGCGGGTCCGTCACCCAGGTCTCCAGGATTTCACTTCCGGGGCCCAGGTGGAGCACGGAGCCACGGACGCTCTCCGTGATGAAGATGCCGCCATCCGGTGCCACGGTGAGGTCATTGCCGAGCGCGCCTTCCGGCAGGAGGACGACTCTGCGCAGCTCACCGGTGCGGGCATCGAGCGCGAAGACTCGAGCCGTGCGCGCACCCACGGCGCCCTTGGGACGCAGCAGGCCCATGGCATCGGGAGAGGTTCCCCACAGCAGGTTCCGAGGCGCATCGAGGCGAAGGCTCGTCACTGAGAACACCTGCTCCGAGCCGGCAAACAGCTCTGTCCAGGAGCCGCCGGGCGCGCGTCGGAGCACCCGGCCATCCGCCACGGAGCCGACGTAGAGCGTCCCATCCTGGGCGTGGGCGATGCCGTTCGGAATCGTGAAGCCGGGAGGAAGTGGCAGTTGCTCCGGCGAGGAGGGACGCGGTCTCGCGCTCACGTCGGGCGCCGAGGTGGAAGACGCGAGAGGCGGCGCCACCGGAGTGGAGGTGAGCAGCAGGGTGGTCAATGCACCAGCAAGTGGCGAGTACATCCGGGGACTCCCAAGCCAAGGAGAAGGGACTTCGTCGAGCCGCACCGTGCGGGTTCTCGGACGAGCACGAGGCCCGTGGGCATCGCCGTGCTTCTTCGCCACGGCGTGGCTGGAGGGGAGGACGGTGTGTCCTGTGCCTCGCGGGTACATGAAGGAAGTAACCCGGGAGCGGCGCCCCATCATCGGGAGTGGGCGCACTAGACTCGTGCGGAAGTCGCAACAATCGGAGGTCGGGCGTGGAGCGCTTGGAGTTGAGGGACCGACTGGAGGACATGCTGGGCTTCTCCGCGGTGGCGAAGGCGCTGAGCTTCGCGGATGCGGCCAGGGAGCTGAGGGTGAGCTCCTCCACGCTGAGCCGGCGGGTGTCTCGACTGGAGGCCGCGCTGGGCACCGCGCTGCTGCGCCGGACGACTCGCCGTGTCTCGCTCACCGAGGCGGGCGCGCTGTACCTGGAGCGTTGCACGGATGTGCTCCAGCGCGTCGAGGAAGCGGAAGCGCTCGTGTCCGGGCTCGGAGGTGACCCGAAGGGAAGGCTTCGAGTGGCCTTGCCCAACCTCTTCGGTCAGCTCCAACTCGCGCCGCTCATCCCGGACTTCATGCGGCGATATCCTCGCATCGAGCTGGAATTGACCTTCCAGGACCGTTACGTCGACCTCGTCGAGGAAGGCATCGATGTCGCCATCCGGATTGGCGCGTTGCCGGACTCAAGCCTCGTGGCTCGACGTCTGGCCACGGTGCGGCGTCTCCTGGTGGCGTCGCCTCGCTATCTCCGAGGGCGAAAAGCGCCGGTGAAGCCACAGGACCTCGCGTCGCATCCCTGTCTCCAGTTCAGCCACTTCGCGGACGGAGAGACCTGGACGTTCTCGAAGGGGGCGGAGCGCGCCACGGTTCGAGTGAGGCCCGCGCTGAGGGCGGACAACGCGGAGGCGCTGCGGCTCGCGGCGCTGGGGGGCTGTGGTGTCTCGGCGCTGGCGACCTTCCTGGTGGGAGAGGACCTGCGTGCGGGTCGGCTCGTGAGGGTGTTGGAGGACTGGTCGATACCGGAGGTGGGTGTGTTCGCCATCCATCCTCCGGGGCGACTGGTGGCGTCGAAGGCACGGGCGTTCGTCGCCTTCGTGGCGGAGCGGCTCGCCGGTGAACCGTGGGAGGAGGGGCGCTCCACGGCGCTCGGTGGGCGGGCGCGTGAGTGATAGGACTGGGGCCGCCGGATTCCGGAAGCGTCATCGCCGTGGCGCGGAATGGACCGCGACTCCCGGAGTTCGAGCGACATCCCATGGACCTCATTCCCGCCGCGGAGTTTCCGTTCCTGGCCTTGTCCACGTTGTTCGCCCGTTCGTTCGAGGGCTACTTCGTCCCGATTCCCGACTCACCGCAGGCCTTCGATGCGAGGGTGCGGAGCGATCACATCTCGCTCCTGGAGAGTCGGGTCGCCCGTGTGGACGGCGAGCTCGCGGGGCTGGTGTTGATGGCGAGGCGAGGGCAGGTCAGTCGCGTCGCGGGCATGGGCATCATTCCCAGCAGACGCGGACAGGGCCTGGGCGGAGCGATGTTGCGGCCGTTGCTGGAGGCTGCGAGGGCGCGAGGGGATTCGCGGATGGTGTTGGAGGTCATCGAGCAGAATGCGCCCGCGGTGAAGCTCTACGAGAAGCTGGGCTTTCGTCGCGTGAGGAGACTCGTCGGGTTCGTGGGGACGCCGACGCCGGAGGCGGGGGCACTGGAAGAGGTTGCCTTGAGTGAGTGCGCCAGGCTGTTGCCGGACGGGTTGCCATGGCAGCTCGAGGCGGCGACGGTGCAGGGGCTGTCGTCTCCGGTGAAGGCGTTCCGGTTGGGGCCGGCCTGCGCGGTGGTGGCGGATGTGTCCGCGCCGGCGTTGGGACTGCGGTCGTTCGTGGTGGAGCCCGCGTCACGAGGTCAGGGTGCGGGACGGAGGTTGCTGCGGGCCCTGGCCGCGGCGCACCCGGGGAAGACTGTGTCGGTGGGGGCCATCGTCCCGGAGGGACTGTGCGAGCGCTTCTTCCTGGGGGAGGGCTTCACGCATCCCGCACTGTCGCAGTGGGAGCTCGTGCTCGACTTTTCGGCGGACGCGAAGTGAGTGTGCCTCAGGGTTCGCGCCAGGCGTGCTCTGGGAGAGGCTTGAAGCTCGAAAGGAGCGCGAGTCGCGGGATGAGGACATCGTGCTCCCGGCCTGGCAATCCCCGCGACTCCGCGAGCCGAAGGATCGCGAGCCCGTTGATGTAGACCTTGCCCTCCGTGGCGTACAACTCGCGGTCGAAGTCGAGTTGCTTCCGGTACTCGCGCATGAGTGTCTGCCGTGCGTCGAGCATCTGCGTGAACGAGGCGTGAAATCGGGTGGACTCGTTCTCCAGCAGTGACTCGCACACCTGGAGGAAGGGCGAAGGGCTGTCTGCTTCGAGCCGCCGCCAGCGCATCAGGACCTGACGAAGTCCTGCTTCTTCGGGCACGGGGTGGACCATCCTGTGAAGGCAGTGAAAGAAGACGAAGTCCTCTTCATCCTCCCAGCCGGGGGTTGGGGTGACTGGGGAGAGTGCCGCGATGCGCCGGGCTGTTGGCAGGTCACCCGCCGCGAGTGAGGAGAGGAAGCCCACATCGTTGCTGGCGGCCATGGCCCTGGGGCTGACCTGCACACCGGTGGTCGCGCGCTCCAGGAGATGCAGTCGGACCTGGCCTGCCTTGCACAGCAGCTCCGTGAATCGATTCGGATCGGCCTCGCGCAACAACGCGCAGAGGGCCAGGACGCGGTAGGCCACGGAGAGGGACGCCAACGTGTCCCCGGTCTCCTTGCCCTGTTGAATCGTGACGAGTCCACGTCGGAGCTGGAACAGGGCATTGGTCTGCGCCAGCTCGAGCGGGTCGTGCCTCATTGGATGTCGACCTTGACGCCCATGCCGTGGAACACAGCGCCCGTCATCCCGGCGCGCTCGAAATGCTCTCGCAAGTCCTCTCGCACGAGGATGAGCTTGGGCATGGCCCCGAGTCGGAAGAGGTTGGTGGAAGGGTCCACCGCATCATCCCGGAGGTAGAGGCGCCGGATGCGCTCGAACTCGCGTTCTCCCTCGAGGCTGGTCCTCCGGGCGCCGAAGCTCCGGTCGATATCCGCCCAATCCCGAGTCCCCAGGACGTTGACGATATGGAGGTCGTCGGCCACGACGCGGCCCTTGGTGTTGAGCAGGGCGAAGGGGAGGTACTCGATGTCCGCGGTGGCGTGCTGGGAGAGCAGCTCCTTCATCCGGTTCGACACCATGAAGTAGCCCAGGGCGTTGGGCACCACATCGGCGATGAGGTTCCCCTTCACCTCGGGGGCCATCTGGAATCGCAGGCCGGCCGGATACTCCGCGCCCATGGCGATGCCATGGCTGGGTCGATGAAACTTGGGCAGCGCGGTGGGGAACTTCCAGATCTGGCAGAAGGCCTCATTCGTGCTGTCGCCTTGGAGAATGAACCAGTTCATGTTCGTCGCGCCCGTGGAAGGTGTCACCGTTTGAATGCGGTGGGCAGGTCGTTGATGTGTGCTCCGAGATGGGTCCGGCCATATCTGACGATGAGCCAGTACTCCTGTTGTTGCCACTTCTCGAGTGCGGACTTCATGTCGGCGGCGACCTGCTTCTTGGTGTTCTTGCAGCCCGTGTCCTTGATGACGGAGAGCTTCTTCTTGAACTCGTTCAGCTTGGTCGTGCATCGCTGAGCGTACTGGGTATCTTTCCCGTGACGACCTTGATGCACCGGCAGCCCGAGCACTTCGGCGATGGCCTGGGTGCAGGGCAGGATGATGATGTTCTTTCTGGAGTTCAGGTTGTATTTGACCTCGTCCTGGAGAATGACGAGCTCATCGTGGTCCAGGCACTCGAAGACGGTCTCAGCGGGAAGGATGTGGTGGTACTCGTTGAAGAACGGGCGAATGGCCTGTTTGTAGTTCTGACCCTCGAAGTCCCATGCGCCCTTTTTGTCCGTTGGGTTCACGGGCTGGTGCTCATCCCGCTTCCCACTCTTGGGCATGCGCCCCTCCGCCACCTGGATTGCGAACGTGAGGCCCTTCAGTCGCTCCGCGGCGGTTCGAAAGGTCCCAGGCCCCGTCTTCCAGGCGCCCTTCCTGGGGGCGCTGGTGTCCAGTTCGTAGAGGTTCTTCTTGGCGCTGAGCCCCTTGGTTTCGTCATAGCCATTGGCCTTGAAGGCGCAGGCCGGGTATTGCTTGCTGGGTTTGTGGTCGTTCTTGTGCTTGTAGAGACAGCCCGTGGAGGAGTCCTTCTTGGGGTGCTTCTCCGCGGCGTCGAGTTCCCGCCAGTGCTTGCTGGACGTCATTGGCACACCTCGATTCCATCACTCATGGACGACTGAGATGGAGCGCACCTCTGCTGCCATCGTCGCCGCTGACCCAGAACAGGACTTTTTCCTCGGAGACATAGCCGCGCTCCAGGCCACGCACGCCCATGCAGATTCCCGCCGCGCCGCTCGCCGCGCCCAGCTCCCCGAATGTGGCTGCGGGGTACCACTCGCGGGAGTGATTCAGGACCTTGTGGGCACGGAGTTGTACGAGCGCGTGTCCCCAATCGTTGGCGCGGTAGGCATCACCATTGAGCGTCGCGATGACGAGCCGAGGCGCTTCACCATGGTCCGGCAATGGCTCCAGCGTATCGCGGATGCACTTCGCCAGACCTCGTCCCAGGCTGGGGGTCCGTGACAGCCTGTGGAAGGGCTCTGCATGCCCATGGGAAGAGTCGAGGATGGCCAGGACCCTGGCTCCGCGACGAAGAGCGGCCTCGGCTCGTTCGAGGAGGATGAAGCCCGCGGCTTCTCCCGGAAGGAAGCCCACCGGATTGTCCGGCCCCTTGAGCAGCCCGAGCGCGTCGAGCGCCTCGGCGTGCCTCGCTTCCACCAGGCTGTCGACACCTCCGATGATACAGCTGTCCACTGCTCCCGACTCGAGCTGGCTCGCGGCAAGCTGGAGCCCTTGGACGAATCCCGCCTCTCCGAAGAAGAGGGACTGTTTCTGAAGAGGAACTGGAAGCGGGGTGGTCGCGAGGATTCTCTGAAGCAGACCGTGCTGGAGTTGTTCTCGGCGAAAGGTGTGTCGTGAGGGAAGCTCCTCTCGTTCCTCGAACCGTTGCCAGTAGAAGTCGCTGGGCGCCGCGAGAAACAGCGCGCAGCGAGACTTCGCGTGAAGCTCCGTGCGCGGCAGAAGGTCGAGCAAGGCTTGCGAGGCCAGCGCCGTCAGCCGCGCGAGACCGGAGAACCCCTCGGTGACCCAGGGGATGGAGTGCCCTCTCGCGGGCTCGAGCTCATGGTGCTCCGAATCCCAGAGTTGGATGTCCTCCAGGGCACTGATGCGGACGACGCCCGCTCGACTGGCCGCGCAACTGGCGACGACGCCATCCCCAATCGACGACACCATTCCTAGCGCGGTGATGCCGAGCTTCCCGCTGAGCCGTCGAGTCGGCGCAGAGGCCTCCGGAACGCGTCGTGGCATGTGCGTCCCGAGCGCGGGGCGAGCGGTGTCGCTGAGCTCCTTGAGTGGGCGATTCAGGTTCAGCCTCTTGTCGAAGGCTTGCGCATCCCGAAGCGCCGCGCGCTGGCTGTCGGAGAAGGCCCGAGAGGGGACTTGAAGCCGGCCTCGGCTTCGCAAGTGAATCTCCTGGGCGAGGACATGACATCGCCTCATGGGCACCCAGGAATAGGATTCGAAGAGCCCGGCGGGAGTCAGCGGCCTCCCCAGGAGGTATCGGGTGTTCTTCTGGAATCGCGAGCGGTGTGTCTCCCACCAGTGACGGACAGCCTCGGGGTCGGCGAAAGGAAGTTCGTCCTCGGGACTGCTCTCCTCGACTTCACTGTCGTCGAGTTCTCGTCCGAGAGTTGGGGACAGGAAGTGCTGCTCGAGCTGGAGTCCGGTGATGGCGCAGAAGGACTCCGCCGCCCGACTCCCGAGCGTCTCGTGCGAGAGCAGCTCCAGGCATTGCTCGGCCGCTTCCATGCGACCGCTGAAACCCAGCGCCCACAAGCACGATGGTCCAATGTCCGGGGACGTGGCGCGCTCCAGCAGGAAGCGCAGGTCCGAATCGTCACCTCCGAATCCCAACAGGAGTCGCGGAAACGCACCGCCCTCCTGAGTGGAGGCGGCAAGTCTCCGACAGTGTGCCCATGCCGCGTCCACGCCAAGAACGAGCGCGGTGATGAGGGCGTTGTCCCGCAGGAGTTCGTTGTCCCCAGCCAGGGCCACATTCACGGCCCTGGATTCAACGGGCTCCTTTGTGAAGCGCGCGGATTTCAGGGCGGCGCCACGCACCGCGGACGAGGAATGGACCAGGAGGGACTTCAACAGCGGCCCGGGCTCTGCTTGCCACGCTACGAGCACCTCCATCGCGGCGGCCTGGAGATGCGGTTCACTCGACTCGAGCAAGACGTGAAGGCGAGGAACGCAGCTTGGGAGGGGACTCAACTCGAGCGCTCGTTGAAAGCACGCCCGCTCTTCGTTCTCCGCGTGTTCGAAGCGCTCCAGGACGTATTGCCTGTCGCTGTCGGCGCCCGTGGCCAACAGCACCAGGGCAGAGGCGGTGAGCGTCTCCGTGTCTTCCTGTTCGAGTGCGGGGTAGAGCAGCCTCCTCGCGACTTCGGGTCCACCCAGAGCGAGGGCGTCGAGGTGCGCGAGCAGGCGACGCTCGATTCCTTCTGCCACTTCCTCCAGGGTGAACCTGGGCGAGTGAAGCGCCCGCTCCCACTGGGTGAGCAGGAAGCCCGCCTCGTGGAGATGGTCTTCGAATACTTCCCATTGGAGCCTGGAAGGCATGGGAGGTCATCACTCGTCGACGGGGTTCCTGCAGCACAGACACCTGGGGGCTTCCTGGGTGCCTCCCTGGGCCACGACGGGGGGCTGGATGAGCGGCACGGGCGGCGTGTTCTTGTCGTTGTGCAGCATCAAGTCGAAGGCTCGCGCGACGTTCTGGCCTTCCACCTTCACGTCGAAGGAGAAGTTGATGAACTCGGCCTTTCCCTTCGTCTTGCCGGACGCCACGCCCCCCGCCAGCCGTGCCCGCCTCGTCACCGGTGCTCGTGCTGAAGTGCGAGTCCTTCAGGCACATGGGATTGCCTTCGACACTGACTTGCTTGCTTCCCTTCGCGGTGTCGCAGGACTGGGCGACATTGGGATAAGGGATGGGAATCGGTCCGCCGGGACTCGGCGTCTTGCAGAGGTCTGGCATGGCGACGCTGACGCCGTCGCTGTCCTTGGTCACGACAGACATCTTGTTGACGCCCACGGTGGTGGCCATTGGGTCCTCCCTTGCGGCGTCCCCTCGTGAGGCGCGCGGCGCATTGGAGGCGTCAGGGTAGGTCGGTGCCGGGAGGTCCAGCGCGGGGCGAGGCGGGTCTTCGTCGGCTACCGAACGACCCTCGCTCCCCACGCGCTGTTTCGAACGTCATTCGAGTCGGGGTGACGATGAGAAGGAGTTCGCCCCAGGAGCAGCGCCGGAAGCGGGAGGAAGCCATCCTCCCCGGGTTCCTGGCGGAGAGTCCGCCGCGCCTGGCCCCCGCGATGGAGGCCCTGGCCTCGGGTCAGGACGTCTTCCGGGGGCGTCCCGAGTGACGCGCACGGCGCCCGGATGCTCCGGGGCTTCGGGATAAACCCGGCACGGAGGTGGGATTCACTCGCGAATCGGGTGAATCAGGTGGGCAGGCAGGCGGGCTCGCGAACACACTGGGCGGCGAGCGCGGAATGGAGCATGAAAGCGACCCCTCTGGTCGTTCTACACTCCGCGCATCCCATGGCCCGCCCCGTCCGCACCCTCCACGTGTTCCCCGATGCCGGTCGGCGTCAGGCCGCCTTGCGGGCGGAGCGGAACGCTCGGGGCCTGGCGTTGGGGACGGACCTGCTCACCTGGGATGAGCTGCTGGGGGCCCTCGGCGGCGCTCGCGAGCTGAATCGCCGTCCCTGCCCGGCGGTGGGCGCGCGTGCGGTGCTGGCCTCGCTGGGCCCGCTGCTGGGGCCCACGCACTTCGGGGAGTACGTCCGGGAGCCGGCCTTCGCGCGCGCGGGGCTGGACGTACTGCTGGACCTCAAGGCGGGGCGCCTGTCTCCACGCGAGCTGCAGGACGCGCTGGAGGTCCTCCCGCCCGAGCGGCAGAAGCACGTGCGGGTGCTCGCCCGGCTGTACCACCTGTACGAGCAGAAGCTCGCCGAGCTGGGGCTCGCCGACCGCGAGGACGTGCTCCGGGGCTCACGCGAGGCGCTGGGGCGTGGCGAGTGGCCCTCGAGCTGGGATGGCGTGGGCACCCTCGTCCTGCACGGCGTCTACGACGTGCGGCCCTCGGGCCTGGAGTTGTTGCTCGCGCTGGCGGCCGCGTGTGAGTCGCGGCGCGTGACGCTGCGGGTGGAGACGCCGGTGGGCGGCTCGCCGGTGGCGGACGCGGCGCTGGCCTCGCTGTTCCGGGCGTTCGAGAACCGTGGCGAGACGATGCCGCACGTGGACCTCTTCAAGGCGGACGTCACCTTCGAGGCTCGGCCCTTCATCGACCTGGGGCGCTTCGTTTTCTCGCCCCGCGCGCCTCGCGACGTGCTGAAGGACGCGCAGCTCCAGCCTCGCGTGTGGAGCGCGGCCACGGCTCGCGACGAGGCGCGGTTGGTCGCTCGGGACGTGCGCAGGCTCATCGCCGATGGCGCGTCGCCCGCGGACATCGCCATCGCCTACCGCGAGCTGGGCCCCGAGGCCGGGTGGCTCGCGGAGTCACTCGGGGAACTGGGTGTGCCGGTGCGCCTGCCCTGGGGCGAGCCGCTCGCGCTGGCGGGGCCGGTGCGCCTGGCGCTGGACCTGCCGCTCCTGGTGGAGGATGGCTTCCCGGCCGAGCGCGTCGCGGAGCTCGTCGGCAGTCGCTATGCGCCGACGCTGTCGCGCGGAGGTCCGGAGGCTCCCGCGAGCCTCTTCGCGCTGGCGGCCGTGCGCGATGACCGGCTGGGCGCCTCGCGTGGACGAGGGGCCTACGACGTGCGCCTGGATGGGCTCGCGCGCCGGCTCCAGGCGTTGCAGAGCGCGCAGAAGAAGGACGCGAACGCGCGCATCCACGCCGTGCGCCTGCTGCGCGAGCGCTGCCAGTTGCTGGTGGATTACTGCCGACGGATTCCCGAGAAGGGCACCGTCGCGGAGCTGCTGGCCACGTGGTGGCACGTGGTGGAGCGGCTGGGGTTGATGGACTCCGAGGGCGTGCTGGAGGCTCGTGACGAAGGCGGGCTCGCGGCGCGGGCCCTGGATGCGCGAGCCCGTGACGAGGCCGCGCGCGAGGCGCTCCGGCAGCGCGTTCAGGGGCTGCTGAGGACGATGAAGTCGGTGGGGGGCGGTCCGGTGCTGCGCCGTCGCACCTTCGGCCGCTGGCTGCGCGATGCGATGGTGGACGCGCACCTGCCCGCGCGGGGACCTCGTGGCGCCGCGGTGGAGGTGCTGGAGGCCGCCGAAGTCCCGGGGCGCTCGTTCCGTCACCTCTTCCTCGCGGGGCTCACCGAGGGGCGCTTCCCTGGCCGCAATGCGCCCTCGCCGCTGCTCGGGGACGCGGAGCGCTCGGCGCTCAACCAGCACCTGGGGCGGGATGTGTTCCGGCTCACGGGCGGCGAGTTCGAGGAGCGCGCGCCCTGGCGCCTCACCGAGGACCGGCTGCTGTTCGCCAGCGCGCTCGCGGCGGCGGAGGAGACGCTGAGCCTGTCGTTCTCGATGGAGGGTTCGGGAGGGCAGGAGCAGGTGCCGTCCTCGTTCCTGGAGGAGGTGCGCCGGCTCACCGCGCTGACGTGGCAGCCGCGCTCGTTGCCGCCCATTCCTCCGCTCGACGAGGTGCTGTCCGAGTTCGAGCTGCGTCGCTGTGTCGCGCTGGAGGCCCTGTCGCCTCCTCGGCTGCGCGTCACCGAGCCGGACGCCGCGGCGTCGCTGCTCAAGAGCCACTTCGACAAGGAGGCCTGGTACTCGGGCGCCAGGGAGTTGTCGCTGGTGGAGGTGGAGCGGCTGTACTTCTTTGGCGACAAGGACAAGCAGCCGGGGAGCTACACGGGCTCGGTGGACAGGAACACGCTGCGCGAGTCCTTGCGCGAGGCGTTCCGGTTCGACCTCACGAGGCCGTTGTCCGCTTCCGCGCTCGCGCGCTTCGGCAACTGTGGCTTCCAGGGCTTCCTCACGTACGGCCTGAAGGTGCCCGAGCCGGACCGCCCGGGCGAGGAGTTCGACGCGCGAGGGCGTGGCACCTTCTGGCACCGCGTCGTCGAGGAGGTGTTCCAGGCGCTCAAGGAGCACCAGCTGCTGGGCAAGGCGCCGGAGGAGGTGCCGGACGAGGTGCTCGACACGGCGCTCCAGTCCGCGGTGGCGCACTTCGAGAGGTTCCACCACGTGGGGCACCCCGCGCTGTGGAAGCTGGCGCACGAGAAGGCGCGGGCGATGGCCCGTCGCATCCTGGTGGACGAGCGGCGCGGGCTTCCCTTCGAGCGGATGTTGCCGGAGGGCTTCGAACTCAAGTTCGGTCCCGCCGCGCAGGACGACCGCTGGCGCAGCGTCATCCTCCCCATCGAAGGGGATGCCATCGTCTTCGAGGGGACCATCGACCGGCTCGACGTCGCGGGCTCCGAGGTGGGCGTCATCGACTACAAGTCCGGGCGCCTGGACAAGAACGAGCTGAAGAAGAAGCTGCTCACGTCGGACTTCCAGTTGCCGCTGTATCTCTTCGCGGCCCGGGAGAGCGGGCATGCGACGGCGAGTCAGGCCGCGTGGTTCTCGCTGCGCACCGGCAACACCATCCACCTGTCGGAGGTCGTCCCCGCGCAGGAGCTGGAGGAGTTGCTGTCGACGGACCCCGAGGTGCGGGCGAAGGTCGCGGCGAAGGAGGGCGGGCGCAACCTGCCCAACGCGGTGGAGTCGCTGGTGAAGACGCTGCGAGCGGGCCAGTTCCCCGCGCGTCCCCAGGACTGTGGCGCGTGTGGCTTCCGCGCCGTGTGTCGCATCACCGACCGCCAGATGACGGAGGAGGGCGGATGAGCGCGGAGCCCTCCCTGCTGGCGCTGGAGCGCAACCTCGCGTTGATGGCGGGTGCCGGCGCGGGAAAGACGTACAGCCTGGTGACGATGACGCTGCACCTGTTCGCCGGTGCGCGCGAGGCGGGCGCTCCGATTCGCCCCGCGCGGCTGTGCATGTTGACCTTCACGGACAAGGCCGCGGCGGAGATGCGCTCCCGCGTGCGTCAGCGTCTGGATGGGCTGGCCCAGGGGGATGTCCGGCTGGACCAGGAAGAGACGCTGCGCGAGTCGCTCGAACGGCTGGGCCGGCCCTTCCCACTGCCTGATGAGTGGCGGCAGATGCGCGAGGAGCTGGGCGCGGCCACGGTGGGCACGTTCCACTCGCTCTGCGGCCAGTTGCTGCGGCGGGCCCCTCCCGCGGTGGGCATCGACCCGAGCTTCGAGGTGCTCGACGAGCTGGAGGCCTCCAGCCTGGTGCAGGACGTGGCCGAGCGCGTGGTGCTGGACGCGCTGGAGGCCGGTGACGCGCAGGTGCGCGAGCTGTGTCAGGAGCTGGGTTTCTCCGACTCGGGCTTCTCCGATGGGTTGGTGGCGGCGCTGGTGTCCGTCTACGGCAAGCTGCGCGAGGAGGGGCTGAAGGCGGCCTCCGCGGCGGTCGGCGACGCGGCCGAGGCGCGCGCGGAGTTCGATGACGCGGTGACGGAATGCCTGCGGTTGTGCGCGGACGCCCGCGCGCTGGATGCGAAGGGCGAGTGGGGACAGTTGGTGGGCGCGCTGGAGAAGGCGCTCCATGGGATGACGGCGGAGAACTTCCAGAAGGGTGACCGCTACCCCTGGCTGCGCGCCTGCTTCGCGACGGACACCCGCAACATCGCCCGACTCAGCAAGGGCGCCGCCACCCCCGTGAAGGAACTCTACTGGCGCATCTACAAGCGCAAGAGCAAGAGTGACGCTCCGGTGCGCATGCTGGTGGATGCCTGGGCCGCGTGGCACACCGCTCCCTTCGAGGCCACGTTCCGCGAGCTGCTAGGCCGCGTGGAGACCCGGCACGACGCGGAGTTCTCCCGGCGCAACGTCTTCGACTTCACGTCGCTCCTGGTGAAGGCGAGGGATTTGCTCCGGGACCATCCCGAGTTCCGCCGACAGGCGCAGGAGCGCGTGGGCGCGCTGATGGTGGACGAGTTCCAGGACACCAACCGTCTCCAGTTGGAGCTGGTGTTGTTGCTCGCGGAGCGGCGCGAGGAAGGTCCGCGCGAGCTGCCGCCGGACGTGGACCTGGTCTCCTCGTTGCCACTGGAGCCCGCGTTCCTCTGCGCGGTGGGAGACCGCAAGCAGTCCATCTACGAATTCCGTGGCGCGGATGTCTCCGTGTTCACCGTGCTCGCGCAGAAGATTGTCGACGAGGGCGGTACGCGAGGCTTCCTCCAGCAGAACTTCCGCTCGGTGCCGGGGCTCCTGGCCTTCTTCAACCACGCCTTCGCAGGGGTGCTGGTGGCGGCGGACTCCCAGGCGCCGCGTCCGTTCGAGGTCATCTACGTTCCGGAGGAGGACGACCTGTCCCCGAGGCGTACCTCGCTCTCCGAGACAGCGGCGGTGGAGCGGCTCCACTTGGAGGAGCAGGAGACCGCGGGTGACTTGCGCTGGCTGGATGCGGACTGCGTGGCGCGACGGCTGCGCATCCTGCTCGCGCCAGGCGCGGCTCCCACCGTGGCGCGCGAGGATGGGGAAGGAGCCCGGCCCGCGCGCGGGGGGGACGTGGCCATGCTGTTCCGGACCTTCACTCACCTGGAGATCTACCGCCAGGCGCTCATCCGTCACAACGTGCCGCACCGGGTGCTGCGCGGACGCGGCTTCTACGGGGCGCAGGAGGTGCTGGACCTGGCCTCGCTGCTGGCGCTGCTCGCGGACTCCGAGGACGCGCTCGCCTTCGCGGCCGTGCTGCGCTCGCCGCTGGTGGGGTTGTCGGATGCGTCGCTGTTCCATCTCGCTGGAGAGCAGCCACTGTCACTCGCGTCCGAACGCTTGACGGATGCAGCGGTGCTGACGGAGCTGTCGGAGCGCGAGCGGGCGCGCCTGGCGGAGTTCCTGGCGGCGTTGCCGGTGTTGCGTCGCGAGCGGGACCGCCTGGGCGTCAGGGAGCTGCTGCTCGCGGCGCTGGACATGACGGGCTATCGCGAGGCGCTGGCGGGCTCTCCCTATGCGGAGCAGGCGAGCGCCAACGTGGAGAAGCTGCTGTCGCTGGCGTCGCGGCGGGACGAGCGTGGCACGGGGGGCTGCGTGGCGTTCGCGCGCGAGCTGCGCATGCTGGCCGAGTCCAAGCCCAACGAGGCGCAGGCGGATCTGCTGGACGCGGGAGACCCGCGCGCGGTGCAGTTGCTCACCATCCACCGCGCCAAGGGCTTGGAGTGGCCCATCGTCGTGGTGCCGGGCATGGGCAGCAGGCGGCGGAGCACCTCAGGGCGCGCGCACTTCGAGCGCTCGCACGGCATCGCCCTTCAGCCGTGGGTGCCTGACTCGCTGGAGGACTACACCTCCAACCGCTTCGAGGCGGTGCGACAGGAAATCAAGGCGCGTGAGGCCGCCGAGTATCGCCGCCTGCTCTACGTGGCCCTCACCCGTGCGCGTGACTTGTTGATTCTCGCCGGCGGCGAGGAGCCCCGGTCGAGCAAGGAGTCGTGGTGGCATCTCATCGATGCCCGCCTGGAAGATGTCACCACGCGCGAGCTGGTGGACGACGTGGACGTGGACGAGCTGCCTCCGCCCGCCGACCCGGAGCCTCCCGGGCCGGAGGCGCTGGAACTCGCGAAGTTCCGCGTGGAGGCGGCGCTCCTGCGCGTGCGGGGCGGACTGCTGGACCTGGGCGAGTCGCCCGCGGGCGTCTCCGCGCCGGTGAGCGCGGTGCAGGACTTCCTCGCCTGTCCGCGCCGCTTCCACTACTTGCACCGGCTGGGCCTTCGCGGCGCGCCCTGGCCGTGGGAAGTGCCCGTGCGAGAGGAGCCGCTCCTCGTCGACCCGGAAGGCTGGTTGCCCGCGAAGAGTCCAGCGGAGCTGGTGCGCGAGCTGCTGCGCGGAGCGGACCTGCGGCTCGCGTCGGCGCGTGACGTGGATGCGAGCGAGCGCCGGGCCCATCTGGAGGCCCTGCTTCGCGAGGCGGGCGCGCTCCCTGACGAGGAAGGCATGGAGGACGTCCTGGGCACGGTGGAGCGCTTCCTCTCCACGGACTTCGCTCGCTCGCTCGCGGAGTCGCCGTCGCGCGCGGTGCACCGGAGCCTGGCCTTCTCGCTGGTGCTGGAGGACGGCGTCTGTCTGGAGGGTGCGGTGGATGTCCTCTGGGAGTCGCCGCGAGGCGAGGCGGTGGTGCTGGCCTACAAGTCAGGTGGACGACATCCGTTGGGGGCCGCCGCGTACACACATGAACTGGCGGCGCTGGCGTTGGCGGCTCGACGGATGGTGCGGCCGGGTGTCCCCGTCCGTGTGGGCGTCGTCTTCCTGGGCGAGGCCCGTCCGGAGCCCGAGTGGAGCGTGGACGGGACGGGGCAGGAGGAGGCGGCCGGGCGGCTCGCGGGCGCGGCGCGTGCACTGGCCCGGGGGGAGGTCCGTGGGACCTGGGCGGGACGAGAGAGGGCGACCTGCCAGGCCCTGCATTGTGGCTTCTCGGAACACTGTCACCCGGCCCCTCCCGCGTGCTAAGCGGCGGGCACCATGCCGAACGTCGTCGTCATCGGAGCGCAGTGGGGAGATGAGGGTAAGGGCAAGGTCGTCGACCTCCTTACCGAGCATGCCCAGTTGGTCGTCCGCTTCCAGGGCGGCAATAACGCGGGCCACACGCTGGTGGTGGGGGGGCAGAAGACCGTCCTGCACCTGATTCCCTCGGGCATCCTCCACCCGGGCAAGACGTGTGTCATTGGCAACGGAGTGGTGGTGGACCCCGCGGTGCTCGTGGGCGAAATCGATGCGCTCAAGGCGCGCGGTTTCCTCAAGGAGGACTCGCAGCTCCTCATCTCCGACAATGCCCACGTCATCTTCCCGTGGCACAAGCTGCTGGACAGCTTCCGCGAGAAGGCCCGGGGAGACAGCGCCATTGGCACCACCGGCCGCGGTATCGGCCCGTCCTATGAGGACAAGGTCGCGCGCCGGGGCATCCGCATGCGTGACCTGCTCAACCCGGAGCGGCTGCGCAAGCGAATCGAAGAGCGGCTGCCGCAGGCGTTGGAGGAGCTCAAGGAGCTGTGCGCGAAGGCGGGCGTCCCCGTGCCTCAGCTCGAGGTGCCGCAGGTGCTGGCTGAGTTCTCCGGCCTGGGCGAGCGGCTCAAGCCCTACGTGCACGACGCCTCGCTGTTCCTCGCGGAGCAGGTGCGCAAGGGCGCGCGCATCCTCTTCGAGGGCGCGCAGGGCACGCTGCTCGACGTGGACCACGGCACCTATCCCTTCGTCACGTCGTCGAACTGCGTGGCCGGCAATGCCGCGGTGGGCTCGGGCCTGGGGCCCACGGCCATCGACAAGGTGATGGGCATCAGCAAGGCCTACACCACGCGCGTGGGCGGCGGGCCGTTCCCCACGGAGCTGACCGACGCGATTGGCGACCAGCTCCGCAAGGTGGGTGACGAGTTCGGCGCGACGACGGGGCGTCCCCGCCGCTGCGGCTGGCTGGATGGCGTGGTGCTGCGCTACGCGGTGCGCGTCAACGGGCTGTGGGGCATCGCGCTCACGAAGCTCGACGTGCTCAGCGGGCTCAAGTCGCTGCAGCTCTGCAACGCGTACGACCTGGACGGCCAGAAGGTGACCGAGCTGCCCGGTGACTACGAGGACCTGGCGCGCGTCAAGCCCATCTACGAGACGCTGCCCGGCTGGGACGAGCAGCTCGCGGGGGTGCGCAGCTTCGACGAGCTGCCGGGCAACGCGAAGCGCTACGTGCGCCGCGTGGAGGAGATCAGCGGCGTTCCCGTGGTGTGCGTCTCCGTGGGCGCGGACCGGGGTGAGACGGTCCTCCTGCAGAACCCCTTCCGGAGCTGAGGCTGGGAAGCGCACCCTCGGAGCAATCTTCCCACCGAGGGTGCGGGACCGCCGTGACGCCGTCCCTGGATTCTGCTACGGCAGCCAGGAGCCACCCCCTGGGGGACGTCATGGTTTTCGTGTGCAGGTCCGTCATCGCCCTGTCCGCGCTGTTGCTGCTCGGCGCAGCGGAGCCTTCCGAGTCCGCCCGGGCTGCATTCGCTCGCGGCGAGTCGGCGCTCTCCAGCGGTCGCTTGGATGAAGCCGCCGCCGCGTATCGCGAGTCGTTGTCCGCCACGCCGGGGTATGCCCCCGCGCTCAATGGCCTGGGCAGCGTCTTGTTCCGCCAGGGCCAGTTGAAGGACGCCATCGCGCGCTTCACCGAGGCCGCTGAAGCGGACCCCCAGTACAAGATGGCGTACTTCAACCTGGGCTATGCCGCGCGCAAGGCCGGGGATTCCGCCACCGCGGCGCGGGCGTACGCGCGCTACGTGCAGCTCGAGCCCGACGACGCGGACGGCTACTACGGGCTGGCGGAGAGCCACCGGCAGCTCGGTGACAAGTCCCAGGCGATTGCCGCGTATCAGGGCTACATCGCCCGCGAGCGGCGGCCCTCCGAGCAGATCTGGGTGCAGAAGGCGCGAGGCCACCTGAAGGCCCTGGGTGGGCAGCCCCTGTCGGCGAACGAGGCGGCCCGCCTGGCGTCGGGCGCGGAGGCTTCGAATGGTGTCCTGCGAGAGAAGGGCGCGATTCCGAGCGCCACGCCCGTGGCGGGTGCCGCGCAGTCGGGAGCGGGCCAGACGGGAACGGCCTCGCAGCTGGCAAGCGTGGCTCCAGCGGGCGCGGCCTTGTCGGGAGGCAGTGCCTCGCAGGTAGGGAGCGCGGCTGCGGCGGGAACGGCTTCGTCCGTGGGCAGTGCCTCACAGGTAGGAAACGCGGCTCCAGCGGGCACGGCCTCGTCGGCGGGTAGTGCCTCGCAGCCGGAGAGCTTCGCCCAGGCGGGAAGTGCCTCGCAGGCGGGGAGCGCGCAGCAGGAGCCGCTGCCTTTTCCCTCGACGCGCGCGGCCTCGGACGTCGCGCAGGAGCGCACGTCGAATCCGGCGCTCGCCGCCGCGCGCATCCGCGATGGCGACGCGTTGATGAAGGAGCGCCGCTACCGTGAGGCGGCCTTTGCCTTCATGGATGCCTCACACGCGGACGCTGGCCATGTGGAAGCCCTCTTCAAGCTGGGCAACGCGCTGGCCGTGCTGGGCTACTACGGGCAGGCGGTGGAGAAGTGGGAGACGGCGACGCGGCTCACGCAGGACACCGCCATCCGGCAGAGCGCGCAAGACAACATCACCCGGGCTCGCGCGAAGCTGGCCCAGGTGGGCGCATCACCGCAGGCGGCGGGGCAGGCTCCTGGTTCGGGTCCTGTCGCGGATCCGACACGTGCCCAGGCCCGACGCGCCTATGAGCAGGGCGTGCAGCGCATTGGCGCGAGGGAGTTCGCCACCGCGCTGACGCATCTGACGCAGGCCATCCAACTGGAGCCCATGCTGGCGGTCGCGTACACGGCGCGAGGCAGCGCGAACATCGGCCTGCGCCGCTACGCGGAAGCCGCTGCGGACTACCAGTTCGCGCTGGAGCTGGAGCCCCAGTCGGCCTCGCCTCTTTACGGACTGGCCGAGTCCTACCGCGCCCTCGGTCGCAACGCCGAGGCCCGTGGCCTCTACGAGCGCTATGCCGCCTCGTCCGCCGCGGATGTCCGGCCGCAGCTCCAGGAGGAATCTCGACAGAAGGCCACGAAGCTGCGTTGACCGGCTGGCAGGCGGGCGCCGGGGCAGGTGGATCCTGTCAGTCCCAGGCACTAATTTGTAGCCATGGCCGGGCGCGACGCTGAGATGGACGATCGGCAGTTTTTTCGCCCCCGCCGGGGCCTGGCGGCCGCGATGGCGGTGGCTGGTCTGCTCTGGGTGGCGGTGCTGCTCTACCTCTTCAAGTTCGAAGGGGTCCCGCTGAAGACCTTCCTCTCAGCGGGCTTCTTCATCCTCTTCTTCGCCGTCTCGCTCACCTACTACGCGCGAACGCTCATCGTCGTGGACGCCCGGGGCATCACCTACCGGGGCATGGTGCGCACGCGGCGGTTCTCCTTCGCGGATATCCGCAACGTGGACGTCCTGCCAGGGCCCGTCACCGTCTACGCGATTCGTGGACAGTGGGGATTCGTACACTTCACGAGCTTCTTCCGGCACCACCAGACGCTCGCCCGGATTCTCGTCGAACGCGCCGGACTGGGGCCGATGCCAGGGTGACCTAGCCGGTCACCAGCACGTAGGTGACGAGCAGTCCCGCCAGCGCCGCCACGCTCCCCAGGCCGATGAGCCACCACTCCGGAAGCACCCGGCGCACGGTGGGCCGAGCCTCCGAGGGCCCTGTCGCCACCGCCCCTCCCGATGTCGGCTCCTCGACGATTTCCTCCGCGCTGGAGGGGGCCGCGGGAGGCACGGGCTCGGGCGTCGGCTC
>Ga0126314_10000198_pt1 | contig 31898 bp, 30 predicted proteins | sample Plot105B_FD_92535 | JGI IMG/M metagenome (GOLD analysis project Ga0126314, IMG submission 92535) | Serpentine soil microbial communities from UC McLaughlin Reserve, CA, USA - Plot105B | ecosystem: Environmental > Terrestrial > Soil > Grasslands | place: USA: UC McLaughlin Reserve, Lake County... | reverse complement strand
GGAAGGGTCAACGACGAGCACGGCGGCCCCCCGCACCCTTCCGCCGCGCAGGGCTTCTAGTGCCTCGTTTGCCTCCTCCAGGGGGAACGGCACGACCTCGGTTCGAACAGGCACCTCCGGGGCAAGCGCGAGGAACTCCTGCCCGTCCTGGCGCGTGAGATTGGCCACCGAGCGCACCGAACGCTCGCCCCAGAGGATCTCATAGGGGAAAGACGGGATGTCGCTCATGTGTATGCCTGCGCAGACTACGGTCCCGCCCTTGGCGACGGCCCTGAGCGCCGCAGGGACGAGGGCGCCGACCGGCGCGAAGATGATCGCCGCGTCCAGTTCCTCTGGCGGTGCTTCTTCTGAGCTCCCGGCCCATTCAGCACCTAGCTCCCTGGCAAACTCCTGCGCTTCCTCGTCTTTCGGGCTGGTGAAGGCGAAGACACGCCGGCCCTCGTGCACTGCGACCTGGGCAACTATGTGGGCCGAGGCCCCGAAGCCATAGAGACCGAGCCTCTCGGCATCGCCGGTGAAACGCAGCGAGCGGTGCCCGATCAGGCCGGCGCACAACAGAGGAGCGGCCTGTAGGTCGGGGAAACCCTCGGGGATCGGAAAGCAGAAACGACCGTCGGCGACGGCGTACTCAGCGTAGCCGCCGTCGATCTGGTACCCGGTGAATCGGGCGTTCTCGCACAGGTTCTCACGACCGGAGAGACAGTAGCGGCACTCACCGTCGGTCCACCCGAGCCACGGCACCCCAACCCGCTCCCCCACCGCGAAGCTGCCTGTGCGTTCGCCCCTCTTCTCCACGGTGCCGACTATCTGGTGGCCAGGGATCAGGGGCAACCTTGGGTCGGGCAACTCCCCGTCCACGACGTGCAAATCGGTCCGGCACACGGCGCAGCAGCGTACGCGCAGGAGTACCTGCCCCGCACCGGCCTCGGGTACGGCCACCTCCGCTGCCCTCAGCGGTTCGCCGGGGACTTCCAGGATCATCGCGCGCATGGACTTATCCTCCTACTCCAAGAGGTATAAACGATCACTGGCACCGCCTCTATCCGTGCCTGCCAGAGCAGCTTACCGCAGACTGGTCGACATGGTCCGGGCAATTTGCTCACCCTCCGGTGCTCGACACCATGGAGCCTATGAGGTAGAGGCTCTGGGGCACTGCTACGGCGTAGAATGACCGCTGGGATGACTTCTCGCGAGTATGATTTGGTCTTCGTGGGCGGTGGTCTGGCTGCCTTGCTGCTTCTGCAGGAGCTCAGAACGGTGCTGCCCGCCAGAGTGGCGGTCGTCGATCCCTGTTTGCCACAGGAGCGCTTGCCCGTCCACTGGAGTTATTGGAGCCACGAACAGACCCCTTATGATCGGTTTGCCACAGGCGTCTGGCGGACGGCCAGGGTGGCAGACATGCCGCCGGAGTCGATCGCCCCGTTCGCCTTACGGCTGGTGCGTTCTACCGACGTTTTCGCGCACGCCGATCAGCTCCTGGGATCGGCCCCGATCGAGTGGCTGCGCACGACGGCACGTTCGATCACGGGTCTGGCCGATGGCCTCTACGAGATCCTAACAGACGCAGGCACGCTGCGAGCCCACTGGGTGTTCGACAGCGCACCGGACGTCCCACCCGTCTTCCCCTCTCCAGACGCGCCGCGCGCGGTGGAGAGCGGCACGGGCATCCGTGTCGAGGCCGACAGACCGGTCTTCGACGTGGCGACCGCGACCCTCTTCGACCCGCTGGACGAAGTCTCCTTCGCCTACCTGCTGCCCTTGAGCCCCATAGAGGCGCTACTCGAGTCCGCTTCTTTCGGTCCTGTCGCGCTTCAGGAGGACCAGACGACCCTACTTCGGTACCTCCGTGCACGCCATCCGGGGGTTGGATTCTCGGTCACCCACACAGAGAGCGGCTCTATCCCGCTCGGGTTCGCACCTCGCAGAACCACAGGCCCCCGGCACATTCTGCTCGGCACGAAACGCGGTTTAATCAAGCCCAGCGCCGGCTACGGGATAGTTCGTATCTCCCATGAGAGCAGGCACTTAGCCCGCCTGAGGAGAGAGGGCCAGCCGCTGCCGGCCAGCCGCCGGAGTGCCTTGCGGTGGCAGTTTCTCGATATGGGATTTCTGCAACTCGCCGCGCGCGATCCTCACCTGCCGTTAGCGTTGCTGCACCGCGTCATGGGCGCCATCCCCCTCTCCCAATCACTACGCTATATCAACGAAGAACTGCCGCCTCGACAGCTGCTGCCGCTCTTTCGGTCGGCCCTTCTCGTCGTGCTCCGCAAGCCGTAGAGCAGTTTGCAAAGAGGTTCAATCCTCTTTGCAAGCATTTTGACCAGTCAGCACTTCAGCTCGTTATACCAATTGCCAACAGCACGACGGAGCCTGCCATTGCCCACGGGCATCCGCATCTTCCTCTCCTACTTCTCGTGAATTCCCGCATGCCTAGGACTGACGCGTAAGGGGAGGCCCCGATGCGCCGGCAGCCCGAACGCGGTCACGTTCAACCGGAGTTGTATCAGCCTTCAGCAAGACAAAAAGCTGACTTGCTGATCTGCTGAAATGCTGAAGTGCTTGCATTCCACTTTGCGAACCACTCTACAAGCGGGCTCCGACCAGGCGCAGCTCCTCCCTCGCTTTGCGGGCGGCCCCTCTGGCTGCCTCCCTGTAGTCTGAAGCCGAGCATTCGTAGGCGTAGAGGATACCCCGGCTGCTGTTGACGAGGACTCCACCGCCGCTGCGGTCGAGCAACGGGCGCACGCCAGAGGCGTAACCCCCCTGGGCCCCGTAACCCGGCGAGAGGAACAGGGCCTCAGGTAGCAGCTCCCTCACTCTGCTCCCGATCTCAGGCCGCGTGGCCCCTACAACCGCCCCCGCGTCAGAGTAGTCGCCGGCCGACCTCCCAAGCCCCGCAACCAGCCGGGCGACGACCTCGGAGAGTGGCGGGTCTGTCGTCTCCTGGACCTCACGGGAGGACGGGTTCGAGGTCGCGACGAGCACGAAGACACCCCCGCCCACGCTCTGCTTGCGGGCCTCTTCGAGGAACGGGAGCACCGCATCCTCCCCCATGTACGGGTTGACGGTGACACAGGTGGCGCCGTAGACGCCGAGATGCGCCTCGGCATAGGCGGCGGCCACGGGGCCGATGTCCCCGCGCTTTACATCCGCTATGGACGGCAGACCCAGCTCACTGGCGGCTCCGATCAAGTCGGCATAGATTTCCATCCCGACGGGACCTAGCCGCTCGAAGAAAGCTGCCTGCAGCTTGACGGCGGCGATGTAAGGTTCAACGGCCTCGAGGATGCCCCGGCAGAACTCCAGGGTCGCTTCGGCCTCGGGTAGGGTGCGAAATTCCGTCGGAAAGCGTGAAGGTATGGGATCGAGGCCGGCGACCACCACGCTCTCCTTGCGGCGCGCCGCCTCTACCAGTGCCTGCATGGTCGAGAAGCGGGCGAAGAAAAGGGCGCCGCGGGCTTCTCCCCGCGGCGCTCGGAAAGACCTCGGGTGGCTACTTGATCTGGTCCTTGAGCGCGTTGCCCGCGGTGAACTTGGGTACCTTGGATGCTGGTATGTTGATCCTCTGCTTGGTCTGCGGGTTGATCCCCTGTCTGGCGTCGCGCTTCTGCACGTAGAACTTGCCGAAGCCCGTGATCTGGACCTGCTCCCCGTTCTTGAGGCTGTCCGTCACGACCTCGGTGAACGCGTCGAAGAACCTTTGGGCGTCGCTCTTCGAGGCATTCGCCTTGCCGGCTATCTCCTCTATCAAGGCCGTTTTGTTTAGCGCCACTTCTTCCTCCCTGCTTCGCTTCCAATCCTTACCCCTCCGTTTGCCGGAAGGATCTACCTGAGACACTATAGCGTCTCAATTCCGTTTAACTACCCGTAAATCATCCATTCTAAGCAAGGACCGGAAAGGAAATCCCCCGAGTTCCCCCCCGTTCTGCTCCCTGCGGTCGAGAACTGCTACTATCGTCACGACCTCGGCCCCCTTCTCGACCAGGTTCCTGGCGGCCCGAACGGCCTGCGTACCGGTGGTGACGACGTCCTCGACAAGGGCTACCCTTTCGCCCCGGTAGAGGTTGCCCTCGATACTCCGTCCGGCGGAGCTGCCATGCTCTTTGGAAGACTTGCGGACGATGACGTAGGGCAGCCCTGTGGCGAGGGCCGTGGCCACGACGAGGGGAACCGCACCGAGTTCCACGCCGGCGAGCCGCTCTACTCCCCCCGGTATCTGTGCCACCAGCGCGTCGGCCACGTCGCGCAGGAGATTCGGTTCGGTCGAGAAGAGGTACTTATCCACGTAGAAGCTGCTGCGCTCTCCGCTGGAGAGCACGAAGTCCCCTTCGAGGAGTGCCGCGTCCCTGATGCGGGGTGCGAGATCATCCACCCGGCTCACCGGTAGTCCGCTCCCTTTGTTCGTGATTCTCCATGGCTTCGTCGAAGGGCCCGAAGTCTACCTGCCCGAGGAGCCCGCCGATCTCGCGCGACTCGTCCCCCGCGGTGTCGAGCCTGGCTTCGATGCCGGCGTTGATCTCGGCCAAAAGCTCCACGGCCACGCCTAGGGTCCTGACCAACTCTTCTTCGGGTACGTCATCGAGAGAATCGGTTAGCTTCTCGAGCTCGCCGACCTTCTCCTCGAGCCTCTTCAAATCGTCCTGTTGTCTCCCGCGATCCTCCATTGGTCCCGGACTATACACCATCATGCCGTTCCCACGCCTACTTCCGAAGTAGATGTTGCAACTAAATATTCATCCTCACACGTAACATTCACTTCGTCACCCTGTCTATGGCTTTGATCAGGTCGTTAATCATCTCTTCTGAGGCGCCGTCTCGTTCGGCCCGCTCCTCGACAAAGTCCTTCAAGAGGACCGTATTTATTCGCCTGATAGCCGAGAAGATGGCGTTGGTCTGCTGGACGATATCGGCGTAGGTTACGTCGCCCTCCTCGACCATCTTCTCAACTCCCCTGACGTGGCCTTCCACGCTCTTGAGCCGGCGTATCACCTCGCTCCTGGTCTGCTTCTGCAAGGCCTGCGCTACCTCCCTCTTTTCCCGATCTCCGCCAGTAGCTCCCTGACTACCGTGGCGTCGTGGAAGGGGATGTCCCCTTCGGGCAGGTGCTGGACCGTCTCGTGTCCCTTGCCGGCCACCACCACGACGTCACCGGCCCTCGCCGCCTCCAACGCCCGCCTGATCGCCTTCCGCCTGTCGAGCTCGATGCGGGTCCGTGAGAGATCCGAGCCAGCCTCGATCTCCCTGGCTATCTTCTCCGGGTCCTCCGAGTAGGCGTCGTCCGTCGTTATGAGGCTGATGTCGGCGAGAAGCGAGGCTACCCGGCCCATCTTCGGCCGCTTCGCCCCATCCCTGTCTCCGGCCGCCCCGAACACGCAGATAACCCGCCCCCGGCTACTGGCTACCCTCCTGGCCACCCGTAGGACCGCGTCCAGCCCGACGTCGGTGTGGGCGTAGTCTACGACTACCTCGAACCCGCACTCGCCGGCCGCAGCGATCCGCTCGAAGCGTCCAGGAACCTGTCCCATTTCTCCCACCGCACGGCTTACCGCCTCTTGATCCGTCCCGACGGCGAGCGCGAGGGAGGCGGCCCCGGCAATGTTGAGCACGTTGTAAGGTCCGAGCAGCGGCGTCTGGAGCTCGAGGACACCCTCGTAATGGTGGAGGGCGAAACTCGTCCCGCTCCGGGTCGTCTCAACCCCAGCGACCCTGTAGTTCGCGTCGTCCGTGCCCCCGAAGGTACTCACGTCCTCGAGCTCGCCGGCCAGCCGCCTTCCGTAGGAATCCTCGGCGTTGGCGAGCCTGGGGCCTTCCGTCATGTAGAAGAGACCCCGCTTGGCCGCGTAGTAGGCCTCCATCGAGCCGTGGAGATCCAGGTGGTCCCTGGTCAGGTTGGTGAAGATCGCCCCCGAAAAGCGCGTCCCCGCGACGCGCTTTAAGGATACACCGTGCGAGGAGACCTCCATGACGACCCTGCGGACGCCCGACCGGAGCATCGAGGCGAGCGTACCCTGCACCTCCACGGCCTCGGGGGTGGTCCGTACCGCGGGACGGCGCTCGCCACCGGAGATGGTCTCGGCGGTCGTCATAAGCCCGCACTCGTCTTCCCCGTAGGCGCCGGTGAGGATCGCGTGCAGTACGTAGGAGGTCGTGGTCTTGCCGTTGGTGCCCGTAACGCCGTAGACCTCCATGCTCCTCGAAGGGTCGCCGTTGACCTCCCTCGCCAGCACCGCCAGAGAACTCCGTGGGTCTGCCACCACTGCCGTCGGAACGCCGGGAACGCCGCGCTCGGCCACAACGAGGGAGGCCCCGCGACGAACGGCCTCGGTCGCGAACTCCGTCCCGTCGCGCTTGAAGCCGGGGATCGCGACGAAGGCGAAGCCAGGCTCGACGCAGCGGGAATCGTGCGTCACGCCCCTCACGCCCCGCACACCAGTAGGGATCTCCGTCCCGAGTACCCCAGTAAGCTTTGCCCGGTCCAGAATCACCGTCCTAGTTTAGCAAGCGCCATAATGAGAGCGTTCCGTAAGTTTTCTCAAAAGAACATAACACGCCGAAACATCCTCGAAATACCGTTGAAACAGCGCCGAAACACGCATCAGTTGTTCCAGAACGGAAATATGATAAAAGAAAGCACACGAAATTGGGCCAGAATACGGTGACTCACCATATATGGTGTGCTACCCTACGCGGGTCATTTTTTACAAGGATTTCACGATTGTGACTGTGTGTCCGGCTGCCGACAATCGGTGCACAGAAGCGCAGGAGAGGAGATAGATGGCGACACAGAACTCCATGATGCTGGCGGAGCGGACTGACGAGCTCTTGAATCGGGGGCGAAGTCAGGGCTTTCTCAGCACAGAGGAGGTTGCCAATCTCCTGCAGGAGGGGGATCTCTCGGCGGCGGAGGTAGAGGAGTTCTACGCCGCGCTCGAGGATGAAGAGATAACAATCGTGGAGGGCGAGGCTTCCGAGTTCAGGGGTGGCCAGACGGCGGTGGCTGCCACTGTGCAGGTCACTGAGGCACCTGCGGTCCAGATCGCCCACGCCGTCGCCACGGGGGACTCCATCAGGATGTACCTCGCTGAGATAGGGAGGGTGCCCCTCCTTACTCACGCTGACGAGATACGGCTCGCCAAGGGTATAGCCAGGGGGTGCAAGAGGTCCAAGGACCGTCTCGTCGAGGCCAACCTGAGGCTCGTCGTCTCCATCGCCAAGAAGTACAGGGGGCGTGGCGTTTCGTTTCTCGATCTGATCCAGGAAGGCAACCTCGGGCTCATAAGGGCAGCCGAGAAGTTCGACCATTCCAAAGGCTACAAGTTCTCGACGTACGCGACGTGGTGGATAAGGCAGGCCATAACCCGCGCCATCGCCGACAAGGGGCGGACCATCCGCATCCCCGTTCATATGGTCGAGAAGGTCAACAAGTACCACAGGACCCACAGGCGTATGATCCAGACCCTCGGGCGCGAGCCTTCAGAGGAGGAGATCGCGCGCGAGCTAGGCGTCTTCGTCTCCGAGATTCAGAGGCTGCAGGAGATCAGCCAGCGGTCCATAAGCCTCGCCACCCCCGTGGGTGATGACGACTCCTCCGAACTCGGCGACTTTCTCGAGGACGCCGGCTCCGTAACCCCCAGCGACGCCGTCTCGGAGTCGCTATTGAAGGCCCATCTGAGGGAGGCGCTCGACGAGCTGCCTGAGAGGGAGCGCCAGATCATCGAGCTCCGGTTCGGGATGAAGGACGACCGTCCGCGCACCCTCGAAGAGGTGGGCCGCGAGTTCGACATCACGCGCGAGCGGGTTCGCCAGATCCAGATGAAGACACTGAATTTGCTCCGCGAGCAGCGCCGCACCCAGAACCTGCGCGAGTACCTCAACTAGGGTACCTTCACCAAGATCGGGACCCCCCTGGACACTGCAGAAGAGCTCCACGCGTTCGTCTGTGATGTGGCCCGCCGGGCGGGGGAGCTTCAACTCTCGCGCTATCAGGACCCTGGCGAGATAAGGGAGAAGGCCCCTAAGGACTTCGTAACCGAGGTGGACCTCCTTTGCGAGGAGCTGATGGTGGACGCCATAGGGGAGCGCTACCCCGACGACGCGATCCTCTCCGAGGAGCGAGGCGGGTCGGTTTCGGAGGACGGGCGCACCTGGCTCCTCGACCCCGTTGACGGTACGGCGAACTACATGAAGGCGAACCCCATGTTTTGCGCCTGCGTCTCCGTCATCGAGGGCGGCTCTGTCACCCACGCCGCCGTCGCCGCCCCCCGCCTCGGCGACCTTTACCACGCGAGATCCGGGGGCGGCGCCTACAGGGAGACCGGTGGTAGAGAGACACCCCTGCGTGTCAGCGACACGGAGAGGCTGGAGTACGCCGTCGCTGGCGCCGACCTCTCCCTGCACGGCGGTAAGCCTCAAGATCCCGGGGTAGAGAGAGTGCTGTTCGGAGCCTGGCAGCTAAGGGCTCTTGGCAGCGCGGCGATCAGGGGCGCCTGGCTCGCGGCCGGGTACCTCGACGTCTCCGTCGGCACCCGCAACACGGCCTGGGACTACGCCCCAACGGTCCTTCTCACCTCCGAGGCCGGGGGACGCGCTACTGACCTTTCGGGCGAGCCGTGGAACCTCACCTCGGAAGGCCTCATCGCCACCAACGCTGCCCTGCACGACGAAGTCCTGAAGACACTACACAGCGCCTGAGCGGGTCGCAGACTCTTCCGGAAATAGCCGCTGGTTAGACTGACGCCTGACGGCCTCTTCGTCCCGCGATGAGTGCCAGCGAGAGGGCTGCGAGGAGCATGGGGACTACGATGCCGAAGGCGGGGCCTATGCCGACCCTGTCGGCCAGGGCTCCCAGGATGAAGGGGGCCACGAGAATGGCGCCGCCTCCTCCGACGGCGAGCCTCGCCGCTGCCGCATCGGTGTTGCCGGGCGCCGACGCGATTGCCGTCGCGATGCCGAGCGGGTAGACGCCGCCGATGCCGAGTCCCGTTATGAAGAGGCCGGCCAGGGCGAGGGGGGGGCCCGGCGAGAGCCAGAACAGTGGGAACCCGAGGAGCGCCACAAAGAGGGTCGCGGCGAGGAGGACGGCCGCGGGCAGAGTACGCGCGAGCCGGCTGCTCGCGACCCGGCCCACGAGCATCGCGGCGAAGAAGGCGGTAAGGGAGGTTGCCGCGGCCGGGCGGGTGAGGCCGGTTCCGTCCGCGAGGAAATCCGCCCCCCAGTATCCGATACACCACTCCGAGGCGACGCCAAGCGCCACCAACACCCAGAACGTCCAGTAGAGCGGGGGCAGGGTCGGTCCATCGGCCGGCGCATCATCGTCCGCCGCGTTCGGCGGGAGGTCAAGGGGCCGGGAGAAGAAACGGGCGGCAAGCTGCACGAGGGCCACCGCGGGTAAGACCAGCGCCGCGCGCCAGCCGAGCCCCGACGCCGCGGTCGCGCCGACCAGCAGCGGGGCGGCGATCGCGCAAGCGCTCGCCGTTACGTTCGACTCGGTGAGGGCCACGGCGCTCCACTCTCCGTGCCTGTCGGAGAGCACCGCCTGGGAGGTTACGAGCACCAAGGCGCCGCAGATGCCCATGGCGAAGGTCGCCGGGACGGTGCCCCAGGCGCTCGGGATCGAGATCAGCAATAGGGCGCCGGCGGCCATACCGAATGCCCCACCCCAGAGGGCTGCGCGTCTGCCCCAGCGGCACACGATCCTGTCTCCGACGAAGCCGAGCAGGACGGCGCCGAGGGCGAAGGCGCTGAAGTGGAGGCTCGCCGCGGCGTAGCCAAGGTCAAGCTCCCTCTTGAGGAATGGCATGATCGGCCCTAGAACCGTTTCCATAAAGGCGAAGAAGCCGACCAGGCCGTAGGTCATCCAGGTGACAGAGTCCCTCGCGAAGCCTGCCTGCGCGCCGCCGCGAGTCTGCGTCACGAACTACTCCGAAGCTTCGCGTGCACGCCGCTCTCGCGACCGGGCGAAGACCGGACGAGTATGGCCGTCCCTGTGAACGTTCTAGCCCCCGTCCGGTCCAGGAGACGCCGACCATGGAGAAGCGCTCGCCGGGGTCTGTTGCAATGTCGGCTCCTGATCTGAGTCTGGTGCAGACGGTGCCTGTTGCGTTTCTGGGGGACCCGGTTCTTCGGGTTGGGTCCCGCTATTCCCTGAACCCTGGTCTTTCTTCTTCGTGCCGCCGTTCTTCTCTTCCTTGAACTTTTCTTCAGGAGGCTTCGGTGGGGGCTCGGGCTTCACGTAGGTGCGGCCGTCGGTCTTCACTTCGAGGTGAAGCTCAGAGCTTGGGGCGTCGAACTGTTGGAGCGGGTACTTCTGGACGGCGCTCTGCATGTAGAGGGCCCAGATATCCAGCGGGTAGTTTTCACCGTTGATCTCTTGGAGGCCGTTTATGTTCACCATGGAGCGCCGCTCCTTCGGGTAGCCGACCCAAACGCTCGTGGAGAGTTGTGGTATGAAGCCGATAAACCAGGCGTCTACGAACTCGTTCGATGTGCCGGTCTTGCCCGCGGAGGGGCGGCCTATCTCGGCGTCGAGGTCGTGGTAGTAGCTGGCCGTTCCGCGTTCGATCACGGCGCGCAGCGCCTCTGTGACGACGGCCGCCTCGTCCCTACTTAAGACTTCCTCGCCGATAGGGCGATGTTTCTCCAGGAGCGTGTCCTTCCCTTTATCGTCCTTTGTGACTCTCTGGATCAGGTAAGGTTCCATGTGCGTACCCGAGTTGGCAAAGGTCGAGTATGCCGAGGCCATCTCCAGCGGCGTAACCCCAACTCTGAGGCCTCCGATCGCGGTCGAAGGGTAGGCGTCGATCTCGGTGTCTAAGCCTAGCTCGTTGGCCATCTCCACCACCTTCTGGAGGCCGAGATCCAGCGCCAACTGGACGAAAACCGTGTTGTCGGAGTCGGCGAGCGCCTTCTCGAGTGTGATCGGGCCGCGGTGGATGAAGTCGTAGTTGTCCACCTCATAAGGTTTAGCGTTCTCACCCATGGCTATATTGAGGTGTTTGGAGACGTACATGGTCTCCGGTGAGATACCCTCGTGTACGGCCTCTGAGTAGACGAAGGGCTTGAACGAGCTTCCTGCCTGCCTATGCGCCTGGGTCGCGAGGTTGAACTTCACCTGGTCGAAGTCCGAGCCGCCGACCATCGCCCTTACCGCGCCGGTTCCGGGATCGACCGAGACCAGGGAGGCAGACGGATCGCCGGCTTCCGGGTTCACGATGGAGTCGACCGCATCGTTCGCCATGCCCTGGAGATCCGGGTCAAGGGTGGTGTAGATCTCGAGGCCGCCCTCGTAGACCATGTCGTCGCCGTACTCCTGGGCTAGCTCCTTGCGGACGGCGTTGAGGAAGTATTCGTTGTCGTTCTGGTACTGGACCCTGCCGCGGCTCACATCGAGTTTCGACGCCGCTGCCTTGTCATGTTCCTCTTTGGAGATGTAACCGTACTCGAGCATCCTGTCGAGCACGACGTTGCGCCTCTCTTTCGCGCTCTTTGGGTCGACGAAAGGATCGTAGACACCGGGCAGGTTGATGATCCCGGCCAGAAGCGCCGACTCTGAGAGCGTGAGGTCCGATGCTCTCTTGTTGAAGTAGGTCTTGGCCGCAGCCTCTGCGCCGTAGGCGTTGGCCCCGAAGTACACGGTGTTGAGGTATTGTTCGAGGATCTCATCCTTGGGGTGCTCTTTCTCGTACTGCCAGGCCAGAGAGCCCTCGACGAACTTCCGCTCGAAGCTAGGGATCTGGCGTTCCTGCTGGGCTATGTAGGTGTTCTTTATGAGCTGCTGGGTAAGGGTCGAGCCCCCTTCCTGGATGGAGAGGCTCTTGACGTTCTCCACCGCCGCGCGCCCGATGGCCTCGAAATCCAGCCCCCTGTGCTGGTAGAAACGATGGTCTTCGATCGAGATAATAGCCTGCTTGAGAGTAGGGTCGACCCCTTTCAGGGGGATCACAAAGCGATTCTGGACGCCGTAGAGCTGGTCGACGACGTTGCCGTGCGTGTCGTAGATCAGGGAGGTCTGGGCGAGCTCGGTGGAGTGGTAATCGTCGAGGTCAGGCATGTTGGCGGCGAGGGCCTGATAGGTGCTCGCGGCGCTTGCGACCATGCCGACCACACCGAGTATCGTCGCAAAGCAGAGCACCAGGAGAGCGGTCCTGAGCCTCTGCAAGAGCTTGCTCTTTTTGCGCGACCGCCTGCGCCTGCGGCCGATCCTGACCACATTCCCATTTTGCATGAAGAAGCTATTATACAGAACGGTCATTCCTACCCTGGAAGGAGAAGCACCATCACCGACACGAGTCTCCCCCGCGAGATGTTCCCGACCCTCGCCACGAACGAGTACGCTTACCTGAACACCGGCAGCAGCGGACCTCCCCCCTACTACGTAATAAAGGCCATGCGGGAGGCAGACGACCTCTGCTCCGGCCCCGCCTACCTGGAAGGCGTGGGCCTCTTCGCCCACCAGATGGAGCATGCTTCGCGGGCCCGCGAGGCCGCCGCGCGGCTTATCGGGGCAAGTCCCAACGACGTGGCCCTCTCCCAGAACACCACCCACGGCATGAATTTGGGCGTCGCCTCCATAGACTGGCGAGAGGGCGACGAAGTGGTCTCGGCCACGACGGAGCACCCCGGCTGCCTCGTGCCGCTTCACAACCTGAGAAAGCGCTTCGGGGTGAAGGTCGACCTGGTCGCCCCCCCGGTGACGCCAGAGAAGATCGAGGGCTCCCTTACGCCGAGGACGCGCCTCGTCGCCCTCTCGCATGTGGACTGGACGAGCGGGGAGGTGCTGCCGCTGCAGGAGATCTGCGCCGTGGCTCGCGAGAGGGAGATCCCTACCCTGGTTGACGGCGCCCAGTCGGTCGGGAACATTCCGGTCGACGTACCGGCAACCGGCGCCGACATGTACGCTTTCACAGGCCACAAGTGGGTGCTAGGCCCCGAAGGGATAGGCGCCTTCTACGCCAGGCCTGGCCTGCCTCTCTACAGCCCGAACGTAGGCCTCATGTCGCTGCCGGCCCCAGCGGACTTCGACGCCTGCGGCGACTACGAGCTGAGATCCGACGCCCGCCGCTTCGAGGCTTCGACCATGAGCAGCGCCCTCGCAGGTGGTCTTGCCGCCGCCGCAGAAGCCGCCTGCGAACGTGGCGGTGCCGGGTTCGGGGAGATCAGGCACCGCGCCGACCTCCTCATAGACTTCCTCTCGGAACTACCGAGCGTCACCATCCGTTCACCGAGACCCGCGCAATCCGGGCTCGTCAGCTTCGAGGTCGAAGACGTGGCGGCCAGAGAAGCCGTCGAGCGCCTGCTCGGCCAGGGTTTCGTCCTTCGCTACCTGCCCGGCCCGTACTCCTACGTGAGGGCGAGCACGCATTTGTTCAATACCGAGGAGGAGCTCCAGGCACTGGCAGAAGCCGTGAGGGGATTGTAGTGAGCTGACGCGGGAGGTCGCTTGCGGCGTGGCGCATAGACTGGTCGATCATCTCCGTCGTATCGACGAGCGTCCCGTCGAAGTCGAAGAGGACCGTGGTCGGCAATGGCTAGTCGAGCCCGTTCTCGAGCAGGCCGTCCACGTCCCAAGCGCCGAGCTTCTCGAGGCCGGGTGTATCCGTCAGCTCGAGGTGGACGGGGGTGATGCTGATCTCATCGTTCTCGATGGCCGCGAAGTCCGTGCCCTCCTCCTCATGGTGGCCCGGAGGGTTGTTGTAGATGTCGTAGCCGACCTTCCCCTCCTCGTCCCTTACCTCGACGAGCTCGTCCTTGTAGAACCGGCGCCCGAGTTTGGTGACCCGCGCGCCTCGTAGCCTCTCGCGGGGCAGGTTCGGCGCGTTGACGTTGAGGATTCGTCCCGACGGAAGGCCCTTGAGGGCGACCTTCACTAGGCGCGCCGTGAAATCCGCCGCCGCCTCGAAGTGGAGCCCGCCGTCGAGGGGTATGTTCTCCTGGACCGTCTCATGCCAGGGGCGGTTTATGCTAAGGGAGACAGCGATGCCTGGGACCCCGATGACTATTCCCTCCATCGCACCGGCGACCGTCCCTGAGTAGGTGATGTCGTCGCCGAGGTTCTCCCCGTGGTTTATCCCCGAGACGACGATGTCGGGCTTGAAGTCCATGAGCCCGAGGGCGATGAGCCGCACGCAATCGACCGGAGTCCCCGAGCAGGCGTATCCGATCACCCCATCCGCCATCTCGCGCTCCTCCACGTGGAGCGAGCGCCCGAAGGAGATGCTCCTGCCTACTCCCGAGCGGTTCCGGTCGGGGGCCACGGTGATGATGTCCCCGACCTTCTCCAGCGCGCGCCGGGCGGCCAGAAGTCCCGGAGCCTCGATGCCGTCGTCGTTGGTCAATACTATGCGCATAGTTCCAAACTCTCTGTAAGTCCGGAGGTTGTTGCCTTTCAAAAGGGTCCTGATTCTATCACCCTGGCCTGACTCCCCGGTGCCCGGCCGGGAACAGGCGGTATCAGGTATAGAAATGGGCTATCCGTAACATTAAGAAAAAAGAATGGACAAAGCCGTCAGTTTACGGTAGCTTACCGTCGGTGTGATGGAGAGACCTACGTAAGGAGTGTGATGCCGTGGACGCCGTAGAGTGGTTTAAGCATCGCTCCTATGACTTCAGGCAGTTCTCCGACCTGAAGGCTCTGGGCTCCCGCAAGCGCGACCTTGGCTTGACGGTCAGTGCCGTCCTGCCCTGCCGCAACGTCGCCGACACCGTGGGCGGGATCGTCGACGAGATCCATGCCGTCAACTGCCAGACGGGGAACACCCCGCTGGTCGACCAGATAATCGCCGTCGACGCGGACTCGCCGGACGGCACCGCCGCGGTGGCCGCCTCGAGGGGCGCGGAGGTCTACTCGGAGAACGAGCTCATGAGCTCCCACGGCGACGCACACGGCAAGGGTGACGCCATGTGGCGCTCTCTCTCCGTCGCGCGCGGCGACCTCGTTATGTACATCGACGCGGACACCAAAGACTTCAGGCCGCAGCTCGTGTACGGTATCCTCGGCCCGATCCTGGAGGTGCCCGAGATCCGCTTTGTCAAGGCCGCCTACAGGCGTCCTTTCAAGAGCCACGAGACGGTAGAGTTGGACGGCGGTGGGAGGGTGACTGAGCTCTCGACTAAACCTCTCTTCAACCTCTTCTACCCCGAGCTCACGGGATTCGTGCAACCCCTCGCAGGGGAGTTCGTCGCCGACAGGGAGCTCTTATCCTCCATCCCGTTCCTGACGGGCTACGCGGTCGAGACCGGCATCATGATAGACGTCCTCAAGATGATCGGGCTCGATGCGATGGCACAGGTCGACCTCGGTACCCGCCAGAACAGGCACCAGCCCCTGCGGGATCTCTCCCGCATGGCCTACTCTGTCCTGCGCGCGGTCGCCAGGCGTATGCGCCAGGAGGGACGCTTAGACCAGGCGCGGGACCCCGGCATGCCCGACTCCCTCTTCCAGTTCTCGGACTACCTGCATGCGGTCGCTACCGCTGACGGCCTCAAGCTCCAGGAGTACGTCGAGGAGCTCGTCGAGCGGCCCCCGATTAAGGAAGTCTTGAGGGTCGGATAGGAGAACAATACCTTGGGTGGGGTCCACGATATGGGCGGGTCGCCCGGAGGCCCTATAGATAGGAGCCAGCACGAAGTCGAGGACTGGGAACGTCTCGCCGACGCTATCAATAGTGCCCTGGGACGTAGAGGTCTCCAGACCACGGACGAGCTCCGCAGGTCCATAGAGAGCCTCGAAAACTACCGAGATCTCTCATACTACGAGCGCTGGGTGGCGGCGACCGAGAAGCTCCTGGTCGAGAAGGGCGTCCTCACCACCGAGGAGATAGACGACAGGGCTGCCGCCATCCGGCGCCGCTGGGGCGGGCCGTGACGTTCGAGCCCGGCGATCGCGTTCGTGTCCTACCCTCGAAGAAGCCCGGCCACGTACGCACTCCCGGATACCTGAAGGGGAAGGCAGGGCAGATCGAATCGTTGATCGGCGAGTTCCCGAACCCTGAAGAACTCGCCTACGGCCACGCGGGTCTGCCGGAACGGCCTCTGTACAAGGTTGGCTTCAGACAGGCCGACCTCTGGGACGACTACGAAGGCCCCGCCGAAGACTACCTGTACGCCGACATCTACGAGCACTGGCTGGAGCCCGGCGAAGGAGGTTTGACTTGAGCGGCCATCATCCGCATGAGGATGCGGGAAGGACCACAAGCCCTTACGCCGCGCGCATCAGGGCAATAGAGGCGCTGCTTCTCGAGAAAGGCGTTCTCACGGAGCCGGAGGTGCAGGATGGTATCTCTTACTTGGAGGCCCGCTCCCCAGCCAACGGCGCGAAGCTCGTGGCCCGCGCCTGGCTGGACGAAGGCTTCGAGGACCTACTGCTCTCCGACGCAAAATCCGCAGCCAGGCAACTCGGCATAGACCCCGAGCACCCGGCCGAGTTCGTCGTCGTGAAGAATACGCTCGATGTGCACAACCTGATCGTCTGCACCCTGTGCTCCTGCTACCCGCGGGCCATCCTCGGCCGGCCGCCGGACTGGTACAAGAGCTTCGACTACCGCTCGCGCGCCGTCAGCGAACCGCGTGCCGTGATGCGCGAGTTCGGCTTCGAACTACCAGAGGGCGTAGAGGTCGTCGTGCACGACAGCACCGCAGACGTCCGCTACATGGTCCTCCCCATGCGCCCGTCTGGCACGGAAGACCTGGGAGAGGACGAGCTCGCCGGGCTCGTCACGCGAGACTCCCTGGTCGGGGTCGACGTGCCGCGTTCATAGCACTTCAGCTTGTTTCAGTTGATGCCTGAAGCCTGACACCTAACTTGCCGCTTTTTCTTCCTCTCTTTCGTTGGCGGCGAGGACCTTTTCTACCAGGTTCGGTGGGACCTCTTCGTAGTGGCCTTGCTCGACGTGGAAGTTGGCGCGTCCACCAGTTATGGAGCGGAGGTCGCGAGCGTAGGTGAGCATCTCGATCTGGGGCACCTCGGCCTGGATGATCTGGCGCTCCCCGCGCTGCTCGACGCCCATCGGCCTCCCGCGGCGGCTGGATAGGTCGCCCATGATGTCGCCTACCAGCTCAGAAGGTGTGAGCACCTCGACCTTGACGTACGGTTCCAGCAGCACGGGATGGGCTTTCTCGACGGCGTTCTTGAAGGCCATAGATCCCGCGACCTTGAAGGCCATCTCGGAGGAGTCGACGGTGTGAAAGGCGCCGTCGTGGAGGCGCACCTTCACGTCCACTACGGGGTAGCCGGCGATGTTCCCCCCGGCCATCGCCTCGATGATCCCCTTCTCCACCGCGGGGATGAACTGGCGCGGGATGGCGCCGCCGACGATGGCGTTTTCAAACTCGAAGCCCGAGCCGCGGGGCAGCGGGGAGAGCTCGATCCTCGCGTCCCCGAACTGGCCCCTGCCGCCGGTCTGCTTCTTGTAGCGGCCCTGGGCCTGGGCCGAACCCGTGATCGTCTCCATTAGAGGCACCTTAGGCGGCCTCGCCTCGACCTCGACCCCATAGCGATGCTCTATGCGCTCTAGCGCAAGCTCGACGTGCATCTGGGCAAGCCCGGCGAGGATGTCCTCTCCCGTCGCCTCGGTGCGCTCCAGCTTGAGCGAGGGATCCTCATCGACCATGCGCCGTATCGCGTCGAAGACCTTCTCTTCCTCGCCGCGCGCCTTGGCCCCAACAGCGAACGCCGCCGTCGGCTCGGGAAGGTCGACCGGCTCGAAGGACATCTGCCGCTCAGGCTTGCAGAGGGTGTCGAAGGTCGCCGTATCGCGGAGCTTGGCGACGGCGATGATGTCTCCGGCGATGGCTTCGTCGACAGGCTCGCGCTCCTTGCCGACGAGGTGCGAGATGCCTCCAAGCCTCTCTGAAGAACCGGTGCGCGGGTTGGTGAGCGCCTCGTCCGAGCGGCAACGCCCGCCCACGATCCTAAGCACGCTCAGGCGTCCGGCGTACGGGTCCACGTAGGTCTTGAACACGAAGGCCGCGAAGGGACCATCAGGGTCGCATGGGACCGGATCGCCCTCTTCCGTGATCCAACGTTCCAGGTCGGAGGGGCTCGGGGCGCTGCCGGCGATCACATCGAGCAGGCGGTCGATACCGATCATGCGCTGAGCACTCGCCGCAAGCACGGGGATGATCAGACCCTCGGCAATCCCCTTACGGATTCCCTCGAAGGCCTCCTCGGTCGTGATCTCCTCGCCTTCGAGGTACTTCTCTAGCAGCGTGTCGTCGCTCTCTGCTATGGCCTCGAAGAGCTGCGTCTTGGCAGCGTCTACCTCGTCTTCCATACCCTCGGGGATCGCTTCTCGCTGCTCCCCGCCTACAAACGAGGTCCCGGTGAGTAGCCCGTAGATGCCCTCGAGGTCGTTCTCGCGTCCGATAGGCAGGTTTAGCGGGACGACGGCCTGGCCGAAGCGTCCCCTGAGTTGCTCGACCACGGCTCCGAAGTCCGTACGCTCCCTATCGAGGTGGTTGACGACGATGACGTGGGGGATACCCTCCTTCTCCCCCCTGCGCCACACGCGCTCGGTGACGACCTGGATCGGGTCCTGGGCGTGGACTACCAGGATCGCGCAGTCGGCCACCCTCTGGGCTATGAAAGCATCCCCGACGAAGCCCCCGTCTCCGGGGGTATCGAGCACATTGACCTGGCGCCCCTTCCACCCCAGGGTGGCGATGCTCATACCCAGCGTCATACCCCGCTCGGTCTCCTCGTCCGTGTAGTCGAGAACGCCCCTCGTCGGACCACTTCGTCCCGAAGCCAGCCCGATCATACCCTCGGCTATGGATGTCTTACCGCTTCCGCGGTGTCCGATCAGGCACACGTTCCTGATGATCTCCGTCTCTACAGCCACGGATTCCTCCTTTCATCAGCTCAATCCCTCTGTGCTATCCCCGTGGGCGGGGCATGTAGCTTATCGCAGGAAGGCCCTTCGCGCAGGCCGGGCTCAGCCCACAAAGGCACGCGGAGTGCTAGACTCAGGATTCGGGCGGCGAAGAACGTCGCCGTCGAAATCTTCATAGGAGATCTGGCCTGGGAACCACGTTCGAGAATAGGCGTGCTGTGGTCGTAACGGGGGCTTTGCGGGGGATCTCCTCCCTCGCTTTCGGGCTCGCATTGTTCGGCCTGCTCGTCAACGTCTTCTCCAGGGAAGAGGTCTACGCCAACCTCGAGTACGGCTTTCCGATGCTCGCGCTGTTCGGCGCGGCCGGCTGCATCAGCCAGCTCACGGTGAGCATCTCCCGACGCTCTGTCACGCTGGCCTCAGCCTGCTGCATCCTTGCAGGTGTTCCGCGGGCGACGGACGTAAAGGACGGCGTTCGAGGCGAGACGAGCGACCTTCCCGTCCTTATGGCACTCCTTTTCGGCCCACTGGTCGCTCTCCTCGCCGGCCTCGGCGGCTGGGTGTAAGGGTCGCGTCCCCGCCAGAGTGCGGGACCGTGCACAAGACGCCTCCACATCCACGAAAGAGGAAAACGACGAAATATGCTCGACTTCTTGAGAAACCTTCTAGACCCGCTATTCAGCCTCATGGGGGCAACGCTCTCGACATTCCACGGTTGGGGTGCGCCGTGGTGGCTGGCAATCGTCATGCTCACCATCGTCGTGCGCACGCTGCTGTTCCCGATAACCTACCGCCAAGTCAAGAACATGCGCAGGATGCAGGACCTGAAACCGGACATGGACAGGATCCGGACCGAGTACAAAGACGACATGCAGAAGCAGCGGGAGGAGATGGCGAAACTCTACCAGGAGAGGCAGGTCAACCCGCTCGGGGGATGCCTACCCATCTTTATACAGTTCCCCATCTTCATCGTCCTGTACTACACGATCAGGCACTTCGATACGCTCGAAAGCTTCAGGACCGGCGGACTTCTATGGTTTGCGGATCTGACCCAGCCCGATCATCTCTTCATCCTCCCCGTCCTCTACATACTGACAATGATGGCCTCCCAGGAGCTGACAATAAGGAACACGGCCACGCAACAGAAACAGCTCATGAGGTTCCTTCCCTTAATCTTCGGCGTCTTCCTCGCCAGGTTCCCCGCAGGGCTCTTCGTCTACTGGGTGACCTCCAATCTCATCACCTTCACCCAGAACTACGTGATCTACAACGTCCTCACGCACAAGAAAGTGGAGACCGAAGAAGTGAAGTCCGTCTCGGAAAACAAGACGCCTCCCTCCGCCGCGAAGCAGGAAAAACACGAGGTGCCCCAGGCCCAGAAGCCTACGCAGAACCAGAAAAAGAGCGGCCGCGCCAAGAACAGGAAGAAAAAGAAGGGCGGAAAGAGGAAATAATGCAGGCGTCAGGTTACAGGCTTCAGGATTCGTCTGTCGACAAATCCCGCCGTGATGGATCATCCTATCCGCAAATAGCTGTATCGGAGCGTGTGGCATCAAGGAGACGGCCCCGGCGAGAACCGGGGCCGTCTTGCTGACAACTGATACCTGATGCCTGTAGCCTACAACACAGCCTCCAGGAAGCGACGCGTCCTCGGGTCCTTCGCCCCGCCTACCAGCTCGGCGGTGGGCCCCTCTTCTATGAGGCTTCCCTCATGCATGAAGGCCATCCGGTCGGCGACCTCGCGGGCGAAGCCCATCTCGTGGGTGACCACCACCATCGTCGTGCCCACCTCGAGGGCGAGGTCCTTCATCACGGCGAGGACCTCTCCGATCAGCTCGGGGTCGAGCGCCGAGGTCGGTTCGTCGAAGAGCATGACCCTGGGGCGCATGGTCAGGGCGCGCGCGATGGCGACCCGCTGCTTCTGCCCGCCGGAGAGGCGTATCGGGTACTCGTCCCGCTTGTCGGAGACGCCAACCTTCTCGAGAAAGCGCATCCCGAGCTCTTCGGCCTCCCTCCTGGGCATCCGCTTGACCGTCGTCGGGGCCTCCACGACGTTCTCGATCACGCTCAGGTGCGGGAAAAGGTTGAATTCCTGGAAGACCATGCCGGTTCTGGACCGAATCTCGCGTATGGTCTTGCGCCTTGCGTGGCTCGTCGGCCCGGCCTCGTAGCGGACACCATCCACCTCGACGCTCCCCGCGGTCGGCTCCTCCAGGAAGTTGATGCACCTGAGGAGCGTGCTCTTCCCCGATCCCGAACGGCCGAAGATCACGACGACCTCCCCCTCGGCGATGTCCAGGTCAACGCCTTTCAGGACCTCGTTCTCCCCGAACACCTTGCGGACTCCGCTAAGGCTTACTATCGAGTGGGCGTCAGTGCCCATGCGGGCCGCCCTCCCTCACGTAGCCCTTCGAGAGCCTCCGCTCCAGACGCCCCTGGAAGTAGGAGAAGATGCTGGTGAGTATCCAGTATATGATGGCTGCCACCACCAGCGTCTCCAGGTTCTGGAAGTACTGTCGTCCGATCTTCGAGGCGCGGAAAAAGAGTTCCTGGGTGCCGACGATGCCGACGAGCGCTGAGTCCTTGATCATCGCAATGAACTCGTTGCCCGTCGGCGGGATGATGACCCTTATGGCCTGTGGGAGCACTATGCGGCGCATGGTCTGCGTCCACGTCATCCCGAGGGCCTGCGCCGCCTCGACCTGCCCGTGTCCCACCGATTGGATGCCGGCACGGAAGATCTCCGCCATGTACGCCCCGTAGTTGATTCCCAGGGCAAGCACCCCTGAGGTAACCGTTCCCAGGATAAAGAGATTCTGCAGTGGGCCTGGGGCGTACTGGGGCAGCTGCGGGAGGCCGAGGTAGATAAAGAAGATCTGGACTATAAGGGGCGTCCCTCGGATAAAGGAGACGTAGAAGCTGCTCACCCCGTAGAACACGGGGTTCTTGGAGAGCCGCCCGAGAGCACCGAGCAGCGCGAGCGGGATCGCGAGCAGGATGCCGAGGACGGAGATCAGGATGGTGAGCGGCACGCCGCCGAGGATGAACGGCAGCCATTCCAGCATGAACGCCGTGTTGAACTGAAACGCCGCAAAGATGATCGCGAGCACGACGAAGAGGAGGACCCACACCACGGCCAGCTTGACCCGGAACGGGACGCGCGCGGACCGCGCCTCCAGGGCGTCCCTTATGTTGGAGATCGTCGAGATGTTCGCCTCAGAAGATCAGGCGCCCTGCTTCTCGGTAAGGTCGTAGCCGAACCACTTCTTGGAGAGTTTGGTGAGCGTCCCGTCTTTGTGCATCTCCTCCACGATCTTGCTCACCTCGTCAACCAGCGGCTTGGGGTTGGCTGGGGACTCTTTGTCTATGGCCACGGCGAGGGGCTCGTAGAAGAGCGGGTCGCCAACGATCTTTATGGGGGTACCAGATTTCTCGGCCTCCTTGAGGGTGGTCAGGGATGACATCGCCGCGTCCAGCCGGACGCCGTCGCCGAGCGCGAGGTCCTGGATGGCCGAGGAGTCGGTGTCGTAGGTCTTTATCTGCGGGTTGTCGACTACGAACTTGTAATCGCCGGGGATGTTGAGCGTGCCCTCGAGGTAGAACTCGTAGGTGCACGCGCCGCACACCCCGATCGTCTTGCCGTCGAGGTCGGTCTTTACGTTGGTGATGTCGGTGTTGCTCTCGTGCACCGCGGCGGCGGCCGGCGTGTAGTAGTAGGGTGGGGAGAAGTAGAGCACCTTGGCCCGCTCGGGGGTGATGGTCATCGAGCCCACGCTGACGTCCCACCGCCCGTTCCAGTTGCCCGCGGTGATGACATCCCACGACGGGGTCAGCCATTGCACCTTCACGCCCATCCGCTTGGCTATCTCCTCTGCCACGTCTATATCGAAACCCTTGAACTCGCCGGTGTTGGACTGGAAGGACTGGGGCGGGTAGGCCGGGTCGGTCGAGACCCTGAGCGTCCCCCGGTCTTTGATCTCCTGCAGGAGGTTTCCTCCTCCGCTGCCGCTGCCCCCCGCGGAACCGCCGCCACCGCAGGCGGTGACCACCAGTAAGGCCGCAAGCAGGACGGCCAGCGACGCCAGCCCCCCCAGATTCCTCTTCCCGTTCATGCTCTTTCTCTCCGTTCCCACGGTAGTACCTCTTATCACATGCACTATAGCGCTTTAGTGGCGCGAACACGAGGCCAGGCGCTCCTTGAGCCGCCTCCTTCGCTCTGCGCTCTTGTGATCCCCGACCACCACTTTCGAAGCGTTTAGGCCGGGGATGCCCATGACCCCGCCGCCCGGGTGAGTGCCGGAGCCGCAGAGGTAGAGGCCGTGTACGGGCGTCCTGTACCCCGCGAGCTCCGGGGTGGGGCGGAAAGAGAAGAGCTGATCTAGCGACATCTCTCCCTGGAAGATATTGCCTTCGATAAGGCCGAAGCGCTGCTCGAGGTCGTAGGGTGTGAGAACCTGGCGTTCGATCACCGAGTCCTTGAAGTTCGGGGCGTACTCGCCTATCGTGTCCACGACCCTGTTGCCCAAAGCTTCCCTGGCGCCGCCGTCCCAGCTCCCCTCTCTGGGCTTGTAGGGGGCGTACTGCACAAAGCAGGTCATTATGTGACGGCCCTCGGGGGCTATGGTCGGATCCTTGGTCGTGGGGATCACCGCGTCTATCATCGGCCCCTCCGAGAAGCGCCCGTACTTGGCGTCGTCCCAAGCCTTCTCCAGGTACTCGAGGGTGGGGCTGATCATGATCTCGGGGTGCTGCGGTCCGAGCTCTTTGCCCGGCCTCGCGGTGAAGTCCGGAAGCTCCGAGAGCGCGAGATTGACCTTTGCCGAAGGACTGCGATTCCTGAAGGTCTTGAGCTCCCGGACGAGTTCGTCCGGGAGGTGCTCCGCGCTGAGGAGCGAGAGAAGCGTGGTCTGGGGGTGGGCGCCGGAGACGACCACCCGGGCCTCTATACGGGTACCGTCCACCAGGGTGACACCGGTCACCCTGCCGCCGGCTACGTCTATGGCGGCGACCTCGGCGTTCGTACGGATCTTTGCCCCTGCGGCCCGCGCCGAGGCGGCTATCGCCTCGGAGACGCCCCCCATCCCGCCGCGCACGAAGCCCCAGCCGCCGGTCACGCCGTCGATCTCGCCCATCCTGTGGTGCAAGAGCACGTAGGCGGAGCCGGGGCTCATCGGGCCACCCCACATGCCGATGACGCCTCCGGGGGCGAGCGCGCCTTTAACCCGATCATCCACGAAGAAGCGGTCGAGAAAGTCCGCACAACTCATCGTCATAAGGTCCACAAGCCGCGAGATGCTCCTCCGGTTCCCGAAGGCGTAGAGCCCGAGCGAGAGCGCCTCGACCACGTCGGTAAGAGAACGGACGCCGGGATCTGGCGGCCTACGGTAAAGAAGCGGTCGTACGAGATCGGCGAGCTCGCCAAGCTCGCGGTTGTATTCCAGGTAAGCCTTACCATCTCTGGCGTTGAGCTTCCCGATCTCCTCGGCCGCCCGCGCCGGGTCGTCCCAGAGCAAGAAGCCCGAGCCGTCCGGGAAGGGGGCGAAGTAGGCCGGGTCGAGGGAGTAGACGTGGTAGCCGTACCTGGGGAGATCAAGCTCTCGTACGACCCTCGCCGACAGTAGGCTGACCACGTAGGAGGCGGTCGAGACCCCGAAACCTGGCCACACCTCCTCCGTCACCGCGGCCCCCCCGACCAGATGGCGCCGCTCCAGCACGACCGTCTTCATGCCGGCGCGCGCGAGGTACGCCGCGCACACGAGCCCGTTATGCCCTCCGCCGACCACCACAGCGTCGTAACGCAATCCGTCCGAGGCCATCATGCTTCCTCCCCGATTCCACACCGTTTCCTGTACAATTGCGGCATTCTAGCAGTAAGATCCGCCCACCCGGGCCGCGGGGCCCGCACAAAGGGAGGACCACGTGACGCCTATAGCCCGCGAGCTTCTAGCACCGTCGCTAGGCCCGTTCGGCCGTAGCAGCACCCTCCCCGCCGAGGCTTACACCGACGGCTCCGTGTTCCGGTGGGAACATGAGCACTTCTTCGATCGGAGCTGGGTCTGCATCGGCCGTGCGGGCGGCCTCGAATACGCTGGTGACCAGCGCGCCGTCTCCCTGGGTCGGGAGTCGGTCCTCCTCGTACGCGACGAGGACGGTGTCTTGCGCGCCTTCTACAACGTGTGCCGCCACCGCGGGCACGAGCTTCTGCCCGTGGGTGGCGAGGCCTGCGGCAAGTTCGTCCGCTGTCCATACCACGCCTGGGCCTACGCGCTCGATGGGAAACTCGAGGGTGCACCGGGTTTTGGAAAGGCCGAGGGTTTCGACAAGACGGAGCATCCCCTCGTCCCAATGCGCGTCGCGGAGTGGCAAGGGTGGCTCTTCGCCAACGTCAGTGGCGTCGCCCTCCCGTTCGAAGAACATGTGGGCAATCTGGAGGATCTGGTCCGAAACCACGGTTGCGAGGAGCTAGTCGTCGCCACCCGCCACGACTACCAGATAGCGGCGAACTGGAAGATTCTGGCCGAGAACTACCATGAGTGCTACCACTGCTCCTCCATACATCCCGAACTCTGCGAGGTCAGCCCGCCGACCAGCGGCGGCGACAACCTGGAGCCGGAGGGGGCCTGGATCGGGGGTCCCATGGACCTCTACGAGGGCGTCGAGACCATGTCACTCGACGGCAAGAGCCACGCGCCCAACCTGCCCCGTCTCGCCGAGGGACAGGACCGCACGGTCTACTATTTCCAGCTCTTCCCGAACCTCCTGATAAGCCTCCACCCCGACTACGTCATGACACATCGCCTCTTGCCACTCGCCCCCGACCGCACCGCGGTCGAGTGCGAGTGGCTCTTCTCCCGCGAGGCCGTCGAGCAGGAAGGCTTCGACCCCTCCTACGCCAGCGACTTCTGGGATATCACCAACCACCAGGACTGGCACGCCTGCGAAGCTGTCCAGCGGGGCGTCTCCTCGCGGGGCTACCGCCAGGGCCCCCTCTCGCGCCGGGAGGATGCCGTCTACCAGCTGATCACGATGGTGGCCAACGGCTACCTCGAAGGCGGGGTCGCCCGCCCTGCGAGCCGGGCGCCCGATGCAATGAGGTGAACCTCCTTGCAAGCATTTCAGCTTGTCAGTTTTTGTTTGCTCGGTGCTGACGCTCTTCCGGAAAGTCGAGGGCTCCTATGGTCAGCAGGGCGCTTTCGCATCTCAGCGGAGACGCCCTGCTGACCGGCTTCAAACCATCAACATCACGGGGTTCTCCAGCACCCGCTTGACCTCGGCCATGTAGAGGGCGCCGTCGCGGCCGTTTGCGATGCGGTGGTCCGCCGAGAGGGTCAGCTTCATCAGGCTCGCGGGGACGACCTCGCCGTTCTCGTCGTAGTCGGGACGTTTCGCGATGCTGGAGACGGCGACGATCGCGGCCTGCGGCGGGTTGATGATCGCGGTGAAGCTCTCGATGCCGAACATGCCCATGTTGGAGACGGTTATGGTGCCTCCCTGGTACTCCTCGGGCTGGAGTTTGCCTTCGCGCGCCCTCATGGCGAGGTCTTTGGACTCCTGGGAGATGGCAGCGAGGCCTTTGCTCCCGATATCCCTTATGACCGGGGTTATGAGGCCCTGATCCAGGGCCACGGCCATAGCCATATCCACCTTCTCGTGCAGCTCGACCCCTCGGGTGGTGTAGAGGGCGTTTAGGTTCGGGTAGTTCCTCAGGGCGACGGCGCAAGCCTTCATCACGAAGTCGTTGACCGAGAGCTTGATACCCTCAGCCTCGAGTTGCTCGTTTAGCTGCTTCCTCAGCGCCAGCGCAGCGTCCATCCTGACCTCGACGGTGGCGTAGAAGTGCGGGACGTGCTGCTTGGACTCGGTCATCCGCTCGCCGATGACCTGCATCATCCGCGTCGGCTCGACGAGCTGCGTCCCAGGCTCCTCGGTCGGTTCGGGCAGGCGGGCTGGTTGGAAGCCCTGCATCTCGGCCGGCTGCGCCTGCGGCTGCTCCGGCGCCGCCACAACGTCTGCCTTCCCGTCTTCGGTCCTCTGGGCAGTCCCGCTCTCCATCGCGGCCCGCACGTCGCGCTCTACGATGCGACCCGCGGGGCCAGAGCCGTCTATCTTCGAGAGGTCGAGGTCGTTCTCCTCGGCCAGCCTGCGGACTATAGGAGAGGCCCTGAAACGTCCGTCTGCCCGGCCGTCAGCCTCTTGTCCTCTGATCTCCTCTTCCTCAGGCGCCTCGGTCTCTGTGGCCGTGGCCTGCGCCGCGCCACCGTCTTCCTCGCCGCCCTCTTCGGTTTCTTCTGCTTCGCCGCCCTCCTCGCTACGCTCGGGGACCTCCTCGCCCTCGCCCTGGATAAACGCTATCGCTTCGCCGACGGGCACGTCCTGGCCCTCGCTGGCGATCAGCTGGGCGAGTGTTCCTTCGTCCTCGGCTTCAAGCTCCATCGTGACTTTGTCGGTCTCGATCTCTGCTATCGGGTCCCCCTCGGAGACCTCCTCGCCCTCACTCTTGAGCCACTTGAGGAGGGTGCCCTCCTCCATCGCGTCGCCCATCTTGGGCATAATGACTTCAGGCACTTACTTCTCCTCCTCGTACAGAACCCGATGGGCTGCGTTGGTAACCTGCTTCTCGCTCGGGAAGGCCATTAACTCAAGGTTGCGCGCGTAGGGTCCGGGCACCTCGGCACCGCTCACCCGCTCGACCGGAGCGTCGAGTGAGTCGAAGGCCCGCTCCTGGATGATCGCCGCCACCTCGCTCGCCACCCCGAACCACCGCCACTGCTCCTGGACAGCGACGGCCCTGTGCGTCTTCTCTACGGACTCGACGATGGTGTCCTCGTCGAAGGGCCTCAGGGACCGCAGGTCTATGACCTCGGCCTCGAAGCCGTCCTCTGCGAGCGTGTCCGCTGCCCTCAGGCATAGATCGACTTGCCGACCGTAGGCTATCAGGGTAACGTCCGTGCCCTCGCGGGCGATGCGGGCCTTGCCGAAGGGTACGGCGTTGTCCCCATCTTCGACCTCACCCTTCGTCCCGTACAGGGAGCCGGCTTCCAGGAAGATCACAGGGTTCGGGTCCCTGATCGCCGTTAGCATCATGCCCTTGACGTCGTTAGGGGTCACCGGCGCGACGACCTTTAAACCGGGGAAGTGGCCGTAGAAAGACTCTAGTGAGTGCGTATGTTGGGCCGAGAGCTGGACGCCGCCCCCGTTAGGTCCCCGGATCACGAGCGGCACCTCGACCTGTCCGCCCGAGAAATAGCGCACCTTGGCGGCGTTCTGGATGATCTGGTCCGCCGCCAGAAACGAGAAGTTCCAGGTCATCATCTCGACGACGGGGCGCATCCCCATCATCGCCATGCCGACCGCCGCGCCCGTAAACCCGTTCTCGGAGATCGGCACGTCCATTATCCGCCTGGGCCCGTACTCGTCGTAGAGACCGTCGGTGATGAGGTGGGTGCCGCCGTAGACACCGATGTCCTCGCCCATGAGGACGACGTTCTCGTCCCTGTCGAGCTCGTGGACCATCGCCTCCCTCAGGGCTTCGCGGTATGTCTTTGTCTCCGCCACGACCTACTCCTCCCCCATGTACTCGTCCTCACCGGAGTAGACGTCGGTGTAGAGCTCCTCCTCGGGCGGCTCATCGCTCTCGTTGGCGAACTTGACGGCCTCCTGTATCCGCTCCTTGGCCTCGCTCTTAATCTCTTCAAGCTTCTCCTCATCGAGGACGTCGTTCTCGATGAGCTTGTACTCGACCAAAGCGATAGGGTCGCGTTGGCGCCACTCTTCGATCTCTTCTTTGGTGCGGTACTTCTCGAAGAAGTCGGCCGCGCCGTGCGGAGCCGTCCTGTAGGTGAGCGCCTCGACCGCGTACGGTTTGCCCGTCTCCCTTACCTGCTCGACCACCCTCTCGGCGACCTCGACGACGGCCTCGACGTCCATGCCGTCTACCTTCTCGTGCTCGATGCCGTACGCGTCGAACTTGGCCGCGAGGTCGGTCATGGCGGTGGTACGCTCGACCGATGTGCCCATTCCGTATTTGTTGTTCTCGATGATGAACAGGCAAGGGCACTGGCCCTCCAGTCCCCAGAGCCCCGCGAGGTTGGCGGCCTCGTGAAAGGCGCCCTGGCTCATCGCGCCGTCCCCGAGATAGAGCTGGGTGATGTGGTCGGTCTCGTGGTAACGCATGGCGTAGGCTATACCCACCCCGAGGGGTATGTGCCCGCCGACGATACCGTAACCGCCCATCAGGCCGCGCTCGACGTCGAAGAGGTGCATGGAGCCACCCTTGCCTTTTACGAGGCCCGTCTCCCTGCCGTAGAGCTCGGCCATGACCTCTTTGGGATCGCTGCCCAATAGCAGCGCGTGCGCGTGATCGCGGTAGGCCGTGACCACCCTGTCGCCTTCCTGGAAGGCCTCGAGGAAGCCTGTGGCGACGGCCTCCTGCCCGATGTAGACGTGGAGGTAGCCCCCGATCTTACCCTGCCTGAAGCCCCTCTGGCACGCCTCCTCGAAGGCCCGGATCAGGGCCATCTCTCGGTACAAATCTACGAGACGTTCCGAACTGGTCGCTATGGCACCGTCTTCGCGGGTCTCTACGCCCCCGACTTCCGAGTGCTCGTTGTCTGCCGACATCAACGGCCCCTTCCCTCTCAGAGGTACAATCCAAAAGACAGAATACCAAAACCACGGGTTTCGTATGTATTCTCCACACGCTCCTATACCCCGTTCGACGCCTCTCTCAACCACTCCCGCACAGCCCTGAACGCCCGAGCCCTGTGGGAATCTGCATTCTTGCTTTCTCCCATCTCGGCGTAGGTCATCGGAGACCCCTCAGGGACGAACACGGGATCGTAGCCGAACCCGCCGGAACCCCGCGGTTCGGACGCCAGCGTCCCTGGCACCTCACCCCTGAAGGTGCGCACGGTCCCGTCCGCCTCCGCGAGCGCGACGACGCACACGGCCCTGGCCGAGCGATCCTCACCTGAGCCGAGCATCCCGAGCAAGCCCTCGTTGCCGACGCTGCGCATGAGCCATTTGGTGAGCGCCCCGGGAAACCCGTCCCACGCATCAACCATAAGCCCCGAGTCCTCGACGATGACCGGTAGCCCTGGCCTACCGAGGGCTTCGCGGGCAGCGCAGGCCTTCTCGGCCGCGACCTCGGCAGGGTCTATGGCCTGTATCTCGTGCAGGTCCAGATCGGCCCTCTCCAGCGCGACACCGAGGATCTCCTGTACCTCGCGAAGCTTGTGCTCGTTGGTGGTCACGAAGATGGCTTTCATGGCGTAAGAGTCTACATAAGGGCGATTCTTTATGATACAGTCGCGTCCATGTTTCCTCGCACAACCTGCTTCGAGAAGCCGTCCGAGCTCTGGCGCGGGTGCTCTCTGGCAGGCTCGGCTGTAGAGACGTTCAGATAATGGGAGATAACCTTTGCCGCTCGTAGACCTCGACCGATTCGATTTCCTATACGCCAACCGGGTCAAGGGCATGAAGTCCGCGGCCACCCGCGACCTGATGGCCACGCTCTCGCGGCCGGGCATCATCTCGCTGGCGGGCGGCTTCCCCGACACGAAGGCCTTCGGCGAGGAGGCTTTTCGGGAGATCTCCCGCAACATAGCATCGGATGCGGCCCAGGCCCTCCAGTACGGGCCGACGGCGGGCCTCGAAGCCATAAAGGATGTCATAGTCGAGGTAATGGGCACGGAGGACACGCCGGCGAGGCAGGAGGACGTCTTCGTCACCACAGGTGCCCAGCAGGGGCTCGACCTCATCGCCAAGGTCTTCCTCGACGAGGGCGACGCCGTCCTGTGTGAGGGGCCGACCTACGCGGGGGCGCTCAATGCGTTCGCCACGTACAGGCCGCGTATAGCCCACGCCCCGATGGACAGGGCCGGTATCATCCCCGTCGCGGCCCGCGAGACCCTCAAGAAGGCCCGCAAAGGGGGACTCCACGTCAAGTTCGTCTACACCGTCCCCAACTTCCAGAACCCTGCGGGGGTTACGATGGTGGCCGAGCGGCGCAGAGAACTCCTCGAGATGGCGCGCGAGTTCGACCTTGTGATCGTCGAGGACAACCCTTACGGGATGCTCCGCTTCGAGGGCGAACCGCTTCCATCCCTTGCGGCGCTGGAGCAGGAAGACGGAGACGTCGACAGAGTCGTGTATCTCGGGACGTTCTCCAAGATTTTCGCGCCCGGCGTCAGGCTCGGGTGGGTGCACGCCCAGCCTGGCATACTACACAAGATCAACGTCGGCAAGCAGGGTGCCGACCTCTGCTCCTCGAACCTATCTCAGATGATGATCTCCTCCTATTTCCAGAACGCAGACTGGAGGGCTTACGTCAGGCGCCTGACCTCCATGTACAAAGAGCGCCGCGACGCGATGCTCGACGCGCTGGCCGAGTTCATGCCCAAAGAGGTCTACTGGACGCACCCCGAGGGTGGGCTCTTCGTCTGGGCCACCCTCCCCTCGTACCTGGATGCGACCGCGATGCTCCCCCGCGCCATAGCCAGGAACGTAGCCTACGTGCCTGGCGAGGGATTCTACGGGGGCGCCACTGGGACGGGCAAGAACAACATGCGGCTCAACTTCTCGTTTGTGGAACCAGAGAGGATCCGGCGCGGCATAGAGCTGCTCTCCGAGGTGATCCGGGAGCGCATGGAGCTGCGCAGCGACCTGGAACGCGGCTCACACCGAAAGGAAGGCGCCCTACACGGCAGCCGTACTGCAAGCTTCAATCCCGGCACGGAAGGTTAGGTATCCCATGGCACGCGTGGCCGTCCTGCGCGGTGGACACTCGATGGAGAGGGATGTCTCCTTCATTACGGGCCGGCGCGTCCAGCACGCCCTCGAACGCCTCGGCCACGACGTTCACCCGCTCGACATAGAGGACTCGACGACGGGGGCTCTGATGGAGATCTCACCCGACGCCGCCTTCATCTGTCTGCACGGTCCCGGGGGCGAGGACGGCACCGTGCAGGCGCTCCTGGAGACCCTGAACATACCGTATACAGGGAGCGGGCCGCTCTCGTCCATCCGCTGCATGGACAAGGACTACGCCAAGCGTGCGCTCCGCGCCACCGG
>Ga0126314_10000196_pt1 | contig 32002 bp, 18 predicted proteins | sample Plot105B_FD_92535 | JGI IMG/M metagenome (GOLD analysis project Ga0126314, IMG submission 92535) | Serpentine soil microbial communities from UC McLaughlin Reserve, CA, USA - Plot105B | ecosystem: Environmental > Terrestrial > Soil > Grasslands | place: USA: UC McLaughlin Reserve, Lake County... | reverse complement strand
TTCGCCCAACGCGAAGCGCTGAGCGCCCGCGCTCGTGGCGTGGTTGAAGCCGAAGATGCCCGGATACCAGTTGGTGCCACCGGAGTAGCTCACCGCTCCGGAGACGTAGCCGGTGCGGTAGCGGCCCGGCACCGTCAGCAACGCAACCACGGCGCCCGCGGGCAGCTCCGGCTCGGAGATGCTGGACACCTGGGTGCACTGGCTGCTGCCCTGACGCGTGATGAACGCGCGCACGTTGGTGTTCTGGCAGCCATGGCCCGCTTCAATCGTGCAGGTGGCCGAGCAGCCGTCGTTGGCCGTCGTGTTGCCGTCGTCACAGGCCTCGGAGGAAGCCTTGATGCCATCGCCGCACGTCACGGCGCAGACGGACGGATTGCCGGTGCAGCCATGGCCCGGTTCAATCGCGCAGGTGGCCGCGCAGCCGTCGCCGTTGGCGGTGTTGCCGTCGTCGCACAGCTCCCCGTTGTCCAGCATCGCGTTGCCGCACACGTTGGCGGTGACGCAGACGTCCGTGTTCGGGTTGCAGGTGCCGCTCTCGCAGACGCCGGAGGCGCTGCAGGGCTGGCCGTTCGCCCACAGGCAGCGGGGCGAGCAGGCGTCGCCGCTGTTCAGGTTGCCGTCGTCACACACCTCGGAGCCGGCCACCACGCCGTCGCCGCAGGTGGTGGCGCAGGTGGAGGGCACGCCGGAGCAGTTGTAGCCCGGCTCCCGGCCACAGATGCCGGAGCAGCCGTCGCCGTTCGTCGTGTTGCCGTCGTCGCACGTCTCACCCGCGTTGATGACGCCGTTGCCGCAGGTGTTGAAGCAGACGTTGCCAGGAGGCGGGCAGCTGTAGCCGGAGTCCACGGCGCACGCGGTGCAACCGTCGCCGCCCACCGCGTTGCCGTCGTCACACGCCTCGGGGCCGGCGGTGACGCCGTCGCCGCAGAGCGTGTTGCAGGTGGAGGGCGCGCCGGAGCAGGAGTAACCCGTCTCCACGCCGCAGCCCTGCGAGCAGCCATCGCCGTTCGCCGTGTTGCCGTCGTCGCACGTCTCGTTGGTGTTCACCGTCCCGTTGCCGCAGGTCTGCGCGCACACGGAGGGCCCGTTGGAGGGCCTGCTGCAGGAGTAGCCCGGCTCCGTGCGGCACTCGGTGGCGCAGCCATCGCCCGAGTTCAGGTTGCCGTCGTCGCACTGCTCACCCGGGTTCACCTGGCCGTTGCCGCACGTCTTCGCGCAGGGCTGGCCCACGGTGGGGCAGGAGTAGCCCAGCTCCAGGGTGCAGGCGTTGGAGCAGCCGTCACCCAGGTTGGTGTTGCCGTCGTCGCACAGCTCGCCTGCGTCCAGCCGCGCGTTGCCGCACAGCGGAGCGCAGTTGGACGGCTGGCCCACGCACTCGTAGCCGCTCTCGATGCGGCAGGCGTTGGAGCAGCCGTCGCCGGACAGGCCGTTGCCGTCATCGCAGAGCTCGCCCTGGTTGATGGTGCCGTTGCCGCAGGTCTCGACGCACGCCTGGCCCGGGGTGGGGCACGCGTGGCCGGGTTCGACGCGGCAGGACGCGTTGCAGCCGTCGCCCGCGGTGAGGTTTCCGTCGTCGCACTGCTCGCCCGAGTTGAGCAGGCCGTTGCCGCACGTCGCCGCGCAGGAGCTGGGCGTGCCCGCGCAGCCGTAGCCGGGCTCGATGCCACAGCTGGAGCTGCAGCCGTCGTTGTTGGCGGTGTTGCCGTCGTCGCACTCCTCTCGCAGGGACACCGCGCCGTCGCCGCAGCGGTCGTCGTAGGCGTCCACGAAGAGGTAGCGGAACGCGTTGGGCGTCGATTCCGCGTTCTCGTTGCACAGCTCGATGCGGTTGAGGCCCGTGCGCCAGGCCGCCGTCGTGCCGAACTGCCGGATGATGTTCTTCTGCCAGGAGTTGCCCCCGGGCTCGCTCACGGTGGTGGGCGTGAAGGGCACGCCGTTGACGGACGCGCTGTCGAACTCGTTGTCGTTGAACGTCGCCAGCCGCATGCGGAACTGGGCGACGTTCGTCGTCGAGGGGATGATGAAGTCCTGGTAGACGCACACGGGCGCGCCCAGCGGGGCCGCCATGAAGCGGGCCGTGGTGATTTCCTGCGGCCAGTCATTGGCGTTGCGCACGCCCGTGGCGGCGCCCGTCGTGGTACCCGTGTAGAACCAGTGCGGGTCCGCGCCGGACTCCAGGCGGCGGTTGTTCTGGTCCACGCCGGTGTTGAAGAACGCGAGGCCCGCCCTCACGCAGCGGCTGGGCGTGCCCGCGCAGGCGAAGCCGGGCTCCACCTCGCACAGACGGCTGCAGCCATCGCCCTCGGTGCGGTTGCCGTCGTCGCAGATCTCCTGGTCGAAGTTGGGCCACTGGCGGTTGTTGAACGTGCCATTGCCGCACAGCGACAAGTCACACGTGGCGGTGCAGCCATTGGCGCCGGCGGCGGTGTCGCCGTCGTCACAGGCCTCGCCCGGGTTGACGACGTTGTTGCCACACAGCGAGGCCAGCGAGCACGCCCGTCCGGGGATGTGACAGATGTAGCCAGCCTCGATGGCGCCGGTGGCGGAACAGCCGTCACCGCTCACCGTGTTGCCGTCGTCACACTGCTCGCCAGGCTGGATGCGGCCATCGCCGACGACGGGGGGGGCCAGCTGCGACGTCAGCACGGCCTCCTCGACGGGAGAAGGAGTCGGGGTGTTCTGCTCGCAGCCGGTGAGGACGGTGAAGAGCGCGAGCGCGAGCGCGGTGGACAGGCCCGGGCGCCAGGACCTGGCGGGCTCCGGACAGAGGGGTTCAGGGATTCGTGGGTTCATGAGTGTCTGCCTCACTTCTCGATGGTGTCGGTGGGAGCGCCCTGCTTCGTCTCGACGCCCTCGGCGTCACCGACGATGCGGAACTCCACGCGGCGGTTCTTGGCGCGGCCGGGCTTGGTGGTGTTCTCGGCGATGGGCTTGGCGGGGCCGAAGCCCTGCGACTCCAGCCGCTCGCGGCTGAGGCCCTTGCCCACCAGGTACTTCACCACCGCCTCGGCGCGGCGCTGCGACAGGTCCAGGTTGTAGTCGGCCTTGCCCGTGTTGTCGGTGTGGCCCTCCACGCGCAGCTTCTCGATTTCAGGGTGCGACGCGAGGATGGACGCCACGCTGTCGAGCAGCTTGTGGCTGCGGGCGCTGATGACGTCCTGGTTGTTCTCGAAGAAGACGGACTCGAGGATGCGAATCTGGCCCTCCCCGATGTTCGCCAGCTGCTTCGCCTTGCAGCCGTGGTTTTTCTCCGTGCCCGGCTCGTCGGGGCAGTTGTCCAGCCGGTCCACGAGGCCGTCGCCGTCGCGGTCCTTGTCCGGGCAGCCGCGGTTCTCCTTCGGGCCCGCCTCGTTCATGCAGGCGTCGCGCGCGTCGGCCACGCCGTCCTTGTCGTTGTCCGGGTCCGGGCAGCCATTGGCGTCCTCGAAGCCGTCCAGGTCCTCCGGCTCGCGCGGGCAGGTGTCCTTGGAGTCCGCCAGGCCGTCGCCGTCCGTGTCCGGGTCATCCGGGCAGCCGTCGGCGTCCTCGAAGCCGTTGAGGTTCTCCGCGTTGGCGGGGCAGCGGTCCGCCAGGTTCATCAGGCCGTCCTGGTCGTCGTCCGTGTCCGCGCAGCCGTTGAGCTCGGTGAGGCCCGGCGCCGTCGGGCAGCGGTCCGCCACGTTCTTCACGCCGTCGCCATCCGCGTCCAGGTCCGGACAGCGGGCCGCGTCGTGGGGCTTGCCCGCGACACATGACGCCATCTTCGTGGTGTCGGGGCCGAAGTTGACGCCGCCCAGCACCCGGAACGCCGGGGTGCCCGGCGTCTCGCCGAAGCCCGGGCCGCCCATGATGTAGAGCTCGGCGCCACTCTTCGGGAGCGTGCGCAGGCCGAGCAGCACCTCGAGCGACTTGGGCGCGTCAGCGAAGGGCAGCGTGCCGCGCACGACGAGCTCCTCGCGCAGGCCGAAAAGGTTCGCGGTGAGGTTCACACCGCCGTTCATCTCCACGCCCATCTCGTCGCGCAGCGGGTCCGCGCCGGGGGAGAGGGCGTACGTCTTGGTCCGCACCAGCGCGCCCACGTCGGCGCCCACGCGCCAGGTTTCGCCCAGCTTCTTGCCGAGTCCCACGCGCGGGGTGAAGACGAAGCCATCATCCTTCGTGAGCACGTCCTCGCTGCCAAAGGGCAGCGCCGCGCCCAGGTGCAGGCCCACGTCCAGCAACCCGCCGCGCGACTCCGACAACAGGCCCGCGCGCGCCTGCAGCCAGGGGGTGCCCAGCGCGAGGGTTCCCGGCTTGTCGTAGCCGAGCGCGCGCGTCTCCGGGCCCCACTGCGTGACGATGGGCACCTGCGCGCCCACTTCCAGCCAGTCCGTCACCGCGTAGGCGCCGCTGAAGTGCACCGACACGCGGTTGGAGATGACGGTGCCCTGCACCTCGTCGTTGCGCAGCAGCACCAGGGGCTGGTGCTCGTAGTGCGCCGTGAGGCCGAGGCGGAACGTTCCGTCCGGCAGCAGGTCGCCGGTGGACAGCACGAGGCTGTCCTTCGCGCCGGGGTTGAGCTGCAGCCGCTCCAGCTCGATGCTCGGGATTCGCTGGGCCTGCGCCTGGGTCGAAAGCGCGCAGAGAACGGCGAGTCCTCCGAGCAGGGGATGACGACTTCTAGGATTCAAGGGTTCCTCCACATCCGCGCGGCTCATCAGGAGCGCGCGCGGCCTTCAGCCACCAAATGTGTGCGAGCGCACATTTGCACGCCCCGGGCCAGGGCGTCGTGAGGAGTCGGGCAGGCGTGGAGCGGCTCCCCTGACGTGTCAGGGCACGTCCGGACGCGAGCGCGCGTGCCGTTGACGTGTCAGGTCAGGGGCGGGTGAAGGCAGACCCTCCCGAGCCACATGGAGCCCGGGAGGGAGGGAGCATGGCTAGCGCAGCGGCAGGTCGAGCCAGGACGGGCCGCCGAGCGCGAGCGACGCGCCGGTGGTGTTGGCGTCGAAGTAGAGCGGATCTTCGGTATCGACGACGAGCGCGAGCTGGTGCCAGGCCGGGACGTCGTACGCGGTGGCGGGGAACACCAGGTCCAGGTCCAGCGGCGCGCCGGGCGTGGCGCCCTGCCAGCTCAGGGGGACGTGGGTGATGAGGCCGCCGAAGTCGCCCACCAGGTCATAGAGGTAGGCCACCACGGTGCCCGACGCCGTCGTCGGGGTGATGCGCAGCCGCAGCGTGACCACACCGCGGATGGAGAGGGCGCGCGTGGAGAGGGAGGAGGTCCACACGCCCGCGTTCAGGCGGTTGACGCTCGGCAGCCAGACGATGGGGGGAATGCCGGTGAGCGCCTGGAGCCCGTTGGTGAGCAGCGCGACGCCCGCGTCGGCGGTGGTGTCGAAGCCGCTGAAGACGGTGCGCGAGGACGTGGAGGAGGTGCCTCCCAGCGTGCCGGTGCCGTCGAGCAGGCGGATGGCGCCCAGCGCGTGGCGCTGCGTGCCCGAGGACACGGCGGCCCAGTTCGCATAGCCCTCCACGTCGCCGTCGTAGGTGCGCAGCACGACGGGGGCCTCGTTGCCGATGCCCGTGTCGATGCCGGCCACGTACTGGTCCATCCAGCGGTGCACGCTCGTCCACACATGATTGTCCAGGCCGGCCAGGCCGGTGGCCTCGACGACGGCGTGGTCTCCGGGCGCGAGCTCCAGGCGCTTGGGGCCGGTGAGCTGGCCGAAGAACCCGGCGAGTTGGTTGGGGGGGAACAGGCTGTCGCCAAACGCGTTGGCGATGAGGATGGCGGGCGCGTTCGCGTTGATGCGGCTCACATAGGTGGAGGCCGAGCGGATGCGGCCCCAGCTCTTGATGGCCTCGATTTCGCGGTTGGCGAAGTAGTTGTCGATGCTGGTGCGCAGCTCGGGGCTGGGCCGTCCCAGCAGGCGCGAGGCGAGGTCCAGCAGGGCCACCGCCTGCGGCCTGCGCGTGTCACCGCCGTACAGCGACGCCACCAGGTCCGTCCAGCCGGAGAGCGCGGCCACGGCCTTCACGCGCGAGTCGAACCCCGAGGCGATGAGGGAGATGCCGGCGCCGTACGACACGCCCGCCAGGCCGATGCGCGCGCTGTTCGTCGGCGTGTTCGCCACCAGCCAGTCGAGCACGCGCGAGGTGTCGGCGATGTCCGCGGGCCCGCCCGTGTCGATGCCGCCGCCCGAGGCCCAGAAGCCCCGAGGCGTATACGACAGGGCCACGTAGCCCTTCTGCGCCAGCGCCTTGGCCTGGGCCAGGTACTCCAAGTCATTGAGTCCCCAGCTCGCGATGAAGACGACGGCGGGGTGGGGGCCGGGCGTCGTCGGCGCGATGAAGTTGGCCTTCAGCACCACACCGTCGCCGACGGGGATGTCGACGAACTGGAAGGCCGTGGTCGGCACCGCCGCGAGCACGGCGCGCACGACAGGGGTGGGAGGTGGAACGGCGGCGGCTCCGGCGAAGGGAAGCAACAACGCCAGGAGGAGGGACGGCAGTCGGAGCAACCGGGGGGCAAGACGCTGCGCCATGGAGCACCTCGGGACTGCTGGCTAGAGGGGGCGCCCACCGTATCGATGGATTGATTCGTCAATCAAGGTTGTCAGGGAGGACCTGTTAAGCATGTTTCAACGTCCGGGAAGGGAGTAGCGGCCTTCCTTGTGGAGCTCGCGGCTGATGCCGTGGAGGAGGTCCTGGGCGCGAATCTCCTGGGGCTCACGGACGATGGCCCTGAGGCAGGCGTGGCGGAGGACGTTGATGATGGCGCCACCGGACAGCTCGTGCTCGCGGGCCAGGCGGGGCAGATTCACATCGGACGCGAGGGTGAAGGGCTTGTCGCGGAAGCACGCCTCCCAGAGCCGCAGGCGCTGCGCGGGGCCGGGCATGGGGAAGTGGATCATCGACTGGAAGCGGCGCGCGAAGGCTTCATCGAAGTGGGCGCGCTGGTTGCTGGCGAGCAGGGCGATGCCTGGGAAGTCCTCGATGCGCTGGAGCAGGTAGGAGATCTGCTGGTTGGCGGCGTGGTCATTGGCGTTGCGCGACTCGGTGCGCTTGCCGAAGAGGGAGTCGGCCTCGTCGAAGAAGAGAATCCAGCGCTGGAGCTGCGCGTGGTCGAAGAGGCTGGCGAGGTTCTTCTCCGTCTCGCCGATGTACTTGGACACCACCTTGGAGAGGTCCACGCGGAAGACGGGCATGCCGGTGGCCTTGCCCAGGAGCGACGCGGTGAGCGTCTTGCCGGTGCCGGGTGGGCCGTGGAAGAGGCTGCGGTAGCCGGGCTTGAGCTGCTTGCGCAGGCCCCACGCGTCCATCAGCGTCTCCTGGTGGCGCGCCCAGGTGATGATGTCCTCCAGGTCCTCTCGCAGCGGGCCGTCGAGCACCAGGTCATCCCAGTCCTGGAGCGTGGTGATGCGCTGGGCGGGGAACTCCGGGCCGAAGGGAGGCTGGTAGGTGCCTCCGGTGGTGAGGCGCTCCAGATACTCCGGCGTGAGCTGGAGGGCGGCGGACAGGGGCGGCTCGTCTGGGTGCCGGCGCTCCAGGCGCAGCACGCGGCGCGCGAGGAGCGGGTGCTCGGGGTGGAAGAGGCGGTGATGGGACAGCCGCTTGGAGAGGTCCTCTCCGGCGAGGAGGAACAGCGCCGTCTCGCCGGTGGGGAGGAAGCCTCCGTGGGAGCTGCCCGCGAGGCCGCCGAACTCGGTGAAGCGGCGGTCCAGGGCCTGGTTGCGGATGAAGAGCGGGTCCAGGGCCGCGGGCTGGACATGGGGCAGGTACGCGAGGACGAGGAGCAGTCGCTCGGGAGGCTGGAGCTTCAACTCGCGGAGGACGTCGGAGTAGGGCGTGGCCCTCTTGGGGAGGCGGGGCGGGGGGAGGGTTTCCAGGAGGTCGTCGTGTGGTGACTCTCCGGCGTGTTGCTTGAGGCGGAGGTCCAGGAACTGGCTGAACCAGGCGACCTCGGCGCGGATGAACCTGGCATTCGAGGCGGGAGTGGAGGCGGGGGCCATGGCGCTACCAGGAGACATAGAGGGGCTGAGGCATCCACGGATGGGTGAGGATGGAGATGCTCCAGGGGACCTGGTCGATGAGCACGTCGAGCGTCTTGCGCTGCACCTGGAGCTTCCAGCGGTCGTCGAGCTGCTCCAGCCGGCCTTCGCGTTGGAGGAAGGTCTCTCGCAGGCCGGCGACGGAGGTGTTGGCGATGATGGTCCAGTTGGCGATGAGGGCCTTGAGGAGCCGGTCGCAGAGGGACTGCTCGCGCTCGGTCAGGTCGATGCCGCTGGGGACGGGAGTGGGGACGGAGAGGCCGCAGAGGATTTTGTTGAGGACGAGCAGCGGCTCGGGCGCGGAGGTGCGGCCGTCGACGAGGTACTGGAGCAGGTGCACCGCGCGCGTGGCGGGCTCGGGGTCCAGGTGGGTTTTTCCCGTGTCGTCGACGCGTGACAGGCCGAGCTCCCGGAAGAGGTGAGGGAGGAAGGGGCTGACGAGGACGAGGCCCGCGTTGTCGACGTAGATGGGCGTGCCGCCGTGCTTCTCCTCTCCGAGCTTGAACGCGGTCCGACGCGAGTCCTTCGAGGGGCGGGAGCGCGAGGTGCTGGAGCGTCGCGAGTCGGGGCGGGTGGTGGTGGTCCACGCGGTGACGAGGGCGGCTCGTCGTTGATGGAGCAGGGCGCCGAGGCGCGGGACGGCTTCGAGTTGAGCGAGCTCGCTGGCGCGCTCCAGGAGGCGCTCGGCGGTGCTGCGCGAGTCCCGATGGCCGGGCTGGGCGGTGTGGAGGCGCGCGGAGAAGTGCTCGAAGAAGGCGGACACGAGCTGTTCCAGCGTGAGGCTTCCCCCAGGACGCTCGCCGAGCAGCTCCAGGACGAAGCGCCAGAAGGCGGACCGCTCCGTCAGCGCGGGTGTGCCGGGAGGGGCGACCTCCTGCCACGCGGCGGCGAGCACTTCGGTGGCGGAGAGGAGCGCGGCGTGGACGTGAGGCGCGAGCACGGCGCTGAAGCGCGCGAGCACGGAGTCTGGAAGGCTCCGGGCCCAGTGTTCCTGGAGCCGCTTGCGGTGGGCATGTCGACGGACGAAGCCGCGGAGCACTTCCGGTGACTCATCCAGGAGGGACTGGAGCAGGCGCAGCAGCGCATCGTCCGACAGGCCGGCGTAGCGGTCCGCGCTCTCCGCGAGCAGGAACGAGAAGAGGGCCTCGCGGGCTTCGTGTCCCTGGAGATTCGTGGACCGGGCGGCGGAGTGGGGTACTTCGTCGGAGCCTGGTTCTGGCGATGGACTGTTGCCTGGTTGGGTTGGGGCGGCGTGGACAGGCGTGGTGGTTGTTGGCAGCGGCTCGCGCGTGAATGCCGTGGGACTGTTGTGTTCGTGCGAGGCCGTGGAGGGGCGCGTCGCCCCCGTGATGGGGTCAGCGCCTGGATGGTGTGGCGCGGAGGCAGTCGGCAGTGGCTGATGGCGTGAGTCCTCGCGGGAGGATGTGCGCGTGGGACTGTCGCCTTGGAGTTCTGGACGAGCTGCTTCCGTCGAAGTGGTTGCTGCGTGCGAGGTGGCTTCGCGTGAATGCTCGCGACTCGTGGATGGCGACGGTTCGACAGGAGCAGTGTTGGACTGCTCCTGAGGAATGGAGGCTTCGGCCACTTCTGATGGACGTGAACGCCCGAGGCTCGCGGAGGCAGACCGTTCGATCTGGGCAGCGGTGGGTTGTGCCGGATGAGCGGACGCTTCGGCCACTTCTGACGAGCGTGAATGTCCAAGGCTCGCGGAGGGCGACTGTTCGAACCGGGCAGTGTCAGGCTGCACCAGATGCGCGAACGCTTCGGCCACGTCTGGTGAATGTGAACGCCCGAGGCTCGTTGTGGGCGGCTGTCCAGCCTTGGCGGCGCCAGGCTGAATCGGATGAGCGGACGCTTCGACTACTTCTGACGAACGCGAACGCCCAAGGTTCGAGGAGGGAGACTGTTCGGCCTGGGCCGCGTCAGGGTGAAGAGGATGTGCGGACGCTTCGACTACTTCTGACGAACGTAGATGCCCGAGACTCGCTGACGACCGTTCGACCGTGGTGGTGTCAGGCCGAATCGGATGCGCGGAGGTTTCGGCCACTTCTGACGAACGTGGATGCCCGAGACTCGCTGGCGACTGCTCGACCGTGGTGGTGGCAGGCTGAATAGGATGCGCGGATGCCTCGGCTACTTCTGACGAACGCGGATGCCCGAGGCCCGCTGACGACCGTTCGACCGGCTTGGTGTCAGGCTGAATCGGATGAGCGGACGCTGTGGCCACGTCTGGCGAACGTGAACGCCCGAAGACGGCGGAAGGCGACTGCTCGGCCTGAGTAGCATCAGGCTGAATCGGATGAGCGGAGGCTTCGGCCACTTCTGACGAACGCGAACGTTCAAGGCTCGCAGAAGGAGTCTGCTCGCCCAGGACAACGTTGGCATTTCTCGGATGAGCGACTTCGTCCACTTCGGGTTGTTGTGAACGCTCCAGGCCCGTGGTGGATGGCTGCTTGGTAAGGGCAGTGTCGGGCTGCTCAGGATGAGCGGAAGGAGCATTCACCGCCAGCGCGCCTGAACTCCCGAGGTCCCCATGAGGCGACTGTTCAGTTGGAGCAGCGTCAGGTCGCTCCGAATAAGCGGCAGAGGCGGTCACCGCCAGCGAGCCTGAACTCCCGATGTCCGTAGAGGGCGACTGTTCAACTGAAGCAGCGTCAGGCCACTCCCGATGAATGGGAGGAGCATCTACCTCCAGCGAACGTGAACGCCCGAGGTTCGTAGAGGGCAGTTGTTCGGCCGGAGCGGTGTCGTGCCGTTCCAGATGAACAGAAGAGGCATCCACCTCCAGCGAACGTGAACGCCCGAGGTTCGTAGAGGGCGACTGTTCGGCCGGAGCAGTGTCGTGCCGTTCCAGGTAAACAGAAGAGGCATTCACTTCCGGCGAACGTGAACGCCCGGGGTTTGTTGAGGGTGGCTGTTCGACCTGGGCTGAGCCGGACTGCTTCGAATGACTTGCGCCTTCGGCCACCGCTGGCGAACGTGAACGCCCGAGGCTCGCGGAGAGCGGCTCGATAGGGGACGTGTGGTTCGCCAGAGAGCCAGGTTCCGCATTCGCGCCGGGCGCAGGGAAGACTCCGAGGCCGGTGGGAGGGAACTCGTTTTGATTCGCCGCCGCCGTCGCCTTGGAAACGAGTGCCGAGTCTGTTTCAGGCACACGAGCTTGTCCGGAACGTTCGAGTGTCGGCTCGACAAGCGCTGTATTCGTCCGCTCCCGCAGGGCAACTCCCTCGCTTTCCTCGTGCGCGCGAGCAGGCTTGCGAATCGCAGTCGATGAATCGACAGGTCTCCCTGACGGCGTCGCCGACGAAGTCACTGCGTCGTGCGCGAGTGGCGGCGTGAGGCCCTCGATTGAGGGCACATCCTGTCGAGCAGGGTCTTGCCCCTCATCCGCTGCGTGAATGCGCGGAGGCCCAAGACTCGCGGACGGTGAGCCGGTCTCGGCACCCACTTGCCAGGGATGCACGCCCTCCGTCTCCTCTTCCCGCGAGCGTGCAGGGTCCAGCTTCGCATCCACGACTGCCGCATCGACTTCGTGCGTGAGCGAAGTCTGGATGCTCTCGTTGGATGGCGATGCCACCGTGTCCACGAACCGAGGAACCGGATGCTCCGCCTCCATTTCGCGGATGCGAGATGATTGCGGGACCTTCATGTCCACGCTCCGAGCGGGCAATTGCTCCCCATCAGCCTCGTGCGCGTGTTGCATCTGGCGGAGCGCGGCGGTCCGCGGGTCCACCGCGTCCACGTGCCGAGGAGGAATGTGCTCCTGCTCATGCGTCGCTGGTGACCGGAGTCCGACGGATGCCGCCTCAGTCAGGGCCGCATCCACGGAGGCGGCCGAGGGCGAGAACACCTCAGTTCCTTCATTCCCCCACGGCGCCCGATGGCCCACGGTTGAAGGGCGGGCAGGGCCTGCATCCGCCAGTGCACCCCGGAACGCCTGAACCTGCTTCGCCGGCAACTGCCCCGCCGCCTCCCAAACCATGACGGTCCGAAGCAGGACCTCATGGACCTCTCCCGGAATCACCGAGCCGAACAGTCGCTTCAACAACCGACTGAACACGCTCTGTGCCAGCGGAGCCGTCTCCCCCAACAGCAACAACTCGTGAAACACCTCCTGTCGAGCCCCCTCTCTGCCGCGTGGAAGGACTCGCTCCGGCAACGTATTCAGCGCCCGCAGCAGCGCATTCAGGATGCCCGATTCACGGGGGCGCAGCAGGTCCATCGCCCGCTCAATCAGCTCCGGCTCGCTCTGTTCGACCAGCGCGGTCCTCAGCACCTCCACGTCGCGCAGCGCGAGAAGGAAGTGTCGAGTGTCCTCCGGAAATGAAACCAGCAGCGCCGCCAGCAACTCCGCCACCGTGGGCCCCGTCTGCGCTCCAAATCGGAGCCGACTCACCAGCGCCGACTTGAGCGCATGGGCCTCCCACCGGGACAGCTCCGCTTCAGGAGCACTCCGAGCCTCCGCGAACGCCCCCGCACGAGGCGCCGCCAGCTCCTCCAGGTCCACCGGCCTCCCATCCAGGAGCGCGGAAATCAACCGAGCGAAGAACAGCGGCTTGTCCTCCGCCCGAGCCACGAACACCGGCAGCGCCGAGCGCAGCGGACTCCCTTCATCGCCAGAAGGAGGCATCAGCCGCACGAGCAGCTTCGCCAGTGTCTCCTCCGGAATCCTCCGCACCGCGCGCACCAGTCGCGTCAGCGACCCTCCAGGCTGTTCCCACGCAAGCGCCCGTCGCTGAAGCGAGCGGGGCAGCTCCGGCAACGTCGCCACCAGGCGCTCCGCCGTCAGCTCCGGCATGCGCACGAGCGTGCCCCACGGCAGCACTCCGTGCTGGAGGTAGTAACGAAGCGCCTCCGTCAGCTCATACCGAGCCGACGCCGTCTCCGGCACCGTCAGCTCCTCCGCGTCGTACTCCTCCACCTCCACGGCTTCCGGAACCGGCGGAGGAAGCTCCCGCACCAGCTCTCCGATGACGAAGGACAGCGAGGCCAGCACCGGATGCCGTTTGCGCACCTGCTCCAAGCCGATGCCCAGCGTGGTGAGCAGCTCCGGATACTCCAGACCCTGACTCTCGGCGACGCCTTCCAGGAGCTGCTTCAGCGCGCTCTTGCGGTTGAACTGTGAGCCCGCCTCCTTCACCAGATACGTCAGCGTCAGGGACCAGAGCAGGCGCGAAAGTCCGCGGTCGCTCAGTGGCACGACGGGCTTGACCCGATGGAGCGCCTGGAGGCTGACGATGTAGTCGATGAGGAGCGCCGCGTGCTTCGGCTCCAGGAGCGTGATGAGCCGCTCCAAGGAGCGCTGGTCCAACTGGAGCACCAGCCGATCCAGCACGTCTCCCATCGAGGCATGCCTGCCCACCAGTCGAACCAGGGCCTGGGGGTCGCTCATCGCCACCTGTGCGAACAGGGCTCCAAACGAGAACCCCGCGCCACCAGGGGCCCAGTACGGCAGCGTGCCGTGCAACAGGTAGTGCTCGAACAGCTCCAGCCGCACCTCCGCCTCGGTCCGGGGCTGCTCTCCCGAAGGCGGCGCCATACGCCGGGCCAGCACCGCCTGCTCCACGACCTCGCGCAGCCGGGCGGTGAGCCGCTCCTCCACCACCTGCTCGAAGTTGTCGAGCGGCACCGTCCCCAGGTCCACATCCAACCGGTCGATGCGCAGGTGCAGGCCCGGCACATCCACCGCGTCGAACACCTGCTCGATGATGGCCAGCAGTCGTCGCCGGTTGAAGTCGCTCAGCCGAGGCTGAAGCTCCATCGCCTGGGCCTCCGACTCCAGCTCCACTTGGAGCGTCTGCTTCCGGATGTGGTGCCGCGAGCCCGTCATGCGGGAGCCACCTCGGCCTCGCGCGTCGCCACCTCCAGGAAGTCCCGCAGTCGCGCCGAGGCCGTGGCCAGTCCCGACGAGTCCTCCTGGCGAAGCGCGTTTCTCCACGCCCAGTAGAGCCGCTCGAAGCGGGCCATGCGCGCAGGGCCGAGGAACAAGCAGTCCGCCACCACGAGCGCGGGCGCGTTGCTCCGGATGACCTCGCGAGCGAAGGTCTGGAACTCCGAGTCACTCCACTGCCGCGTCGCCGTGGAGATGACGGCCGTCACCGTGAAGCTGTAGGGGAACGCGTCCTCGCCGTCGCGACGCGCGGACCGCAGCAGCACGTGCTCCACGATGTAGAGCTGCGAGCGCTGCCGGTTGAGCGTGCCCACCTGGTCGACCAGCGCATGCGCGCGGGCCACGGCGCTGCCGGTGTCCGGGAACTTCCCCGCCAGATGCCACCCTTTCTCGGAGGGTGCCTTGCACACCAGCGCCACGGAGGACTCGCCCGGCAAGGTCCCCACGCGGAAGTTCTCCAGCGAGCCCGCGGCCCCAAGAAACGCACCGCTCACCGCCTGTGCTCTCAACGGGGCCGTGGACGGGCTCTCCGGCGCGGGCAGGGACACGACACTCGAGAAGCGCTCCTCGATGGTGTCCACATGCCGGGCCAGCGCGCGTCCCTCCGGCGCGGGCTCACCCGAGTCCGAGAGGTCGAGTCCATGCTCATCCAGCGTGTCGATGAGCGGCCGCGCATCCGCCTCGTGCATCCCGAGCTGGATGCGGCTCTTGATGGCCATGCCCGCGACGTTCCCGGGGCCCGGTCGCTCCAGGGAGTCGATGCCGCGCCCGCGTCCATGCGTGCTCTTGACCAGGTGATGGAGCAGCGCGAGCTTCGCCTCCATCAACCGGTCGGACTGCACCGCGTTCGGGCTTCCCTCCCAGGCTGCGTCCGCCACCGCGTCGTCCTCGAGCCCCTCCGCGCAGAGCGCGAGGAGGACATCGAGGAACCGGTTGCGGCGCTCGGTGACGGGGTCCTGGCTGGCGACCAGCTCCTTCAAGCCGCGCGCATAGCCCGACGAGTCCTCACCAGGAGCCTCCCGCTTGAGCAGCGCCTCCACGTCGGGGACGGAGTCGGCGAGCGACTGCGAGAAGTACGTCTGACTCAGCTCCGAATCGCCGGAGAACAAGTCCCGGACGTGCGAAAGCTGCGCGAAGAAGTCCGCGAGGAGCTGCTCGAAGACGAGCAGGTAGCCCTTGAGCTGCCGCGCCTGTCCCCGGCGTGCGAGGGGCGCTCCCTCGGGCAGCCCCGCCGAGCCGATGCCGTAGACCATCGGATACTGCGTCTGGATGGAGGTGTAGCTTCGGAAGTCCTGGCGCTGCCCTTGGGGCATGGCGAGGTACTCCTCGTACTGCGGCGCCAGGGGATAGGTGCGGCGCTGCTCGGCCCACAGGCGCTCCAGCTCCCGTCGCACGCGCGCGGGCTGCGGCTTCACCTCGACGCCATTGCGGAACAGGCGGATGGAGAACCCGCCCCGCTTCGAGTCCGTCGCCGTGTCCAGGACGAGCACCTGATTCAACGCGACGGGGAGCGCGCTGTCGGGTCCCACCGCCACCTCACCGTCCGCGCGCAGACTCACGTTGCGGACGCTGGTGACGCCCGGCGTCTGGACCATCACCCGCGTGAGGTCCTGGATTGCGATGGAGGTCGCCTTGGGCTGAAGCTCCGTGTCGGCGATGAAGCCGTTGTTCAGCAGCGGCCCCTCGAAGATTTCGTCCGTCGTGCGGCCCGCATCGAGCAGGGACTTCAGCGACTCGCGGCGAGGCTCCGGCGCGAGGAAGTTCCCGATGTCGAAGAACAGCCCGGCGAGGATGAGCTCGGGCGTGCGGCTCTCGTCGATGCCCGCGTCGGCGGAGACGACGGCCTCCACGTTCTCCAACACGGTGATGTCCCGCAGGTCCTCACACAGCCCGCGGTGCCGGTGATAGACGCGGCGGACGGCATCGATGATGGCGTCGGGAGCGCGCTCGTCGGTGGCGCAGTCGTGCCCGCCCGGCGCGTAGATGCCCAGGTCATAGAGCCCCTGCACCTCGCCGGACGTGACGGGCGTGAGCCAGACGTTTCCGACGGTGGGCACCCGGTCGATGAGGAGCTTGCGATAGTCGCGCTCCGTCACCGGGTTGCACGGGAGGATGTCGCGCGCGGGGAAGAGGCCCTGTCGCGCCGGGTCGATGAGGCCCGTCACCGGGTCCAGCAGCAGGTCCGCGAGCGGAAACGAGGCCCGGTAGGACAGCTCCGTGAGCGCGTAGCAGAGCTGCTCCAGCGTGGTGACGCCCGGGTCGGTCTCGTTGTAGTCCGTCCAGATGTCGCCCGCGAGCTGCTGGATGAGCGCGGTGCCCTCTTCCTTGAGGGCCACGTAGTTCAGGCCCACGTTCTCGGGCGGCTCGGCGGTGACGGTGACGGGCTCTGCCATGGAGGGCTCCACGAAGACGAAGGGGCTCAGTAGCCATCCGCCAGCGGCTCGGCGGCGGGCGCACCGGCGGCTTGCAGCTCATGCCGCGTGGCGGAGGTGAGGAAGTACCAGTCGGACTCCAGCGCCTCGGGCGGAGGCGTGTGCCCCAGCTCCAGCGACAGCAGCGCCTGGACATAGGGGCGCGTCTGGATGAAGTCGGAGATGTCGGCCTCGGACGCGTACTGTCCCTGCCGCGCGGCGCGCGAGGCGTCTTGGTACCAGGGCGACAGATACTCCACGAGCTCGCGGTCCAGCCGGTCGATGCTCGCGCCGACGTCCTCGCCCACGCGGAAGTCCAGCAGGGCCTTCACCGTGACACGCACGTAGATGGGATTGACGACGCGTATCTGGGCGAAGGGACTGGCGCGCTCCTGAAGAAAGCCCTGGATGCGCTCCAGCATGTCCGACGTGACTTGCGGCACCGTGGCGTCCGCCGACGTCGTCCCATCCCTCCCGGGTACGACGACGACGAGCACCGCGCCGGGCACACCGGACTGGAGCGGCGCGTGGCCTGGCAGGGCCTTCACCTTCCAGATGGATGGGAAGCGCTCCAGCACCAGGCGCTCGTAGTCCCACGCGAGCACGGCGCGCTCCTTGTGACGCAGCCGCTCGGAGGCGCGGGCCTCGAACGTGCGAGGCGTCTCCGGCGGTCGTCCGCCGAAAGACGGCATCGGCTGGGAGATTCCGCCGATGTCAGGTAGCTCCTGCACGGACAGGGTGATGCTCCCGGCCGGCACGGGCGTCTCCACGTCCACGCCGGGCTCCTGCCGCGTGGCCAGCAACGCGTGCGGGATGATGTCGAGCGTCCGAGGAAACGCCTCCGCGTCGTCCGTCACCGAGGCGCGAACCCACTGGAGCTCCAACTCCTCACCGCCGGAGGGCATCAGCGTGCTCCCGTCGGAGCTGAAGGCCGGAAGGCTCAACGCGAGGATGCCCGTGCCCTGGAAGCCTCCCGTCGAATCGAAGAGGACCTGCGATGGAAGGAGCGCGTTCCACCCCGCCGCCGTGAGCAGGTCCCACCGCACCACGGGCGGCGCCCCTTCGCCCATGAAGGTGCCGCTCAACTGGAACAGCAGCGTGAGCGTCTGCGCTGTGTCCAGCCCCGTGAAGGCGAGATACAGGTTGGCCGGCGCCTTGAATCGCGGCAGCAGCGACAGGGGGCGCCGCGCCTCGGGCGTCACCTGCTTGAAGCCCTCGAAGGGCAGCAGGTGGAAGAAGCGAGCGTCCTCCAGCGTGCAGTGCGCGGAGTAGTGGATGCCCAGCTTCTGGAGCTGGGGCAGCCACGGAGGATTGGGGTACTTCAGGTCCTTGGGCTCCAGCGGGCTCAGCGGGCTCTGGTCGAGCGGGTCCGGCAGCTCGGCCAGCACCGCGTTCAGGACGTTGAGGGTGTAGAGCGAATCCCCGAAGGCATACGACGGCGCGGCCAGCCGCAGCTCCAGCGCGCTGGTGGCGGGGTCGTAGTAGTTGGGGGGCGTGCTGGGGCTGATGTCGAACTGCTCCAACACCGTGTCCTTGCACAGCTCGCCCCTCACGGAGGGCGTGGGATTGGCGCAGTCGTCCTTCGTGCGGAAGAGGTAGCCGCGCACGGTGTCCCAGTCCTCCGCGTCCTCCAACGACGTCACCGGGGAGAGCGGCGACATGAGCGGCTGCAACATCCAGGAGCCCGGCTGGAGCACGCGCAGGTCCGCGAGGAAGCTCTGGTTGTCGAAGAGGTCGGCCGTGGGCTTGCCGTCCGGCCCCACCACATAATCACGGTAGTAACCGTGAAACCCATCCTTGTTCGAGGGCAGGTTGAACCAGTCCAGCGAGAGGCGCAGGGTGTCGGGCCGCTTGACGAACAGCTCGGTGTGGCGGATTCGCACGTAGGAGCCGACGACGGGCTCCGAGCCGAACAGGGCCCAGGGGACGCTCGGGTCCACCTCGCCCTGCGTGTTCTCCACGCTCACGCCCGTCAAGTCAGACACCCGCACGTGCAGCTCCAGCGTGGAGAAGTCCACCGCGTCCAGCAGCGACACGGGGTGCACCTCGACGCCGCCCTTCAGCGTGACGGGCTCGGGCTTCAGGAAGGCCCGGAGCATGGGCAGGTCCGGCGTGGGGCCGGTGCCATTGGGCATCACGGCGGGCGCGGAGGGCGTCAGCTCGAACCAGAGACCGAAGCCCCGCAGCCCCGGCTCGACGATATCCGCCTGCGGCGGAGGCGAGAGGAGGGGCTCGTAGTGCTCCACCGTCAGCCAGCCTTCGGCGGTGGAGACCTGGAGCGTGAAGGACTCGTGCAGCACCTTGCGAAACACGCTCCGCGCATCCAGCCCCGTCGCCGAGGCGAGCGCCGTCAACAGGGTGTTCAGCCGCTTCGCGGAGGCGGGAACGAGTGGAACCTCCAGCGTCACCACGCGACTGCCCCCCGTCAGCAGCAGGTAGCGCGACGCGAGCGCGAAGCCGAGCGTCGCTGGCACCGTGACGGTGGTGGGCGTCACACCCTCTCGCACCGCGCCGAACGTCGCCCAGCCGGGAAGCCGCTCGTCGGAGGACGACTCCGCGTCGGTCTGCTCCGGCTCCAGCGGCATCTCCGAGGAGAGCACCTGCTGGACGACGGTGAGCGTGTCCTCTTCGTCCGCGAGCGGAGACGCAGGCGGCAGCAGGGGCCCGCGCAGCACGCGCAGCGCCAGGCGCCGGGCCACCGTGGCCGGCGTGACGCCCACCGAGGTGTCCGAGGCGAAGAGGATGTCCTGCCCATCCGGGCGCTTGCCAGCGGGGAACAGGGTGCCCTGGGGGACGAGCGCCCCGCGCACCTCCTCGTCCTCGGCGAGGGTGAAGGTGAGGTACGTGCTGTCGGGAAGCGCGGCGCGGGGGCGCAGGCGCAGCACGTCGCGGTGATAGAAGCCGGCGTACCGGCCCGACACCGTGTTGACGGTGTCCTGCGCGGTGCGGAAGAGCTGCACGAAGGACTGGTAGAGCGCCAGGTGCGGCGGATGGTTTCCGGTCGCCAGCGCCGTGGGCAGCAGCGTCGCCGTGAGGCCCTGGAGTCGGGACAGCGCATCGAGGAACGGGTCGAGCAATGGCTCCAGCTTCGCCGCCGCGGCGCGCGCCCGAGCTTCCTTGGAGGCGCCCTTGTAGCTGGTGCCGTCCGCGGGCAGGTCCTCCAGCCCCCAGAGGGGAAGCATGCCCTCCGTGTCCAGCCGCACCGCGCGCCCGAGCGCCTGGGGCAGCCCCGCGCCCTTCGCCGCGCTCACCAGCGCGCGCAGCGCCCCGGACAGCGGCCCCTCCACGGCGCTGACCAGGCCCTGGCCAAGCAACCGGGACAGCTCGCCCTGCGCGCCCAGGCCCGAGCCCCTCAACCAGAGGTCGAAGCGACGGGCCAGGCCGAGGACGAGCTGGAAGGCGTCCGACAGCGTGGCGTAGGACCGCTCGAAGGTACGGGCTGCGTCCACCTCGCGCACGGTGACGAGGAAGCGGTCCTCCACCGCGCTCGCGTCCAGCGCGTCGATGGAGGCGAGCACCATCACCGGGTCCGCGAGGAAGAACTCCGCCCAGTCTCCGTCCGGCGTGTTCTTCAAGTCATAGAAGTAGATGAGCGCGCCGAAGCGGGGCGCGAAGTCGAGCAGCTCCGAGCGCGTGCGCCCGTCCACCGGCGCATGGCCCGCTTCCAGGGCCCGCAGCCAGCGTCCCAACTGGCTGGGCGCGTCGTTGATGGCGACCTTCGTCTCGCGCGGGGCCATGGGCTAGGGCCCCTGCACCGGGATGCTGCCCTCCTGGAGATAGAAGGGGTAGACGAGGTTGCTGCGCGTGTTCGTCTGCGTGACGATGTACGAGACGGTGATGGACAACATCCCGTCCACCGACGCGTCCCGCTGCACCGTCACCGCGTCCACGGCGATGCGCGGCTCCCAGTAGAGGATGGCCTGCTGGACGTAGTCTTGAATCTGCCGCGTCAGCGTGGTGTTGATGCTGCGGAAGACCATCTGCCGCAGCTCGCAGCCGTAGCTGGGAAGCATCACCCGCTCGCCCAGCGAGGTGGACAGCAGCACCCAGAGGCTCTCGCGGATGTCCTGGTCATCACTGACCATGAGCACGCCGCCGGTGCGCCGGGAGAAGGTGGGTGGAAAGCTCCACCCGGTACCGAGGAAGGAGGGGGGCTGGTTCTCCATGGTGGCTCACCCTCCAATCATCACCGTGGGAAACCCCACGAGGATGGTGCCGCCGTGGGCCGTCTTGTCCCCGAGCCGCGCCGCGGGAAGTCCCATCACCTTCACCGTCGTGGAGCCCTTCATGACAGCGTCCGGTGGTCCCACGCAGATGGCCACGTCGCCCACCTTCGCGGCGGGCAGCCCGCCAATGAGCACCGTGGGGGCGCCGGGGCCTGCGATGGGGCCTCCGACGTGAGGCACCTGCACGGGGCCGACAGGGGTTGTCATCGGGCACTGATGGAAGTCCGTGACGCGGGCGGCGGGAGGCATGGGGCGCACCTTTCGGGGACAGCGCTCAGTTGATTTTCACCAGCGAGCCGCGGACGGTGAGGATTCCACCGGACTTCACCTCGGTCTGGGTATTGCCGCTGGCGGAGAAGCTCACGGACGCCTTGTTCGCCACCTGCTTGCCGCTCACGGAGACATTGCCCGTGGCTTCCAGCGTCAGGTTGGCGCCGGCCGTCACCGCCACGTTTCCCTTGGCGGTGATTTTCACGTCCTTGGCACTGTCCAGGGCGATGCCGCCCTTGGACAGGGACACGGTGTTGCCGTTGCTGTCTTGAATGGAGATGGCGCCGGACGAGTCGTCCAGCTTCACGATGTGATTGCCGGGCGTCTTGATGACGATGACCTTCTTCTCGTCATCGAACGACAGCTCCAGCTTGGAGCGGGTGACGACGGCCTTGCGCGTGTTCTTCTCGTCGGGGGGATACGCCGGCGCGCGCTGCTTGCTGTACACGGAGCCGAGGATGACCGCGTGGCGCGGGTCCTCGTTCATGAAGCCCACCACCACCTCGTCGCCGACCTCCGGGTAGAACAGCGCGCCCACTCCGCTGGACGCGTAGAACGTCCCCAGCCGCGCCCACACGCCCTTGCTCGGGTCCTGGAGCAGCGGCAGCCCCACCAGCACGCGCAGCTCGCCGCCGGGGTCCTTGGCCACCTGCTTCACCACGCCCGTCTGCAGCCCCTTTATCGGCGGAAGCTGCCCGGCCGCGTCCGGCGCCGCGATGTCCGGGTTCTCCGCGGTGAACCAGCGCGGCGACAGGCCGAAGTCCGCCGTCGTCATCCAGCGCCCGTCCTCGATGTGGTGGTGCACGGCGCTGATGAAGGCGGCGCCGTTGAAGCGCGGCCCCACGCCCCCCAGCTCCAGCATCTTCCCCACCTGCGCCAGCGCGCTGCCGTGGAAGCGCACCGAGCCGCGAATCTTCGCCAGCTTCGACAGGAGCAGCTCCGCGGAGGCCCAGTCCTGGAGGTCCGCGGGCTGCAACTCCGCGCCCGTCTGGAGCGCGAACTTCTTCGCGCCGAACACCTGCGCCAGCTGGGCGGAGGTGACGTTGCCCTGCTCCTTCACGGAGACGCTGCGCGGGCCGGACTCGATGAGCTTCTGCGCGCCCGCGTCCCAGGTGTAGCCCTTGATGGCGGACGCGTCCAACTGGGTGGTGGCGTCCATCTCCACCTGGAGGTCCAGGATGGAGCGGCCAAAGGTGAGGTTCAGCACGGGCGTCTGCGAAGTCTTGGGCTCCGCCACCGTCACCTCGCCGCCGTCCGCCATGACGACCAGGCCGTTGAGCTGCGCCCGCGTCACCATCAAGTCCCAGTCGGTGGCGTAGTACTGGACGATTTCGTCGTGCACGGCCGTCGTGGCGGTGACGTCGCCGGACAGCCCGTTGCGCGTCAGCAGCGTCTGGATGAGCGCGCTGTCCTTCACCTTCTCGAAGAAGCCGCTCTTGCGCTCCAGCGTCATCTTCATCGCCGCGTCGGTCAGCTCCACCACCAGCTTGGAGCCGGAGGACTGGTCTATCTCCAGCCCCTGCCGGCAGACGATTCCCTGGAAGATGCGCGTGTCCTCCCCGTCGTAGCCGGCGGAGATGACCACCTTGGCCCCGGGGAGGAAGGTGTCCAGGCTGCTGATGGGGAACAGGCCCGTGGACGCGCTGCCGTCGAACAGCACCAGCTTCGCGCGCGGCAGCTTGTTGACGCCCAGCCACGTGTCCACGCTGATGACCTGGTACGTCTTGGGAATGACGGTGCCGTTCGACTCAATCGTGAACGTCGCCAGCGCCCCTTCGTTCTTCTCCGGAAAGGGCGTGGTCATGCCGGGGACTCCTTCAGCGGAGGAAACAGCAGCTTCGAGCCCACGGTGAGCCGCCGGAAGTCAGACAGCCCGTTGACCCGCGCCACCTGGAGATACAGCGTGCTGGTGCCGTAGATGCGGAAGCACATGAGCGGCAGCGTGTCTCCCGCCTGCACCGTGCGCACGTGCGTCAGGTCCGGCGAACTCATCCTCGCCTTGAGCGCCAGCTCCACCTCGTCGTTGTAGCCAAGGAACGTGCCCTTGGCCCTCGCGCGCAGCGGCGTGCCATCCGGCTTGAACAGCGTGTACGTCATGCTCAGCTTGGACAGCCGGCACTTGAACAGGAAGGTGCCCCACGACAGCTTCAGGTAGTTGGGGCTGTGGATGTTCCCGTTGTAGGTGAAGACCAGGTTCTTGAACTTGGACACCTGCTCGGCGATGCCGTCGTCGGTGAAGGGCATCAGCCCCGGCAGCGGACTGGGCACCACGCCGGTGCCGTCGAACACCAGCTCCAGCTCCACCGTGTCCGCGGGAATCCGGTTGAAGTCCGGCGAGCCACCAGGGCTGCCCTGGGTCTGATTGTCGTTGTACTTCACACAGTACGTCTGCGAGTACGACGCCGGGTTGATGTACACGGTGTAGCGGCCGACCTCCGACGTGAAGTCGGACTTCTGGTAGGCGATGACGTTCATCTTCTCGAGGCTGCCGGAGAACCCCATCGCTACCGCTCCTGTCGCGTCTTCAAGATTTGGAGGACGCGGCGCACGCAGTCGTCCACGAGCTTCTGGTGCGCCTGCTTCTCGTCGTCACAGCCGCAGTCGCCCACGGGCGTGCTGGGCGTCTCCGGAATCGCCTCGCCGGAGCCGCCCCGCACGCTCATCTGGATGCCGACCTCGTTGACTTCCAGGGGCATGGCGCGCGCCTCACATCAGCCGGGACGTGAGCTGGGCCAGCTTGATGGCGACGGAGGCCGGGCTGCCCAGGTTCACACGCTCGAAGTAGTTGTAGGACAGCTCCAGCGACTCCGTGAGGATGCGGTTCTCCGTGGAGCTCATCGAAGACACCTCCCAGCGCAATGGCCAGGCGTTGATGAACCCCCACGCCACCAGCGGCAGCCCATCCTCGTTGAGCAGCAGCACGAGGATGTTCTGCGGCAGCAGCGGCAATGACAGCCCCGAGCCCACGCTCTGTCCGAACCACTCCGCCAGGAACGAGTCCCGCGTCACCACGCCCCGCTTGAGCACCAGGTTCGCGTACTTGGCGGCCTTGGGCAGCTTGTGCGTGAAGCGGTTCTCGCCCCCCTCCGTGACGTCCTCCGTCTCCCAGTGGGCCTCGATGCCGGAGATCTCCTGGAACGAGGCGTCCAAATCGCTCGCCGCCGCGAGCAGGGTCGCGGAGCCGAGGACGGAGACGCTGAAGTAGAACGCGCCGGGCGGATAGTAGGGTTCGGACATGGTGATGACTGGGATTACGGGGCGGCGACGACGAGCGTCTCGAAGGCGACCTCGAGCGACTCCACGGCGACCTCGTTGCCTTCCGACTTGAGGTCCGTGCCGGAGAGCTTCGTGGGCCACGCGTTGTTCAGGGTCCACGTCATCTTCGGCGCGCCCTTCTCATCCAGCAGGGCGATGATGACCGTCCGCCGGGCAATCGTGTTCATCTTGATTTCGTTGTACCAATCCCAGAAGCGGGCATCGTTGATGAAGATGCCCTTGCGCAGCTTCACGTTGCCGACCTTGCCCAGGCCCGGCATCTTGATGGGAAAGAAGCTGGGGTTGTTGCCGTGCCGGTACTCGATGACCTGCGTCTCCGTCTCCAGGCCATCCACTTCCTGGAAGCTGACGGACGTGTCGTCCCCCAGCTGCACGGAGAAATAGAATTTCGGCAACGGCCAGATATCGTTTTGGACTTCTCCTGCCATGGCGGCTCCTCGTTGAACTCGTGAAGGGTTGAATCAGTCGTCGAAGTTCGGGCGGGCGCTACGCGCTGGCGCCTTCCATCTTCTGCTTGAAGGTCAGCTCGATGAACTCCGCCGGGCGGATCATCTGCAGGGTGACCTGGACGACCATGTAGCCCTCCAGCACGTCCTGCGCCGTCATGGTGCTGCCCAGCCCGCACTCCACGCTGAACGCATCCGACGCGGTGGCGCCCAGCAGGCCTCCCTGGGACCACAGGCCCTGGAGGAAGCTGGACACCATGGAGGTGACGGAGGCCCAGGTGTTGCCGTCGTTGGCGGCGAAGACGAAGCGGTCCAACGAGGCCTTGATGGACTGCTCCGCGTAGGTGAGGGTGCGGCGCACCTGGATGTAGCGCCAGTCATTGCTGTTGCCGTCCAGCGTGCGCGCGCCCCAGACGACGGTGCCCCGGCCCACGAACTCGCGCACGGCGTTGACGGCCTTGCCGTCCACCGGGACGTTGAGGTCCGCCTGCTGGTCGTTGTTGAGCTTGAACGTCGTGCTGGTGACGCCCGTGAGGCTGACGTTGGCCGGCGCGTTCCACACGCCCCGGTTGGCGTCGTTCCAGGTGTAGATGCCCGCCATGGCGCCGCTGGACGGCAGCACGTCGTCCTTGCGGGTGATGATGCGCAGCATGTCCGTCAGGAGCGGCAGCGCGGCGGTGAGGTTCTGGTTCAGCGCCTGGATTTCCGCGGCGTCGGTGAGCGTGCCAATCTTGGCGATGTCCAGCTCCACCGCCGCCTTGCGCGAGGGCGAGTTGGCGTAGAGGTTGGCGTTCTCCAGGGTGAGGATGGCCTTGAGCGTCGTGTCCGTCTGGATGTTGGTGTAGTCGAAGTCGCTCAACTCCTGCACCGTGGTGTGCAGGAAGGGGAAGTAGGTCATGCCGTAGTTGAGGTACTTGCTGCCCAGCACGCCCCGGTAGTCGGAGATGACGGTGGACAGGGTGGCCTGGGTGACGGTGGCGGAGCCATACACATCCAGGACGGCGACGCGGTCCTGCAGCGTGCCGCACTGGGAGAGCATGGCGGTGGCGACATCCCCGTAGTCCGCCAGCGTGGCCAGGTTCACCGCGTCGGGCACCACGAGCATGGTGGGGCCCACCTGCTCGGCGATGACCGCCAGCCCGTTGATGAGCGTCGCCTTGTCCAGCGTGCTCTTGTAGTCACCGACGGAGACGATGTACGCGCTGCCGCCGCCGTTGGCGTAGAACAGGCGCAGGCTGTTGAAGAGGACGTACTTGGTGCTCACCGCGGGGACCAGGTCGTAGTACTTCCAGACCGGCGTGGCGGCGTCATACACCTTGAAGTCGTAGTCGCCCGACTGCTGCTTCACGGTGTCGGTGACCTCGGTGAGGTCGAACGTCGGGTCCGGCGCCCCGCCGAAAGTCTGCTGATAGTCCGCCAACGAGTTGATGCGGATGGGCTTGTTGGGGATGGGCTTGCCGCTGAGCGTCGCCGTCTGGGTGTAGCCGATGAAGGCGGGCACCGCGGTCTGGATGCCGACGACGGACGGCGGGAAGGCGTCCAGCTCGGTGACATAGACGCCGGGAGTTTTACGGATTTGCTTGATGGCCATCGGGTCCTCTCTTCGCTGCGTGGGTGGGCTTGGGGGTTCAGAGGTTCAGGTAGAGGTCCGAGTAGTCCCGCTGCTCCAGCGGGGAGGGCAGGGGCGCTCGGGGGATGCCGGAGGGGCGGGTGCCCCGGAGGACACCGGGGGCCGGGCCCACGCGGGGCAGCACCATCGCGGGCGAGGCCACCGGCACGCTGGACATCAGCGTGCTCTCGAAGCCGCCCTGGACCCGGCTCCCCTTGAGCTCGAAGAGCTGGTCGGGGACCTCCTGGAGCGGCAGGTCCCGGTCCGCGACGAAGAGATAGGCGTCACCCGCTCCGGCGACGGTGACAGGCACCGGGCCGGAGAAGGTGACGGGCTGGGGCGAGCCCACGTCGAGCAGCCGCAGCACGTCGTAGCGGACGCCCCGGGGCGGCACGACGTAGTAGCACCAGCGGGTGCGCCGTCGCTCGAAGCGCAGCTCCGCCCGCAGCGGGACGAGTCGCGTCTGCTCCGCGCCCAGGTGCAAGTCACACAAGGGATACACGCCCGTGTCGCCGGCGCTGGGTTTGGCCAACACCAGGTCGAGGAAGCCGAGCGGCGTCGGGTACGCCTGGGTGTAGAGGACCGTGCTCTCGACGAGCGTGGCTCCGGCGGCGTCGAGCTGACGGAGGGTGTAGAGGCCCTCGGGCAGGGCGGACAGGTCCAGGTAGAGGAAGGCGCCCACGTGCTGTTCGCGGCCCAGGAGTCCGCGCGTCGCGCGCACCTCCTCGCAGGTGATGCTCGAGGGGGACTGCTTCTGGAGCAGGACCACCGGGATGCTGCAGGGCCTGCAGAGGACCTCCGCGCCGGAGAGGTCCAGCACGACGACCTCGTCCGCCCCTGGCACGAGCGGCACCTGCACCTGCACCTGCACCACGCGCTGCCGGCTGGCCTCCGTGACCTGCTCGCCGGGGTTGAGCAGGACGGGCGGAGTCGCGGTGCCCGCGCAGTGGAGCTCCTGGTCCGCGGGGGAGGGCGGCTCGCCTGCGAAGTGGGCCTGGAGGTTGTTGAAGTAGAGGTTGACCTCCGTGGGCTGGAAGTCGCTGGGCAGGTCCGTGAAGTTGACGAAGTAGGGCGTGTCCGGGACGAGCACGAAGGACAGCCACGTCCACTGGCCCACCTTCTCCCGGCGCTCCATCGCCTTGAGCAACTGCGCGCGGCGGTTGTAGTCGTAGAGGACGGTGAAGGACGTCCCCTCGTCGCGGAAGATGAGGCCCAGGTCCCGGAGCATCGCCGCCGTGGCGGCGGTGGGCCGGCAGACCAGGGCGGGGCAGCGGCCCTCGGAGCGATTGAAGTAGGTGTGCCGCAAGTCCACGCTCAAGAGCCGCTCGAAGGTGTAGCGACGCGGCAGCGTGACGTCCTCGAGCGGCGGCTCCGACGTGGCCAGGCCCTTGGGCTCGTGAGTCCGCGCGCCGTACCCAGGCCTCAGGGGCCCGCGCAGGGCCCGCTCGTTGGCGCGTCGGAAGCGGTTCATGGAAGGAGCGCCTCGGGCTGGCCGGGCGCCTCGACGCCCTTGGCCGCGGGCACCTGGGCCTGCTGGGCCTCGCCCCGGTAGGGAATCATCCGGACCTTGTAGAAGACGGATGGCAGGTACTTCACACCCGCCAGCCCCATCAGGTGGTTGAGGCCCAGCAGGTCCAGGTCGACGAACTCGAAGGTGAGCTTGTCGATGTCCGGGTCCAACCCCGGCAGGCTCTGCTGGGTGAACCACGGCGTCTGCTGGAAGAAGCTGATGACGTGGGAGATGGCCTCCAGCCCCACGGGGTACGCCTGGTCCTCGAAGTTGGCGTACAGCAGGACGAAGAGGTCGATGTAGAGCGGCGGCGCGATGATGCCGTACGTGTCCGCGGACACGGGCACGTTGCGGTTGTACGTGCTGACGATGGTCTCGTGTCGGATGTTCGCCAGGAACATCACCACCGCGTCGCGCGCGGGGGCCGCGGGGTTGCCTTGGTTGTCCGTCAGGTTGGAGAGCACCACCCAGGGCTCCTGCCGGGGCGCCGCCTCCGCGTTCCGGATGAACTCATCCAGACGCCTGCGGATCAACTCCAATGTGCCTCCCAGCTTGCCCAAGACAGGACCCCGCCGAGCACGCCCGTCGGGCGTGTCTGTGATTGATGTGGATGGTGAGACCCGGAGGGCCGCCGGGGTTTTTCGCGAGCGAAGATGGAGACACCCACCGTTCGCCACAGCCGCTCAATGATTCACACGAAATCTTGATTCGTGGGATGGTCAGACAGTAACAGGGAAAACAAGTGTGTCAATGGGGGTGGGGTTGTCTGACTTGGCGGGGAGGATGTCTGTTGAAACCTCGCGCGTCTGTATTTGCTGGCACCCGGGAGGGTGGATTCAGGCGGTGGGTCGCGCGGCGGGTTTTCGCACGTCGGACGTCCTGTCCCCCGAGGGGCCGGGCTCATGGACCTGAGCACCGTGTGGATCACCTGGAGGGTTCGCGGTGGGGGACGTCCCGGACAGCGGGCCTGGGGTGGTCAGGCCCCGAGTCGACGGGAGGAACCGCCGCGACGCCGCGCGGGCCGGATTTTCGGCCTCGGGCGCGATTTCACTGGGGGAGGCTGGGTGGACCCGGGGGAGCCGGCCGGGGACGTAGGACCTGGAAACGAATGAGTCCGCCCTTCTTTCGAAAGGCGGACTCGGTGTGGGTCAGCGACTCCCGGTGAGGGAGTCGGTGGGTGGGGCGCTCAGGAGAGCGCGGCGGCGTCCAGGCCCGCGTCGGCCATCAGCAGGGCCAGCTCCGCCTTGAGCTTGTCCTTGGCGCGAATCTCGAGCTGACGGGCGCGCTCGCGGGAGAAGCCGAAGTGCTCGCCCAGCTCGCTGAGCGTCATCTCGGAGTCACCCATCACCCGGTTCTCGATGATGAAGCGCTCGCGCGGGTCCAGGCGGCGCAGGGCGCGCTGCACGAGGTCCCGGGTGAGGCCCGCCTGCTGGCGGTCGGCCACCTCGTCCTCGTGGGACGCGGCGGAGGACTCGACGAAGTCCAGGTGGGTGGCGTCGCCGTCCTCGCCCACGGGCGCGTCGAGCGACAAGTCCCGGCCGCCCATGCGCTGCTCCATCTCGCGCACCTCGGAGGCCTTCACGTTCAGCTTGCGGGCAATCTCCTCCGCGTTGACGATGCTCGCGTCACCGGCGCCCATGCGCTCCAGCTCGCGGCGGGTGCGCGCCAGGCTGAAGAACAGCCGGCGCTGCGCCTGCGTCGTGCCCAGCTTCACCAGGCTCCAGTTGCGCAGGATGCAGTTCTGGATGTACGCGCGAATCCACCACACCGCGTAGGAGATGAGGCGGATGCCCTTGTCCGGGTCGAACTTCTGCACGGCCTTCATCAGGCCGATGTTCGCCTCCTGGATGAGGTCCGACATCTTCAGGCCGTACGAGCGGTACTCGTAGGACACCTTCACCACGAAGCGCAGGTTGGCCGTGACGAGCTGGTGGCCCGCCATCAGGTCTCCCTTGCGGAAGCGGCGCGACAGCTCCTGCTCCTGAGGCTGGGTGAGCAGGGGGTACTTGTTGATCTCCGAGAGGTACGTGGAGAGGGAGTCCGGGGAGGCGAAGTTGGAGGTTTCCTGCATGGCGTCTCTCGGGGAAGGGGGCCGGTGGGAGCCGCGCATCGGCGGCACGGGGCAGGTCCTTCGCAATGCATGTGCCACGGCACTTGCGGACCGTTTCCCAGTGAATGCGAGGGTTTGCATCACCGGGTCAGGGTGCTTAAGGGCAGTACCCTTTCGTTTTTACAGGGGGGTGATCCGAAGACTCTTCCGACTGTTTCCCGGCCAACGGTGGGAGTGGGTGGGGCACCCGGAGGCATGCAGGCGAGCAAGGCGGCGGTTGTGCGACGCGTGTCTGCGGCCGGCCGCGTCATCGCCACCTTGGGGGGATGAGGAACCTGTTCCAGCTCTTCGCGGTGTCGGCGGTGGTGATGGGGGTGTCGCAGACCATCGCCCGCGAGCGCATCTTCGCGTCGCTGCGCGCGCGGCTGGGCGGGAAGGACACGTGGTGGGGCTACCTGGTGTCGTGTCCCTACTGCCTGTCGCACTACGTGGCCTTCGTGTTGGTGCCGCTCACGGGGACGTACGCCATCGACGTGGTGGTGGGCGGCTGGCCGGGGTGGATGCTGAGCTGGGTGTTGTCCTCGCTGCTCATCACCGTCATCGCCGCCTTCTATCGGGTCATCTTCTGGTTCGTGGATGAGAGCCAGGGCCTGGTGAGGCGACGGCAGCGGACGGAGGACGAGGAGATCGCGACGAAGCGACTGGTGAGGAAGCAGGTGGAGCAGCAGGTCTCCGTGGACGAGGACTCCGCGCCGCCTTCGCCGCACTGATTCCGTGGGGTGTGTCCGGTCCGGGCTACCCGTCCCCCGGCTCGGCATGCGAAGAACGCTTTCCCCCGAAGGGAAGCGATGCCGGAAGAATCGACGCAGGTGGTGGAGGACACGCGGACGCGACGCGCCTGGGGGTTGCCGGCGCTGATGGTGCTGTTGCCGGTGGGGTTCTTCTTCCGGGCGTTCTTCTGGAGCGACGTCTTCATCGCCGGCGACACGCTGCGCGCCTTCTATCCGATGCGGGCCTTCTGGGCCGCGCGGGTGGCTGTGTTCGATTGGCCGGAGTGGTTCGCCTTCGACGGCTTCGGACAGTCCTTCCTGGGCATCTTCATCTCGGGCGCGTTCCACCCCACGACGCTGCTGCACCTGTTGCTGCCGCTCGGCGTGGCGGTGAAGGCCACCATCCTCTCCTGCTACCCCGTGGCGTTGCTCGGTACGTGGGCGCTGCTGAGACAGTACGACGTGCCTCGCGCCGGGGCCTTCTTCGCGGCCCTCTGCTTCACGTTCAGCGGCTACCTGGTCTGCATCACCAACAATCCGACCTACCTGCTCGCGGCGAGCGCGGTGCCCGCCGCGCTCTGGGGGGCGGTCCGCTTCCTTCGCGCGCCATCAGTGGGGAGGCTGGGGGTGGGCGCGGGGCTCTTGGCGCTGGTGGCCTTCGCGGGGGATGCGCAGGGCTTCGCGATGGCGAACGCGCTGGTCGTGCTCGTGGCCGCCGTGGACCCGGCGGTGGGCGCGTGGCGACGGCGGCTGGGGGTCTGCGCGGTGTTGGTGGTGACGGGGGGGCTCTTGGCCGCGCCGCAGTTGTCACCGGCGGTGGGGCTGGTGCTCTCGGGTGAGCCCGGGGCTCGCTCGGCGGTGGAGGCGCAGCGCTTCTCGCTCCATCCCTTGCGCCTGTGGGAGCTCCTGGCGGGGCCGTACCTGGCGGACAAGGAGGGGCTGCGCGGAATCCCGGAGCTGGTCGTGCGTCACCTGGTTCCGTCGGGAGGGTTTGGTCGCGTCTGGGTGGACTCCATCTATGTCGGGACACCGGCCTGTGTGCTGGCATTGGGCGGGCTCATCGCCTCCGCGCGGCGTCCTCGTGCGTGGGTATTGGCGGGGGCGTGGTTGTTGTTGCTCGCGCTGAGCCTGGGGGATGCGCTGCCTGTCTATGGCTGGGTGTATCAGGTGTTCCCTCCATGGCGGCCGTTTCGCTATCCGGAGAAGCTGGTGCCGCTCGTGACGCTGGGGCTGGCGGTGGCGGCGGGGCTGGGGTGGAAGCGGTGTCTGGGAGAAGGTGGCAACCGGCGCGCTGTGATTGGCGCGGGTGTCTTCGTGGCGCTCCTCGGCGGAGGGGTGGCGCTGGGGGAGGTGGCGGCGGGGTGGTGGACGAAGAGTGTGTTGTTGCCCCGCTGGCCCGACGTGCCTTCTCCGGTGGTGGGGGGCCTGTCTGGCAATGTCGTGTGGACGGGGGCGATGACGGCGGTGCTCGCGCTGGCGTGTGTGGCGCTGGTCCATTTCCAGGGGATGCGGAGGCTGAGTGGAGGGCTGTTGGT
>Ga0126314_10000194_pt1 | contig 32106 bp, 21 predicted proteins | sample Plot105B_FD_92535 | JGI IMG/M metagenome (GOLD analysis project Ga0126314, IMG submission 92535) | Serpentine soil microbial communities from UC McLaughlin Reserve, CA, USA - Plot105B | ecosystem: Environmental > Terrestrial > Soil > Grasslands | place: USA: UC McLaughlin Reserve, Lake County... | reverse complement strand
TCTTCTTCCTCCACCTGCTCCAGCGCCGCCCACAGCCGCGCGCACGCGTCGCGGATGCGCTGCGTGTCCGGGAATGAGCCCCCGTGGATGCCCTCGCGGTAGTCCATCACCGCGACGTGGGCCACCCACTTCGCTGTGGGGTGCGCGCCCGCCTCCGTCACCAGCACCTCGCCCGGCGCCATGGGCCCACCGAAGCGCGCGTTCAGCGCGGCGAGGATGTGCTCCTGGAAGCCCACGCCACATGCCCGGCGGATGGCGCCGGAGACACCCGAGCCGAGCTGGCCATTCGTGTTGGACGCATTGACGAGCACCCGCTCCCGCCCGTTCACCAGACTGCCCTGCGCGACTTCGACAGACGACAACCGCGGGCCCACGTCAGGGCCCTTCAACACCACGTTCGACAAGCGCATGCACGACCTTCCCAGGTCCACTCAAGACAAGCGGGACCCGCCAGTGCTCCGGCCGGTCCCGCGAAGATGAAAGTTTGTGATTGATGCCGGTGGAGCGGACCTCGGGCCCGCTCTACACCCGGCTCACTCCACGGCGCGCTTCACCTCGGGGTCGATGACGCGGTTGCCCTTCCACCAGTCATGCTCCCCGTAGCGCTGCTGGGCCCGGTCCACGCCCCCGTAGTTCCCGGTGACGACGTCCGCGATGTTGGCCAGGGACTCGGAGCCCTCGTTGTAGTACTTGGAATGGTCGCCCATGTTGCTGCTGTCCCCGCGGTCCTTCGCCTCCGCGGTGAACCGGTTGGCGCCAAAGATGTTCTCGGACGGGTCCTGTCCCAGCGGGTCCCCAGGCAGGTTGCTGCCATTGAGCCAGGACACCAGGTCGCGGCTGGCCGAGCCGGACCACACGTGGCCGTTGGCGAGCGGGCCGTCGTAGTCCTTCACCGACCTGGCGCTGCCGGCGCCAGGGCTGCCGATGAGCACCAGGTCATCCGCCTGGAGGCCGTTCTTGTCGGCGGCGATGGAGGCGGTGGTGCTGCCGTAGCTGTGGCCAATGACAGTCAGGTGCGGCTGGTTGCCCTCGCGGCTGGCGCGGATGCCGGCCACGTCGGCGGCCAGCAGCTTCGCGCCATTCTCCGCGGCGTTGTCGGACGCCACGTTATGGAAGCCCGGCGCGTCGTAGCCCATCCAAGCCACCGTCGCGACCTCACCGTTCGCCGTGCCCGAGGCCTCGTGAAGCCGGAGCGACTCGCTGGTGATGCTGTCCATGGAGCCGCGCACGTCCGAGTTCAGGCCCGGCACGCTCACGGATACGTGCTTCGCGGTGTCCAGGTTGCCGGCGACAATGGCCGCGCGGCCCTGGCTGTTCACGAAGGTGGAGTCATAGATGAGCAGCTGCGCGGAGCCCGCCTCCTTCGCCGTCCGGTCCAACTGGGTCTGCACGGCCCGCGCGTTCTCCAACTGGCGCTGCTGCTCCTTCGACGGCGACTTCTCCGCGCTGAGCTGCGCGATTTCGTTCTTGAGCTGCGTGCGGTTCGCCGTGTCGCGCACGGAGGCCGGCAGGCCGTCCATGGAGCCGACCTTCTTGGGGTCCGAGCTGACCGCCTGCATCTGCTCCGTGGGCGAGAGCTGCTTCCACCACGACGCGCGCGCCTTCGGGTCCGCGGGCGCGCTGTCCAGCGGACCCTTCGCGGCGGGCGGGGCCTTCTCCCCCGTGAGCTTCTCCGCGCCCGTCTTGCGAGGCCCCTCGTACGCGGAGGTGGAGGCCAGCTCCACCGGCTTCGCCTTCGGCTTGGACGCGGTCGCCGTCTGCTGTTGCTGCTGCTGGGCCGCGACGCGCGCTGCCTCCGCGCGACGACGGGCGGACTCGGCGGCGCTGCTGTTCACAGAGGGGATACCGGCCATGACAGCGCCTCGTGTTGAAGGGGGATGCCTACATCTTCGCGAATCAGCCGAAAATGTTTCCTGACGCGTGGGAAAAATCGGGGAACATGCTGTGACGCGGGAAGTCACTCCCTCCGTCGGCAACCCACGGCGCCCTGCGTCACCTCGGCACCCCGCGAGCAAGGCCAGACATGGGGTCCGCCCACCCACGGCCCCCGCGTGAAAGACAGAAGGCCCGGCGCCGCTCGTGAGCGACCACCGGGCCTTCGTCAGCAACGGGAGACGGGGCGGCTACTTCGTGGGGTCGTCCACGCCGGTGTTGGTCCACTGGTAGCGCTGAACCCAGTCACCCCCGACGCCCAGGCCGGTCTCCCGCTGGCGGTCCTGCACGAGCGCCGGAGGCAGGCCCTTCTCCTGGAAGCTCGCGGGCACGCGGGTGCCGGACTCCATGTGGGAGTTGTTCACGACTTCGTACGAGAGGTTCGGCTTGCCGGTCTTCTCGTCGATGCCGGTGCACGTCACCTCGGTGCGGTACGAGCCGATGAACCACTCCAGCGAGGTGTACTTCTCCTTGCTCTCCTCGGCGGTGCCCGGGCCCGTGAAGCGGTACAGGGCCTTGTCGTTCTGCGCCGCGGTGGCGTCCTTGGGTGGGAAGACGTCGCCCGGCTTCGGGTTCGGGTACATCTTGAAGAACTCTTCGGTCACCTGCTGCTGGTGGGGCCGGCCCGCCAGGTCGTCGGTGTACGCGTTGTCGCGCACGGTGACGCGCTCGGTGCCGTTGGCCGTCTTGTCCCAGGTGCCCAGGTCCTTGGGCTTCTCCTCGAGCAGCCACGTCCCCCACAGCTTGGGCCAGTCACCCTGGAGCTTCTGCCCCGTCACCGGGTCCGTCGTCCGGGTGATGCCTTCCAGGTCCACGCGGCCCAGCGTCTTGAGATTCTGGGTGACGGAGGAGTCCTTGCCCAAGAGCAGCTCGGACGTCTTGGCCAGGGTATCCATGCCGCCCTCGGCCGCCTTCACCAGCTGGTTGGCCGCGCCGTCCGGCAGCACCTTCTGCACGCCGTTGTACGCGGTGCGCAGGCCCGTCTGGAACACGTCGCGCGCCAGGTCCTTCGGGTCGGTGATGGCCTTCTTGAAGGCGTCCGTGACGGGGTTGTGCTTCACGTCCTCGAACACGTCCTTGCTGGTGTCGACGACGGCCTTCTTCACGTCCTTGCTGGTGTCGACGACGGCCTTCTTCACGTCGGCCGCCTTGTCGACGACCGTGTCCTTCACGTCGTTGACGGTGCTGGTCACCGTCTTCCGAACGTCGTTGAAGCTGGGGATCCTGAAACCCATGGGTGGGACCTCGGGGGGTGTGGGCGGCCGGACCGCGGCTGACTCAGGGGTTATCGCGCCCGGAACCCCGGTTGTTTCTTGTAGGCTGAGAGCCCCGAGCCCACCTCAGGCTTTCCCATGATTCCAGGGGTTTGCGGAATGTGGGCAAGGTCATGACAGGCCGCGTCGGCGCCGCGATTTCGAGGTCATTTCCATGCAGCCGCACTCCGACTGGCGCCCGCACGCGCTCGATGGCGCCCTCCTCTGGTTCCACCGGAAGACGGGCACGAACCTCCGCGTCGATGCGCCCCCTACACGCCACCTGAGGCGAAGGGCGCCCCGGCTGGTGCTCTTCGGCATCACCAACGCGTGCAACCTCGCGTGCACCTTCTGTTCGAGAGAGCAGCAGGCGCGGAGCGAGTGGACGGTGGACTCGGCGTTCGACGTGCTGGCGGGGCTGGCCCGCGCGGGCACGCTGGAGGTCTCCTTCGGTGGCGGCGAGCCCCTGGCGTTTCGCGGGTTCGATGAGCTGGTGCGGCGGTTGTCGGACGAGACGCCGCTCGCCCTCCACTTCACCACCAACGGGACTCTGCTCTCCGACGAGCGACTCGCCAGGCTCGCGCCCCACCTGGGCGAGGTCCGCGTGTCGCTCTACGACGACAACGACTGGGAGGCCTGCGTCGAGCGGCTCGCCCGCGCGGGACAGACGTTCGGGGTGAACATCCTCGCCACGCCGGAGCGCCTGCCCACGTTGCCGGAGCAGCTCCGCACGCTCCATGCGCTGGGCTGTCGCGATGCCGCGCTCCTGCGCTACGTGGGCAACGACGCGAAGCTCCGACTGAGTGCCTTGGAGGAGGCGCGGCTCACGGAGGTGCTCGCGGAGAGCCCGCTGCGCACGCGGCTGTCGGTCTGCTTCGGGGACACGCTGACGGAGGTCCCCCGGCTCTTCGGCGGGGACTGTGGCGCGGGGCTCGACTTCGTCACCCTGACGTCGGACCGGCGGCTGAAGGCCTGCTCGTTCCAGGGCGGTGGACTGCCCATCACCTCGGCCGAGGACGTGCTCGCGGGCTGGAGTGGGCGGCGTGACGTGTTGTCCGCGCCGTCGCCGCTGGCGGGCTGTGCACGCGCGGGGACGCCCCAGGCGGAGGCGCTGTCCGACGGTGTTCGCGTGTGGCGCGGGTTCTCCGGAAACAACAGCGGCGACTGCGTGCTCGTGGGCCGCTTCGAGACCACCGACGAGGCCACCGCGTACCTCGACGCGCTCCTGCCGGACTGGAAGTCAGGTCACGCCTACCCCGAGCGATGGAAGGAATTGCTCGCGGCGGAGGGCATCCCCATGGGCGAGGAGGAGGTCGCGCCTGAAGTGATGACCGCTCTGGGTCGCGTGGTGATGCTGTACACCGACACGACGCTGGGGGACGACTTCCCCTCGCTGCGCACCCTGTTGTGGAAGCGCAAGGGGCGCATGGTCCACGCGGAGGTTCACGGCCACGGCCATCTCTCGTTGGCGACCGTGTTCGGCGTGAAGGACCCTGCATCACTGGGTGCATTGGAACGCGTGCTGGAGAAGGAACAGCCCGGTTCCTTCTTCCGCCATGCGAACCAGCTCCACGGGCTCGTCGACTTCTGCGGCATCCCTGGCAAGGAGGAGTCCCTCGACGCCGAGGTGGCGAAGCTGAAGGCGCTCGCCCAGGAGAACGGCGCGGCCGTCGCGGCGGAGCTGGTGGATGTCCCCAGGGACCTTCGCCTCGAACAACGCCTCGCCTCGCGCGGCCCGCATACGGGACGGCTGCGCCTGTGGACCCTGTTCAAGTCCCCGGAGGCGGCGGCCCGGTATGCGAAGGACCTGAGCGGCGACGTCACGGTGGCGGGCCCGCACGTGCTGCTGGAGGAGGACCACTTCGGGCCCCGCCTCGGCTACCTGGCCCAGCGCCAGGGTGGCACCGCGCTCATGCTCACCAGCAAGCGTGTCATCGTGAGGGGCCACTTCTCACAGCCGAAGCGCGGGCCGCCCGACGTCATCCCGCACCTTCGCCCGTACCTGACCGCGGACGACCGCGTGGAGTCGACGCCTGGGAACGACAGCCTCTCGGTCCGGGTCAACACCCTGGAGCCCGGACGGGTGCTGAAGGCCTTCGTCGAGTTGGAAGCCGTGCTGGGCCCGCGCGCCTGGATTCGGGTGAACTCGGACGACCCGCTCGCGGAGGCCCTGCACCGCCTTCGCGAGGACGTGGACCAGGAGCTCCGTCGACGGTAGCGACCCGCTTCCCATCCCTGCTCGGCCCGGGTGCTTCCCGCGTCCATGCGGACGAGCAAGCAAGCGATTCACGGGCATCGAGGGCAACCAATGGTGCTGCCCCTCGCTGACACCCGCGCACCAGGCAGGGGCAGGGTCTACGGGGACCGCCAGGATTTGCGCGACGTCGAGCCCCGTTCCACTCCGTTGGGAGCCCATTGTTCCGCCCACGCGGAGGCGTCACGTACTCCCGTGACAGAAATGTCGGGTAGCACTTCGCGCCGCCACCGGCGTTTCATGAGAAACTCCGCGAAAGTTCACGCGCCCCCGCCGCCTGCTCAGGAAATTCATGTCATTTCTGGACCGCATCCTCGATCCTCCGAGCTACGGCTACGAAAAGAACGGCGCGCTCTATGTGCCGACTCATCGGGAGATCTTCTCGGAATTCTTTACGCGCCTGAACATCTTCCGCACGCGCAAGAACTGGCTGGCGCTCATCGCGTGGGTCACCACGCTGGGCTTCGGCATCCCACTGGCGCTCTTCTTCACCCACCACTTCAGTTGGTGGCTGCTGCTGGCGGGCTTCATCTACAGCATGGTGATTCTGGGGACGCACGGCACCATCTGGTACCACCGCTACTCCACGCACCGCGCCTTCCAGTTCAAGAACGCCTTCTTCCGGGAGCTGTGCCGCAACCTGGTGGTGAAGACGATTTCGGAAGAGGCGTATGTCATCTCCCACCACGTGCACCACGCCAAGGTGGAGCAGCCGGGGGACCCGTACAACGCGAAGGTCGGCTGGCTCTACTGCTTCCTGGCGGATGTGAATCACCAGGGCATCCGCAGGGACTTGAGCCCCAAGGACTACTCGCAGCTGCGCAAGCTGGTGGAGCACACGGGCGTCCACGTGAACAGCTATGAGCAGTACCAGAAGTGGGGTTCGCTCTGTCACCCCGCCTGGACGGTGGCGCACTTCCTGGCGAACTGGGCGGTCTGGTACGGCCTGTTCTTCCTCATCGGCGGACACGGGCTGGCGCTGGCGCTCTTCGGCTGGTCCGGCGTGTGGGCCGTGGGCGTGCGCACGTTCAACTACGACGGGCACGGAGGCGGCAAGGACCGCCGCCGCGACGGCGTGGACTTCAACATGAAGGACCAGTCCATCAACCAGCTCTGGCCGGGACTCATCACGGGCGAGTGGCACAACAACCACCACCTGTACCCGCACGGAGCCCGCGCGGGCTTCCTGCCCCACCAGTTCGACCCCGCCTGGCACTTCATCCGCGGCTGGTCCTGGCTGGGAGCCATCAGCTCGTACCGGGACTTCAAGCCGGAGTTCATGGAGCAGCACTACCTGCCCTGGGCGCGGAAGCAGAAGGCCAAGGCCGCCGTCGTCGTGAGCGGCTAGCTCGCAGGAGGGGGCGGGGTGGCCTCCCTGGCACCCCTGCGATACGCTGACGCGCGAATGGCGACAGAGAAGGCGCTGCTGCTCATCGCGGACATCGGTGGTTACACCCGGTTCATGAAGCACCACCGGTTCAGCCTCGCGCACGCCCAGGACACGGTGGCGCAGCTGCTGGAGGCCCTCATCGACGCCTCCGGCAAGCTGAAGCTCGCGAAGCTCGAAGGGGACGCGGCGTTCTTCTACGCCGTCGGAGACGACTGCTCCGCCTTCGCCCGGCAGGTCGCCAACCTCCGCCGTGCCTTCCTCGCCCGGCGTGAGCGGCTCATCGTCGACCGCATGTGCAAGTGTGACGGGTGCATGCAGGTGAGCGCCCTGACGCTCAAGTTCGTGGCGCACTCGGGCGAGGTCGCCTTCCAGCGCGTGAAGCACCTCACGGAGCTGGCGGGCGTCGACGTCATCCTCGTGCACCGGATGCTGAAGAACGACGTCCCGGTGTCCGAGTACGTGCTGATGACCGACTCGGTGCACCAGCGGCTCGAACCGGAGCTGCGCCAGCACACGCGCGGGCTCGAGCACGAGTTCGAGGGACTGGGCCGCACGGCGACGCACTACCTGGACCTCAACGCGAGCGGCCAGGAGCTGCCCCAGGCCCCAGGCCCCAGCCTGTTGCGCAGGTGGTGGCACAAGCTGACGCAGGAGGTGCGCTCGCTCAAGTACGTGCTCGGCTTCCGGCAGGCCTGCCAGGACTTCCGCAACGTCGAGATTGTCGACGCAAACGCGCCGCAAGCACACCTGCCGCCTCCGCGCTCCTGAGGCACGGCCTCGGCACGGGCAGAGGTACGAACTCTGGGGCCCGCAGGCGGATGAATCGCCGGGCCTCGTCCGCTGGGAACAGACGTTTCCCAATCACCCCGCGCGCACCTCGTCGGACCGCGACAGCAGCGTCGTCATGGCGAAGTGAGTCACGGGCTTCCTGAGCGAACCAGCGCTCGCGTCGGATGCGGAGTCGAGCTGCCTCGGGTACCTTGCCGGGCAGCTCTCGCGCGATGCGCGCAGCCAGGGGGCACTTCGTGAAGCGCTACTTCATGCATGGAACCCGAGCCACCTGCCCGCTCGACGGCCCTCCGTGCCTGGCCGACTCCGTCAAGCCACACACGCAGCGGCCCGCGGTCCGAAGGGCCGGCTCGACTTGAAGTCATCCGAAGGAGGACGCCGATGAACCAGCTCGCCTGTGGCCATGCCGCACCCCACGCGGGACACTGGTGTGTCCACCTCCTGGAGGACGACGACGCGGGGCACCACGTCCGCTTCACGGGGCAGGGCGTCCACCACGACCTGCTCTGTCAGGACTGCGCGCGGGTGGAGCTGCCCGGCCAGCAGTTCAAGAGCATCTGCACCGACTGCCAGCACGTGAGGCTGGGACACAGCTCCGCGTTGATGGGCATCATCGGGCGTCCCCAGGTGCGCACCCGGACCACGGGGCTCCACTTCGAGCACCGGGAGCAGTCACTCCCCCAGCTCGCGGGCCAGTCACTTCGGGCCGTCACCGCGCTGGGCTCCGTGCCGGGCTCCCTGTGGCTCGCGGTGAACGCGCACGGCGAGTTGCTCCGCCTGGACCTCGATGAAGGCTCGCTCGCGCGACTGGGGTCCGTGGGCGCGGAGACACTCGACCTCTCCGCCAGGCTCGCGCTGCACGTCTCGCCCTGCGGGCGCTACGCCGCGGTGGTGAACCTGCACGGCGCCAGGGGGCTCGTCCTGGAGCTGGCCTCGGGCAAGGTGACGATGACGCTGGACCGGGGCTCGTACCATGAGACGCGCTGCGAGTTCCCCGTGGCCTTCTTCCGCGACGGCACCCGGACGCTCCTCGCCCACGCGACGACCTGGAATCGGTTGGACTTGTCGGACCCCGCCACGGGGGAGCTGCTGACGCGGCGCGAGCCCGGGGGGCGGGGCAAGCCCGGTGAGCCCATGCCCCGCCACGAGCGCGACTACTTCCACTGCGGCCTGACGGTGTCCCCGGACGAGGCGTGGCTCGTGGATGATGGCTGGGTCTGGCACCCGCTGGGCATCCTGACGACCTTCTCCCTGCGGCGCTGGGTGCACGAGAACGTGTGGGAGTCCGAGGACGGCCCCACCCTGAAGCACCTGCGCGAATGCACGTACCATTGGGATGGCCCGCGCTGCTTCGTGGGCCCTCGCGCCCTGGCCTTCTGGGGCTTCGGCGGGAATGCAGACGCCTTGCTGGACGCCGCGATGATTCACGACGTGGAGACCGGGAAGCTCCTGCGCTGGTTCCCCGGACCGCGCGGCGAGTTCAGGTGCGATGGCAACCTGCTGCTCGCCAGCGCGAAGGACCAGGGCACCTCCGTGTGGGACGTGGAGACGGGAGAGCAGCTCCACCAGGACCCCACCGTGGTGCCCACGGCGTGGCACCCGGTGGCGCGCCGCTTCCTGACGGTGATGCCCGACGGTCTGCTCCGCGAGAGCAGCCTGAGCGGCGCGGCCTGGTGAGTCGCGCGGGCCCTGATGATATCCATGGGCCAGGCCAACCTCTGGAACCGGCTCAACGCCGCGACGCGGCGGGTGGTCAATCCCCACGCCGCTGGGAGCACCGCGCCGGCTCCGACGCACGCCCGATGGAGTCGGAGGTTCAGGCGGTGGCCAGGACCTCGGAGAGCGCGGCACGGGCGCCCTTCATCAAGTCGGCGTGCTCCACGGGTGCGCGCAGGCTCCTCGCCGTCAGCGTCAACGTCGAGAAGTCCAGCCTCCGGTCCAACGGAACCCCGAGGTGCTCCGACACCAGCCTCAGCGCGACGCCGAAGTCGTAACCCACGCGCGGAGAGAAGACGCTCGTGGGGGTCGCCTGGCGCGCGCGGCCCAGACACCAGAGCGTGAGCTGATAGGACATGATCCGCTTGGGACCGGTCGGCCGCGGTCCCATGGTGAGCCGCACCTGCTCGCCTCTCGCGTTCGGTGAGGCGAACTGGACGTCGAACTTGATGCCCTTGGCCTTGGTCATCAGCCTGTCGAACGCCCTGCACGCGGCACCGGGTTTTCCGCCCGGCGGCGGACGGTGGTTCCTCGCGCCCCCCATCTTCGCCCGGTCGGCCTGCTCCCGCGGAATCACGGCGTTCGCGAGGTTGGCGCCCTTGAAGATGGCGCCCTTGAGGTTGCACGACAGGAACCTCGCGTGTCGGAGGTCGGCCTGGGTGAAGTCGCAGTCCCGCAGGTCGCACGCCTCGAACTCGACCCGGAACAGCTTCGCGTCGCGGAACGAGGAGCCCTTCAGGTTCCAGCCCTGGAGGTTCGTCGATTCCTTCCACGGCGGAGCGCGCGTGAGCCGGGCCTCGGTGAAGTCACACTTCAAGGCCTTCACGCCGCTCACGTAGCCGGCACCCACGAGATTCGTCCGTTGGAACGAGGAGCCACTCACGTCTGGCGCGTCCACGGAGGCCGCTGCCCAGAACGAGGGCGCGAGCCTCGCACCGGAGAAGTCCCCCTTGCGCCGGGCGACCACCGGCTGCTTCGTCCCCTTCGCGGGCCTCGCCTCCTTCGCGGGCCTCGGCTTCTTCGCCGACTTCTTCTTCACAGGAGGCAGCTGCTTCTCATTCCAGGCGTCGAAGGCCGTCGTCCCGAAGAAGTGCCCCTCCACGAGATGCTGGAGGTACTTCTCGTCCGTCACCTTCACCAAGAGGTCGAAGTGATGAAGCCGCGTCCACGCGGCATCGAGGAAGACGCCCATCCCCTTTGCCTCGAGGGGGCGGAGCTCACGCCGGGCCTTGTACAGCAGCCCGTCGCTCTCCGCGTTGTGCCTCGCGATGACGCGGGAGCGCGCCACGAAGCGCGGCGTGTGCTCGGCGTGCCACCGTTCCTCCCAGACCACGGCGGCGCCCACCTCCGAATGAAGGGGCGACTCGGCCTTTTCAGCCTTCTTGGCCAGGGCGATCCGCGTCTTCGCCACCGCCTTCGGCGCCCCTCTCACCAGATAATTGATGTCACTCGCGGCGCGCTTCGCATCCAGGAGCAGCATCAAGGCGAAGGCCCTGCCCGAGCCGAAGTCTCGCGGGCCGCCGGCAAAACCCGTCAGGCAGTGCATGGTGACTTCTCGTCCCACTGTCTTTCCCACCCGCACATAGAACGTATCCGTGGACACGAGGTCCTCCGCTCGAAGCTGTTGTCGGCGACGGCCCCCATCTGGCCACCAAACATCGGAGACTCAAAGCGGCATCTCTGATGGAGATGCCATCCAGTCACTGTTGCCGCATTCCGACTCTCACCGTTCAATCCGCGCGCGCAGCGCCGCGGGCACGGGATTGAGGCTGAGTCCTCGGAGCACGAGTCAGGTGAAGCGCGCTCACGGAGGGCCTCGTCGCGCGGGGAAGGCGGCTCTTGAACGCGGGCCCCTCCCTGAAGCACACGTTGTCAGTCCAGGTCAGGCACCCCACCCTCCCATGCCATTTTTCGGGCCGGGGAGGAGAAAACATGCGGGCAAGACATGGATGGGCCTTGTTGGGGCTGGGACTCGCCGGGTGTGGAGTTTCCCCTGGCACCGAAGGGACGCTGCCGGGCGAGGATGGACGCGACGTCAAGCAGTGGGCTTGTCCCGCCGGGGTCGCCTCTCGACTGAAAGTCATCACGCCTCCGGGCACGGGCCCCGTCATCATCAGCGGACAACTCCTCGGAACCGACCAGCTCGTCAACGCGAAGGGGGTGCTCTACTTCGGCACCAACTTCCACGACGGCGGCGCCGTCCTCTGGCGCACGGATGGGACGTCCTCCGGCACCACGCGGATGAGGACCTTTCCACCCTCCATGCGCGGCCCACCCCGCCTGGGTGGACTGGTGGCCGTGGGCGACCAGGTGTTCTTCGAGCTGGATGACACCGCCACCGGAAACGAGCTCTGGGTCAGCGATGGAACGGAGCGAGGAACCCGGCTCGTCAAGGAGCTGGCGCCCGGCATGGAGGGGTCCTCCCTGAAATACCTCACCGCGCTCAACGGACTGCTCGTCTTCGTTCGCGACGTCCCGGTCCCCGCTCCGGCGTTCATGCGACGCGAGGTCTGGCGCTCGGATGGCACCGACGCCGGCACCTTTCGCGTGGCCGTGCTTCCGTCGGATGTGGAGGTCCGCGTCACCTCGCTGAAGGTGGGCGCGGCGCTGCACCTGTTCCTGTCGTCGGAGTCCCATGGCACCACGCTCTGGCGCACCGACGGCACCAGCGCCGGGACGTTCGCCGTCAAGAGGCTGGACGCGCGGAGCACCTACGTCCACCACGTGGCGCAGACGGGAACCCTGGGGCTGTTCGTGCTGGACGACGGCCCCAACGACGAGGTGTGGAAGACGGATGGCACGGCCGCGGGGACCGTCCGGCTGGAGTCGTTCGGCCGGTCCACCAGTCTGCTTGGCGTGCTGGACTCGTCCGTCTATCTGGCCACGCAGTCCACGGATGCGAAGCGGCTGCACGTCGAGCGCGTCTCCTTGAGCGGCGGAGGCAAGACGCGCATCACCACCCTGCCCAACCCGTACGCGAACCTGCCGGACGCGACGCCCTACCTCCAGCGGACGACGACCTCCGGAGGGCGGGTCTACTTCACCATGGCCATTGGAGGCAGCGGCCCCGCGCCCCGGGACGTGTCGCTGTGGGTGACGGATGGGACCGTGGACGGGACGCATTTGCTCCATCGCCCCCTGGACCTGAGCGACGAGTCCAAGTCGGCCCTCTTCGCCACGGGTGAGGACACGCTCTTCTTCAGCGCCTCGCGGGATGGCCTGTTCACCGAGCCCTGGTTCACCCGAGGCACGCCAGCGACCACGGGCCAGCTCGCGGACATCAACCCCGGCACCTGGGGCTCCTCGCCGGACGGCTTCGCGCGCCTGGGCTCGCGCGTCTACTTCTTCGCGAGCGACGAGACGGGCGAATACCAGCTCTGGTCCGCGCCCGTGGGCCTCCCCTGCCCCCCGGGAGCGGCTCCCGCGATGTAGCCCGCACCGCGACTCCTCACTGCCCGGGCGGAGGGAATGGCGGCGGCTGGAAGGCGGGCACGGGCAGCTCCACGCGCGCCGGGAGCTCGCGGGTGGCGCCTGTCTTGAGGAACTTCACCACCTGGGCCAGCAGCTCCGGGTGCTTCGCGAAGACGGGGGCCCGCGTGTGGTGCGCGCCCCGGTGGACCTGGATGATGTGGCCGTTGGCGAACCAAGGCAGCAGGCCCAGCGCGTTCTCGATGGGCGTCGAGGTGTCCCAGTCCCCGTGGAACATGAGCACGGGAATCGGGCTCGGCACCGGGAGGCGCACCCCATCACCGATATCAGGCGTCGGCCACGCCTCCTCGGAGGCCATCAGCGCGTCGAAGTCGACGGCGCCCAGCAGCTCCAGGCCCGCGTCGGTCTTCAGGAGATGCCGGCGCTCGGCGGACACAGCGAGACCGCTGTCAATCAATGGCGCGATGAGCCGGACGGGCGACTCGACGTCCTGACGCTCCGCGAGGACCTCGCGCGCCCAGTCGTCATAGCGGCGGTAGTACAGGGAGAGGACGAAGGCGGGCCAGGACGCCGCGGGCCGGAGCAGTGAGCCCTGGAAGTCCTCAAGGCCGAGCGCCACCGTTCGCGCCGTCCCCGTCTTCGCGTCCTGGACAGTGACTTCGATGGGCCCGGCGGCGAGGCGCTCCCGCACCGCGCGCACGGCCGCCATCACTCCGCCCCGGGGCAGGTAGGGCTGGAGCGCGGGAGCGCGGTCCGCATCCCAGGCGATGCGCTGGAGGGACGCGAAGATGTGCGAAGGCATGTCATGGCTGTTGTCGAGCGGCTCGACGCCCGAGAGCAGCGCCCGCGCCACGAGGTCGGGATGCAGCCGCATCACCGCCAGGCTCCACTGCGAGCCGAAGCTCTGTCCCGACAGCGAAATCCGCCGATAGCCGAGCGCACGGCTCAGCACCTTCACGTCCTCCGCGTACTCGACGAGGTTGTAGCCGGACAGGTCCTTGTCGGGATGGGCCGCCACCGCGTCCTGGGCCAGCGCCACCATCGCCTCCGCATCCGCCGCCAGCGAGCGCGGTTGCTCCAGCGGCTGCGTCCGCCGGGACACCGTCAGGATTTCCCCACGCGGCGAATAGCCCCGCTGGTCCACCACCACCACGTCACCCACCGCGCGGTAGGGGAGGATTCCATCGAGTTGGCTCTTCGCCGCGTCGTCGTGGTCCGTGAAGGCGTTGAGATACGAGCGCGCCGGCCCTCCCGGAAGGATGAACACCGGCGGAGCACCCGTGGGCTTCGCCGCGCGAATCCGAGCGAACCCGATGCCGATGACGCGGCTTCGCTTCGCGGTCCGGTTCTCCGGGACATAGAAGGTGCCCAGCTCGTAGCGGAGCGTCTCGCCGGACGGCGTCTTCGTCGTGCCGGTCTCCACCACCAGCTCTCCCGCCTTGCGAATCCCCACCGTATCGGTGGCGCGGGCCTCCGGGGCAAGTACCAGCAACCAGATGACAGCTACAACGGAAGATGTTTTATCGAGGCGCAGGGTCATTTCCTCCGAGGGAGGGTAACCGGGCGCAAGGCCGTTTACTCCCGCCTCCGAGCGACTTCTGGCAGGAGTCCCAGGGCCTTCGACGTGGCCCGGGCCTCGGCGAGCAGCCAGGTCTTGAAGGCGACCACGTCCCGGCGGCTCGACAGGGGCCGGGGGTGGACCAGCCAGTAGCCGAAGTCGTTGGGCAACACCTGCGTGAAGGGCTGGACCAATCTTCCCGCCTTCAGGTCATCCGCGGCGAGCAGCAATCGCCCGAGCGCCACGCCATCCCCTTGTCGCGCCGCCTGGAGCACCAGCCCCGCGTCGTTGAACGCGAAGCCCTTGCCAGTGTCCACGCCGTCGACGCCAGCCGCATCCAGCCAGCGGCGCCACCCATCCTTCGGCGTGTCATGGAGGAGCCGCGCCTTGCCCAGGTCCGACGGCGAGCGCAGCTTCCTGGCGAGCGCCGGACTGCACACGGGCGCGAGCACCTCCGGCGCGAGTTGCTCCGCCTTCAGCCCCGTCCACCGTCCCAGTCCGGAGCGGATGCCCACGTCGAAGCGGTCGTCCAGGAAGTCCCACAGCTCCGATGCGCTGCTCAGGTGCAGCTCGATATCCGGATGGAGCCGACGAAAGCCCTCCAGGCGGGGAAGGAGCCAGGACGAGGCGAACGAGGGCAGCACGGTGAGCCGCAGGGGCCCCTGCTCCGCTTCGTACAGCCGCGTGGTGGCGTCAGACAGGCGCTCGAACACGGGCGTCAACTCGCGCAGGTACGCCTGTCCCTTCGCCGTCAGCGTCAGCGCATGTCCCCGGCGGTCGAAGAGGGAGACGCCGAGCCAGTCCTCCAGTTGGCGCACCTGGTGGCTGATGGCAGCCTGGGTGACGCGCAGCTCCGTGGCGGCGCGGGTGAAGCTCAGGTGTCGCGCCCCGGCCTCGAAGGCCCGCAGGGCGCCGAGCGGTGGAATGCGGCGCATGCTCGATGAGCTCCCTTTATCGAGCACGCGAGGATAGCTCGCTGGGTGCCCGACTCGAAATGGAGTTTGTGTGGCGACTCGCGCCCCATCACCACGACAGGGGCGCGTGGGGGCTTTCGCCATGATTCCCGCTGAAGTGTGGGTGATGTTCCTGGGCTACACCGTGCCGATGGTCTTCAGTCCCGGGCCCGGCAACACGGTGCTGGCCACCGCGGGCGGACGCTTCGGCATCCGGGGCTCGCTGCCATTCTGGACGGGCTTCGAGGTGGCCAACGTCGCCCTCTGCCTGCTCTACGGACTGGGGCTGGGACGCGCGCTGCAAGGGATTCCCGCGCTGCACGGCATCCTGCGCTGGTGCGGCGTCGTGTACCTGCTCTACCTGGCGTGGGGCTTCTTCCGCGCCTCCAGCACACCCGCCGGAGCGGCACAGGAGCCGGAGCGGCTCGGCTTCGTCGAGGGCCTCTTCACCGTGGCCCTCAACCCCAAGATTCACTCGATGATTCTCGTGATGTTCTCCCAGTTCCTCAACCCGGCGGGTGGAATGCTCTCGCAGGCCGCGCAGCTCACCGCCGCCTTCCTCGTCGTCTGCGTGGCGTGCCACTTCCCCTGGATCTACGGAGGCAAGCTCCTCCTGGGACGCTTCCGCTCCGAGCGCGCCCTGCGCATCCAGGGCTGGACGTTCGGCGCCTGCATGGTCGCCGTCGCGGCCTACGTGGCCGTCGCCTGAAGCACGTTATTCAAGCATCTACGTTTATTCTCGGATAAATCCATATCAGGGGTGAAACACTCGCCACACAGACATCCGCGACTGGAGATGTTCATGCTCACTCGAAGAACCGGCCTGCTTCGGTTGGTGTTGTTGACGTTTTCCTCCGTGGCGGTCCTGGGCTCGACGCCTGGACAGGCCCAGACAGGGTTGGACCTGTCGCCCGCGAATCGGCGGGCGCCCATCACCGGGTTGCCGGACTGGTCCAAGGCGGGCTACCGGGGCGGGCAGGCGCTGCCGGGTGAGGCGGACATCAATCCGGACCCGGCCTGCCGGGTGACACCGGCGGAGCTGGCGGCGACCCACGGCGTGGTTCCGAACGACGGCGTGGACGACACGGCGGGCCTCCAGGCCGCCCTCGACTACTTGCGCACGGCGTGTACCCCTGGCGCGTCGTTCACGAAGCTCTCGCTGCTCTCACTGCCCGCGGGCCAGCTCGACGTCTCCCGTCAGCTCGCGGTGGACGCCAGCTACCTCATCATCCGCGGTGCGGGCTCCTCTCCGGTGACGGGCACGAAGCTGGTGTTCCGCCCCGATGTGAACACCCGCTACGACACGCTGACGTCGGACGGTGGCGACTGGGACGAGGACGCCATGACGCACGGCGAGGGCAAGGGTGGCTGGCTGTGGCCCGGACGAGGCCTGTTCCGGGTGCAGTCGCGCCAGGTCCACACGGCGTATGACGACGACTACCAGAGCGCCCCCGCCAACCGCGCCGACATCTTCGAAGGCACCGCCAATGTCCATTGGAAGGTCGGCGTGAAGCTCCGCGCGAAGCCGGGCGAGACGGGCTTCGCCGCGCGCACCGGAGACACGGTGGTGTACCTGGCGACCACCTCCTCCGCGCTGGCCGCGGGCAGGCTCGTCAACATCCGCGCCGCCAACTCGCGCGCCTTCTACGCGGAGCAGCAGGCGCTGCCCACCGAGCACGCGCTGTCCAACCTGCACATGCGTCAGCAGCTCTTCCGCATCGTCGCCGTGGACTCGGGCAACAAGACGCTCACCCTGGACAAGCCGCTGGAATACGACGTGCCGGTGACGTCGACTTCGGATGGCTCGGCCTCCATCGACGGCACGGTGTACGACTCCAAGGCGGCTCCGCTGGTCGACCCCATCGTCGGCGTCGGCATCGAGAACCTGTACTTCACGCAGGAGGTGCCGGGGGTGAGCGCGTCGGCCGCGCTGCACAACTACGGCAACCTGGCGCCCGCGTACGAGATGCACGGCATCGTCTTCAAGTGGGCCGCCGACTCGTGGGTGCGAGGCATCCGCGCGGAGATGACGGGCTCGCATCCCATCGTCACGGAGGAGGCGAAGAACCTCCAGATTGTCGACAACGTGTTCGACGGCGCGTGGAACAAGGGCAAGGGCGGCAACGGCTACTTCCGAGGCTCCCGCGTCTGGGACTCGCTCTACGCCGGCAACACGTCACGCAACCTGCGGCACTTCACCTTCCAGTGGTCCGCGTCCGACAACGTCGTCATCGGCAACGACTTCGACTCCGACCTCAACCTGCACGGTGGCTGGGAGCGCAGGAACCTCTTCGAGCGCAACGTCAGCGCCGTCCCGTACGCGCACCGCTCCGGCAACTGCAACGCCCACTGCGGCGAGGAAGGCGGCGGCGGCCCGGATGACTCGAACTGGTATCCCATCTGGTGGGGCGCCGGGAAGAAGGCGGTGAAGTGGTCCGGCGCCACGGGGCCTCAGAACGTCTTCTTCAACAACGTCCTGCGCAAGCAGGTGGGCAACGACACGGCCCCCTACGCCGACTTCTATTCGGAGCCCTCCCGCGTCTACCAGTTCGGCTGGTCCGGCTCGGCGTACAAGCACCTGGACCTCAACGGGACGCCCATCGCCGACTGGGCGCATGCGGAGACGCTCGACTACTCCGGAGGCCATGGCGTGGACAGCACGAGGACGGACACGGCGCCGTCGCTGTTCCTCATCAGCGTCGGTGCTCCGCCTCCTCCCGACACCACTGCGCCGAGCGCTCCCTCCAACCTCCGCGTGACGGCGGTGACGTCCACCAGCGTCACCCTGGCCTGGGATGCGGCCACCGACAACCGGGGCGTCACCGGCTACTCCGTCTGGCTCGGCGGCAACGTGGCCGCCAACACGGCGGGCCTGGGGGTGACGCTGCTCGGATTGAGCCCCGCCACGGCGTACTCCTTCACCGTCACCGCTCGGGATGCGGCGGGCAACGTGTCGGCGCCGAGCGCGGCGGTCATCGCGACCACGGCCCCGGCGGCGGCCTCCGGACTCGTCGCCCACTTCGCCGTGAGCTCCTCCTGGTCCAATGGCTACACGGGCCGGTACACGGTGGAGAACCTGGGCACCACGAGCGTCAGCGGGTGGCAACTGGAGTTCGACTTGCCGGCCGGCACGACGGCGCAGAACCCGTTCTCCTCCACGATGACGCGCAACGGGAACCACTACACATTCCTTCCCGTCAGCCACAACACCGTCATCAAGGCCGGCGCGAGCAAGGAGTTCGGCTTCACCACCACAGGGCTGGGGCTGCCCTTCAACTGCACGCTGAACGGCAACCCCTGCGAGTGAGGCGGGCGCGTCGGTGACGCGCGCACCTGGATGGCCCGGCGCTCGTTCAGGCCGGGCCATCGTCGCGTCGCGAAGCCGGGCGAGTCACAGGGCCGGTCAATAGCCGATGGTGAAACGCCGCTTCACGAACCGGGGCAGCTCCACTTCGTCCAGCAGCGCGAGCGCGTAGTCCTCGTAGGAGATGCGGCTCTGGCCCTGCGCGTCCACCACGAGCTGGTCCTCCCCCAGCCGGAAACGTCCCGTGCGCTCTCCAGCGGAGATGGCCGCGGCGGGGCTGAAGTAGGTCCAGTTGCGATTCGAGGTCCGATAGAGGTTGAGCGCATCGCGATGCGCGAGCACGGCGGCCTTGTATGCCTCCGGAAGGCCCAGTCCCTTCAAGCCCTCGACGGCGCCCTCGGAGTCGATGAGCTGGACCCCGGGCCGCACCTCCAGGCTCCCCGCGCCGCCCACCACGAGCAGCCGCAGGGACGGGCGATGGCAGAGCGCCTCCAGCAGCGAGCGGGCCGCGCTCAAGAACGTCTCGGGATGACGAATCGACTGCGCCACCGTGTCCTGGAAGTCCCGGGAGGCATTGCCAGGACCGTACGCACTCACCAGCACGTCCAGGTCGCCGAGCACGCGAGTGAGGCTGGACACCTCCAGCACGTCCACCTGCTTCCAGCTCACCGCGCGAGTCTCCCCGGAGCCGGGTGGAGACTGGCGCGTGAAGGCCGTCACGCGGTGTCCGCGTCCCAGCGCCTCGGTGACGATGCGCTGACCGATGTTTCCTGTCGCTCCAATGATTCCAATATTCATGGGCCCTGTGTAATGGCCGTCGGTTCATCTGCGCAGTTGATAGACTTGAACACCATGTTCAATGTCGTTGAGCTTCGACAGGTGGACCTCAACCTGCTGGTCGTCTTCGCGACGGTGTTTCGGGACCGCAGCGTGAAGCGCGCGGCGCAGCACCTGCTCGTGGGCCAGTCGGCCGTCAGCATGGCGCTGGGGCGGCTGCGAGACCTCCTCCAGGACGAGCTCTTCGTGAAGGTCGCGGGCGGCGTCGAGCCCACCTCGAAGGCCGTGGCCATCCAACCCCACGTGCTGCGCGCGCTGGAGCATGCCCATGGCGCCCTCTTCGGCGCGGAGGAGTTCGAGGTGAAGCGCCTCCACCGCGTCATCCGGGTGGGGCTGTCCGACGACCTCCAGCTCGGGTTGCTTCCCCATCTCCTGGATGACCTCCGGAGAGAAGCACCGGGCGTCACGCTCGTCGTCCATCCGAGCCACTGGTACACGGGGCTGGGCTTGGTCGAGCGCGGAGAGGTGGACGTCTCGCTCGGAGTCCTGCCACCCCCCGGGGCCTCGCTCCTCGCGGAGGCGCTGTTCCAGCAGCGCTTCGTCTCGCTCTTCGACGCAAGGCACGTCCCGTCCCCGCTCACCCTGAAGCGGTTCCTCCAGGCCCCTCACGTCATGGTGAGTGCCAGCGGGGACCTGATTGGAATGGTCGACGAAGCGCTCCGTGCGAAGGGACTGGCGCGCCAGCTCGTCATGGCGGTGCCCGGCTTCGCCCCGCTGGGAACACTTCTGTCGGGCCGGCCGCTCATCGCGACGATGCCCGACCTCGCCGCGACGGCCCTGGCGGCGCCTCACGGCCTCACGACGGCGCCCCCACCGCTCCTGATTCCCGAGCTGCCCGTCTCCATGGTCTGGCATTCACGGGTCAACCAGGAGCCGGTGTCTCGGTGGCTTCGGGAGCGGATTCGCGCCGTCGTCTCCACCCTGCCCTCGGTGAGCCCCCCAGGTCCGCTGCCCCGGCGCAGACGGCTGGCGACGCGCAAGCGCGTGTCACGTGGCCCGTGAGCGCGTGTCACGTGGCCCTTGCCTGCGGGCACGCCTGCGACGTCTCGATGCCTCGCCGTCGCCATACAGGAAGGCCCGGATGCCGGACGTCACGTGCTCGGTGCGCTCCTTTTCTTGATGAGAGTGAGGCCTCCCTCGAGCCCTCATCCGCCTGTCGCGGGCTGAGCGTCCGCCGCGCTATTCGACGGCGTGCGCCACCGAGGACGCGTTGGCGAACACCCGGGTGAGCCAGTCGATGAAGACACGCACGCGGGGCGAGAGCTGGCGGCTCTGGGGATAGAGCAGCGATACGGGCGTGGGTGACGGCGGATGCTCGGGGAGCACCTCCACGAGCGTCCCCTCCCGAAGCTCCTGCTCAACGTGGTAGCGCGGAAGCTGAATCAACCCGAGCCCCAGCTTCGCCACCGAGGCGTACGTCTCCGCTCCCGCGACGGTGACAGTCGCCGGGAGGGTGAGGCTTCGCGGCTCACCGTCGACCATGAACTCCAGCGGCAGTACCGCGCCCGTGGCGGAGGACATGAAGCCCACCGCCACGTGGCCTTCGAGTTCTTCGAGACTCGTGGGCGTCCCGTGCCGGGCCAGATAGGCGGGGCTTGCGCAGGTGACTTCTTCGAGCAGCGCCACGCGCCGTCCCACCATGGAGCTGTCCTGGAGGTCCCCCGCGCGGAGGACGCAGTCGATGCCCTCCCGCACCAGGTCGACCAGCCGGTCCCCTTCCCCCAGGTGGAGCTTCAGGTCCGGGTATTCGGCCAGGAACCCGGGCAGCGCGGGCAACACGAAGTGCCGGGCCAGGGTGCCATGGACATCCACACGAAGCTGCCCTCGAGGCTTGGCGCCACTGAAGGCGGAGTCCGCGTCCTCCACCTCACCGAGGATGGTGACGCAACGTCGGTAGTAGGCCTCTCCGTCGAGCGTCGGACGGACATGCCGCGTCGTGCGCTGGAGCAGTCGCACGCCCAGCCGGGACTCCAACTGCTTGATGACCTGAGTGGCCGTCGAGCGCGGCAGCTCCAGGTCCTGGGCGGCCACCGTGAAGCTGCGCCGCTCCACGATGCGCGTGAACAACCGCATGACGTCCAGCCGGTCCATCCCGCCTCCTCACGGTCCTCCGCCGGGGCCGAGCACAGCCACTCGAGTGCTCAGCCCCAGCGGGTCGCGGGGCACGTGGCCCCGCGACTTCCCGCGCACCAGCTCACCGCTTGATGACGAACTCCACGCGGCGGTTCTCGCTGCGTCCTTCCGGAGTGTCGTTCGATGCGATGGGCTGGGCCGGGCCGTAACCCTTCGCCTCCAACCGCGAGCCCGCGACACCTCGGCGGATGAGGTAGGCGCGCACGGCCTCCGCGCGCTCCTGGCTCAACGTGCGGTTGAGCTCCTCCGGACCGGTGTTGTCCGTGTGCCCTTCGATGCGCACCGCGACGTCGGGCCGTGCCTTCAGTTGCTCGGCGATGTCGTCGAGCACCTTCGCCCCCTCACCCTCAATCTGGGCGAGGCCCACCTGGAAGGTGATGCGACGGTCCGCCAGCGAGAGCCGCTCCTCCGTCGGCGCCTTCTCAGGCTCGGGGCAACCCTGGTTCTCCACGGTCCCCTTCTGCTTCGGGCACTTGTCGTCGGAGTCCGGCACGCTGTCGCCGTCCGTGTCCTTCGGGGCCGGGCAGCCTTCGTTCTCCACGGTGCCCTTCTCCTTCGGGCACTTGTCGGAGTCGTCCGGCACGCCATCACCATCCGAGTCCTTCGCGGGCGCGGGGCAACCCTGGTTCTCCGCCGTCCCCTTCTCGTCCGGGCACTTGTCGGAGTCGTCCGGCACGCCATCGCCATCCGAGTCCTTCGCGGGCGCGGGGCAACCCTGGTTCTCCACGGTGCCCTTCTCGTTCGGGCACTTGTCCTCGGAATCAGCCACGCCATCGCCGTCCGAGTCGGGGCAGCCGTTCGTCTCGGCGCTCCCGGCCTGGTCCGGGCACTTGTCCAGCCGGTCCACGACGCCATCGCCATCCGAGTCGCGGTCCGGGCAGCCCGCGTTGTCCGGCGACCCCGCCTCCAGCGGGCAGCGGTCCGACTTGTTCATCACGGAGTCACCGTCGTCATCGGAGTCCGGGCACTGCTCGGGCGTGTGCTTGCGTCCACCCTGGCAGACATCCTCGCGAGGCGGGTTGTGCGCCCACGCGATTCCCGCGCCCAGGCGCCACGAAGGCGTCCCCGGGATGTCCGTGAAGCCATGCCCGCCGAGCGCGTTCAGCTCGAAGCCCATGCCAATGGGCAGCCGCACGCCGCCGAGCAGCTCCACCGCCACGTCCGGATGCACCAGCGACTCCGCCACCTGCAGGGCCACTTCGGCGCGCAGGCCATCGCCACGGGTCGCCACCACCACGGACTGCTCCAGCTCCGTGCCCACGTCGCGGCCCGGCTCCACTTCCGTGGAGCGAATCCTCGCGCCCACGCTCGCGCCCAGCGCGAACATGCCCACCTCGCGCCCCAGCGAGACTCGCGGCGAGAACTGGAGCCCCGCCCAGTGCTCCTGCCGTCCGAAGGCGCTCGCCCGTCCACCCGGGAGCCCCACGTCCAACCCCACCGCGAGGGACAACGGCGCACCCTCCTCGCGCCGCAGCAGTGAGTAGCGCGCACCCACCTCGGGCGTCCCGAGCCCCGAGGACGAGGGCTCCGAGACACCCTCCAGGTTGTTCGCGCCGTGCCCGCCCTGCGAGATGATGACGGGCAGCCGGGCGGAGACCTCCAACCGGTCCACCGGAGACCACGCGCCCATCAGCCAGGCCGAGGTCCGGTAGTGGATGATGGAGTGCTCGCTCCCGTCACTGCCTTCCAACAGGAGGATGCCGCGCTCGTAGTTGGCGAGGAGGCTGAGTCGATAGCCCCCTTCCGAGAGCACCCGGCCCGTGTCCACCATCAACGAGTCCGTGGCGGCGGGGCTGAGACGCAAGCGCTCCGCGTCGAACGCCACCAGGGGACTGGAGAGCGTCTGCGCCGAGGCGCCCGTGGCGACCAGCGCCGCGACGAGCACACAAGTCCGTGCCGATTCACGCAAGGGAAGGTCCTTCGAGCTGAAGAGTCGCATGAGAGGATTCAGGAGGCTCACGGGGTGGCTCGCTCCCGGCCGCGACGGCGGCCTGCCCAGATGGCGAGGACCGACAGCACGACGAGCGCCGCGTTCGCGCCGCCCCCCGAGGACTGACAGCCACCTCCGGCAATCGAGACCACGCGGGCCTGCACGGAGACCTCGAACGAGCACTGCGCCGAGTTCCCCGCCGCGTCCGTCGCGGTGACGGTGACGCGAGTCTGGCCCCGCGAGAAGCGCGAGCCCGACTCCGGCGACGCGGTGACAGTCGCGGGTCCGGAGACGGAGTCCGTCGCCGTGGGCAACGTGTACGTCACCTCCGTGCCGCCCGCGTCATCCAGGGTCACCCGGATGTCCTCCGGGCAGCTCACCACTGGGGCCGTCGTGTCTCGCACCGTCACCTGGAACGAACACGTGGACTGATGGTTCGTCGAGTCCACCGCCGTCACCGTGACAGTCGTGTCACCCAGCGGAAGCCTGCTCCCCGACGGCGGCGAGTACGTCACCACCGGGTCCGGCCCTCCCGGGTCCGTGGCGATGGCGGGCTCATACGTCACCACCGTCCCGGAGGCGTCCTGGGCCTCCGCCGTCTGGTTCGCGGGACACGTCAGCACGGGCGGCGGGTCGGAGACCACGTTCACCGCCACCGTGGCGGCGGGGCTCTCCAGTCCGCAGTCCCGGGCCACGAAGGTGAAGCTGTCCGGTCCCTCGTAGCCGGGATTCGGCGTGTACGTGAGCGCGGGTGGAGTCCCGCTCAGCGTTCCATTCGCGGGAGGCGTGACGATGACGTAGGTCAGCGCTCCCGCCTCGGCATCCGTGGCCACCAGCGTCACGCTCACCGGGGTGTCGCGGAGCACATCCAGCGTCTGGGCCTGCGCCACCGGCGCGGTGTTCTGAAGGACCGTCAGCATCCGTCCGCCGCCAATCGCGTTGGCGAAGACGGAGAGCACATAGGTGCCGGGCGTCGCGCTGGCGGGAATGGGCACCGTCACGCCCGTGTCGGAGTGGTCCGTCCCCGGCAGGCTCCAGAGCCTGCCTCCCTCCGGGCGCTGCAACCGCACCAGCGGGAAGTTCGTCGCGGAGTCCTTGTAGTCGCCCGAGCTGGCCCCGGAGATGCCCCGAAACCCCGTGCCGGTGACGCGGATGGAGCACGCGCGCAGCCCCTCGTCCGGCCCCGTCACCACCGGGCGCCAGGCGGGCTGCGCCCCCGTGTCCTCGTACAGCTCGGAGCTCGCCAACCACGCGTTGGCGGCCGACTCGCCTCCGAGCACGAGCACCTCGCTCGACGGCAGCGCCACGGCGGCGAAGCGCGCCCGGGGCCCACCGAGGGTGGTCGCCGGCTTCCAGGTGTTCGTCGTGCCGTCATACAGCTCCGCGGTGTCGAGCACCGCGCCTCCCGGCCCCTGGCCTCCCGCGACGAGCACGCGGCCCGACGGCAGCAGCGCCGTGGAGTGGAAGGCGCGCGCCCCCGCGAGCGAGCCCGCCGGAGTCCAGGTGTTGGAGACCGGGTCATACAGCTCCGCCGAGGCCAGCTCCGCCGCGAGCGTGGAGCCCGCCGCCGCCAGCACCCGGCCCGAGGACAACAGCGTCAGCGTGAAGGACTCGCGCCCCTGCGCGAGACCCGCCGCCGGAGCCCAGGTGTTGGTCGCCGGGTCATACAGCTCCGCCGAGGTCAGCAGCGCTCCCGCGTTCTGCCCACCCGCCACGAGGACACGGCCGTCGTGGAGCAACACGGCGGCATGTCCCGAGCGCGGCGTGGAGGCCGATGCGGCGGCGCTCCAGGCATTGGCCGCCGGGTCATACAGCTCCGCCGACGCCGAGCCCGCGCCTCCCACCACGAGCACCTGTCCCGAGCCGAGCACCGTCGCGGTGTGTCCATCGCGAGCCGTGGCCAGGGAGCCCGCGGGCGTCCAGGCGTTGGCCGTGGCGTCATACTGCTCGGCCGAAGCCAGCGCGCCTCCGCCATCGGCACCGCCGACGACGAGCACCCGGCCCGACTGCAACAGGCTCATCGAGGCCCGCTCGCGCGCTGTCGCCAGGGATGCGGCGGGCGCCCAGGTGTTGCTCGCACGCGTGTAGCGCTCCGCCGTCGCGAGCACCCCTCCCGGACCGCGGCCTCCAGCCACCAGCACCTGCCCCGAGGGCAACAGCACGGCCGCCTTGGAAGCGCGCGACGCCGCGAGATTGCCGGCGGGAGCCCAGACGTCGCTGGATTCCTCATAGACATCGGCGTCGGCGGAGAAGGTGAGGCTCGGGTTGGAGCGGTAACCGCCGCTGGCCAGCACCTGGCCCGTGGGCAGCAGCGTCGCCATCAGGTTCTCACGCCCCACCGCCATCGCCCCGGCCGAGCTCCAGGTCCCCGTCGCGGGGTCATACAGCTCCGAGACCACCTGGGTATTGCGAGCCGCGTCCGCGCCGCCCGCGATGAGCACCTTGCCGTCGGGAAGCAGCGTGGCGGAGTGGCCATTGCGCGGAAAGCCGAGCGCTTCCGTGGCGGTCCACGTGTTGGCCGCGGGGTCATAGAGCTCCGCGTGGTTGGTGACCCCTCCCGCCGTGAAGCCGCCCACGAGCAGCACCCGGCCATCCGGCAACAGGGTCCCCGTCGCGTAGTGCCGAGGGACCAGGACAGGCGCCGCGAGAGACCACGTCCCGGAGACGGGGTCATACAGCTCGACTTCGGGAACCTCGCCCGGGGCGACGTTGCTGAAGCCGCTCACCACCAGCACCCGTCCATTCCTCAGCAAAACGGCCGTGTGGGCGCGGTGGATGGCCGCCATGGAAGCCGTGGGCGTGAAGGTGTTGGTCACCGCATCGTAGAGCTCCGCGGTCGCCAGATTGGAGCCACCGGCGACGAGCACCTTGCCATCGGGCAACACGGTGACCGACGGCAGGCTGCGCGTCGCGGCCATCGCTCCCGTGGCGGTCCAGGTGTTCGTCTGGGCGTCGTAGATGCGTCCCGTCTGGCTGCCGTCCGTCAGCACCATCGCCCGTCCCGTGGGCAGCATCACGCCCACGGCGATATTGCCCTGGATGCCGGGGCTCGCGGCGGACGCCCAGGTCCCCCGCTCCGCGTCATACCGCTCCGCCGTGGTCACGAAGCCCAACCGGTTGACGCCGCCGGACACGAGGACCGTGCCATCCGTCAGGAGCAGCGAGGCGTGTTGCGCCCTCGGAGTCGCCAGGGTTGCCGTCGACGACCAGGCCGGGTCCACCACCAGCGGCGCAGCGAGTCCGGCGAGCGCCACCTCCGTGACGAGACTCACGCGAACCCCCTCGACGTCGAACACGTTCGCGACCGAGGACGCGCGCACGCCCGACAGTCGCGTGACGCCGCGCCGGGACTCGCCCCGCGCATCGCGCACCTCGGACGGATGGAAGCGCAGGACGGGCTGCCCGTCGGTGTCGAGGAACTCCACGTACTCGCCCACGTCCCGCAGGCGCGTCACCGAAGGCGGCAGCGTGACGTGGTACTCCGCGCGGTGGAGCGGCTCGGAGCCATCCACCACCCAGGCCTCCTCCAGTCGCGAGGAGCGCCAGCCCTGGCTCACCTCGGCGGAAGCACCCACCGGGAACCAGAAGTGCCGGGGGCCCGCGAAGACCTCCGTGCGCTCGCGGCGCAGGGCCCCGGCGTCATCGGCGGAAGCCCCCTGTTCGATGCGGAAGAGCAGGCCCCGCGTCGTCAGCTCCAGCGTCCCGCTCCCGGAGAACCGCGACGTGAGGGCGCGGGAATCCGCGACGGTGAGGGGAACCTCCGAGGTGGAGTAGACCTTCGACGGCGCCTCCTCCGGGGCCAGTTCCGGGAAGTAGGCTCGGGTCAGGGCCACGGCTTGCGCCGAGTCCGGCGGGTCGCGCTTCTGTTCGCACGCGGCGACGAAAGCACAGCAGAGCACCACGACCAGGCGTTGCGAGACGCATCTCGACTGCATCTGTCACCCTCCACACCCGTGCATGTGGCACGGGCTGACGCGCGGGGGACTCCACGACTGGCGAGCATGCGCGTGTTGCATCCGGCTGTATCACGCTTTGACCCCACCGGGTCCTGGCCGACGCCTCGAAAAAAGGACGCCAGGGGTTTGGGCACAGTGGCAGGCTGCGGCCTCATTGGATTTCCTGGAGGGACCCATGTCCGCGACGAAGCACCAGCCCGTCACCGCGCCTGGATTGCCGAAGCCCGTGGGCCCCTACTCTCCGGGCATGCGGCTGGACTCGCTGCTCCTCGTGTCCGGACAGGCGGCCACGGACCCCGCCACCGGGAAGCAGGCCGAGGGAATCGAGGCGCAGACGGAGCAGGTCCTGCGCAACCTGGAGCGCATCCTCCTGGCCGGTGGCTCCAGCCTCCAGCACGTCCTGCGCTGCGGCGTCTTCCTCGTCGACATGAAGGACTTCTCCCGGATGAACGCCGTCTACGAGCGCGTGTTCGCCGGGCACCGCCCCGCCCGCACCACGGTGCAGGTGGCGGCGCTCCCCGAGGCCGGCCTGCTCGTCGAGATCGACTGCATCGCCTACGTGCCCTGAAGGCGGGTGCGCGCCCCACGGTCCGAATCAGGACCGGAACTGTCCTAGATGGCCCGTACGGTGCCTTCCGATACCCACTTCCGGAAGGCCCGATGCGACCGCTCTTCTTCACGCTCTTGTTGTTGCTCACGTGCCAGGCGGGTGCGCGCCCGCGGACGCCTCCGACAGGAGTCCCCGCCGTGAAGTCCGCTTCCCGTGATTGTTGTGCCGTGCTGGAGCTGCGGCAGTACACGCTGCACCCAGGCCAGCGCGACGTCCTCATCGACCTGTTCGAGCGCGAGTTCATCGAGAGTCAGGAAGCCGAGGGCGCCCACCTCGTCGGACAGTTCCGGGACTCGGCCCGCCCCGAGCGCTTCGTCTGGGTGCGCGGCTTCCCGGACATGGTGTCGCGCGAGCGGACCTTGAAGCGCTTCTACGGAGGGCCCGTGTGGAAGGCCCATCGCGAAGCGGCCAACGCGACGATGCTGGACGCGACGAACGTGCTGCTGCTGCGCCCGCTCACCGGAAGTCGAGGGTTCCCCCCGCCGAGCGCCCCACGGCCCGCCAAGGGGCACGCCGCGACACCGGACTCCGTCGTCCTCGTCACGCTGCTCCACCGTGACGCCCCCGTGGACGCCGGGTTCCTGCGCTTCGTCGAGCAACAGCTCGTGCCCGTCCTGCGCGAGACGGGCGGCGCGCCGCTCGCCCTGTTCCAGACGGAGTACGCCCCGAACACATTTCCCGCCCTCCCCGTGCGCGAGGGAGAGCACGTGCTCGTCGCGTTCACCGTGTTCGCGAGCCGGGAGAAGTATCAGGCCCACGTCGAGCGTCTGGCCAGCTCGCGCCAGTGGACGGACACCGTGCGCCCCGCCCTGCTCCAGCAGCTGAAGGCCGCCCCCGAGTCCCTGCTGCTGGAGCCCACGCCCCGCTCCCTGTCGCGGTGACGAGCGCCCGCACGCCCTTCCCGTGCGGGGGCCGAACCGTCCAGACCGCCCATGGCCCCCTCCACGTGGCCTGCCACATCGCGCCCGGAGCCATGTTTCTGGAGCAGGACTGAGTCTGTAAGGGATTGGCCTTAGTCCCTTCCGACAAGTCCTTTCCGGACTGTCGATTCGCGGGTCTCATCCGGTACTCGCGTCGGGCTTTGCCGATGGGCACCTCTCACCCCAGCTTGGGCCGGGGGCCCGTCCATCCGGACAGGCTCCGAGGCTCCGGACATCCGCCACGCCCGAGCAACGGCGGGCGCGATGCCGGATTCACCTCCGGAGGAGCGCACATGATATCGCGGTGTTTGGGTTGGATGGCCTTGGGGATGGTTTTGTTTTGCAGCGGAGGCGCGGGCGCGAGGGAGCCGGCGCCTCTCACGTCGTCGGAGAGGAACACATTCGCCACGAGCTGGCTCTACCGCGACGCCATGGAGTCGCCCTGGGTGAACGCCTCCTGGGCGACACACTCGCTCGTGGCCACCTCGCCGGTGTCGGACGGGCAGTACTCCATCTCCGCGACGATGCGCGCCGAGGAGGCGCTGTTCTTCTACACGCCCGCTCGCGCCGCCGACGACAGCGCCATGTTCATCCTGCGCGTGCACGGAGGAGCGGCGGGGACGGGCGCGGTGCTCAGGGTCCGCGCCTTCGCGGACGACATGTTGACGGCCGGCACGGAGCTGGGGCCCCGCTGCACCGGCGGGCGCATCCAGGCCAACACCTGGGTCACCTGCAACGTGCCGCTCTCCGCGCTCGCTCCCCCGGGCGCGCGCATCAATGGCCTCCTGCTCCAGGAAGGGCGCGGCATCACCCTGCCCACGCTCTACTTCGACACCCTGCGCGTGGAGGGCCTGAGCGTCCCCTCCCCGGTCCAGGTGAGCCTCAGCCCGGCCTCCCTCTCCATGACCGCTGGCACCTCCCGGACCTTCACCGCCACGGTGACGGGAACCTCGAACACGGCGGTGACCTGGTCCGTCCTCGAGGGGCCGGCGGGCGGCTCCGTCACCCCCGCCGGCCGCTATTCCGCGCCCAGGCAGCCCGGCACGTATCACCTGGTGGCCACCAGCGTCGCGGACCCCACGAAGTCCGCGACAGCGACCATCCGAGTCACCCCGGCACCGGCCAGCGGACTGTGGGTGTCTGGCTATTACACCGGCTGGAACGCGGACCTCTATCCGCCCGAGAAGGTCGACTTCAGCGCGATGACCCACATCATGGTCGGCCGCGTCACCCCCAATCCCGACGGCACGGTGAATACCCAGTTCGACAATGACAACGGTCCCGCAATCGCGCGCACCCTGTCCACGCGCGCCCACGCGGCCAACCGCAAGGCGCTCATCATGGTGGGCGGCTCTGGAGAGCACGACGGCTGGGTGGGCGCCGCGTCCAACGCCAACCGCGCGCGCTTCGTCAGCAACCTCCTGGCCGCCATGGACAGCTTCGGCTACGACGGCCTGGACATCGACTGGGAGCCGGTGGAGCCCGCCGACAAGCCCTTCCTGCTGGCGCTGGTGCGGGAGCTGCGAGCGGCCCGGCCCGACATGCTCCTCACCTTCCCCATGGGCTGGGTCAACGCCAACTTCCCCGAGGACGCAGACCCGTGGTTCACCAACCTGGTGCCGTACCTGGACCAGATGAACGTCATGACCTACGAGATGACGGGCCCGTGGGGCGGCTGGACATCCTGGTACTCCTCCGCGCTCACGGGAGAGTCGGGCACCCACCCCACCTCGGTGGCCGCCAGCCTGAATGCCTGGGTGGCCGCGGGAATCCCCAAGGCCAAGCTGGGCATGGGGCTGCCATTCTATGGCATGGCCTGGCGCCACATCACCGGTCCCTATCAACCCTATACGGACTGGTCCGACTACGTGGGCAGCGACAATGACTTCACCTACGCGCGCATCCTCCAACTGTCGGCCATGGGAGGGACGTACCAGTGGGATGCGGTGGCGCAGTCCAGCTACGTCACCTTCACCACGCCGGTGGTGGACGGCACCGTGCGCTGGATTTCCTATGACTCGCCGCAAGCGATTGCCGCCAAGGGCGACTGGGCGCGCGCGAACGGCTTTGGTGGCACCATCATCTGGAGCCTCAACCAGGGCTGCACCAACCCGGTGACGGGCGCCAATCCCCCGCTCGACGCGGTGAAGGGCGCCTTCCTCCCCTAGCGGAGGGAAGCGCGGACCCCAGGGAGGGCAGTCTCCGTCCTCCCTGCCCCGCCCCCGGGACAGCGACTCCCCGGCCCGCGCCCGTCCGGGCACCGGGCCGGGGGGGCCCTCCACGGACAGGTGCATGCCTTCCAGTGAAAAGCCTGTCAGGGCATTCCGCCAGGTCTGCCACCCACCACACGCCTGGAGCGTGCAGTGCCCGGTGACTCCCGACAGGCAGCCTTGGCGCCGACGACGTTGGCGCCCAGTCTGCAATGGCCAGACGCCAACCGGGATGCACCGGCCTTCTCGCTGCTGGAGCTGTCCATATGAAAACCTTGAAGAATGCCCTCACCGCCGCCGCCGTCGCCGCGTCGCTCACCCTCGCGTCTTCCGCGGACGCGGCCACCGCCACCGCCAACCTGACGGTGACGGCCACGGTGAACTCCGCGTGCAGCATCAACTCCGGCACGCTCAACTTCGGCAACTACGACCCGGTGCTCATCAACGGCAGCGCGGGCATCGACCTGCTCGGCACCGGGACCATGAGCGTGCAGTGCACCCTGCTGGGCACCGCGGTCGTCACGCTGGGCCAGGGCGCGCACGCCAACACGGGCTCCACTGACGCGGTGCCGCTGCGCCGCATGCTGCGCACGACGTCCACCGACTACCTGTCCTACACGCTGTACCAGGACCTGACGCGGCTGGTGGTCTGGGGCAACACGGCCGGCACGGGCCTGCCGTACGTCGGAACGGGCCTGTCCACGCCCGTGACGGTCTTCGGCACCGTGCCCAAGGGGCAGAACGTGCCCTCCGGCACCTACAGCGACACCGTCGTCGCCACCATCACCTTCTGACGTGGGACTCCCTCTCATGCGCATCCGTCTTTCTTCCTGGGTCCGGTGTCTGGGATTGATGGCGGGCCTCGCCTGGGCTCTTCCCGGGACGTCGCTCGCCGCATCGCTCGAGGTCAATCCCGTCCGTCTCGAGCTGGA
>Ga0126314_10000193_pt1 | contig 32283 bp, 28 predicted proteins | sample Plot105B_FD_92535 | JGI IMG/M metagenome (GOLD analysis project Ga0126314, IMG submission 92535) | Serpentine soil microbial communities from UC McLaughlin Reserve, CA, USA - Plot105B | ecosystem: Environmental > Terrestrial > Soil > Grasslands | place: USA: UC McLaughlin Reserve, Lake County... | reverse complement strand
TCTTTTGTCCCTGGGCCATCTCAATGGTTTTAACCTCTGCAGTACTGACCACGCTGAGCATGTTATAAATGAATGACAGATTACTGCTTTTGGACACCAAAGACGTAAACCAGAGGCACTGTTTCGCCAGATCTGTGCTCTCCATGATCAGGTTTCTGATAAAAGCTGCCTCTCCTCCTTCATACCAGAGCTCGCTGTCTTTGCCTCCGAAGTTCAGCACAGTCTCTTTACTTTTATGCTTGCCAAGATTGTGCAGTTTTCTTTTGGTGCCATATTGCGCTTCCTCTGCCGAAGCGTGGAAAGGAGGATTGCACATGGTAAAATCATACAGTTCGCCTGGCTTAACTATCCCCTTAAACATATGCTGCTTGTGACCTTGCTGCCTGCATACAATATCATTGCTCAAATCAGGATTGGCCATAACTATGGCATTAGCCGCTTTTACAGCGTATTGGTCTATATCTGACCCGACAAAACTCCAGCCATATTCCTGATGACCAATGATCGGATAAATGCAATTTGACCCCATTCCTATATCCAGCCCCCTTACATGCCGGCCTTTGGGAATGCTATTGTTATTATCTTCCGCCAATAAATCGGCCATGTAATGCACATAATCTGAGCGCCCGGGTATCGGAGGGCACAAATATCCTGACGGAATATCCCAATGATCAATATTGTAGAAATGTTTTAACAAGGCTTTATTGAGTGTCTTTACAGCTTCCGGATTCGAGAAATCCACAGAAAGATCGCCATATGCATTGTTTGCAACGTAGGCTTCAAGTTCCGGATAGGTCCGAATCAGTTCCGGGAAATCATACCTGGAACGGTGTTTATTTCTGGGATGTAAGGCTGTTTTTTCTGCAGGCATCGGATTTAAAAATTAAACAAAGGTACAGCTTCCCAACAAACAATTGGATATATAAGAAAGCATAACGTACTTTGCAGCTGTAATGCATCAACAATAAGTACAATGAACAGATTTATAAATTGGTGCCGAATCACCTTTAGCCATAAGACTGTAAAGTAATGTTGCACAAGACCCGCGGAATAGTCCTCAAAACAACCCTATACAGTGAGAGCAGTGTAATTGTACAGATCTTTACTGAAAAATTTGGCATCCAGTCTTATATGATCAACGGGGTAAAAAAGCCCAGGGCAAAGATCAGCATGAACATGCTGCAGCCACTGCACCTGGTAGACATGGTCGTTTACCATAAAACCAGCACAGGAATTCAGCGACTTACTGAGCTAAGACCCTCCCCTGTTTTCAGGACCATCCCTTACGACATCATTAAAAGCACCATGGTGATTTTTTTAAATGAAGTATTGTACAAAAGCATCAGGCAGCAAATGACAGATGAACATTTGTTTGAATTCATATACAGTTCCATTTGCTGGTTTGATGAGTGTGGTGAGGCCAACGTAAATTTTCATCTTTCCTTTTTACTTAAGCTTTCCAGGTTTCTGGGCTTTGCACCAAGCACCCTGTCGGGAACCGGAGATGATTACTTTGACCTGCAGGAAGGTGAGTTTAAGAATGGGAGGCCAATACACCCTAATTTTCTGGAGAAACAAGAGGCCTCCCTATTTATTTCTTTGTTTTCACTCCCTTTTGAAAAAATAAATGAAATAAAGGCAGAAAACACTACAAGGAGACTTCTGCTGGATAAAATACTGATTTACTACACCTTACATACAGCTTCTTTTGGCAGTATCCGTTCACACCAGGTATTGGAAGAGGTGCTTTCCTAAAATCTTATAAAAGTTTTGGAGTTTTAAATTAGAGGTGTATATTTGCACTCCCTAACATTTAGGGACCACAGCATGTTCAGCTGGATAAAAAGAGCAGAACCAAGGGGAGATTAGCTCAGCTGGTTCAGAGCACCTGCCTTACAAGCAGGGGGTCACTGGTTCGAACCCAGTATCTCCCACAGAAAAGGACAACTTCATTAAATCTGAAGTTGTCCTTTTTTTTTACCCTTCCTTACCGGGTCGAACTATTCATGGTGCCTTGCCTCCATTTCATAACCGCTTTTTATTGACCCTAAGTTTTACCATACACAACGGCATAAGGTTTTTCAGTTCGCACTCAACACCACCCTCCCAGCGCCCTGAATGGCACGAGTTTGTTTCCCTTGCAAAAGGCCGATGACTTCCCATCCCGACGGTTCGTAATCTTCGGGCAGCACGACATTGACCGTCCCACTTTCATATTGCCCGATCGGAAAAGCCTGTAAGCTTCTGACGATCTGAGCATGGCTCAGTATACGACCCTTATTTTCACCAAGTTTGATCCGGTGGATCGCATTTTTCTGGATAACCGCGATCAGCAGTTCATTCTGATCTGGTTTCCCGGTAATCTTATAGTGGATCTCCATTCTTCTTTTTTTCTGATTTCCATGAAGTTGCAGCTCAATGGCCGGACTTGCACTTAGTCCGCTGGTGACGGCGAAATTCAAAGCTGCAGCGTTGGAACCTACAAACTCTGATTTACCGTTGACGACTACCTGCGGAGTGTATACCTGCGTGCGGAGTTTACTGGCATATTCATATTGGCGTTTGCTATAGTCCGGGTTACTGAATACGTCTCTCCAGCCCTGATGGTCCCAGTAATCTACATGGTAAGCCAGCACATAAACCGGAAGGTTACCAGCTTCGCGTTGCACTTTAGCCAGCAGTTCGTCGGCTGGCGGACAACTGGAACAACCCTCGGAAGTAAAAAGTTCCAGAACAACGAAGCCGTCGCCTTTAATGGTTTTAGAAATGGATGATCTGGAGGCCATGGACCTGTCGGCCAGGATCGCGGTGATTACCAGGATGATGGCTAATGCGCTGAGCATGCTGAGGTGTATCGTTTTCATAATTAAAATCTTTAATCTGATTCAAACTTAGGGACCTGCAATGCTTAAAAACAGAAGATTCAGGTTGAAACGGACAATCGGAATGGTCACTTAGACAGGGCGGCCCCGAATAGGATGCTGTTAACGGTTCTCCATCCAGGAGAGGAATGCAGCAGATTTCTCTTTATTGATGAGCAGCTTCTCCGGGGTTTCAATAAGCAGTTTGACATAGAGCTTGCGCAGAAAATAATGTTCGGTCTCCTTAATGGCACTGAAGTTCACGAGGTATTGCCGGTTGACCCGAAAAAACTGTTTTTGCGATACAGATCCGGCAATCTGGTCCAGGGACTGGTTCAGGGAAAACTCCTGACCATCAAAGCACATGATCGAAGTTGATTCATTGCGAATATAAAAATAGGCGATCTGAGCGGTCTGAACAGTGGTATACTTCTGATGTTTGAATACCAGAAAACTGGTCTTCTCCGCAGGCTGCACCATCTGAATCAAAAAGTCACTGATATCGGGGAGGGCTTTTTGCTGAAAAAAGTTTTTCAGATCGTCTACTTTTCCGAGGGCCTTCGCAATATCATCTTTCGAAAATGGTTTAAGTATATAATCTACACCATTGCGCTTGAAAGCTTCCAGCGAATATTCGTCAAACGCCGTGCAAAACACTACGGGACAGCTGATCTCCACTGATTTGAAGATTTCAAAACTCAGTCCGTCGGCCAGCTGGATATCCATAAAGATCAGGTCGGGTTTTGCTCCCGCAGAAAGGGCCGTTACTGCCTCTTCTATACTTTGATGAGGCCCGGTGATGGTAGCAAATGGCCGCAGTTCCTTGAGTATATTTTCAAGGGACTTAGCGGTTCGCAATTCGTCCTCAATGATGATGATGTTCATAAATTAACGGTAGTTTGATTTGAAATAGTTGATTGTCATTCAGCACTTCCACCTGCCTGTCCAGCAATTGACTGTATTTGAGCTCTATGTTTTTCAGGCCGACTCCAAGTGAATTTTCCTCGCTGTTTTTCAGCTGAACCTTGTTCTCCACTACAATTCTATCCCCTTGCTGATAAATGCTGATCCGCAGGGGTCTCTGCAATGACACTACATTGTGCTTTAAGCAGTTTTCTACCAGCAGTTGCAGGGTAAAAGGCGGAATAAGGGTATCCAGCACTTCCTCACTTAGCGTACTGCTGAAAATGAAACCATCATCAAACCTGGCCTTTTGTAAAAACAGATAAGCGTTCAATATGTCCATTTCCTCCCTTACATGGATCAGATCTAGCTTGCGGCTTTCCAGGGTATAACGATAAAAATTCGCCAGCTTCAGTATAAAATCCACAGACTGTTCGTCTTTGGATTCTACCATAGCTTTCAGCGTATTCAGGCTATTGAACAAAAAATGCGGATTGACCTGCTGTTTGAGCAGGTCATACTGTGCGCTCAGGTTATCATTTCTGAAACGTTCCAGTTCCATACTTACGTGCTGATTTTCATAGTTCTGCTGCAGCAGGTTCAGGAACATGTAAAAAACCAGGTTGATCAGTATCCCGCGGACCTCAACCATTAACATAGTCGGGCCGAAGTCGATGTGAGAAAGGATCAACTGCTGAATATAGGCAAGGCCAAGCATCAGTACCAGACCAAAAAGCAGGGAATTGATCAATTTCTGATAGGAGATCTGCTCTCCCTGTCGCCTCTGGCTCTTTCTTGAAAGCATGTAAATATTAAAGTACCACATGCTTACAGCAAATGCAGCTGTAATGGCTGCATTCACCGTGGCTTCCAGCAGCCTGAACTGATGGGATGCAAGCTGTGGTACTGAAGACAATACACCAAGAACAATTGAACTGGTCCAGATGGTGGCATTTGAAATCTTAAGACTTGTTTTCTTCATGGCTGTAAAAATCGCTGATCAAATGTATTGATAAAATATATACAGTTCAGAGGCAGACGCTACTGTTCCGCGCCTGCCTTTAAATGGCGACCGAAATCTCTACATTGATGTTGTTTCTGCTGAGCTTCGAATATGGACAGGTCTGGTGAGCGGCCTCCACAATGCCGGATGCCTCCCCGATAGATAAACCAGGCAGGTTAACCTGCAACCTTGCCTGCAACGCGAAGCCTTGCTCGCCGGTACCCAGGTCGACTTCAGCATCTACGGAAGTTCCTTCAGGGAGTTTGATTTTTGCGGCGGCGGCATTGTGCTGCATAGCACCGATAAAACAGGCAGACCAGCCCGCAGCAAAGAGCTGTTCGGGATTAGTACCTTTGCCGGTACTTCCCGGTGTGGACAGGCTAATGTCTAAACGTCCGTCTGTACTTTTTGCAACTCCTTCACGGCCACCACTGATGTGGACTTTGCCTGTGTATAATGTTTTGGTGATTGCTGATCCGCCGATGGCGGTAAAAACGATTTGATTGTTCATTGTATTTAAATTTTTAGTTTATGACGTATTGTTATGTTAACGAATATCAGCGGCCCATGCGGCAACTTCGAGTATGGCATCAGCGAAGGCTTGCGGGGCTTCCTGAGGTAAATTATGCCCCACCCCACCAGCAATGTTATGATGGGCATATTTCCCCTTAAAGCGGATGGCGTAACTAACCGGATCGGGATGCGGGGCAGCATTTGCATCACCTTCCAGGGTTACCGATGGTACTGTGATCGCCGGTGCACCGGCAAGTTTAGCTTCCAGCAGGTTGTACCGGCCCTCTCCTTTAGAAATACCCAATCTCCAGCGATAGTTGTCAATCACGATCTTTACATGGTCGGGATTATCAAACGAAGTTGCAGAACGGCTATAAGTTTCCTCACTGAATTTCCAGGTAGGTGATGCCGTTTGCCAGATCAGTTTGTTGAACGCTGAAGTATTGGCCTGATAGCCTGCCTGACCACGTTCTGTAGCGAAATAAAACTGATACCACCATGCCAGCTCGGCTTGTGGTTTGAGCGGAGTTTTGTTACCAGCCTGACTGCCGATCAGATATCCACTCACAGACACTAATCCTCTTACCCTTTCCGGCCACAAGGCAGCCATAATATCCGCAGTACGCGCTCCCCAGTCAAAGCCACCGACGATGACATTTTTTATTTTTAGTGCATCCAGGAATGCAATCATGTCTGCAGCAAAAGCAGACTGTTGCCCATTTCTGGCAGTTGCGTCAGACAAAAACCTGGTGCTGCCGTAACCGCGCAGGTATGGAATCAATACCCTGTAACCTTTCGCCGTTAAAAATTCCGATACCTCTTTATAACTGTAGATATCATATGGCCAGCCATGGATAAGCAAGACCGGTTTACCATCAGCAGGACCTGCATCGACATAACCAACATCAAGTAAGCCTGCTTTTACCTGCCTGATGTGATCAAAAGGATCTTCGGTTTGAATCTCATTAAAGCGTGTAATTTCTGTCGTTTTAGCGAAAACAGCGGCTGAGGCAGGCAATTGTAAGGCGATGAAGATAAAAGTCAGCATCCACTGGAAGCGGGTATTGGTTATTGATAGGTGCGTCATGGTATTTATTACTTACTATTAATTGATGTATAAAATTAGTGGTGTTAGGGTCGCTAAGGAACAGAAACGGGGCCGAAGCAGACAGATTTGGGCGCCAGACAGACATTTCGGCAACTCACGATGATTACTGCAGTTCGCCGCCTGCGTTCTTTTTTTTCTTGAGTTGGACAGTGATCATACCGCAACTTTGGGGATCCTGTTCGAACCTGGCTGTTGAAATGGCCAGAACAGAGGCGAAAGCGATCATTCCAGCGGCAAGCCGCCTCCTGAGCTTAATGATTGCAGTTTTCATAATTACACTTTTTTAGGTGATTTAATACTTCAAAACTATTCGAACAGGGCATAAAAGGGGAGATGAAAAACCTTCAGACGGACAAATCAGGGCCGGATTCGGACAGCAGGATATCTGAGTATTTTATGCCTGTATGCCCTGATTGGACTGGAAATTCCGATCAGACAGGTCTGCAGATCTTAGCATTTATTTTAAGTTTTTATAGACAGCCTCGGTTATACTGCTTATTTTAGCGTGAAGTAGCCTGCACTTCATGTACATAACAACCTAAATCAATACAATGCCTATCCCTCCACAAACAGTACCCTACAAACCAGTTAGTTTTTCGAAAACCGTTCTTACCGAGTTAATGATCCCGTCTTATTCTAATTTTGGCGGTAAGATCCATGGTGGCATCCTATTGTCGCTTATGGACAAAGTGGCCTATGTCTGCGCATCAAAACATGCAGGAAACTATTGCGTAACCGCATCCATCGACACCGTAAACTTTCTGGAACCCATAGAGGTCGGCGACCTGGTTTCCCTGATGGCCTCTGTAAATTACGTTGGCAAAACCTCTGTCGTAGTCGGCATAAGGGTGGTTTCTGAAAATGTAAAGACCAACGAGATCAAGCACACCAACACCAGCTATTTCACAATGGTAGCCAAGAATGAGCAAAACCAGCCTGCAGAGGTCCCGGGCCTTGTACTGGCAAACAGCGACGACATCAGAAGATTTATCCGGGCAAAAAGCCGGAAAGAAATTAAACAAAACTACCGTAAGGAACTCGAGCAGATCAGCATCCCCACCAACGACGAGCATTGCAAGGAACTACTTGCAGGCGAGCGCTGCATCCTGCTTTAACATTCAAAACATGCCAAGTCATAGTTCCGGATAAAAGTTCTAGCTTTGTCGGAATTTTTATTTTAGAACAATCATACATTATATAACCTTATTATGATCATCAGCCCAAGAACACGCGGATTTATTTGCCTTACATCACATCCTGAAGGGTGCAAACAAAATGTACTGAAACAGATTGACTATGTGAAATCGCAGGGAAAAGTAAACGGACCCAAAAAAGCACTTATAATCGGCGCCTCTACAGGCTTCGGACTGGCATCCAGAATTACAAGTGCCTTTGGTTCAGACGCAGCGACAATAGGCGTATATTTTGAAAAACCAGGCACGCCAGGTAAAACAGCATCACCCGGCTGGTACAATACCGCAGCTTTTGAGACCTTTGCAGATGAAGCTGGTCTATACGCAAAAAGCATCAATGGAGACGCCTTTTCTAATGAAATAAAGCAGCAGACCATAGACCTGATCAAAGCAGACCTTGGCCAGATAGACCTGGTGATCTATAGCCTTGCCTCTCCAAAAAGAACCAACCCGGTAACCGGAGAAACGCACAGTTCGGTACTTAAACCAGTTTCAGAAGAGTTTAGCGACAAAACTGTCGATTTCCACACAGGTATTGTATCTTCAGTATCCATCAGCCCTGCAAACGAAGATGAAATCCAAAACACAGTAGCTGTTATGGGCGGAGAAGACTGGGAAATGTGGATCGACGCTCTAAAAAAAGAAAATCTGCTTGCCGAAGGCGCAACAACTGTAGCCTATTCTTACATTGGCCCGGCAGTCACAGAACCTGTGTACAGAAAAGGAACCATAGGCCGCGCAAAAGACCATCTTGAAGCAACAGCTTTTACCATTTCCGATAAACTGAAAGACATAAACGGAAAAGCCTATGTATCGGTAAACAAAGCTTTGGTTACCCAGGCCAGTTCAGCAATTCCTGTCATCCCGTTATACATTTCCCTGCTCTATAAAGTTATGAAGGCCAAAGGCATTCACGAGGGCTGCATTGAGCAGATCAGCCGCCTGTTCCATGACCATCTTTATTCAGGAAAAACGCTTCAAACAGACGAAAAAGGCAGGGTCAGAATAGACGACTGGGAAATGCGTGAAGACGTTCAGGAAGAAGTTTTCAAATTATGGCAACAGGCGACAACAGAAACGCTGCCGGAAATAGGCGATCTTGAAGGCTACAAACAAGACTTCTTTAACCTTTTTGGATTTGAAGTGGCAGGTGTAGACTACAATGCAGAAGCAGAGGAAGTCGTAGAAATCCGCGGATTGCAATCTTAACATCAACATTCATAGTAATTTATTATCTTTAGTACAAAACTATTGATAACCAAATGCCAATGCTATGAATGCGAACAAAATTACCCGCATCAGTATGATCTTCATGCTGGTGCTTACCTCGATTTTCTCTAATGCAAACGCGCAAACAGCATCTGTTACAGGTGCCTGGGAACTGAGCAACGGAGAGGACCAGCACCACCTCTTTTTTCAGGACGGCTACTATTTTCATACCGTAAGCCAGGGAAATAAATTTATATCCAGCCAGGGCGGTAGTTATGAAATAAAAGACAATACCATAAAAGGAAAAGTGCTCTTCAATACGACAGATTCCACCAGTGTCGGCACCAGCATGGACGTTCCCTTTACCGTATCCCGCGAACAGCTTTCCCTGCAGTTGTGGGATGGCAAAGCCAGCTTTGAACGTGTAGACGAAGGCAAAGCACCGCTTGCAGGCGTTTGGCGCATTACCGGAAGGATGGGCGAAGACGGCAAAGTAGCAGACATTCATCAGAGCGGAACCCGCCAGACCTATAAATTACTTACTGGAACCAAGTTTCAATGGGTGGCCATAGATCCGGGTAAAAAACAATTTTCCGGAACAGGCGGCGGATCCTATACCTTCAAAGACGGAAAATATACCGAAAAAATCGAATTCTTTTCCCGCGATAACACCAGAGTGGGCGCCTCTCTAAGCTTTGACGGAAAGCTGGAAAACGGCAAATGGCACCATAGCGGACTGAGCAGTAAAGGTGCAAAGATCTATGAGGTCTGGAGCCGGGTCGAATAAACAGCATATGGAATAATAACCCACTGATCATCCTGCTCTAAACTTACTGTATGAAAATCGCTCTTCAGACCATTACCCTGTTCATTAGTTTCACCCTTTGTACCTTTGGCGCTTTTTCACAAAGCCAAAGCAAGGCCGATTATCAAAAGGCTTTCGATCAGATAGACTCGCTGGCTAAGAACCAGGCAGCAAAGAAGGCTTTGCCGCTGGTTACCGAACTCTGCGCTAAAGCCCGGCTCGAGGGCAATACTCAAATGCTCATCAAAGCGACCATGTACAGGATGGTATTTTCCAGCTACCTGACAGAGAACGGCATGGTGGTTATCATTGCTCAGCTAAAGCAGGACATCGCCCAAAGCAAGCAACCGGAAAAGAGTATCCTTCAGTCCATTTTGGCCGAAGGCTACTGGAGCTATTATGAAAAAAGCAGGTACCGGATCAGGCAGCGTACAGACGTAGCAGCAGACCTGGAAGGCGATATAGAAGTATGGTCTTCTAAAAAAATGATCAGGGAAAGCCTAAACCAATACATTGCATCGCTGTCAGAAATGACCTTGCTTCAGAACACAAAAACAGCCAGCCTTAAAGATATCATCATTGGTGACACCGCGACCAGGTATCTCCGACCCACACTTTACGACCTTTTGGCAGACCGCGCCCTAAACCTGTTGATGAGCACACAAAGTGACCTGGACAATGAAGGAGAATCAAAGGACAGTTTGGGCGTAACGTCAAGTGCGATGAAAATCTTTCAAAACCTGCTCAGTTATCACAAATTGCATAAAAATACTGCCGCATGGGCAGATGCCGAACTGAAGCGCCTCAAGTTTATGTACCAGAGAAATGGCGATACAGATAGGAATAAAGAATATTTCGGATCCCTTACCGCCTTATTAAAACAATGTGAAGGTACCGACATTCATGCTGATGTGCTTTTTGAAATCGCCTCGCTATATAAGAACTATCTGATATGGGCAGCGAACTCCGATCAAAATCTGACTAAGGCGGTAGAAATTGCTCAGGAAGCAATCCAATCGAGGCCGCAGTCGATGGGTGCAAAAAATGCAGCCAATATGATCAAAGAAATCGCAAAGAAGAACCTTACAATTACTATTAAACAGTTTGCTGCACCTCAAAAGCCCATTCAGATACAATACGGGTATAAAAATTTAGATTCCATCCATCTGAAACTTTACCGCCTGCCCTTCGACCCGCTAAACCAGTACAACAATTTTGGAAGAGCAGATCTTTATGCCGCTTTTGTAGTGAAGCATAAGGAATATAGAATCTGGTCCGTAGCGCTGCCTAAAAATGCAGATTACCAGCATCATACCCTTTCAGACCGGATAGAAGGCTTGCCAACCGGCTCCTACCTGCTGGTTGCGCAAAATGGCGACGCACTCGATTCCTTAGCTGAAGACCCGGTTAACAGTTACAGTAAGTTCACGGTTACCGGCATGGATGTCAGCAACAGATCCATTGAGCCACAAGTACAATATACCGTAACCGATAACCAGACAGGTGCCCCGCTCAGGGATGTTAAGATTCTGATAAGCCGGAGGGAATGGAATGGAAAAACATACACATATAGAAGTGCCGAGACCAAAACAGATGAAAATGGAGCGGCCGTAACAACAAGCTTCACAGATACCTATGCTACCACCGTTACCCGCGGAACCGATACCGTGCTGCTCATGCAACCAAACAGATTCGGCCATGGGGGAGTTAGCCAGCGTTTAGTTGTGATGTTTACCGACCGCCCCATCTATCGGCCCGGTCAGATCGTATTCTATAAGGGATTGTATTTTACAGACTATAACGGGAAGCGCAGCATACTGACCAACGAAAAAATCGATGTAGCGTTAGAGGATGTAAACGGAAACAGTATCGAAAAGGTGTCATTAACGACCAATGAATACGGAACCTTCCAGGGAAGCTTTAAAATTCCGCCAGGGAAATTGAACGGTACCATGGCACTGGAAACAGACTATGGAAGTAAGGAAGTCCAGGTCGAAGAATACAAGAGACCAACCTTCGAAGTCTTATTTGATAAGATTACCCAGCGGTACAAACTAAACGATAGCATTTCTGTCAAAGGCAAGGCCACCACGTACTCCGGTTATCCGGTGGGCAGTGCAGCTGTCAAATATACCGTCATCAGGAATGCCATTTACAGCTACGACCATCTGGCCAACCGTTCATATAACACCGAATCAGAACAAATTACTACCGGAACAACGACTACAAAATCCGATGGAGGCTTTACCGTAAAGTTCTTTGCAGATGAAGGCGACTTAGCCGATAAATATTATACCTACACCATCACAACCGATGTGACAGACATTGGAGGCGAAACAAAAACTGGCGAAAAGACCATTAATGTAGGCAAAAGTGACCTGATATTAAATGTCAGCATGCCTCCCCAGCTTTTTCTCAATGCTGATCACGACAGCATTCCGGTCAGCATAACGAACCTGAACTATGAGCACATCAAAGGCAAGGTTACCGCACGCTGGTATCCATTGCAATTTCCCGGCAGGCTGGTCTCGAAAAGCCCTTTTTCTCAACAACCTCAGGGATACAATTTAACCAGGGAAGAATTTATCAGCACTTTCCCGGGCGAAGAATACGAGGGAGAAGGCGATCCCGCCAAATGGAAGACAGGTGCGCAGGAGCATATTCAGCAAATCGACATGCTTTCAGGGCGGAGCACATTTGTCTTAAATGAAAAAAATCTGAAACCAGCCTATTACAAAATAAGGTTCACTGCAGAGAATGAGGCACAGGATACGGTAAGCTTTGAACAAATTGTGCGGATATATGACCGCAGCCCGACAACCATACAAACAGATAGAGAATGGCTCGTTTCCGAACAAACCTCGGTCAAGCCCGGGCAGTCCGCTACATTCAGGCTCGCCGGGTTAAAATCAGGCAGTAAAGCATACTATGAAGTTTATTATAGAGAAGAAGTCCTGAAAAAAGTCTGGATCGACGTTTCACCCAAACAAACTTTCATCAGTATCCCCGCTAGACCTGAATTTGAAGAATCTTTCGCTGTGCAATTTTCTATGGTCCAGAACGGAACAACCTACAAATCCCTTCAAACCATCGAAATTATCGATGCCCGCAGGCTACTTGATGTCAAATTTCTGAGTTTTAGAAATAAACTTGAACCCGGTGAAAAAGAAAGCTGGAAGCTGAGGATCACCAATAAAGCGGGCGAAAAACAGATGGCCGAACTCGTTGCCACGCTTTACGATGCCTCCCTTGAAACCCTCCGGCCAATGCAATGGGGCAACATGTACCGTGATAATTACAATTATTATAAGTACACCTGGAACTCCGGCTTAAATGAAACCAGAAACGGAACGCCTTTATGGTACCATTACCATAACGGTTACATTGCAGCCGTCATCAGAGATTACGAAAAATTAAACTTTTACGGTTTCAGCTTCAATTCCTCTCCATCCTACAATCTCAGCACCTTTTTAATAAGCGTGGAAACCGCAAGGCAGAAAAGATTTGAAGAAGACCGGGCGAAAAGACTAAGCGAACTTAAGGCAAGCGGCCAGTTTTATGGCATTGTAAAAAACAACAACGGAGAGGCGCTTTCCGGCGCGATGGTTACCCTTGGAAAAATTCGCAAAACAACCGACGCCTTCGGAATTTATCAGATCGATGCCAAAGCCGGCGACAGATTGACATTCCGTCTTTTCGGCTATACCAACCTAAGCGTTCGTGTCAAACCAGGCCAGACCAGGCTCGACGCGACGTTACAGGGAAACAGCAAAAGTTTAAGTGAGGTAGTCATCAGAGGATATCAGAAACGTTCGCGGGAACAGACCACCGGCTCATCCTTTATTGTTACCGGGAAAGAGGTTCAGGACGTGCCCGTTGCCAATGTGGAGCAGCTGCTGCAGGGCAAGGTCGCCGGCTTAAATATCTCAAACAATAAGCTTGCTGAACAAAAAATTGTAAATACCAAAACTAAAGACGGCGTTGCAGTGAGAACAAACTTCAATGAGACAGCCTTTTTCTACCCACAGCTGCACACCAATGAAAATGGAGAGATCAATATTGAGTTTACCATTCCGCAGTCACTCACACGATACCGCATGCGCGGTTTCGCGCATACCAAAGATTTCAAAACGACCAGTTTCAGCCGCGAGCTCATCACCCAGAAGCAACTGGCCATTTCGGCCAACGCCCCTCGTTTTTTCAGAGAAGGAGATACCATTCTCTTCCTCGCAAGGCTAAACAACCTTTCCGGTAAAAAATTAAAGGGCAATGCAGTACTGGAACTTTCCGATGCCCTGACCGGAAATGCACTGCAACTGTTTGCCCCTGCTTCGAAATCCACCCAGCGTTTCCAGCTGGCGAACGCAGGAAACGCAGCGGTAAAATGGCAGCTGATTATCCCTTCGGGCGTAAGTGCCATCACTTACAAGCTCACCGCAGAATCCGGAAGATATAATGACGGAGAGCAGACGACCATACCGGTACTTCCGAATAAAATGATGGTTACTGAAACCATGCCGCTCAATGTGCGCGGAAACTCCGCCAAAACTTTTGTCATGGACAAACTTCTGCAGTCAGGCAAATCCTCCACTTTAAAAAACCAGGCCTTCACCATGGAATTTACCACGAATCCGGCATGGTATGCGATTCAGGCTTTGCCTTATTTGATGGAATACCCTCATGAATGTGCCGAGCAGACCTTCAGCCGGTTTTATGCCAACAGTTTTGCGACAGGAATCATCAACAGCTCGCCAAAGATCAAAGAAGTATTTAATGAATGGCAGCAATCCGGTGGTGAAGACCTAACCTCCAACCTGGAGAAAAACCAGGAACTTAAATCCATCATGTTGGAGGAAACACCGTGGGTAAGAGCTGCCAGTAACGACAAAGAAAGAAAAAGGAGACTGGCAGTGCTCTTTGATCTCGACCGGATGAGCGGCGAACTGAAAGCCAACTTTGAGAAGCTGGAGAAGATGCAACTTCCTAACGGATCGTTCCCTTGGTTCAGCGGAATGAATGGAAACAGGTTCATTACCCAGCACATTGTGCAAGGTATATCGCAACTGAACTACCTGAAACTGATTGATGAAAAGGCCTATCCCAATGTCAATATCGTACTGAATAAAGCGATCATTTACCTCGATGCAGAACTGGAAGCAGACTATAGCCGCGACCTGACAGATAAAACGGTCGCCTACCTGCCACTGCATTATTTATATGCCCGCAGCTATTCCAAACAGGTCAACCACAATCCTAAATTTAAAAAAGCACAAGAGCATTATACAGAGCAGATTAGTAAAAACTGGCTGTCGATGGGGCTCTACCAGCAGGCACTAGCCGCATTGGTGCTCCACAGATCAGGCAATCATGCAGAAGCGATGAAGATTGTAGCCACAATAAAAGACCATGCCCAGCAAAATGAAGAGATGGGCATGTACTGGGCAGAAAACACCAACGGCTGGTGGTGGTACCAGAGCTCTGTTGAAACGCAATCCCTGCTGATCGAGGTCTTCGATGAAGTCGCTTCAGACGCAGCTGCTGTTGAAGAAATGAAGATCTGGCTGCTGAAAAACAAACAAACCACCGAGTGGCAAACCACCAAAGCAACCACTGCAGCCTGTTATGCGCTGCTGATGCGCGGCAATAATTTACTGGAAGGCGATTCAGAGCCGGATATTAAAATCGGAGACAAGACCATTGCCCAGCTGGGTCTGGAAGAACCAGCCGGAACAGGATACAGAAAAATCAGTATCCCCGGTGCACAGGTAAAACCTGAAATGGGGAAAATTGAAGTCCGCAATAACAATAAATCGATCGCATGGGGAGGAGTCTACTGGCAGTATTTTGAGCAGCTCGACAAGATCAGCCCGGCTGAAACCGGCGTAAAGATCAAAAAGCAATTATTTATAAGCCGCAACAATGGAAAAGGAGATGTACTCGTTCCGCTCAGCGCAGCAAACACACTTAAAACCGGCGACCTGCTGAAGGTACGGATAGAGATCCGTGCCGACCGTGACATGGAATATATCCACCTTAAAGACATGCGGTCATCCGGCTTTGAACCTGTAAATGTGATCTCACAATTTAAATATCAGGATGGGCTTGGTTATTATGAAAGCACCAAAGATGCCTCAACCAATTTCTTCATCGACTTTATGCGCAAGGGAGTTTATGTATTTGAATATCCGCTAAGGGTAAGCCATTCCGGAAATTTTTCAAACGGCATCACCACACTGCAATGCATGTATGCGCCAGAATTCAGCACACATTCAGAAGGCATCAGGGTTAAAGTAAAACCCTGATGCTTTGAATACTTATTTTAGCTGATAGGCGATTACACTTTTCTTAAAAAATGTAGGCACGTACACAATCTTCTTAACAGGATCATAGCCAATATCGGCCGTGTTTATCTTTTGCAGATGGGTATCGAGCAGCAACTCGTTCCTGCCGTCGGCATATACATAATAGATATATCCGCCCCAGGCCGAGAATACAAAGTCGCCGTTGCCAATAGGCTCAATGCCGTCACCACCCTGCGGTAATCCGGCAATCTTTATCATGCTCTTTGCCGCATCAGCCTTCAGCAAATTTTTGCCTCCGCCTGCAATATACAAATCATCACCAACAGCTTTCAGACCATTAATACCATCAATATTCTCCATGTACACCTCATCCTTACCGCCCGTAATCCTGTGGATCTTTTTGGTCTTAGAGTCAGACACGTAAACAATTCCCTTATCACTCACAGTTACATCATTCAAAAATCCTGCATCTGTAATAGGAATGGTCTGCAGCACCTTCGCCTTCGGGATATCAATCACCACCACATCGGTAATATCGGCCACATACATCTTATCCTTATAGATGGCCATTCCCTTCGGCGAATTCAGTCCGGTTACCCATTCCAGGTTAATGACCTTTCCGTCCAGGCCCAGTTTACCAATACCGCCTATGCCGTCCTTCGCATCGGCGCTGTTGCCCATTATTGCAACATACAATACTCCGGCTTTCGTATCCGGCAGTACCGATTCAGGCAAATTAATGATACTGTCTGTTTCCCAGATCTTTTCGAGTTTGTGCTGCCCGCACACATGGAGTGCCATAAAGATTATAGCTGGCAACAAGATTTTCTTCATTGTATTATTTTTTAGGGTTCTATTCGTATCTATGAAATTAGCTAAAAATCAATAAATCAGTGAAAAATATCTTTTTCCTATTTCTTTTTTTACAATTGCATATTGCTAAATCGATATATTTATCTGTTTCTTTGTATTAATAAACACACACAAATTAAACCTTCACGAGTATGCTGTTGCTTAGCATTTTAAATACCATCTTTTGTTTGGCATTTATAGTATTTGCCTATTTAAATTTAAATGACGTCGATCCATGGCTTTGGGTACCCATCTATATGTCTGCAGCCATTTGTTGTGGATTTGCCATATTTAATAAATTTTATCCGAATGTATACCTGGGAGCCATATCTTTCTATGTAGTTTACGCAGCCGTCTTGTTTTTTTCGAAAGATGGCGTGCGCGACTGGATAACGAAGTACAGAAGGCCAAGCTTAGTGGAAAGTATGCAAGCCACCAAACCGTATATTGAAAAGACCCGTGAATTCTTCGGGTTACTGATCATTAGCGGAGCGCTTGCGATCAACTATTTTGTGGCCGTTAATTAGGTAAACCATGCTTTTAACAGACGTAGAGAGGATCATCAGGCAAAACCTGAGCAGTGAGGCAATAACCTGGCTTGAACAGAAAATAGATTTGGTAAAGACTGAAGATGAAAATAAGTCACTGCAGCTGAACCTTACCTTTTCGCACATTCCCAGGTTTGCAGATAAAAAAAACATAGAAATCAGACCCGGAGAAATATGGGCAGCCGATCGCCTGTGCCGTGTTTACCTGCTGATGCAAGTACCCGATCAGAACAAAGAAACCTACTTAAAGAAAATCAATGGCCTTTTCACCGGTGCAGAGATGAACGAACAGATCGCCCTATACGCTGCCCTGCCCTTTTACAGCTATCCCGAAGAATGGATCAACCGCTGTGAAGAAGGCATCCGAAGCAATATTGGAACCGTGCTCGAGGCCATCATGTACCACAACCCCTATCCGGCCAAATACCTTTCCGAAGGATCCTGGAACCAATTGGTACTCAAAGCATTCTTTACCGAAAAGGATGTCACTAAGATCACGGGGCTTAAAGAAAGGAACAACCCTGCGCTGTCAGAAACTTTAAAGGATTATGTACAGGAACGGCTCGCCGCGCACAGAACCGTGCATCCCGAGATCTACAACCTAATAGACAATAACAAGGAACTATAAAATATTTGAATTATGTGCTGTAATGAAAATTTCAAGGAAAGAAGTGAAGGAGAAAAAATTCAAACCTCTCTTGACCTAAATGACATTAGCGGGATGAGATTTTTCGACCCGCATGTACACATGACCTCCCGTACTACCGACGATTACCAGGCCATGGCAGATGCAGGAATCGTTGCGCTGATAGAACCTGCCTTCTGGCTTGGGCAGCCGCGTACCGGTTTGGCCAGCTTTACGGATTATTACGCCAGTCTGATCGGATGGGAAAGATTCAGATCATCCCAGTTCGGCATCAAACACTATTGTACCATAGGCTTAAACTCACGTGAGGCCAACAATGAAGCACTGGCCGAGCAGGTGATGGAGATCCTGCCCAACTTTATATTTAAGGAAGGCGTAGTAGGTATCGGCGAGATCGGCTTCGATGACCAGACTGCCGCAGAAGAGAAATATTTCCGACTGCAGCTCGACCTGGCAAAAGAAGCATCTCTACCCGTTCAGATCCACACCCCACACAGAGATAAGAAAAAAGGTACCCAGCGCAGTATGGACATCGCCATAGAGCAGGGTCTTTCACCATACTCCGTTATTGTAGACCACAACAATGAAGAAACCGTTAAAGAAGTGCTCGACAGAGGCTTTTGGGCGGCCTTCACCATTTACCCTTTCACCAAAATGGGAAATGAGCGTATGGTTGAAGTGGTAAAACAATACGGAACAGAAAGGATCATGATCAATTCAGCAGCAGACTGGGGCATCAGTGACCCATTGGCCATTCCTAAAACCGCAGCCCTGATGAAACAATCAGGCATCAGCTTGCAGGATATTGAGCTGGTTACTTACCGCAATGCCATCACCGCATTTGCGCAGAGCGGACAGATCAATGAGGCAGATTTTCTGGCTGTAAAAAATATAGACCAGAGCCAGAAATTCGAAAGCAATTCGATACTAAGAGGCGGGCAACAGCCAAGAGTAGATAAAAACTCAATTTTCATTTCTTAAGGTGAAGAAACTAATAGGGTACCTTAGGCTCATGCGCCCAGCCAACGTGGTGACCTCGGTTGCCGACGTATTGGCCGGTATAGCTATTGCCGGATATTTTGTAAACTGGGACAATCTTTATCTTCCCGTCGTTTTACTTTGCATCTCTACCATCGGTCTTTATAGTGGCGGAATCATTTTCAACGACGTATTTGATGCCGAACTGGACAAAATAGAACGTCCGGAAAGACCCATCCCCAGCGGACTGATCAGTAAAAATGCCGCCTCCATATTCGGCGGTATCTTTTTCTTTATCGGTATTTTTGCTGCGGGGCTTTACAGTCCAACATCCCGTTACCTGGCTGCCGCTATCATGATTGCCTGTCTGACTTACGACAAGTGGGGAAAACACCATTCTATATTAGGCCCCTTAAACATGGGCCTGTGCCGTGGTCTAAACCTCCTGCTGGGCATGAGCATCGTCAGCACCTCGTTAGAAACCTCCTGGTTTCTGGCCATCATCCCGATCATCTACATCGCATCGATTACCATGATCAGCCGTGGCGAAGTACATGGAGGCAGCAAAAAAATGCTCTATTTCGGAGGTCTGCTTTACGCCATCGTGATCACCAGCATTCTCTTTTTCGCCTATACCAAACAGTATTTTATGTATGCGCTGGTCTTTGTTATCCCCTTTGCCATAATGATCTATCTGCCCCTGCTCAAAGCCATAAAAAACCCAATAGGGCCCAATATCGGCAAGGCCGTAAAATCAGGTGTTATCGCACTCATACTCATGAACGCAGCATGGGCGAGTGCTTTTGGCGTGCTAAATGTTGCTATTTTTATTGTCTTTCTTTTACCAATATCACTTTTTCTAAGCAAGGCCTTTGCCGTTACTTAGATCAACACAGTTAATATATGAACCATTTACAACAGTCGTTTAGTGTTAAATTTGAGTACAACGTTTACTTCACTTCCTCACTTTTCGATACCAGCAATACCACTTTATCAGACTTCTTTAAAGGCCGCCCTTCAGCGGCTCTGAAAAAAATATATTTTGTCATAGATCAGGGTGTAACCGAGGCACACCCCCAGCTGATCGGCAATATCAAAACCTATTTCGCATCCCAGACAGACCTGCAGCTTATCGGCGATATCCTGATCGTACCCGGAGGCGAAGCCTCAAAAAATAACATTGCTTTATTCGATCAGATCGTAGAAGCGGTAGATCTGCACAAAATAGACAGGCATTCTTATATTGCCGCCATAGGCGGAGGCGCGGTACTCGATCTTGTCGGTTATGCCGCCGCCGTTTCACACCGTGGCATCAAACATATCCGCATTCCTACTACAGTACTTTCTCAAAACGATTCAGGTATCGGCGTAAAAAACGGAATCAATTACAAACGCAAAAAGAATTTCCTCGGAACATTTGCACCGCCCGTTGCCGTATTCAACGACGAAGACTTTCTGGCTACACTCAGCGACAGAGATTACCGCTCAGGAATTTCAGAAGCCGTAAAGGTGGCGCTAATTAAAGATGCCGAATTTTTCTACTGGCTCGAAGCCAATACAGAAAAACTGGTAGCCAGAAACAGAGATGCCATGAACTACCTGATCAAACATTGTGCAAAGCTGCACATGGATCACATTGCCGGCGACGACCCCTTCGAAACAGGCTCTGCCCGTCCGCTGGACTTTGGTCACTGGGCTGCACACAAACAAGAGCAGCTGAGCAATTTTAGCGTGTTACACGGCGAAGCCGTAGCCATGGGCATCGCTTTAGACAGCGTATATTCCTATTTCAAAGGAATGCTTACCGAAGAAAAAGCACAGCGGATCCTGAAGGTCCTTACCGATTTGAACTTTGGCATTACCGATGATGTGATCAACATCAAAGACACCGCATCGCCGATATTAAAGGGCCTTGCAGAATTCCAGGAACACCTGGGCGGAATACTGACCATTACCCTTCTTACCGACCTGGGCACAGGAGAAGAAGTACATGAAATGGATCATGAGCTGTTGATAGCTGCGAGTAAATATGTTGCCCAATACAGCAAGGACAAAGAAAGCCTAACTACAATTCACTAAAATGAAAGTAAACAGCGGTCATTTAACCTATTGCACCAATATTCATCCCGGCAAAAACTGGGCAGAAGACTTTGAACAACTTCAAAAAAATTTCCCGCAGATCAGGCAAAACGTAGCTGCAGATCAGCCTATGGGTCTTGGCCTAAGGCTGTCGAACGAAGCAAGCCTTGCGCTGAGCAGTCCCGCGGCACTGGATGAATTCAAGCAATGGCTGAAGGAAAACAATACCTATGTTTTCACCATGAACGGCTTCCCTTACGGAGAATTTCACCGTACAGTAGTTAAAGCCGATGTACATACCCCAGGGTGGATCACCGACGCACGTAAGGACTATACCATTCGGCTGTTCCATATCCTGGAGCAATTGCTGCCGGAAGGAATGGATGGTGGCATCTCGACCAATCCGCTGGGCTACAGGCATTGGTATACCACCGAAGAAACTTTAAGTGAAGCCAGAAAGAAAGGCACGCTAAACGTCATCGAAGTTGCGAAAGAACTGATCGGCATCTATAACAAGACCGGCAAAGTACTGCACCTGGATATCGAGCCGGAACCAGATGGCATGATGGAAACAGGCAGAGAATTTATCGACTGGTTCGAGGGCGACCTGATGAGCCTGGGTATTCCGGAAATCGCCGGTTCATTTAACCTGAACCCGGCAGCAGCAGAAGCCCTGATCAGAAAACACATCAACCTCTGCTATGATGTATGCCACTTCGCAATCGGCTATGAACCACATGAAGAAGTGCTCAAAGAGCTGGCCTCAAAAAATATAAAAGTAGGCAAGATCCAGATCAGTGCCGCCCTAAAGGCAGACCTGCAAAAACCTGCTGAAGAAAAGCAGCTCATTAAAAAAGCATTCGACATATTCAATGAACCCGTTTACCTCCACCAGGTAGTAGCCAGACAGGCAAACGGTGGTCTGCTGCGTTATCTTGACCTGCCCGAAGCACTGCAAGATTTCGAAAATGAAAGCGTACAGGAATGGAGGGCGCATTTCCATGTCCCAATCTCTATTAAAGAGATTGGTCTGCTGTCTACCACACAGGAAGACATCACCACCGTGCTGAACCTGCAAAAGAAAAGTCCGTTTACCAACCACCTGGAGGTAGAAACCTATACCTGGGAAGTACTTCCCGAACAAATCAAATTACCGATCACAGAATCCATCAGTAAAGAGCTGATCTGGGTAATCGATACCTTAGCATAACAAAATGAAGAAAACCGTAGTCATAGATGTTGTCGGCCTGTCGTCCAATCTGATCGGCGCACATACGCCTTTCCTGGAAAAATATAGTAAAGAAAAGAACCTGCACACGATCGCACCTATGCTGCCTGCAGTCACTACGGCGGTTCAATCGACCTACCTTACCGGTAAGCAGCCCTCCGAACACGGCATAGTCGGCAACGGCTGGTACGACCATACCGATGCGGAGATTAAATTCTGGAAACAGTCTAACAAACTGGTACTGGTAGAAAAGATCTGGGACAAAGCCAAAAAAGAAAATCCGAATTTTACCTGTGCCAACATGTTCTGGTGGTACAATATGTATTCCAACGCAGACTACTCGGTAACCCCACGGCCCAACTACCTTGCAGACGGTAGAAAGATGCCCGATTGTTATGCTGAACCTGCGGAACTTAGAGACACGCTTCAAAACAAGCTTGGCCAGTTCCCCTTATTTTCATTCTGGGGACCGGGGGCCAACATCAAATCTACCAAATGGATTGCCGATGCCTCCATCCTTACCGACGAGCTGTACAACCCGACACTTACGCTGATCTATCTGCCGCATCTGGATTATTGCCTGCAAAAGTTTGGTCACGACCTCACAAAGATCAGTAAAGAACTGTCTGAAGTAGATGAAGTCGTGAAGGATCTTGTGGCACACTACGAAAAACAGGGCGCCAATATCATTATCCTTTCAGAATACGGCATCACACCCGTAAGCGAGCCCATCCACATCAACCGGATCTTCAGACAAAATGATCTGCTTCAGATCCGTATCGAGCGTGGTCTGGAACTTTTAGATGCCGGCGCTTCTAAAGCATTTGCTGTAGCCGATCACCAGATCGCCCATATCTATATCAACGACCCTACAGTAAAAGACAAGGTTAAAGGAATACTGGAAAAAATACCCGGTGTGGCCCTGATCCTGGACGAAGCAGGCAAGAAAAAATATGGTATAGACCACCCGAGAGCAGGAGATTTCGTACTTGTGGCAGCAGACAAGGGCTGGTTTACCTATTACTTCTGGCTCAACGACGCTGTAGCGCCCGATTACGCCCGCTGTGTCGATATCCACAAGAAACCAGGTTACGATCCTGTAGAAATGTTCATGTCGTCCAAACCAAGGGCAGCCTACAAGCTGCTCCGCAAAAAAGCAGGGTTCCGTTACATCATGGATGTAATTCCACTAGACGCCACATTGGTCGGTGGTTCGCATGGCAGTGTAGATACACCAGCAGCATTTCACCCGGTACTGATTACAGATAAAAGCTTAAATTCGGAAAACCAGCAGGCAACAGCCATACACGATCTGATCTGGAAGGCCTTGCACAGCTAAACAAAACATATGAATTCAAGAAGGGAGTTTCTGAAAAAAGCCGCACTGCTCTCTGGTGCAGCAGGCCTGCCAAATGTGGTGCCCATGTCTATCCAAAAAGCCATGGCCATCAGCGCAGATCCCGGAAGCACCTTTTACGATGCAGAACATGTCGTGATCCTGATGCAGGAAAACCGTTCCTTCGACCATATGTTTGGAAAAATGAAGGGCGTACGCGGCTTCAACGATCCAAGAACGTATACCCTTCCCGACAAAAATAAAGTATGGCTGCAAAAAGATGCACAAGGCAATACCTTCGCGCCCTTTCACGTAGACATCCATAAAACCAAAATCACCTGGCAGGGCGGCCTTCCGCACTCCTGGTCAGACCAGCTTGCCGCACGCAATCAGGGCAAATACGACAAATGGGTACCTGTAAAATCACACATGGCCCTGGGTTATTACGACCGTTCAGATATTCCCTTTTATTACGCAATGGCCGATGCATTCACCATTTGCGACCATAACTTCTGTTCATCACTTACCGGAACAACACCAAACCGTCTGTTCATGTGGACCGGCACCATAAGACCGGAACAAAACGGAACTTCCATAGCAGCAGTAAACAACTCACAGGCCGAGTCGAGAGAAGATGCCTATGTAGATTGGGATACCTTTCCCGAAGTACTGGAAGACAACGGAATAGACTGGAAGATCTATCAGAACGAGATCTGGACAGCAGACATTCAGGGAGAAAATGTAGACGACTGGCTGGGCAACTACGGTGACAATGCCATCGAATATGTAAAGCGATACAATGTAAGGCTGTCGGCATGGTTTAGAAAACATGGCGATCCCAAAGAAAAACTTACCGCGGCACAGGTCAGGGAGAAATACGATAAGCTCAGCAGCAGAGAGAAAAATCTGATCGACAAAGCTTTCGCCACCAATATCAACGCACCGTTCGACTATCTGCAGCTCAGTCCGTTCGATTATACAGACGATCAGGGTACCAAACAAAGCATCAGCATTCCGCGCAACGATATTTTTCATCAGTTCCGCTCGGATGTAGACCATGGCAAACTGCCCGCAGTCTCCTGGCTGGTCGCCCCACAAAGATTCTCAGACCATACCAGCTCACCGCTATACGGGACCTGGTACGTATCAGAAACCATAGATATCCTCACCAAGAATCCGGAAGTCTGGAAAAAGACCATCTTTATCCTTACCTACGATGAAAACGATGGTTACTTTGACCACATCCCGCCCTATGTAGTACCGAAACCGGGAGACCTGTCTACCGGGAAAGTGTCTGCTAAAATAGATCCCGCAGTAGATTATGAGCCTAAAAAGGACAGTCCGATCGGGCTCGGCTACCGTGTACCGATGCTCATCGCCTCACCATGGAGTAAGGGCGGCTTTGTCAACTCGCAGGTTAGCGACCATACCTCGACCATCATGTTCCTGGAAACTTTCCTAAGCAAAAAAACGGGCAAAAAAATCAGGAGCAATCAAGTGAGCAGCTGGCGACGTGCCATCTGCAGCGACCTTACTTCAACCTTCAGGCCGGCAAAAGCCGAATCAACAGGCGTTCCGCAGTTGCAAAAGAAAGAAGCCGTTATTACCGCTATACAAAACGCAAAGAACAAACCCGCGCAGGTTAAACCCGACCCGCTTTCCCCACAGGAAATCGAAAAAATCAACGCACGTTTGCCCTTCGCTTCCGGCGCATCAACCTTCATGCCGCAGCAGGAACCCGGAACGCGCAAAGCATGCGCCCTCCCATACCAGCTCTATGCGGAATGCTCGCTCAACCCTGCTAAAGATCAACTGGTACTCGAGTTTGCATCGGGCAAAGGAAACTTCGGCCAAAAGACAGTTCCCGTAGGCGCACCCTTTAATGTCTATACCAATCGCCTGTATAAAGGGGAAACAGGCAAAACCTGGTCGTACGCAGTAGCGGCAAACGACAAAATCACAGACCAGCTCAACCCTGTAGATTTTGAAAACGAACAATACCAAATCTGCGTAAGCGGGCCCAATGGCTTCTTCCGTCAGTTTGAAGGAGATAAAACAGACCCACAGCTCAACATCAGCTGTGCCTATGAAAGCGCGGGGTTACTGACTAAAAAACCAACGGGAAACATAGAACTGCTGATAGAAAATGAAGGCGCGCAGCCACTTGAAGTGGCCATAAGCGACCAGGCTTACAAAAGCGAAAATTCCAGAACGGTAACTGTTGGTCCGGGAATTAAGATCAAGGCATTGATAGATCTGCAGAAAAGCAGCGGATGGTATGATGTTAAAGTATCTGTAAAGGGCAGTTCCCTATACAGCAGGCAATACGCGGGTCATGCAGAAAATGGAGAAGAATCCATTACAGACCCTTACATGGGCGGAATAATCTAGAACCTAAAGCTCTTCCTGTTTTTCAGGATCAAGCTCTACACAATCTTCCTGCTTCACTTTTTTAGCTGTTAAGATCGGATACAGGAACATCAGCGCACCGGCCATAAGAAGTATTCCCGATATCGGCAGCATAAATTTACTAGCAGCTATCTCATGCTCACTCATTATCCTGTAGGCTACTATGGCCAGTACACCAAGTACTACGGCAATCACCGCTTTCTGAAGTTTCAATATTCTGATCATATCCTGAGCTATTAAAGTTAATACACATAGTGGTCAACAAAAATCAAACCACAAAGGGCAGGCAACCACCGGAAACGGTTTCTGCCTGCCCTTTAATTATGCTGTGCCTGCCCTCCGCGGATCACCCACTCACAGGACTTTTTTTAACGGAAATGAACGACCTTTTTATCAATAACAATTTACAAATAATGAAGTTTGGTTTTGTAAAAACTTTTGCACAATTCCACATCTTTTGAACCATGGCGGGCTAATGCTCAGAATTCCGCCTTTCCCAAAATAACTTAACCAAAATATTAACCAAAAATTCTTCTTCATAAGGCGGCATAATTGTGCTATTGTACCATGTCTAACAGAAGGTTCTTTATCAAGAGCATAGTCGAAGTAGATGAAAACGACAAGATCACTACCTTCCAGGTCAATGCCAGCGCAAGCTCGTTACTCAATCAGACCTGTAACAGCAAAATATTCTACAGTCTGATGAAATTTATCCGCTCCCGATTTTACCCATACCCCCAATAAACCTTCTCCGGCCCTATTTTGCCAATGGCATCATATTGGCATTACCCCATGTGTCCGGGGAGGATGTTTTTTTTTCAATAGGAGATGTGAGGGAGATTAAGTCCGGGAGTAGGAGTGGATGTTTTAGGGTTACATCCGCTCCCCCTGCCCAGGAAAATCCAATCTTTGTAGCGTTTTCATAACTTTATACGTATTAGTGTTAAATTCAAGACCATGTATAAAGCCACCCTGATAGTATTATGTGCCATTGTATTTATGGCTTGCGACAAAAAAGATCCAGAATGCGGAGACAGAATCTGCACCGAAGAGTTTGCCATGATCAATTTTACTTTCACTAAAAAAGACGGTACCGGCGTTTCGGTAAAAGACTTTAGTGTAATCAACCAGCGTACAGGCGATAGCCTGAAGGCTATGAGTGCCGCCTATCTGGACCTCGCTCCGGGAACCTATGTCGTGGCAGACGATAATCATACCAAGAAACTATCTGAGGAAGGTGACGATCTTAAAATTACAGGAACATACGAAGCTACAAACCAAACCAAATCGGCTATTATAAAAGTGGCAGGTGGCAAATGCGCCTGCCACATTCGTAAAATATCCGGCCCTGCAAAACTGGCGTTCGATTAACACAGCATATTTTATTAAATTACGGTCATGAATAAAACGCTCTTAACCATAATAGTATGCGCCATTGCATTTGGTGCATGCCGCGGAGAATTCCCCTGCGGAGCAAAACCTTGTAACAAGGTCTTCGCCTTTATCAGTCTTAAGTTTACAAAAAACGATGGTACCGGTGTAGAGGTTACAAATTTCAGCGTAGTTAACCAGCGAACAGGCAGCACACTAGACCGTGTAGGCAGCTCAGATTTCGAGCCCGGCTCAGGAATGTATACCATAGCAACCGATCGGCACCTTAAAGACTTATCTGCCAAAGGCGACGACCTTAAAATTACCGCAACCTATGAGGGCCAAACTAAATCGGCTATTGTAAAAGTTTCCGGTGGTGGCTGTGCCTGTCATATCAAAAAAGTATCTGGCCCCGAAACGGTAGCCTTCGATTAGCACCTTCAAAATCTTTATGTATATTTAGTACACCTAAATATTAATCACATTATGAAACGCGTTTATACATTTCTTTTTGTACTGTTATTTATTGGCTTAATGCCAGAAACCCATGCCCAAGACGGGCCAAAGGGCGGTTCCTTTGCCGACATCAGTTTTATTGAAGGGCACTGGAAAGCCACTACCGCAAGCGGCCAATCTATAGAAGGCGTGTGGCTGGCACCGGAAGGAGACAACATACTGGGCTTTATGCGCATGATGAAAAGCGGCAAGGCCGACCTTTACGAGATACTCGCCTACGAAAAAACCGAACAGGGATTGGTTTCTATGGTGAAACACTTTAAACCAGGTCTGCTGGGCTTAGAAGACAAAGACAAACAAGACCGGTACAACTTTGTAGAAGCCAGCAAAAACAAGGCGATCTTCCAGAAGGAAGGCGAAGGCCTGCGCATACTGTACGAAAAACGCTCTGCTACTCAGTTTGTAATTGCCAGAGGCAATGAGAAAGACGGCAAGTGGGTATTCGAAGACCTTTTTGTATTCAACAAAGTAAAATAAATGCAAAAGGCTGCCCTGCAAAATCTGCAGGGCAGCCTTAAATTAACCTTCTACCCTATTTCAACCGCATAACGCTGGCCCTCGAATAAAACCGGGTGCCTCCCATCCGTCTGGTGTCAAAAGCACCCTCTGTCTGGTAGCTGTACAATGTCCGTCTGCATATTTTCAGTATCCCCATTACCTCATCTGCCCGCAGCCACAAATCTGCCGCATGCAAATGTTCCGGCTCCAGCCTGTTGCCTGCGCCCTTCTGCCATTCCTCTTTTAAGGCAATAAGCAGCTCTTCAATCCTTTTTAAGATTGTTTTCATAATAAAATATAGTTTTTATGTTAGACCGCTGAAAGGCGGAGATCTGGTTTTATACCAGTTTGCTTAAGGAAGCAATTTTATCAGATCAGCAACTGATCTTTTGAACTCGCCACATGGACCCACCCAGATAAAGTCGGGATTTCTAGTATGATCAACCTTCTTGCGCCAGATGATCACCCTGCAATCTGCATACCCATAACAAAACACCAGCACCCATTTGTTGTGTCTTTTGTCGAAAAGATCCATACTTTCCTGACCGGTATTGCCAGTGCCCATCAGGCGGATGTAGCTTTCCAGCGTACCAACAAACTCACGGTAATTCCACAGGTGGTTTATCCGTTCCTGATTAGTTCCGTTTTTTATCGTCATACATGCTGTATTGTTATTTTTAGGATACAAGAGGATGGTTAATCTTTCAGTCATTTACTAGTTTTTATGAATAATATTTATAGTTGAATTTTCTTTAATTTCTGTATTCTTCTACAGAAAATCTGATCAGCTTTTTTCTAGGGAGCTCTTGTTATCATATTCGGGATTTATACGTTAGTTATGGCAAACTTATGTAAAATCAGAACAAAAACACAACTATTGGGAGTACTATTTTAAATCATTATTAATTGAATATCAGATAGTTATATAATAAAAAAGCCATAGCGAATTCACTACGGCGATGCACCATATTACCTGCTTTGCTGATAGATTAAAGCCCTATTTTTTTGTACTGGTTTGTAAGGTTTTGCTTAGTCAAATGCAAAAAAATAATTAAGCGGGCCAGTTATCTACTACTTCCAACTCTGCCTCTCCTTCGCGGTACAGTTTAAATAGGTCTTCCAGGGTAATTCTCAATGGCTGTGTAACTTCCGTAATATCAAAGGCATCAATAAAGTCCTGTACGGGATCAAATGTCCTGCGGATCTGTATCATTGTATTTACACCTTCTTGCTCATTGCGGAGCAATACGGAGACGTCTACGGTGGTGTCTTCGTAAAAGTCTATGTTGACCTTTTCTGTGGTTGTTATTTCCTTTGATTGTTCCCAGAAGTAGTCTACAAGTTGTTGGGTGGTGACTCTTTGTTTATTTTGGCTCATAATTTATATTGACTTTTTTAATTTTCGCTTTTACTATTTATCACTAATCCTTATCCTATCGTTTTCACCAAACTCTGTAGCAATCGCAACTTGTAATATTCTCAATTTCATTGAGATTTGTTAAAGCAAAAGAATTCACAAATCGTCTGGGTTGCTTATATTCTGGGCAGACCATAAAGCCGGCATTGTATTCCCGCATGTAGGCTCTTACCCCCTCGATTTCAAAAGGCTCTCTGATTGATAATTGAACACCGTGCTTAGCAAGATGAAGTTTGCATGCTGATCAAAGAAAGCTAACATCGCTGCTTTGCTAATCTTATTCATTGGTTTTTGGGATTTTAGAACCCCGACCGGACACTCCAATCGGCCGGGGTTTCAACAACTATTATATTTTAAACTATTAAAAAATGTCTTTAACCTATTCCAAGGCACGTGCTATCATCTCCGTTAACTCCTTTGAACCTTTTTCTGTCCTCGGATCAGGTGCTCTCGTTGAGATAATGTGCCCATTTTTATCAATTAAGATCACCGTAGGATACGATTCAATATTATAAAACTTGAGAATTTCATGAGTGAACCCTTCCCCGTTAGTATATAACGGTATAGAGCCTTTTGAAGAATATATACCAATTCCTTTTTTTAGTATGTCCGCCGTGCGATCCGCTGAAACAGATAGAAAGACGACTTTACTATTTCTGAATTGTTCCTCAATCTTTTCAAGGTATGGTGTCATTTGCGCACAACCACCACAACCATAAAACATAAAGTCAATTAGCATCACTTTTCCTTTAAACTCAGCTGAAGTACGGACCAATCCAGAAGTATCTCTTAGAGAAAATGCATAAGTGGATCTGCTTTTGTCATTTGAAATCCTCATTTGTTTTTCAACCAACTCCACCTGAGTACGGAATGGATCAATCCTGGGAACACTTTTATAAAATGATTGTGCAAGAGAATTGATCCCTTCATTCCAACCCCTCCGACCATAGAGAAAAATAAAACCTGCCAGTAGCCGGGACTTGAACTTTTCGTTTTTATAAGCTTCGTTAATTATCTTGTATTCAAGTGAGAGGTCACGACCTTGTTTTGTAAAAAGAGAGTAACTCGGCAAACGGTTGACAACTAAGTAATCAAGATACGCCTTTTTAATGAAGACTCTATCATAGCTCATGTCCGATGCACAATATAGATCATCTTCGATAAGTAAATCATTTAGCGGAAAATTTTCTCTAAATCTTTTATAATAGTCAACTAAGGTCGGCGAGGATAAATCTGCGCCACTGAGCACATCAAGTGAAATATGGTAGATTTTTGCTAAAACAAAAACTCTGATACTATTCAATTCTGATTTGTCAAGGTTATATTTATTCAATTCAAGTAGTGAGTCCAAAAGTTGTCTTTCATCAATTGCTTGTTGAACCGAGGCATCATAATATTCGAGTAATGATATTTGCTTCTTAAAAGCTTTCTCACCAAGATCATTTAGGCGATAATGTTTGTTGATAGCATTAGCGATATCTTTCAATAGTAATTGCTTCTCAAAGCCAGTTCCTGAAAACCCGATATTTTCACTATCCGTTTTAACTAAATCAGGTATGTCAAGATGTAAGCTATCACCAGGATTTATTAGTATCGTCCAATTCGTGTAAACATTGTTAAAAACGGGCTCATTATCGATATGAATACCAACCATTTCAGTTTGACCAATAGACAAATCAAAGCTAAAATTCCCCTTTTCGTCTATTACACTGTTTACCTCCTGGAAGCCATTTACCAAATCACCTGAATTAAACTTTTTCATAGTAACGGATGATAGCCCTGGCGAATCAGTATAATTTAATATTCTCCCAGTTATTATAGTTTTAGTAGGCTTCAAATTGATTGATGTATTTTGCGCAAAGCATGGCACTATCCAACAACTAATAATAAAAAGAGTATGGGCCAGTATTTTAAAATTCTTCATATTTTATCTATTATTTGTTTTCAAATCAGATGCGTCTATTACATATTTTGGTATCGGCATTACATATCTTATATCATTAGGGAGTAATTTATAGTGAACGCCATTAATCGTCCGAACAATTTCTATATTCATCCCATCTCTATTGAATCTTTTAAGATCGTTCCATCTTTGACCTCTGAACAGGAGCTCCTTTCTACGTTCCAGCAAGACTATATTAAGAGCATCTTCAGACGTAGCGGCAGAAACATCTACATGTGTTCCAGTCGCATAACGATTGACAAGGAGGGTATTTATGTCCTTCATGGAATCATCTATGTTTCCCAATCGCGCATTACACTCCGCGCGAATAAGATATATCTCATCGGTAGCGATTCCAGAAAAAGGGATTCCGTTACCCTCGTAGGTTCCTTTAAAAGAATGTCTACCGTCTGGTAAGTCCCAAAAAAATAGTGATTTTCTTAAATCATCCACATCGTACAATTCGTAAACGTGCTCTGGTGTAACGCCTTGACCCTGATAAAAAATAAAAGGCGTCCAGATTTCATAAGTTACATAATGATGTATAACCTCAGTATTAAATCTCT
>Ga0126314_10000191_pt1 | contig 32544 bp, 29 predicted proteins | sample Plot105B_FD_92535 | JGI IMG/M metagenome (GOLD analysis project Ga0126314, IMG submission 92535) | Serpentine soil microbial communities from UC McLaughlin Reserve, CA, USA - Plot105B | ecosystem: Environmental > Terrestrial > Soil > Grasslands | place: USA: UC McLaughlin Reserve, Lake County... | reverse complement strand
TTCCTGCAGGAATATTAGTTGCAAAATATGGCCCAAAACGACTTAGCATGATTGGAATATTGTTATCTTCCATTATGGCAATTATTTCTGGATTCTCTCAAGATGAAATACAAATCACTATTGTCAGATTTTTAATAGGCATTGGAATGGCATTTTTTTTTGGTGCCAGTGTTACACTTATCTCAAACTATTTGGGTAAGGAAAATGAGGGTTTAGGTGTAGGATTACTAAACTCTGGACATGCAATTGGAGCATTATTGGGTATTTTTGGTTGGGTTGCATTAACAGAAATTACAGGTTGGAGGTTCTCAATTATTATTGGTGGAATAATTGGTGTATCAATTGTTTTAATAATGAAAATAGGACTACTAAAAGAAGACAACAAAAGAGATTTCAAAATTAGATTTAATGAATTAAAGGATGTATTATTTAATAAATCACTCATATTACTTGGAATTACATTGTTAGGCTATCAAACTGGAGCTAGTCTTACATTAACTTTCATTGTTTTATATCTAATCGAAGAAATAAATATAGAACCAATTTATGCTGGTTTATTGGGAAGTTTAAGTCTAATAATAGGAATAATTATATCACCACTATCAGGTAAATTATATGACAAATTTAAAAATGCAAAGAAACTTTTGTTTATCTCTGCAATAATATCTGCATTAAGTATTATGTCAATTTCAATTAGTTCAATCTATATAATAATAATAGCAATAATTACTTCTGGAATATTTTTATCAATTGGATTTGTTGTTGTATATGCAAGAGCAAGACAATCGCAAAAAATTATTCAAGAATATCAGACTCTTTCAGTTGGTTATGTTAACGGTATATCGCTATTTGGTTCCTTTTGGATTCCGATTATATTTTCATTTACTGTAAGTCAATTTAGTTACAAGATAGCATGGCTATGTGCTGGAATTACTATAATAATATTATCCCTTCCCATTTTAAGATTAGATTCTGAAAGTGATGATACTTAAATCCTTTATATTTGATCTACTTTTCTCAAATCATATTTTTCATATTGTTGTTATAAAATGATAATGTTTATTTTTCTTCGATTACAATAAGAAATCAATCATAATATATAAATAAAGAATATCTACGACAATGAATAAAAAATAATGGCATTAAGTATCACTCAATGTAAATTGGTCTACTATATTCCCATCATTAGTATGAAACTTATCAACTAAATTAAGTATACATACCAATCTTTTTAATATATTTAAAGTTAGTTATACAATCTTTCACAATAGTTGATTAAAAGAATAGTATTTAGATTTCTAGTGAACTGTAATTTTCTTAGAATACCATTATCTTAAAATATTTACTAGTTGTAAATGTTTTCAATTAACCTTCATTCGCTTCTATTATTTGTCCACGAAGCTCACCCTTTGGATTCTCTTCAGTATGAACATTTACATATGTGTTGCCACTTTGTATTGTTGACACCAGATCGTTAATTGTTTTACCAGCCAATAGACCAGTCAAATTGGAAGATTGAACATTACCACTAGCCGAGAAAGAGCTGGATCTTTGCGTAGTTGAGGAAATATCAGAAATTTTTGGAGAAAGCTCAGGAATTTTTGATACGTCACCAAATAACTTTGCATCATTATCTTTCGATTTAAACAGTGTAACCAAAACATCACCATTTGTTCCAACTGCACCACTATGAATCTGAATTGTGGTGATTGTACCAGCATTTAATACATTAATTTGATAATTTAGAGAACTTTTTGATACTTCAAAATTTGCTACTCCTGTTCCATCAGTTTTAACTGGTGGTACTACTTCTTTTCCAGAAAGTGTTGCTGTAAATTCTGTATTTCCTTGAGCATGTGCTAAACTATAATTACCGATTGCTGAAATCATCAGAACTGAAGTAATAATGAAAATTCCCTCAATAAAAATTATTTTCTTCATATTATCATAATATACCTTATTATTTAATTAGGTTTCATAGACATTCTAATAACTTTAGAGAATTAATTTTATAATAATTATTCATATTCCTAAAGAACAGAACAAGAATTGATATTTTAATAGACAATAAAATAAAATTAAATAATTATAAAGGATTAATCTATTTCTTGAATTAATTAAAGTTTTCCTACTTCTCTAAGCCGAGATATCATTCTAGCTTCACCTTCTTTGAATCTTTGATGATCCTCTTCTGTTTCTAATAAAAGTTGAGGCACCTCCATAGACTTTCCATATTTATCTATCGAAACCATGGTAACATATGCTCTTCCTGCATGAACTCGTATGTTATAGTCAAGGTCTTCTGCAAAAATATTGACTTCAATTTCCATAGAAGAACGTTTAACATAATTTATTCTTGCTTCAAGAATCAACGAATTGCCAATAAAAATTGGCTTAATAAATGTCATTCTATCGATACTTGCAGTTACAACATTTGATTGATTAGCATGTCTTTTAGCAACTATACCAGCAGTAAGATCCACATGTTTTAAGATAACACCTCCAAAAACATTTCCTTTTGGATTAGCATCTGATGGTAACATCATGAGTGTTGTCTCAGCTTTTGACTCATTTGGGGTTTTTTTTAGATGCTTAAACGGATTTTCCAATTATAGATACCTCCAAATATACATTCTTACAAACTAAGTTGCTGTTAATTATTTAAAGATAAATATAATTTGACATTATTGAAATAGAATGAAAAACCATCTAAATTCATTAGTCTTGTGATAAAATTATAATTTATGATTACTTATCTATTTGAATAACAAATCCTTTATTTAATAGTAATGTCTTATTATATCATTTGAATGCATTAGATAAAAGCAGAAGGAAACACGCTTCATGGTGTCATGAGTGCGATAAGGTTTTTGATAATAGAATTGATGCTGATATTCATAAAGAAAATGTAAATCACAAAGTTAAAACTATAGAATTTTGGACAATATCACGCTAATTGGTAGATTAAAATATTCAATACTCAATCTTTTTTTAAATTCATTGCATAATCTAAAAGTTTAAAAAAAGAAAAAACTCAGTTTTTTCTAATCCCGCTAAATTCAGCTCCTATAATTTCTTGTCTGCAGACTTTAAGCATGTTGTGAATTACTTTCTTTATATTATCAATTGTGTTACCCAGTATTCGCACTACTATTCCAGAATCATTTGGTAATATTGAATATCCTCCCACAATCTTCTCATATTGAATTAACTCTTCACTAATTCTTTCAGATAGAATACCAATATATTTAGATGGAGTTAATATGTATATATTTGATAACATATTAAATTCTTCCAGAATCCCAAATCTTTTTAGTTTATTTCTTTTGGGTTCCAACAATGCGGTATCAACAAGTTTTAATGTTCCAATAGGACTTTTGGCTACAGTCTTTAGATAGCATACATCATAATCAAAATACTCCCCCATAGCCATTCGACCTGGAACGATAGTTTCAGAATATATCATGGTTGCAGTATCATGTAAATTAATAGTTACAGATTGATAGAATCGTGAGTCTCTATAAGGTATAATTTGATCTGGAACATATTCAAAATAGCAATTACTATCTAACGTTATATTTAAAATTTGTGTTGCAAAATTTTTATTCATTCTATAAAGCCTGGTGGCTCCTTGAGTAGTTATATGAGCCATTGCATTTTTACTAAGTTTTATATCAATTCTATATCTATCTCCTTGAAGCACTCCGCCAGATGGAGAGATTATATAGATATAGGCCATAGAAGGTAGACTTTCTTCAAGATACAGAGCTCGTTGAGTAAATAAAGGAACCTTTGAAAATTGTTCCTTTATAACAGTTTTATTTACTCGCTCATTTTTTTCTAGTAATAAAAATAGAGCTCCTAATTTTCCTGCTTTTCCCACACCTAGTTGACTTAGATCTTCTTCATAAGATAGAACTTCTTGTGGAATATCATCTGGAATAAAATATTGTAGATCTTTCAAGTTAGTTGTTCAATTGAGGTTTTTGGTGGTAAATCAAATAAAACATCTTTTACTATATGTTCTGCTACTTCCTTAATCCCTTCGCCCGTTTTACAGTTTACAAAAACAAAAGGTTTACCTTTCCTTATTAATTTAGCATCTCTTTCCATTATCTTGAGATCAGCCCCAACATGTGGTGCTAGGTCAATTTTATTAATTACCAAAAGTTCACAATTTTCTATTCCAAGACCACGTTTCCTTGGGTATTTATCTCCACCGGCAACATCAATAATATATATAAAATAATCCGCAAGTGCCGGACTAAATGTAGTGGTTATATTATCTCCTCCGCTTTCAATAATTATTAGATCCAATTCTTGATTATGGGTTGATTCTATTTCTTCAACTACTGACAAGTTCATTGATGGATCTTCTCTAACTGCAGTATGCGGGCATCCACCCGTAGCCAACCCAATTACTAAACTTTCAGGCATTAGTCCCCTTTCTGATGCCAAATTTCTTCTCATTCTATCAGCATCTTCTTTTGATACTACATCATTAGAAACAATCGCTGTCTGGTAACCCTTTTGACTTAATAAAGGAACAAATTGTTCTATTAACATAGTCTTACCAGAACCTACTGGGCCTCCAATACCTATTCTTGGAATTCTTTTAAATGTCATATCAAGATAATAACGGTATTTTATGTAATAAACATTTTTGAATCCATTCTTTCATGTTTCATTTGTACAAGATCTATTCCAGGGCTAAATTGCCATAAATGAGAGTGATGCCTATTAATATTGTTATTTATAACTAATGTCATAATTGGTTTTAGTTCATGAATAATTTGTTGTCCTTCCAAATGCTGTAGAATTCCAAGTCTCAATGCAGCACCTACGATACTAACTGTAAATCCATATAGCAAAATAAGGCATACTCGCTCCTTTTTTATTCCTAAACCATTCGATGCTACAGCTAGCGCAACAGGATAAACACCATGAGCCGCCTTATTTTTTATTGAAGTATAATACGAAGAAATTAAATCGTTATCTTTGACAAAACTCAATAAACAATTCAAAAGTTGTTTTCCAGATCTTGTAGAAGCATCACGAATATCTTTTATCAATTTCATTGAAAATAGCAGCTGATCTACTTCTATTATTTTAGTTAAATTTCCTCCTTTAGCAAATTCATAAGCATTGGAAAGTGCGGCACAATCGGCAGGTCCTATTTGATATTTTAAACAGACAGTTAAAAATTCAAAAATTTCTTCTTTGGTTCTAATTCTTTTTTCATAAAATAATGTTTCTAGTCCACTTGATGTAGTATACATCCCAGTAGGAAAAAATGAATCACCAAGCTGAAGCATACTGATTTCTTCTACAAGTGAAGATCCTTCTCTCTCAAAAGCAGAAGCAGTAGTAGCATCTTCGTGAATTTTAAGATTATTATCAGTATCATCCATTTTTTTACTAATTCTAGTGCTCATGGATATCGGATCCTTCATCTGGTTCAAAAATCATTGTATCTGTTTTAATGTCAATGAATTTATTAAATGATGAAAACATTTTTTTTAACATTTCCAGTTCAGTTTCAGCTTGTATTGGAAAAATTACTTGGTTTTTGATTACCTTTATAGGTCTATGTAAATTTCCAAGGTTATGTCCAATCTTAACAGAAAGATGAAAAAAATCGTTTTTATTTACTGAACTTGTGAAAGTGATTATTGCAACAAGCTCAGGCTCAAGAGTCAGCAATATCATTTTATTCGTATCAAGAAAAACTACATCATCATTTCTTAAATGAGGAGTATGTTCAAACATAAAGATAACATCAGTTTTCTTATCTGTATTTTTTCGCATTCTTAATTTTTGTGATTCTAATCTATTTATAACAACCTTTTCACAATTATTATTTTTTATCATATCTTCATATTTTTTCTTTAAATCTGAATTTATATTGATATTTCCTAAAATGTGATTTACAGTTATCATATTATTTTATTTCCTTTTTTATTCTCCATCACATTTTTTCATTACTACTATAAATGGATTTAGAGTTTCTTAATTTATTTACCTGATCTATCATACTTGTAAGATTTTTTGTATAATCCACTCTTCCATAATGCTCAAAATGAGATTTAGTTACCATAGCAAAGACAAATCCTGAATTAGTAAAAAGTAATTCAGATCCTATCTCAAATTTCTTGGCTATAATGCATTTGGTTATACGATGTAAAGAATAGTCAAAATTAAGATGAGAGGTGGGATCAATAAATCCTGCCATTTGTTTTATCTTTCCTTCTTGTACTATTACATGTCGAATTTTTCTAGGATCTTTGACGATCAAGTTGTCATCTACATTATTTTCTTCAACACAATGACGGATTTGCATATTACTTCATCTTATCTTTTTATTTCCGATACACTTTGTTGACTTAAGTCTTCTGCAGCAAGATTCCTATCGATCCTTAAGACTGAATTTGAAATTTCTCCTGCTGCTTCCAAAGCCATTAATTTTACCAATAGAGGATCAAGAATTCCCTTATCATACATATCTACCAAATCACCAGTATCAATATCTATTCCAATATTTGATTTTGATGCCTTGGCAGCCATTACTTTTTCTAAACCGTTAAATCCTGCATTAGTAAGGATCTGTCGCATTATACTTTCTAGTGCAGATGCTACTACGTCAAGGCCTACCTGTTCCAATCCTTTTAATCTTAGACTCTTCAACTTTTCAATTACATGTATTTCTGCTGCTCCTCCTCCAGCAACTATTCCTCTATTCAAAGCAGCTTCAGCAGCGTTCACACCATCTATAACCGATCTCCATCTTTCAAGAGAAGTTTCCTTAGTTGTTCCAGAAACTATAATTGTAACTATATTTTTACCTGAGCCATTTTCAATATATATAAGACCAGTATCTTCATCTTCATATATAGAATCAGCAATTCCAACTATCCCATCATTTTTGAGATCTTCCACCATTCTTACGGGTTTTGCACCAATATATCGAGATAAAAATTCTATTTCTTCAGAAGATATTCTTGTTGCAAATATATTTTTTGCAACAAGGAGATTTTCTACAACTTCATCTATCTCAGGAGAAGATATTAAAAGAGTATTAGCACCAGTGGCCATAATTTCATCTACAATTCTTTTAGATTTCAATAATCGATCATTTTCCATATTCAAAATTTCCTCATAACGATTATTTTCTTTCAACCACGATTCCTTTACTGGTTTCAAATCAAGTTTCACTATCATGATTTTTGGTTTTAATATTCGCATAGGCATTTCTAGATCCATACGTTTTCTTTCTAAAACAATACCGTTAAAAACAGTATCAGAAACATTAGTTTTTCTGATTACTTTAATAGATTTATCAAAATCAAATAAATTATTATGTATCGAATTATTTCCTACGGTCCTAATTGATTTTATTACTAACTCTGATAAGTTAATACCATCTAATTTTGAAGATAAAGAGGTTTTTATGATTTGATCCAATTCTTTATCTTCAAGAGATATTTTTTTTGCATCTTTTTCTAAAATTTTACATGCGTGTTTTACACCATTTTCTATTCCTTCAACTACTTTCGTAGGATGAACTCCTAGTTCTTTAATAAGCCTCTTACCTTCTTTTATCATTTCTGATGCCATCACTACTGCAGTTGTGGTCCCATCACCTACTAATTGTTCCTGTCTTTCTGCTATTTCTACTATCATTCGTGCAACAGGATGAATTGCCTTTAAAGAGAGAAGAATGGTTACACCATCATTTGAAACGTGCCTATTCATCGCTTGATCTATTAAGAGTTTATCTAAACCTTTTGGACCCAAAGTGGTTCTTACTGTATCTGCAACTGCCATTACTGCTTGAGAATTTGATTCTAGAGCATTAAATTCTACATTTTCAGCTATAGGTCTCCAAACTCCTTGATTATGACTAGACATAAGATATAATCTTTAGAAGGAGTAGTATATATCCTAATAATAAAAAACAAAAAAAATTGAAGATATTTTTTCTATCTACGACATAAAATATCTTTGTGCTAAAGATAGTTCCGTAGCTGGATCAACAGTTGCAATTTTTCCATCGAGTTTAACTTCGTATGTCTCTGGATCGATTGTGATTTCGGGGGTCTTGTTATTCCAGACCATATCATTTTTTCCAATATTTCTGCAATTATGCACAGGAAAGAGCGTCTTTTCTAATCCGAGTTTTTCGCCTACGTCAAGATTGACTGCTGCTTTAGATGTAAAAGTCAATGATGTTCGTTTTACCGCTTTGCCTAATGCTCCAAACATAGGTCTATAGTAAACAGGTTCTGGGGTTGGTATAGAGGCGTTGGGGTCTCCCATTATAGACCAAGCGATAAAGCCACCTTTAAATATCATTTTTGGCTTTGCACCAAAGAACGCAGTTGGATACATTACTAGATCTGCGTATTTGCCGACTTCAAGAGAACCTAAAGCATCTGCAGCTCCATGTGTAATTGCACAGTTAATAGTAGTTTTTGCAATATACCTTTTTGCTCTGATATTATCATTATCTCCTGTTTCTTCAGCTAGTTTCCCTTTCATCTTTTTCATTTTATCGGCAGTCTGCCAAGCACGAATAACTACTTCTCCGATTCTACCCATAGCTTGACTATCAGAAGAATACATGCTCAATACACCTTCATCATGTAAAACATCTTCCGCAGCAATTGTTTCTGCTCGAATCCTAGATTCCGCAAAGGCAACATCTTCAGGCACTGCCGGATTTAAGTGATGACAGAACATTAACATATCCAAATGCTCATCCACTGTGTTAACAGTATATGGTCTAGTAGGATTAGTCGAGGAAGGAAGAGCAAATTGTTCTCCTGCTATTTTCATAATATCAGGAGCATGTCCTCCGCCTGCTCCTTCTGTATGATATGTATGCACTGTTCTTCCGTCTATTGCATTTATTGTATCCTCTACATATCCACACTCATTTATAGAGTCAGTATGAATTGCTAACTGTGTATCAGTGGCATCGACAGCACGAAGTGATGCATCCAGAACAGCATTAGTAGTACCCCAATCCTCATGATCTTTTAGTCCGCAGGCTCCAGCTTCGATCTGTTCTAATAGTGTAGCAAGTGATGGATGAGAATCATTACCTTTTCCAAGAAATCCCCAATTTACCGGAATATCTTCTACACTTTCCATCATTCTGCTTATATTAAATACACCAGGAGTGCAAGTTGTTGCAGCTGTCCCATCAGCTGGACCAGTACCTCCACCTATCATGGTAGTAATGCCGTTACTAATTGCATCTACATATTGTTGAGGAGATATCATATGAACATGGGTATCCCAATGTCCTGGTGTACATATTGTATGCTCTCCAGCAGTAGCCTCTGTACAGGCAGAAACTATCATGTTTGAAGTGACGTTGTCCATAGTTAACGGATTTCCTGCTTTGCCAATTCCTGCAATTTTACCATCCTTTATACCAATATCTCCTTTAACTATTCCAACAATTGGATCAAGAACAACAGCATTTGTAATTACATAATCAAGTGCACCATTAGCATTTGTAACTCCTGATGCTTGGGCAAGCCCATCTCTAATTGTTTTTCCTCCTCCAAAGACACATTCGTCACCAGGAGAGATCAGATCTTTTTCAACTTCTATAATAATATCGGTATCTCCCAGTCTGATTTTATCTCCTTTAGAGGCACCAAAAAGATCACTATATTGTTTTCTAGTTAATTTTAGAACCATACTCTTCTCATCTTCCTAAGAATTAAACCCCTTTGAATCCAAGTTTCTTAGCTTTTTCAAGGGCAGATTGTTTTGCTATTGTCGACTTAAGTCCTCCCATAGTAAGACCATTAAATCCATACACAATTCTTTTTCCTCCAAGTTCACATAGTTCTACTTCACGAGAATCACCAGGTTCAAAGCGTATAGATGTTCCTGCTGGAATATTCAATCTATAGCCATATGCTTGCTCTCTTGGAAAATCTAAAGCCTTGTTTACTTCAAAAAAGTGAGTATGTGATCCCACTTGGCACGGTCTATCACCCGTATTATTTACAGTTATAGTTACTGTTTTTTTGTTACCATTACAAATAACTGGATCAGAAGATAAAATATATTCTCCTGGAATCATTTTAGAAGATTTCTCCTTTCATTTCTAAATTTTCTTTAATAATTTTAATCATTTTTATTTCCCTCTATTGAATTGGATCATGAACTGTAACTAATTTTGTTCCATCTGGAAAAGTTGCTTCTACTTGGACTGTATGTATCAACTCCGATATTCCATCCATAACATCATCTCTAGTTAAAACCTCTCTAGCTGATTTCATCAACTCTGCTACACTTTTTCCGTCTCTAGCACCTTCAACAACAAAATTTGCTATATACGCTATAGATTCTGGATGATTAAGTTTAACTCCTCTTTTTTTTCTACCTTCAGCAATTTGTGCTGCTGTCCATATCATCATCTTATCAATTTCACGTGGAACTAACATCAAATTTCCAATTCACCTAAAATAGTAGGGGATTTGAATTATTTTAAATTTCAAATAATTAATCTATATAAATGGATAATATTTAATGTATCTAATTAGTCTACGTCGGCTAAATCAATCTGCAAAAGAAATTTGAATCGGTAAGATAGATTTCATCCAGTATGACATTTTATAAAAATCTCCATTTTTTTTCATTGGTAAAATATATTCATATTTATTATTTGTAGTAAAAATTGTCAAATAATATTTTGAAATGAATGATCCAAACATATTATGTACTAACGAATTAGATCCTTTTTTTATAATGATTCTTGAAATATCGTTATAGGTAATAGTACATTCTAGATTGGGATCTTGCAGTATTTTTTCTATTTGTAATTTTGCTGAATCTTTAATTTTTGACTGTTGTTTTTTTTCCGACAATATCATATATGGAAATGGTCCTAAACCAGCTACAAAACCCATATCAAAAATTCTATTTATTATTTTTTTTCTTGTTACAATAACACGTTTATTTGTAAAATCAATTATAGAATTATATCCTAATCCACCTTGTTTTTCAGAATTCAATCGTAGTAAAAGTTCTTCATAATTATTGTTGTTGCACCAATTTATAAAATACAAGATGCTATCGATACCACTTTTATTATTTTTTTTATTGTAATTTGTAGAATTTAAAAATTCTTTAAAATCTGTAAATTCCATTTTTTAAAAAAAATAAGGAGATGTTAGAATAAGAACTCATGGCCTTGACCATCCTAGACCTGCAGGTATATTTGTAAATCCAGATATTCCAAGTAAGAACATCCATGTGGTAAATACAAATGGTCCTGTTAATGCAGGTAAACCCCACATTCCAAAAAATCGTTGTAATGCAGGCATTACAAAGCTACATGAGACAGCAGCAAGGACTGCAATCATAAAAGCTTGAGGAGTTAATGGAAGAAAACTTGTTAATGCAATCATTACCAAAACTTGATTAAATCCATGTAATCCTGCTCGAGTTTCGGCAGTAGGAAGTTTAGTTAAGATTGCCATTGCTACACCTATTGCAGATCCGATTAGTGCCATTACACCTCCTAAATACAGAGGTGAGAATTCATTCCATTGAGCAGTAAATGCGTTAGTCCACCATGGTCTATCTTGACCCGTTAATATTGGTGCAAGCTCAAATGCTAAAGTGAGTCCTACTACCCAAAACACTCCTGTTTTCCAGTTTTCGACAAAGGTTACTTGTGATACTCCTTTCAATGTTGCTTTCATAAATTCTCCTGCAGTCCATTTAAAGTTGGGTTCTACAATTGGAGCAGGATTTCCACTAGCTTTGATCAGTTCTTCACTCTTTATTGGAGTTGGTTCGGGCCATATATCATGCCCAAATCTTTTTGTAGCGTACATTAATGCCCATGTAGTAAAGATAAATGAGGAAGTAAATCCAGGTATTGCCCATGATTCCTGTAGTCCATTAAGGATAAACATATCGCCCATAAGGTGCGCCATTGCCATCCAGACTACTGCAGTGACTGCAGCACCAAATATTGAGATGAAAAAGGTTGCTTTGTTAGATTTGACAAATGGTCCAGACCAAAAAGCCATACCAGTTAGTATAGAGTTATAACCAAACAATCCAAATGCAACTAATCCATATGGTGCTCCAAGAAGAATTGCCATTCCTGCTCCTATTAATCCAGATATTACCATCATTATACCAGCGTTTCTTGAAGCAAGAAAAACTCCTGCAAGTATCAAGATTCCAGTAACTGGTGAGCTAAACAAAGGGACTTCAGAAATTCCATTGAATAAGATATAGAAAAAGTCCATTAAGGGATTGATAGACACAAAATCTGCCACTACCATGATAATTGAAATTCATCAGGTCTTCTTTATTGATTTGTATAACAAATATGTTTATTAATAAAAAATAAATCATTCCTCTAACTCTTTTATGAACAGATATATTCTATTTTCGAATAAAATAATGGCAAATTAAGTAAATGAAGTAATAACTTTATATGTAAAGGATTTTTTTGTAGATAATTAAGATGATCGATCATACTCATTAATAGTTTCATTTCTCATCGTCATCTTATCAATTAATATTGTCTTGGAAAATTATGATCAAAGGAGAAATTATAAGAATTAAGAAATTTAGGAAATTGATTTCTTAAAGGATAGGAATTATATCTTATACATTATATTGGATATATAAAGAAAATACATTATTTCAATATCTTTAGTTTTAGATATAACAATTTGAGCGAGTCTAATAAACTATTGTTTCTTTAATTCTGTATCTGTATGTATATTTACGAAAAAACTATTATTTTTAAATATTAATACTAGGCTTAAAAAGTCATTTTATGACAAATGACTCTCTTTCTACAAGAGGATTAGCTTTAGTAGTTGGAATATTTTTTCTTTTCGTTATTTTGCTTACAACAACATCATATGCTATTACAAATCAAGAGAATACTAATAATAATAATAATAATAATAAGAATAAGAATAATGAAATTGAAGATAATAAACTAAATGTAGTCACTTCAGTCGCTCCCATAACAAATATAGTTCAAAATATTGGAGGCGGAAAAATTAATTTGATCGGACTAATTCCCGAAGGAGTAAACTCTCATACATTTGAGCTTATTCCTTCAGATCTCATAAAAATCAATAATGCCGATCTAATTATTATTGATGGTCTCAACTTGGAAGCGAATTTGGAAAAGATTGCAGAAAATGCAATTGCTAAAAATCCATCTATTCAACTTTTAAAACTTGGGGACAATATTATATCTGAAGATCAATGGATATTTGACTTTAGCTTTCCAAAAGAAAATGGTGATCCAAATCCTCATCTTTGGCTAAATGTCCAATATGCAATGAAATTTGCAAATTTAACACGAGATAAGCTAATAGAAATGGATCCTTCTAATTCACGATACTATATTCAAAATTCAAATAAATACAACAATTTACTTAAACAATTAGATTATGGAATAAAAAAATCCATTGAGACAATTCCAATAGAAAATAGAAAATTGCTCACTTACCACGACTCGTGGGCCTATTTTGCTCTTCGTTATGGTATGACAGTAATAGGAGCTATCCAAGCATCAGATTTTGGTGAGCCCAGTGCAAAAGATGTTGCAGAGTTGATAGATCAAGTTCGCATTGAACGAGCACCAGCAATATTTGCTTCTGAGGTATTTCCTACCAATATTATTAATCAGATAGCAAAAGAATCAAATGTGACTATTGTGAAAACTTTAAGTGATGATGAGTTACCTGGGCAGTTTGGTGATTTGAATCACTCATATGTAGGAATGATGTTAGAAAATATGAAAAATATGATAATACCTTTGGGTGGTAATATTGATGTCTTGAAAGATATTAATCCACAAAATATACCTAAAATTTAGCTAACCCCCTTTTTTATTTATCGAATAATAGAGAATAAAGACTAATTATCTTCAACTTAATAACAAAAGATAAACTGTAAATGAATGAAACAAACCTCACTGAAAATATTTTAACTTTGAAAAATATATCATTTGGTTACACTTACCATTTACCTGTTATTGATGGGATAACATTGGATATACCAAAAGGTAGTTTCACAGGTTTATTAGGTCCAAGTGGTTCAGGTAAATCTACTCTGTTAAAATTAATTGTAGGTCTACATAAACCATGGGATGGAACAATAAAATTTCACATTTGTAATAACAAAAAAAATAAACATTCTAACATCATAGGATATGCGCCTCAAGTTGAAAGTATAGAATGGGATTTCCCTGTTACTGTAAAAGAATTTGTTTCAATGGGAGTTTGGAACCAATCTGGTCTTTTTCCATGGTTAAATAAGACTTCTAGAATTGAAATTGATCATTTACTTCATGAACTAGGTATAGGAGACTATTCAAATCGACAAATCAAAGAACTATCTGGAGGAGAACAAAAAAGAATATTCTTGGCAAGAGCATTAATCCATAATCCTGAAATACTTGTTTTAGACGAACCGACCTCTGGTCTAGATAAAACGAATAAAGATAGTTTCTTGCAAATATTAAGAGATTTAAACTGGAAAGGAATGACCATAATTATTACAACTCATGATATTGAGGGAGTCGCTAAAAAACTACCTTGGATAGTTTGTTTAAATAAATCCATCATTTCACAAGGAAAACCAACTTCAACTTTATCTGATAACGTTCTTTATAGAACATATGATTTAAAATGAAAGCTGAGAAATAGGATTTGTTATTGTTTATGGACATTATATTTCAACCATTTCAATATGAATTTTTTAATCGAGCTATTTTTGTTTCTATATTGGTAGGAGGAACTTGTGGATTGCTTGGTATATATATAGTATTACGAGGAATGAGCTATATAGGTCATGGAATGTCTCATGCCATATTCGGAGGAGCAGTAAGTAGCTATATTATAGGATTAAATTTTTACATAGGAGCAGCACTCTGGGGAATTTTATCAGCATTATTAATAACCCAAATAAATAAAATATACAAAATAAAAGCTGATGCAGTCATTGGTATTGTAACAACTGCAGGATTTGCAATTGGAATTTTATTAATGAGTACAAGTCAAATGCCTATAAGAAACTTTGAATCCTTATTATTTGGAAATATCTTATCGGTTAATGATTTAGATTTTATTTTTATTACCTTCGTATCAATTATTACTATAATTTTTATCTTCTTTTTTCAAAAGAGACTATTATTTACAATATTTGATACAGATACAGCAAAAGTTTATGGAGTAAAGACAGAGAGAGTGGATTTGTTATTTTCCATAGTGCTTGCTATTGTGGTAATAGCGGCAATGAATTCCATAGGGGTTACACTTCTTGCAGTAGCTATTATTGCCCCTGCAATATCGGCAAGACTAATTACAAACAATTTTTTTAAAATGTTAATCCTATCATCTATTATTGGCATAATAACTGCCTTTTTAGGAATGTTCTCCAGCTTTTTTGTCGATTCACCATCAGGAGCTACTATAGTATTATTTGGTACGGCTTCCTTTATTATTGCCATAATTTATTCACATTTTAAAAAGTCATATCATATGCATTTTCATGGAGATAAAAAACATTCACATCCCCACAGTCATACTGAAGAACATAGACATGAGCATTAGTATGAAAATTATACAAAAGATATAATATAGATTTTTGTCATTTAGAGAGATTATACTAAATTTCTAATTTTATTAGAATATTTTTGAATTAGTATAAGTAAAATCTTAAAAACTAGCTTTTGAAAAAAATTAATCAAATCATGAAATAAATATATATATATTATAAGAATTTATTTTTTTTTATAAAATAAGCAAACAAAATGAAAATAAATATAAACATACGGTTCTATTATCAAGTGTGGCATTTGTCGATACAAGTATAATAGAACAAATAGAAATGAAAATGATTCACCATTCATCATTTGCAGTACGAGACAAATTTCAAAGATATTCTGAAGATGATGAATCCTTAGTTACTAGTATTCGAGAACATGGATTAATTCAGCCTATTCTAATTAGACCATTATCTCACGGATTTGAAATAGTAGCAGGTCACCGAAGATATCAGGCATGTAAATCTTTGAGATGGAGGTTTATTCCATGTAAAATTCGGGAAATGACAGATAAACAAGCGTTTGAAATTCAGCTTTCTGAAAACATTCAAAGGAAATCTATGGATCCAATTGAAGAGGCAGAAGCATTTAGAAGATATGTTATTGATTTTGGTTGGGGTGGTGTTAGTGATCTTGCCAAGAAAATTGGAAAGAGTGAAGAATATGTGTCTCACAGAATTCAACTTCTTAAGCTTCCTGAAGAAATAAAGGAAAAAATTGCTTCGCATATGTTAAATGTTAGTAAAGCTATTGAAATTTCAAGTATTCCAATTGAAAAGCAATCGCAAATAGTAGGAGAAATAATAGAAAATAACCTTTCAGTAAAAAGAATAAGAGAATTAAAAATGATTTTAAGAGATAATGTTACTGAAGATTGTACTAATAAAGATTTCATAAATACTAAGAACTATATTTCTAAATCCTTAAAGATCACTAAAAAGGCATCACTTTCTCTCAAAGTGAATTTGGCAAGAATAGACAACTTAATAGAAGAGACTCAAATATCGATTGAACCAGAAAATCGAACAGAAATCACAAATTTCCTCATGGAACTCAGAATAAGAATACATGAACTGATTGATGATACTATAAAATTCAAAAATTACAATAAAAAAAGTCTTAGAAGTAGAAAATAATCTTAAAGTTGATTAATATTAATCCTAAAATTATTCCAAACATTTGTCTATTTTCTGCTATCTTTTCGGGATTGTATAGTACATATATCTTCCACTAACTGAACTAAATCTTCCAGCTAGTACCTTCTGCTTCATCAACATTTAATGTATCTTTGAACCGCATTATATTATAATGGATTTTTTTCATAGCAATACATGAAATGCCAATATCTTTTTTCATTAGATGTTCTGTTTCGTTCAAATAATGTAATAATTGCCATTAATTAGAAATATAATATGTATAGCTTTGCTTTTACTACTTAAATTAACTTAACGAAGCCATTTTTATAAACTTTTTACTATTCAGTATGTTATTTACTGAATTTATTTAGATCTTTTATTAAGGATCTTTACCCGATGACATTTTACAAAATAAAAATAGTAAATAGAAACATAATCTATAAGGAGATTAGTTCTCTTAGATATAATTAAAGAAATCTATAAATTAAATATTACAAATACAGAGTTTCTATAATTTTTAATCTCTATTCAAATATTCTGAATTTCATCTAATCTAGATGATTACATACTTCTGTGTTCAAAATTCTTCAAATTCTTTTTCAAGTTGGAGATAAATAAAGAAATAGTGCATAAAAGAATGGTATTTCTGGAACTTGAATAGCCCAAAAGTCGAGTTTGACAAGTTTATGAATTGAATTAATTCCTCTCTTGTTATTTCAGTATTGTCATCGTAACTGCTCATCAAACGATGTGCCCAATTCTTTTCATCAATATTTTCAAGATAAACAAATTCTTCATATAGTAGCAACTTTTGCAACCAAGAAGGAATATTTACCCTCTTATTATTTTCACTACCTTTTTCATTTTTATTATTGAATTGGTTTTGATCAAAGTTTAATTGTTGATGGAAATCTGAAGGAATCTTTATAGATTTCAAACAGAGTTTAGGTTTGGGATCTATTTTTTTATCAATAATTGAAAATATTTTGTTTATCGAGAATTCCTTGATTTTTGGATCTATAATATATTTATTTTCTTCGTTTGTTTTATGTAATAAGTTACAGTTAAAGCTACATATATGTTCATTGCTTGTTTTTATGGAATCAAATGCATTACACATAAAAGGGACATCTCTAAAACAAACAGGACATTTATAGATCTTAAATAGAAAAGGATTTCCGAAATCAATATTTGAAAGAGGCTCATAATACACATTGAGAGAATTGAGATGCGAAACATTATTGTTTTGGTAAAAGTATGGATCTTGTAATAACGGTTGATTTTGAATGAAATTCTTATATGTAAGAAATTCCCTTATTGTTTTAAAAAAAGAGTTGTGGCGGGTTTCTTTTCTACTATTGGTATCTAGTATTGGTTGTGGGAGATTTTGTATGTAATTTGGATATTTTAGCCAAGCTGGAAAAATGTATGGTGTTTCTGATAATAAAGATGATTTTGTAAAATTTTTGTTAGTAGAATTCACATTATCTGGTACTTCATTTCCCGGATGTTTTCTATTGATATGCTCTTTCATGTTGTACTTCCTATTTGAAGAGGTTAGGCAATAGGGACAGGAATAGAGGCCATTCTTGGAATGAGAAATTAGATTATCAGGAATTTCGTTTGCCGGATGTTTTCTAGAGATATGTCGTTTAATGTTGTACTTCCTATTTGAAGAGGTTAGGCAATAAGGACAATTATAAAATGACATAATTTGATAAATATGGTATTATTAATAAACTTGCTGGAGTACTCCAGTCACTGATTTACTCCAGAGTTATGAATTAGTTTTTAATAATACTGAATGGTTAAGGTAAGTTTAACAAATTTCCCAGAACTTAGTGGTTCATAATTCTTATGAACAACTGAAACTTTTTAGAATATATAAAAAAGATTATTTTGCTGTTATACCTCCATCGATATCAATTTTAGCTCCTGTAATCCACTTTGCTTTATCAGAACAAAGAAACAAAATAGTATTAGAAATATCAGATGGTTCACCAATTCTTTGTAGAGGAAATGATGATTCTAAAGTTCTCTTTGCATTTTCATCGCTCAGATATGGTTCAAGAAAAGGAGTTCTAATAGTGGATGGTACTATACAATTACATCGAATACCGTATTGTCCATACTCTACAGCTAGATGTTTCGTAAATGAAATAATACCCCCCTTAGTAAGTCCATATATGGACAATGGCACTCCTGGGATTGCCTTGGTTGCCAAAGTAGAAGAAATATTAATTATGCAACCATCCCTGTTTTCGATCATAAGAGGTAAGACAGCTTTTGTCATTTGAAGTGTTCCTGTAATATGAGCATTGATAAGGGTCAACCATTCATCATGGGTTGTAAGATGAAAAGGTTTGGGATCATGGATAACTCCTGCATTATTAATTAATATATCAATTTTATTATAATTATTTGTAATTTGTTCTATCATGTTCAGGACATCCCCTTCCTTAGTTATATCACCAGGAAGAGTCAAGATATTATTTTTATTTTTATTTCCTATTTCCCTTGCCAGGCTATTGAGTTTCTTAACATCACGTCCATTTATAACTACTATGCAACCTTCAGAAATTAATGATTTTGTAATATCCCTGCCTACTGTTCCCCCTGCTCCGGTTACAATAGCAACTTTATTCTTTAAATCCATATATAGCTATATAATAATCGCATCATTTTAAATCATTGCTCATTTTGAATCGATATTTTTATACTCAAGTTTTAGTAAATGATCCAAATCAAACATCAAACACGCTACCGAATTATAAGAGTTAAATTTTCATATATTGAGGATAATAATTTATTGTTCCAATTTCTGTTTTACAATAGGATTAGATTAATAATTTCCATACTTTGTAGTTTATATTTTTACTATTCTATAACAATAAAGAAATCCACTATTGCTCAAAAGATAACTTTTTATTTAAGTTTGAAGACACAGAAAAAATACATTTCATTCACTTAGATATCCATGGATGAAGGTATTATAGATGTAATAGAAAATATAAAAACTAAGATAGAATTAAAGATTCAGTGCAGAAATAACGTAGATTTCATCTATCTCTAAAAAAAGAATTAACTCATTTGAAATTTATTTTTATCTATAAATTAATAATAGAACTGTAAAAATACGTAAATTATAATTTCTCCATAAGAGATTGAATGGGAAACTTGAATGCTCAATAATTCGCTCATTCAGTTAAATCTGAAAAAGGAACTAAATATTGTAAGGAAAAACCTTATTCAATTAAAATTATGGTGCTTAGAATTGTCTCAATTCAAAATTGGAGAAATAGAAAATTTGTATCTAAAGTTAACAAGAACTGGATTATTATTTCGCTTATTGATATACAAAAAGTAAAACTCCCTGTGAATAGTAAATGAAAAGCACGGATTCTTATAGAATCACTAATCCTAAATAATACAATTTATAGGAAAAAGGGAATAATGGTCATTGTATATTCCAATTGTTTTATGCTAAAATAATTAATAGATGATTTCAAAATATATCCCAATAAAAATTGAAAATGTTGAAAATCCATATGCAATAGTTTTTTTAAAAATTATTCTTTTCGTTAAGTTTCCCTACACATCTCTGGTTATAGTTTTAATATGTTTAATGTTCTATATATTGACATATTCTAATAGTTCGATAATTTTGATATTAAAGAAGTAGATATATTCTAATATGTATATCTATTAGAATCCTTTCCTCAAAATGATGATTCATATTATAGCATAAAATACTCTCAATCTTCTTTTATAAAAATACGAATACTTTCTGTTAAGCAAGAAAATGTAGGATTATGATTTATTTCTATTCAATATTATAATATTTATTATCAGAGGATGACAACATATGATATTTAAATATGAATTCAATAGAATTAATGAAAAAAGAAATTGAAGAACAATTTAAAGAATTAAAAATTAAGAAATCTAAAAAAACTAAGAATTTCTATGATTACCTTTTTGTCGGTTCTGGTGATTCTTTTGTTTCTGGCCTAATAGCAAGTTATGAATCAAATTTTAATTGTTTATGTATTGATCCTGCTGAGATAATAATTAATCCACTTTTATGTAATAATAAAAGAGTATGTTTTATTTCTATTTCAGGAAAAACAAAAGAAAATATATTGGCAGCAAAAAAAGCAAAAAGATATTGCAAAGAGACAATAGCAATTACTGCTAATCCCACTAGTGATCTTGCAAAAAATTGTATGAAAGTAATTAATTTAGAATATCAAAAACCAAAGATGACTACAGCAGGTACATTAGGTTTTATTTTAACTACCATGACAGTATTATCTTTAATAAAGAAAACAAAAAAAGTTATAAAGACTCAGGCAATCCACAAAGCGGCAGAAGAATTTTCAAATACTATAATTGATAAAATCAAAAATTATTTCTCTTTATATAAAGATCAATCAATTTTTTTTCTAGGTAACTCAACTTTATTTCCAATTTCCTGTTATGGTTCATTGAAGTTAAATGAAGTATTTGGATTAAAATCATTTGCATTTTCATTAGAACATTTTTGCCATTCACCATTATTTAGTATCTCAAATAAAGACATAGTAATTATATTCTCATCTAAAAATAAATTCATCAATAAAAAAGCTAAGAAATTGAATAATCTTTTAAATACCAAAAACTATAATTCGTTTTTTATTGAAATACCCTTTAATAGTAATATAGAAATTTTACTAATGTCAGTTTTCTTTATACAATTGTTTGTATATGGACTGGCTAGAGAAAAAAAATTAAGAAATTGTTACTTCCTTGAAAATAAAGAATTACTTAAAATGAGCTCTGAATTAATATACTAATAGCATTTTAATTTAAAAAAAAGAATTATCAAGAATAATAAACAACTATAGATCTAAAAAAAGAAATATCCTTAACTTTATTATTATCATTGTTAGTTGGACATCCATGAATACTATAGAATTTTAAAAGTAAGTGAAGATGCAACCCTTCTTGAGATTAAGACTGCATACAGGTTTCTAGTTAAAAAATATCATCCTGATAGAAATTATGAAAAAGAAAATGATTTAGAGATGATAAAAAAAATTAATATTGCTTTTGAAGTTCTTTCTGATAAAAATAAAAGGAAGGAGTATGATGATTTATGTTTAGAAATCCAAGATTTAGATTCTAATAGTCAAAAAGAAAATGAGGTCCTATTAAAAAATCGTAATGAGAATAAGGAAAAAATATCAACAACAAGTATAAGAAAAAAAATTGCTATAGAAAAATCCAGATTTAAAATTATTGTTGAACCATCATTATGCATGGCATTTGGTAGCTGTGAAATCCTTGCTCCAAATGTTTTTCATATTGAAACTAATAAAATGATAAATCCAAAGGCAGTAGTAATATCAGAAACGGCAGACAAGTTTGAGAGTATTCTAGATGCGGCCAAAACATGCCCAACAAAAGCAATCATAATAATTGACAGATATACTGATAAACAAATTTTTCCCTGATATAGAAAATTCTTATATAAATTCTTACGTCAAAGTATAAAGTAGTTCACTCTTTTAAAAAAAGTAAAAGAATGTCACAGTATTTGATTTTTTCTGATATAGATAATACACTCATTCAATCATATATTATAAAAGAAGGGGAAATTTATCATACTGAAGAATATGGAGAGATTAAAACAGTCGTTAAAAAGATTCGTGAGAACAATATTCCTTTAATATTATGTTCAACAAAAACTCGATTAGAACAGGAAAAAATAAGAAAATATTTAGAGATAGATGATCCCTTTATAGTTGAAAACGGTGGAGCAATTGTTATTCCTGAAAATTATTTTCACATAGATCTGGAAGAATTGGGTTTATCGTTTAAATATATTAATGAAAATTTAGTTATAGAATTAGGAAAATCATACAATAGAATAATAGAAGTTCTTCAAGAAATAAGAGAAATTTTTCATATTGAATTCATTGCTGTACATGATCTTTCTTTAGCAGAATTAGCTCAAAAAGTTGGAATATCAATAAATAATGCAAAACTAATGGCGTCAAGAGAGTATAGTGAAACAATACTTGAAATCAATAATAATGAATTATATAAATTAAAAAGAATACTTGAAGACAGAGGTCTTCGTATTTTAAAAGGAACTAGATATAATACAATTTCTTCCTTACATGATAAAGGCTCAGCAATTTCAATTTTGAAAAAATTATATTCAATGAAATTTGAAAAAGAAAAAATTGAGTCTATAGGAATAGGAGATGCAATTAATGACATTCCAATGTTTGAAAATGTTGACAAAGCATTCTTAGTACGAAATGTTCAAAATGATTATGCCTCTATGAAAATAGATAATCTAACTAGAGTAAATGGAATCGGACAACAAGGTTGGAAAGAAATAATATTAAATCACATAATCAAGAGGTAAAGAAAATGAAGGACGCAACTATTCACATTGTTCCACATATGCATTATGACGCTGTATGGATTCTTAATAAAGAAGACTACTACTTTGTCAATATAGAATACATTCTAAAACAAGCTCTTAATCTTATAAAAAAATCAGATTATAAATTCATGTTGGAGCAAACTTTTTTGTTAGAAAAAATAGAAAAAGATTATCCTCATATATTTTCAGAAATAAGTAACCTTATTAAAGAAAATAAAATAGAGATAGCAGGAGGTCAATATCTATTGGCAGATAACATGGTTCCAAATGGAGAAATATTAATAAAAGAAATAACTGAAGGAAAGAAATTTGTAAAAGAAAAATTAAATAACGATATAATAGTTTCATATGGAGCAGACGAATTTGGGTTTAATGCACAATGGCCTCAAATTTTAAAAAATTGTGGTTACAAATACTTTATTTTTAGAAGAGGAATACATATTTCTACTCCATCAGAATTTTTGTGGGAAGGAATTGATGGTAGTCAAATTCTTACTCATTGGATGCCACTAGGATACCGAGCAGGTCTTTTCTTAGATCAACTAACGCTTTCTTTAAAACAATTAAAAAAATATGCTTCAACAAATCAAATTTTAATGTTATCTGGAAGTGGTTCTACACCGCCTCAACCAGAATTAGTTGATGTCATAAATGAATGGAATAGAAAAGTAAATGGAAAAAAAGGAAAATCTAAAAATGAATACAAAATGATCATGTCGTCTCCTCTTCAATATTTTAATTATTTAGAAAAACAGAATGTTAGATTCAAAATAAGAAAAGGAGAGATGTATTCTGGAAAGTTCTCTGCTGTTTATCCAGACTGTACATCTACCCGTATGTGGCTAAAACAAGGGATGAAAGAATTTGAAAATAGTATTTTATTACTAGAAAGATTAGATGCTATAGCATGGTTGATTAATATACATGACGAAAATATTTCAGATCAGCTTCACAAGTATTGGAAGAAAATACTATTTGTTGCAATGCATGATGTTTTACCAGGAACAGGAGTTGATGAGATCTATAATGAAGTAAGAGACATATTTGAAAATGAAAGAAAAAGTATAGGTAGATCAATTTTTGACTACTTAAAGAAAATTTCATCAATGACTAATTTTGACAATGATATTTTTATTTTTAATCCTCTTTCATGGACAGTTACAAACTGGGTAGAAATAATTTTAGAATTTAATCAAGGAGAAATCAAAGGTATAAGTTGCTTAAAAAGTGGAGATCAGATTATAGATATAGAAATTTTAGATTATTCATTACATCAAGATAATTCTATACAAAAAATAAATCTTGGCTGTATTATTTCTGTTCCTCCATTAGGATTCAAAACTTTAGATATAGTAAAATCAGACAAGATAAACGGGGAAACTATAATTGCCCATGGTACAAGTTTTAAAAATAAAGAATATGAAATTGAAGTAAATAGAGAAAATGCAATTATTACAATTTTCAAATCTATCAAAAATAATAGAAAATTACATTATTGTACCGGAAATGAAATAATTTTAGATGAAGAAATAGGCGATCTGTATTATCATAGAGAAAATCTAAAATTATTGAAATCAGAAACAGGAGATGGAATTAAATATGGCATATTCAAACCAGAAAAATATGAAGTAATTCATGGAAAACTAAAATCACATATAAAGTTTAAGAGTAAATATTTTGCATTAAGGTGGCCTTACAGATTTACTGAAAAATTTAAGCCTATGATGTATAGACATGACTTCATAGATATCGAAAAAGAAATAATAATTTATAAGAATTTGAATAGAATCGATTTTGTAACTCGCATTTATAATAAACATCCTCATTCAAGACTTAGAGTAAAGTTTGATACTCAAGGTAGAGCTAAAAGTTACTGGTGTGGAACTCAATTTGGTGCTATTGAAAGAAAAACTGATCTTTATTATCAAAAAGATATAGGTAAATGGTTTGAGAAACCTTCAGGAGTATTTCCCTCTTTTGAGTGGATTGACTATTCTCTAAAAAATAATTCCACGAGAAACATTGGAATTAGTCTTCTCCATCAGGGTTTACCATCTCACGAAATCAGAGATGGAGCTTTATATCTTACATTGCTACGCAGTATTGTATTATTATCTGCTGATGGGATAATGGGACCGTGTATACCTACACCAGATGCTGCAGAAACGAAACCATACACTTTTAGATATTCAATTGTACCTCACGAAAATGATTGGAGTGAAGATCTAATTTATCAACATGGATCAGAAATAAATATGCCATTAATATCATTTCAGACTAAGAAAAACAATAGTATTAAAAAAAATAACACTTCTGAGAATAATAGCAATAAAATTAAGACATTGGCTGATCTTCAATCTTTTCTTGAAATATCTGAAAGTAATATAATATTGAGTACAATGAAATTAAGTGATGATAAAAAAGGAATTATTCTAAGGGTGTACGAAACTGAAGGAAAAAAAATAATTACAAAAATAAAACTTGCAGCAATTATAAAAAATGTAAAATTAATAGACTTCATGGAGAATGAAATTCAAGAAATTAAAGAGATAGAAAATGACACGGTAACCATTGAGATAAACCCTTTTAAAATAATAACATTAAAAATATTTTTTTAATTAATTTAAGTAAAAATATAGAAAGAATTTTAATAAGAATGACATAATTTGTATAATTAATTACCCTAATCAATAATAATTAAATGCTGTTGGTGCTCTATTGAAAAAACAATTTAGAAAAATTAACTTTTAAGGTTATTTTATTATGTAATAGTAAACTAGAAAACAATTTTATGCAGGATATATGAAAAAATAAGAATATATATTTTTATTAATTGAAATGACAAATATAAAAGAGGTGTTATAAATAAAAGGAATTATTGATTTACAATAAGATAGGTTTTAGTGGTTGTATATATTGGTTAATAACATGAAGAATAAGATCTTTAATAAAAATAATGATAAATTAATTTAATAATAAGTTCATCTTCACCGAAGATCTGATTAAAGTGAATCAAATTGATCAATACAATAGAATAGTGTGATCTTTGTTAGTAAAATTAAAATTAAAATTTAGTATGTAATTCAAGAAAATGATCCATCAGCTATTATTCTAGTAGTTTTACTATCTGGCTTTAGTATTAAGAATTTTTGTTTTTTATAATAAGCAATGGGTTTTTCTAAAGATAATATCATTTTAGAACCATCGTTTAAAATTTTTACAGGTTTTATTTGTAGACCTACAGAAAGTAAATATGTTTGCGACTCTGTAATATCACTGTTAAAATATCTATTCTTTGAAAAATCTGTTACTAATACTTCTGTAGTTGCTATTTTTATAGTTTCTCCAGAGCAAATAATATCACCTCTTTCTATTTCACTAGGTATAATCCCCTTTACAGCTAGTCCTACACGAGCAGGACTATACGTCTCATTTACTGGATCATCATGCATTTGAATTGATTTTATCAAAATCTCTTTATTTGAAGGTAGAATCCTTAATTTATCATATACCTTAACTTTTCCTTGTTTAATTCCGCCAAGGATAACTGTTCCAACACCTTTGACATCAAAGCTATGATCAATTGGCAATATAAGATCTCCTTCTTGCGAGATAGGATAAAGATCATTTATCTCATTTTTTAAAATTTCAAGATTTTCTATTCTCTTGAAATTCTCAATTACAGTACCTTTGATCATTTTAGCAAGTCTTTGCTCATCTATATCATATGAATGTAACAAAAATCCATTTTTAATATTTAAACTATCTATAGCTATTATTTGTTCTGCAAGATATTTGTCTAAGGCGATTACATTTAAAATTACTACTTCTGCCATATTCAAAACTTGAGGCAATGTTTGAATTTTATCAGGAAAAGATAAAGGAGCAATTATAGTAAATATTCGATCCTTTTGTTTTCTGTCATATAGAACAATATCGGAAATAGTACCTTGTTTTCCAAAATCTTTAAGAAATTCATTTCCCCCTATAAATGAGATATTAAAACTATCCAATATCAAAAAATAACAAATAAATCAATAAAATTGTTTATAAATTTGTTAGGTTAAAGATTATATGCATAATAGATAAAAATGAAGGAAAAAAAATTTTACCATCCGCTCTTTTTACCACTATTAGTAATAGGAATAATTATTTCAATTTTTGCAATTTTTATGATTTTTTTAGGTCAAAGTATAGAACATGGCGAAGGATTTGAAATAATGGGAAAAAGATTCATAATTGCGGGTCTTGCAACAATTGGATTGGGATATTTTGCAGAATACTACGATAAAATTAAAAATTCGTTTATCATTATTAAATATTATTTAAAAAATATTCTCAAAAAGAATAAATCTTATAAATAAACTTAACTATTATCAACTAATCTTACTTGATGTAAACAAAGGTTAAGCTTTTATATTTTTATCTCTGTAAAAAAATCATGGCAGCATTAAATAATGATAAAAAAATTTATGTAATTGTTCATGGAAACAGACAAAATTTTGAAAAAGTCAAAAGTATGTTGATAGAAAAAAATATCAATGAAGAAAATATATCCATGGCATCTTTAGAAAAAGCTGGGGAAATTGGAGAATATGTAGCTATGACATGGCCTCCAATGGCTGCTAAAGAAGTTATAATAAGTGAGATTGTAGGAACAAACGCTGAAGGTAAAGGAATGGGAGCATGGGGATCAATCGAACAGAAAGAGATATTTAGGATTCCATTATAAAATCATTTTATATATTATTAACCATATCAATAAACTGATTTACATTTATAATACAATGGTACACTATTTATCCTATATATAATTTATAGAAGGTGAAAAGATATATCGATTGAACAAAAACAAACAGTTCTGAACCTTTATAAATCAGGTATTCCATTTGAAGTAATTGCATTTCAGACAGATTTAGATATAGAAGAAATTCATAATATAATAAATTTAGAAGAGCAAAGACATTCAGATAAAAAAATAAATAATGATTCTCCTTTTTCTCTAGCAGAATTTTATTTAGATTCCATAATAGACATTAATGAATTAATTAAGAATGCTCAATCACGAACATGGTTTGCCTTACAAGCAAAAGAGTTTAATCTTTCATCCCATGATTCTAGACAAATATTAGAAAATCTTCTTGAATCAAAAACAAGACTTGTTATTATACATGTAGATTTAGTTGGATTTACTAAACTTTGTATGAATTTATCTGCTAATCGTTTAGCAGACATTATACGAGCTTTCTCTCAAGAGATGTCTATTTTAATATCATCATATGGTGGTTACATATTGAAATTTGTAGGTGATGCAGTGCTAGGATTTTTTTTAGTAAACTCTGAGAAAAAGGAAGATGATAAAATCCCATGTCTTAATGCAGTAAATTGTGCTCTTTCTATGGTCAAAGTAATTAGATATGGAATTAATGCTATTTTAAGTCAATATGACTATCCTGAAATACATGCTAGAATAGGAATAGATGTAGGAGAAAATGTTGTTGTTCAATATGGTTGGGAAACAAATCTAATACAATATAAAACTGAAAAAGTAGAAACAAAAAAGCCGATTATAGATATTTTAGGATATACAATAAGCATAGCAGTTAAAATGACTTCGCTTGCAGAACCCGATCAGATTGCAATTGGACAATTCGTATATGAGTCTATTGATAGAAGTCAAAAAGATAGATTTAATGAATTGCCTATACATACAGAAGTCTGGAACTATATTTCTAGTACATCAGGAAGAATATATAGAATATACGGAAGTAAAAGAGATTAGGAATTCTTAATATATTTTGTATGCTGTTATTGATAAAAAAACCTTATCATATTTTTTTGCTTGAAAATAGTTGAATTAAAGATTTTTATCTTAAATATAATTAGTATCATAATAAAATGTAAATTGTGTGTAGAAAAATTATTTATTCCATTAATCCTGACTAATTTTTTTATTCAATTCTACAATACAATAGCTCGTATATTATTCCTTTATTAATAGATTCAATATAAAATCAAAACATAAAATTTAATAACGATATCAATAACAGTTATGTTTGGATCTAAAATTATTCATATATAAAAACTTTTTCTAGTTTTAAATTTAAATGTTATATATATAGAAAAGAATAGTAATAAAAGTGGGAATCACTAAGGGAAAAATTATTATTCATAATTTTGAAAGTTCAGTATTAAAATCTAATCCATTGAAAGATCCATATAATAGGGAAATTATAGTATATCTTCCTCCTAATTATTCCCAAAGTCAATCTAAAGGATTCCCTGTCGCTTTTGGCCTTTCAGGCTTTGGTGGTAATGGAAGAACTTTTTTCAATTTAGATCCTCTTAGTGAAAACATTGAAGAAAGAATGAATAGATTAATTTCTGAAAATAAATGTGGACCTATGATTTTAGTTATCCCAGATTGTTTTACAAAATTTGGAGGAAATCAATATATAAATTCCACCGCAACAGGAAGATATGAAGATTATATAGTTAATGAACTTATTCCATTCATACAAAACAACTACAATATTTCTTCAGTTGGGTTGTGGGGTAAATCTTCAGGTGGATATGGCTCCCTTGTTTTAGGCATGCACTATCCTGAAATTTTCAAGGCTATTGCTTGTCATTCTGGAGATGCAGCATTTGAATATTGTTATTTACCGGATTTCCCTAGCGCTTATACTAGTTTCAAAGAAGTTGGAGGAATCAAAAATTGGTTTGATCAATTCTGGAATAAAGCCAATAAAAAACATAAAAAAGATTTTGTAGCCCTTAATATTTTAGGTATGACAGCACATTATTCTCCTGATTCAACATCACAATTAGGCGTAAGACTTCCTTTTGATATTGAAACTGGTGAATTAATTGATGAGATATGGAAAATGTGGAAAAAATGGGATCCTGTAAATATGGTAAACTATTATCAACAAAATCTCAAAAAATTAAACTGTTTATATATAGACTGTGGCACCAAAGATGAATTCAATCTTTACATCGGAGCTAGAATAATTCACCAAAAATTAGAAAATATGGATATAAAACATCATTATGAAGAATTTGATGGTGGTCATTCTAATACAAGTTTTAGATATGACACTTCTTTTCCAATACTATATTCTGCACTTTCATAAAAATATAATTATCTTTAATTTAACATAATCATCTTTTTAAATTTATTCTGAAAATAAATAAACATCAAATTAATATGATGAAGATATAAAAGAAAAAACTTAATCGTGATATGTAAAATGAAGATGTAAACATATTATATAACGTAATTGAATTCACTTTATATATGAGGAATTCATTTGACTATACGTATAGAAATGAATAGAACAAAGTCTTTAATCATTTTTGCATCGATAACGTTGGGTATTTTTTTGGTATTTAATACAACAACGATGATCAATGTGTCTGCATTTGAAGATAAAGAACCATCTTATTATTCATCAGAAGTATCAGAACATAATTCAGATATAGAAGGCGAATATTATGATAATCATGAAATTGAGTATTACGAAGATAGATATGGTAAGCCATATTATATAGAATAAAATTATATACTTCGGTATTTATTTATTTTATTTTATGTTATTTTTATTTAATTTGATAGTCTATAAAATTGAATATAAAAGTATTTTTATGAATTGCATTCATTCTACAACAATTAACTTAGTTAATTGTTATCTATTATGATACACTTAATATATCTTCGTTCAAAAATAAAATAAAATAAAATTTTTATCTATAACAATATTTACTTTATTCTATTGATCTATTATTTTGGTTGCAATGAAAATCGAATGGTCATATCTGAATTTTCCTCTGAATGTTGTTCTCGTTCCTTTGTCAATTTAAAAAGACTATTACTATCTAAAATAAAATGGACTGTTACAATGGAAGAGTTAGAGTACCTATCAACAGAAACAGATGTAGAGCTAATTTTACTATGAACAATACCATTAATTGTAGTTGAATACTCTTTTGCGTTAAAGAAATCATTAAAAGTATCGGGAATTTTTATTTCCATATGAATATAGCTAAATCCTTCTTCAATTCTAGTCATATTATAGTTGAACGGAATTTCAAATGATATTTTTTTAGATTGTTGGTCATAGTAATAATCTACTATCTTATCATTAAATGACAAGATAGTAAGTCTTTTATCATTCTTACCTATATCCATATCCAGATCCAATACATTTCCTAAATTTAGATATGAATCAAATTTTAAAATGATATCTTTATTATTAACATTAGCAGTAGAATTAGTTAAATAAACATTTACTTTTAAGCGGTAAATGCCACTATCCAAATGTGGTTTGTCAATAACGATTATTCCATTTTCATCAGATCTTATAACTTTGTCATTATGATCTTTATCAATGTTATATTTATGGATCTCTTTATTAGTATTTATAAAATTGGTTTTGTTAGAATCAAATTGGAGAATTAATGTTCCCTTTTTGGAAAAGAATGATCCATTTAAAAATACTTTCTCTGTAATTTTTCCATTATTAAAATCATTTTTTAATATATTAATTGTGTAAAGCTTTGGGACATATGTTATATTTTTGTCTATATCTATTAACTTAAATATAAGAGATCTTTTTTCATTGATATTTGACTTAGTCATAGACGGTTGAAATTCAACGTTTAAACTTAATGATGTATCATCTAAATTGAGTGGTGGTAGATAATCAATACCAAAATTATTTCGTATACCATTACCATAAATATTCTGGAATATCAGAAAATAAACTGATAAAAATATTGGTAATAATGACAATATAGCTAAAACTGTCTGCATATACTCTCAATCTAGTGATAAGATATCATTACATTAATTTTAAAAAAGGAAATACTTTTCTGTTTATTTAAACAGAAAATTACAGATATTTTCGTTGAAATTCCTCATGCATTCTTTCTTTAATTCTTCTGGAAAATTTCCTTGGCCATTATCAAAATCTTTAGGATTATGTTCATCAAATGGAGGAATTTGATCTAGTTCATTTGGTGGTCTTTGAATAATCTCAAGAGTAGCTTGAACATTTATCATTTCATTATTTCTTAATATTACAAGTTTTACAATATCTCCTTCTTTTTTATTCTTCAAATAATCCGTTATATCTGAAACGGAATTTACCGACTGATTATCTATTCCAATTATTAAATCTCCACCTAATCTGTATTGTGTATTATTTATAATTTCAACTTTATAACCTCCTCGTATTCCTGCTTTATCTGCTGGACCGTTGGAATTTACATCGATTACAAGGAAACCACGAGCTTCGGTAAGATTCATTTTCTTTGCAATATCAGGAGTTACATCTATACCAGTTATTCCA
>Ga0126314_10000190_pt1 | contig 32633 bp, 33 predicted proteins | sample Plot105B_FD_92535 | JGI IMG/M metagenome (GOLD analysis project Ga0126314, IMG submission 92535) | Serpentine soil microbial communities from UC McLaughlin Reserve, CA, USA - Plot105B | ecosystem: Environmental > Terrestrial > Soil > Grasslands | place: USA: UC McLaughlin Reserve, Lake County... | reverse complement strand
TGAGCAGGCTTTGTAATTCTGTAAATTCTTTTTCCAGTCTGATCCTATCAGTAAATTCAAGCAAACAAACTCCTTTGGAAGTAGCCCCGGCAAGCATTACGCCCAGCGGAGTTGATATTTCTGTCATTAAGATGGTATCCTGCTGTGTTTCCATAGGTTGATCTTTAAGCAAAATTACATAATAATACAACAATCAAGGAACCCGTTTATTGCTATTTCGCTACCGAAGATCTTTTGCATTCCTGCCGGATATAAGAGACAGGGAGTCGACCCTCCATATACACTTTTACAACCATTGAATAACCATATAGGTCTTGTAAGGGTCTTGGAGCCGTTACGAGAGGGTTGTTCAAAGGTCATGCAATCGGGGAGCAGTCTGGGATTTCCTTGCATTAGTAAACTTCATAGCTGGCTCTGTTTACAGATGCTTTCATCGTTAAATTGTCTGTTTAGAAAGATTCTTTTAAAATAAATTTGTTTTTACCATTTATAACAATAATTTTAGCATTACCAAATAAACCACTCTTTGTATAAACAATATTACAAAAAACCTGTATGCCACACATTCCACTCGAAGACCATTTACCTGGTATCACGGGCTTACTAGAATATAGCAAAGCCACAGCAGCACCTATTCGCGAACTGACTCAGTTTTTGCTTCGCGGACCTTCATCATTAACTGAAACTGAGCGTGAGCTGATTGCTACTGTAGTGTCGTATGGCAATGAATGTACCTTTTGCACTACCGCGCATACTGCCGCTGCAGATCTGCTGTCAGGCGAACGTGACACCGCGCAAAAAGTGAAGGACGACATTGATACCGCACCCGTAAGTGACAAAATGAAAGCATTGCTACATATCGCTGCGCTGACCAGAGAAAGCGGGAAAAATGTCAGTACTGAAGCTATTCAAAGAGCGAAGCATGCAGGCGCAACAGATATTGAAATTCACGACACTGTGCTGATCGCCGGGCTTTTCTGTCTTTATAACAGGTATGTAGATGGTCTTGGAACTTCGCTTCCCGCAAATCCTGCCTATTATGATACGCTGGCAGACCGGCTTGTTAACCATGGTTACACCCGCTTACCGCAAGGCTATGATCATTTGAAAAAATAATTCCTATCCAAAACAATCATCTCTCAAAATAAACCAAATCCAAAACCAATCTAATTAACGAATGAAAAGAATTCTACTCGTATTTGTAATGCTTTATGCACTTGGCGCTACGGCACAGGAAATAAAGATCAGAGGAAATGTCAGCACTGCTGATAACGCATCGCTGCTGAGTGCCGCCAGTATCAATGTAAAGGATAAAGTTGTAGGTACCACTGCCAATTCCAAAGGTGATTTTACATTAAACTACAATGGCAAATTGCCAATAACGCTGATTATCTCTGCGGTAGGCTTTGAGCCACAGGAAGTAGAGGTTTCTTCAGCAGGCCAGAGTGTTAGTGTTTCTCTTGTTGCTAAACCGATTATGCTGAATGAGGTAGTGTCTTCTGCAAGCAGGGTAAACCAAAGTATCCTCGAGTCACCGGTGAGTATCGAGAAGATGTCGCAACGGGAGATCAAGGAAAACCCTTCGCTGACCTTCTATGATGGTTTGGCAAACCTTAAAGGCATGGAGGCAGTTACCAGCAGCATCACCTACAAACAAGTAAATACCCGTGGTTTCGCGACAACAGGTAACTCCAGATTTCTGCAACTGGTAGATGGGGTAGATAACCAGACACCGGGCCTGAACTTTGCGATCGGTAACTTGTTTGGCGCTTCCGATATTGACATCGAATCGGCCGAGGTGATCCCTGGTGCAGCTTCTGCATTGTATGGCCCCGTAGCTTTCAATGGTTTGCTGAACCTGCGCACTAAAGATCCTTTTAAATACCAGGGTCTCTCTGTACAGTTTAAAACGGGTATTAACCATGTGGATGATGCAGGTGTGGGTGCCCGTGAGCTAAAAGATATTGCTTTGCGCTATGCAAAAGCATTTAATGACCGTTTTGCTTTTAAAGTGAACTTTTCTTATCTGACCGGTGAAGACTGGCATGCCAACGATTATACTGATGTAACGCCAACGGTTCCGGTGGCACAGCGAGGCGATAACAATCCGGGCAGAGATGCACTGAATATTTATGGTGATGAATCTTCGAGAAACCTTCCGGGCATCGGTTACGTTTCCCGTACCGGTTATGCAGAAAAAGACCTGATGAATTACGGGGTGTACAGCATGAAGGTGAATGGGGCTTTGCACTATAGGGTTTCTAATAATATTGAAGCCATCTATCAGTACAATATTGGTCGCGGTACTGCGAGTTATACCGGTAGTAACCGTTTCAGCCTGAATAACTTCGTATTGCAGACCCACCGTGCCGAACTTAGAGGAAGTAATTTCTTTGTTCGCAGTTATGTAGTAAGCGAAAATTCACACGATTCTTACAACACCCGTTCGCTGGCCAACTTTATCAACCGCGATTGGGTAAGGGGGTTGAACGGACAGTTGGTAGCCCCTGGTCAGGCAGATGATACCTGGTTCACAAGATACACGGCGGCCTTTAACGGTACGGTCGCTGGCGTGAATGGCAATAACCATGGCCTGGCACGTAGTTTTGCAGATCAGGGCCGTTTCCTTCCGGGAACGTCTGATTTCGAAAATGCCAAGAATGCTTCCATCCATAAGTATGGTGCGAGTGGCGCGGGCGTGTTCAGTAACAGTAAATTCTACCACACCGATGGGCAATATGATTTCTCGAGTGCGGTGAAGTTTGTAGAGTTGCTGGCAGGCGGTAGTTACCGCAATTATAAAATGTTTACCAACGGTAGTTTGTTTGACGACAAGGAAAACAAGATCGGTGTAAAAGAATATGGTGCTTTTGCGCAGGTGGGCAAAAAATTACTGGAAGATAAACTTAAACTTACGGCTTCCATCCGTTACGATAAAAACGAAAATTTTAAAGGCAGCTTCACGCCACGTTTCTCGGGTGTATATACCGTTGCCTCGACGCATAATTTCAGAGCTTCCTACCAGACAGGTTTCAGAAATCCTACCCCGGTAGATCAGTTCATCAAATTGAATGCAGGCCCGATCACGATCCTGGGTGGTGCGCCGGCCAACAGTGCTGGCATGGATGTTTATGAGAATTCATTCACAGCAGCATCTGCCGAAGTTTTTGGTCCGGCTGTAGGTGCCGCAATCGCCGGGGGTGCAACTCCTCAGCAGGCCGTAGGCCAGAACAAGGATTTGCTGGTTAAAGCCAATGTGGCCTACATCAAGCCAGAGCAGCAAAAAGCGTTTGAGGTAGGCTATAAAGGTCTGTTCGCGAATAAATTGCTCGTCGACCTCAATTATTACAGAAGTACCTATACAGATTTCCTTCTGAATACGGTGGTGTTGAAATCCACCAACCCGGTTTTGGGTGCAGACGGCAAGATCAATCCGGCAGCAGCTGGCGAAGTAGCAGCGCGAACGGTACGTCCTTACCAGTTATATACCAATGCTACTGATGAAGTTACTGCACAGGGTGTGAGTGCCGGCCTGACTTATCTGCTGGGCAACTTTGCCGTCGGCGCAAATGGTACCTGGTCAGATTTTGATCTGGGCAAGGCCAATATCAACAACATCGCGCAGTTCAATACGCCAGAATACAGCACAAACGTAACTTTCGGTAACTCTAATCTGATCAATAATTTTGGTTTCAACGCAGCATGGCACTGGCAAAGTGCATTTGACTGGTATGGTACCTTTAACGGGGTGAGGCCGGGAAGAATCAATTCGTATTCGATGGTAGATCTTCAGATCAACAAAAAAATTCCTTCAGTAAATACAACAATCAAACTGGGTGGCAGCAATATTTTCAATAAGTATATTTCTCAGGCTTATGGTTCGCCTGCGGTGGGTGCGATCTATTACATTTCTCTTGTTTTTGATAGTCCTTTAAAATAATATAATATGAGCGTAGCTAATATCAATGTGTTGAATACACAAAAATTAAGTGCCGTTTATTTAACGATGCTGTTCATTCTTTGCTTTTTGAGCAGCGCACTCGGCGGCACGGTTTCTACGCTGATGTCTGTTTATCTCCCTGTAGTGGTCAAAGACCTGCAGGGAGATCTGCAACCTGAAGCACTGAACAGCATCAGCGGGTTTATCAATGCCCTGTTCATTTTCGGCTGGGCATTCGGCGGTTTTAGCTGGGGACTGATCAGTGACCGGATAGGACGCAAAAGCGCGTTGCTTTATGCGATTGCCTGCTATGGCATATTTACCGTACTAACCGGGCTCATGCCAACCTGGACCGGTCTGGTCTTGTGTCGTTTCATGAGCGGATTTGGAGTAGGCGGTGTTCTGGTGGTTTCTTTCACTTTATTAAGTGAGGTATGGCCGGAGAAAAGTAAGGCAGTAGTGACAGGTATTATTTCTATCGCTTTTCCGGTAGGGATTTTTTCTGCAGGACTGATCAATTTTGTAGTTTCTTCATGGAGGGAAGGTTTTTTTGTGGGCGCCATACCTGTGTTGCTGGCACTGATCGGGATGGCTGTGATCAGGGAGTCTGACAAATGGCTGGAGCACAAACAAGGCAAAGCCGTTGGGCAGAAACAATCATTATGGTATTCTGCGGAGAACCGCCGTGAACTTTTAGTGGGCTCGCTGATGTTTGGTACCATGTTGATCGGGCTGTGGGCGATATTTTCCTGGCTGCCTACCTGGGTCCAAAGTCTGATTCCTGGTGATGCGCAAAAGGAGCGTGGTTTGAGCATGATGTGTATGGGTATGGGCGGACTCGCAGGAGGCTTTTTTTCTGGCTGGCTGGTTAATTTCGCTGGTCTAAAAAGGTCAATGCTCCTGTGTTTCGCGGTCTGTTCTATCATGTCTTTCGTTTTATTTAAGCTGAACACCACATTTTCTCCGTTCATTTTTGCGGAGATCGCCGTACTCGCATTGTTTTTTGGTGCCAGTCAGGGTGTGCTGTCTGCTTATATTCCACAATTGTTTCATACCGGTATCCGGGCTACGGCGACAGGCTTTTGTTTTAATATCGGCAGGTTGTTCACGGCTACGGCAGTACTGTTCATTGGCGTACTGGTGGTATCACTGGGCGGCTATGGTAATGCGATATTCATCTTTTCGCTGGTTTTTGTTGCCGGGTTTATCGTAGTGTTGTCCGTAAAGGAAAAGAAGGCCTTGCCCGTAGGGGAGGAAATGGTTGCCGGAGTTGATGCAGGCAGTGTGATCAAAGAATAATTTATAGTTAAAGATTTAAGCATTTTTTATGGCACATATAAAAGTTCCGGAAGGTGTTCCGGGAATTCGTTCACTGGTGATGTTCAGGCCGGAAACAGGTAAATACCTGTATGACCTGGCGCAGGAATTGTTAAGGGGAGAATCTCCGTTGTCGCAGGTAGACCGCGAGCTGATCGCAGCTTATGTTTCCAAGCGTAACGATTGTTTTTTCTGTATGAGCAGTCATGCTGCGGCCGCAAGGTGTCTCTATGGTGATGATGAGGCAATCGTTGACGAGGTGCTGAAGGATCTGGACAGGTCTTCTCTGAGTGACAAACTTAAGGCTTTGCTGCATGTCGCAGGTAAGGTGCAGATATTGGGTAAGGAAGTTACTGAGGCTGATATTGAAGCGGCGAGGGCTGAAGGTGCAACAGATAAAGAGATCCACGATACGGTACTTATTGCTGCGGCTTTTTGTATGTTCAACCGATATGTGGACGGTTTGGCCAGTTTAACGCCAACAGATCCCGAAGCTTATAAAGAAATGGGTAAACGTATGGTGGCTGGGTATAATTTGCCTCCGCAACAATCTTAATGTATAACTATTATGGCACATATTGAACTTGAAAATGATCTGCCCGGAATTCGTGGTCTGATGGCTTACAGGCCTGAAACGGCAGGTCCGCTGAATGCTTTGGCAGAGATACTATTGAGGGATGACAACAATACCTTAACAAGAGGTGAGCGTGAACTGATAGGTACTTATGTTTCTTATTTAAACGATTGTTTCTTTTGCCAGAATGTGCATGGTGCATTGGCAGGTCATTATCTGAATTGCAATATCGATCAGATAGATGCGATTAAACAGGATTTTGCTGGCTCGGCTGATCTCTCGGGGAAAATGAAGGCCTTGCTTAATATTGCGGGCAGTGTACAAAAAGGAGGGAAAGCGGTTACTGAAGAACAGATTGCTTTGGCGAGGACCGAAGGCGCTACAGATCAGGAAATTCACGACGCAGTGCTCATCTCCGCTTCATTTTGTATGTTCAACAGGTATGTCGATGGTCTGGGCACTGCCGCACCTCGGGACAGGCAGTTTTATATCAACAGGGCACCCCAAAGGGCAGAGGACGGGTATCTGATATTGAGATAGCGCATTGCGCAGCAAAAAAACTTTGTAAATAAAGCGCCATATGGTCGAAGATATGGGTCAATTAAATAACTGGTACAATGGTTGTACGGTAGTGGATTGCATAAAGAATAATCATTAACTATCAACTTTAAAATCAGATGAAGAAAATCAGTTTAAGTATCCTTGCCGGCGCGGCTTTGTTTCTTGCAGCGTGTGGCGGTAACACCTCAAGAGATACCGCTACAAGCGGAGCACAGGAAGTAGCAGCAAAACAGGGTGACGTTTATACTGTTGACCTGGAAAGTTCAAAAGTAAGTTGGAAGGCATTCCACAAAGGCGGCTTTGCGCCACGCTGGGGTACCCTCAGCCTTAAATCAGGAGAAGTATCTTTTGCAGATGGCGAGCTCGCTGCAGGTGATTTCGTGATAGATATGCAGTCATTGAAAGTAGATTCTACTTCTGTGACTGAAAAGGATAAAAAGTATACAGAACTGGAAGCGCACCTCAAGAGTAAAGACTTTTTTGATGTCGAAAAGAATCCAACTGCAGACTTTAAAATCACTAAAGTGGAAGCTCTGGCAGCTGATGCAGCTAAAGAGGCTGTCACAGGTGCAAACAAAACTGTTAGCGGCAATCTGACCTTGTTGGGGAAAACACTTAATGTTAGTTTCCCGGCAAAGGTAGTGCTCGCTGGTGAAAATGTATCGGTAGCAGCCACGTTCACAGTCAACAGGACAGACTGGGGTATTAAGTTTGGTGCCACAGCAGCTGATCCGGCAGAATGGATGATCAGTAAGGATATTGAAATAAGTATCGATCTGAAAGCAGTTAAAAAATAAGACTGTTCAATAAAAAAAATAGAAACGAAGGCGTCTGGTATCAGATGCCTTCGTTTTTTTATACCTAACCTGACGGGTCCGACTGGCTTAGGGCGAAATAAAACTTGCAGGGACTGTATTTGTTTGTATAAATACTATATTTCAGAATAAATACATCGAAATGAATAAAACAATAGGAATCATCGCAGGAAGTCTTCGCAGGGAGTCTTTTTCGAAAAAATTAGCCAGTGCCATACTTGACATGGCGCCTGAAGGTTTCCAATTTAAGATTATTGAAATTGCTGAACTCGCTTTGTACAACCAGGATTTTGATGATGACGGCAATGCACCCGCTCCTTACCATTCTTTTAGAGAAGAAGTAGACTCTGTCGACGGTGTTATCTTCATTACGCCGGAGTATAACCGCTCTGTTCCTGCGGTACTCAAAAACGCACTTGATGTAGGCTCCCGGCCTTATGGTAAGAGTGTGTGGAATGCGAAGCCTGCAGCCATTTTCAGTAATTCTCCCGGCCCATTGGCAGCATTCGGTGCCAATCATCACTTAAGGCAAAGCCTGGTTTTTCTAAATATGCCGATTATGCAACAGCCAGAGGTGTACCTATCGAAAATAAGTGAAGCATTTGATAAACATGGTGTTTTGACCGATAGCAGAACTAAGGATTTTCTTACGACGGCCGTTAATGAATACATCGCATGGTTTTCAAAGGCACATAACTGAATCGGCGGGAAACCGGATTCTTCACTATATGAAGTGACTGCTAATAATGATTTCACTGTATTAAATGAATCCGATTGGGTATATAAAATATAAGGTATTGTAAAACAATATGTTATGATTCTGGCACAGATATAGGGTTATAGTTGGCAACAAACAGTTTAAAAAACCTTAAAAATCAAGATCATGAAAATTGTAATTATCGGTGGAACAGGATTAATCGGCTCAAATGTTACCAGCAAACTGCGCGCAGGCGGGCATACTGTTGTCGCAGGTTCACCCTCTACAGGGATTAATGCCTTAACCGGCGAAGGATTGGCAGAGGCGTTCCAAAACACCGATGTGGTCATCGACCTTTCCAATGCACCGGCATTTGACCAAGAAACAGCTGTAAATTTCTTTCAGACTGCCGGAGTTAATCTGCTTTCAGCCGGTGTTGCAGCAGGGGTAAAACACCACCTTATTCTCTCCATCGTAGGCACAAATGTGATGCAGGACATGGGTTATATGGCCGCTAAAAAAATACAGGAAGACCTGCTTCGCAGTTCCGGAGTTCCATATACGATTATCAGAAGCACACAATTTCAAGAATTTGTACCAGCAATAGCGGCCGCCGGTACAGTGGGTATAGAAGTACACATTTCTGATGTCGACTTCCAACCCATTTCTGCGGAAGACGTTGCCCGCTTCGTTGCAAAATTCGCCGCAGAAGAACCGGTAAATGGAATTGTAGAAATTGCGGGTCCGGAAAAAAACACGATGGACACTTTTGTTGCTTCGTATTTGAAAGATGCTGACAGCAGTAAAACAGTGGTTGTTAACGATAGAAACGAATATTTCGGAGCACCAATTCCACATTCGGCCCTGGTACCCGAAGGAACGGCAAATTTAGGCATTATCAGTTTCGAAGATTGGAAAAGGGCACAGGCGGCTACTTCGTAAAATAATCAGCCTTTATAATCTGGAGCTTTTTCATCTTAGAGTGCAAAGTATTGCCAGGTATAGCTAAAATATCTGCAGCACCTCCTGAACCGGAAATCTTACCGTTGCAGCGCTGCAACACCCGAACAATATAATTACGTTCCATTTCTTCTAAAGACTGATCGGCAGGGGGATCCGGCAAAGCATGGCCTCCTCCTGCCTTTTTAGGCAGATATACCTCACGAATCAAATTGTTTGTGGCCAGTAAAACACTCCGCTCAATCAAATGCTCGAGCTCCCTTACATTGCCCGGCCAAAGATAAGCCTGCAATTGCTCTAGCGCCTTCGGCGAAATCCTCACATACTTCTTGCCGGCATTCTTACCATACTTTGCCAGGAAAAAACCAGTTAGCGCTTCAATGTCTTCAACCCGCTCCCGCAAAGGCGGCAAACCAATCGGGAAAACATTCAGACGATAATACAAGTCAGCGCGAAAACGACCGGCCGCCACTTCCTCTTCCAAGTTACGGTTGGTTGCCGCGATCACCCGTACATCCAGCTTGATCGTCGCAGTGCCGCCCACTCTTTCCATTTCCTTTTCCTGTAGCACACGGAGCAGTTTAACTTGCGCCTCGAGCGGCATCTCGCCAATTTCATCGAGGAATATGGTGCTGTGATTGGCCAGTTCAAACTTACCGATCCGTTTGTCGACCGCCCCGGTAAAAGCACCGCGCTCATGTCCAAACAATTCGCTCTCGATCAGATGGGCCGGCATTGCAGCGCAGTTCAGCTTGATCATCAACTTATTCTTCCTTGGAGAAGCATTGTGTACTGCTCTCGCAATCAATTCTTTCCCTGTCCCCGTTTCACCAAGAATCAATACCGTAGTTCCGGTTTCAGCAACTTTAGACAGCAGCCCGAAGACATCCTGCATTCCTTTGCCGTTCCCGATAATCTCTGAAAAATTATAAATCGTATGCAGTTGCTCCTTCAAATAGTCGTTTTCTCCTTCCAGCTGCATTTTATAACGCAAAATGGTCTCGTTAGCGAGTAATAGTTCTTCATTAGCCATAATATTGGCCATCGCAACGGCAATCTGCGAGCATATTCCTTTTAAAATGGGAATGTTGATCTCATCAATGCTAAACCAGAGCATTCCGATATTGGCATCGGCATTGCGTAAGGCCGCGCCAACCATGGTCTTGAACCCCATATTTTGCCAAAGCTCCAGGTAATGCACGCCACTGTTGCGTTGAAGCTCACGGTCTACGCTGAACAGCAACGGAATATAGCTGTTGAGTACCCTATCTTGCAAGCCATCCTCAATTGGGTAATTGGTCTGCAAAACCTTTTCCAGTAAAACAGGGTCATACAGAGAACTGCCGGGGTCGTGCAGATAGGCAGACAAGCTTTTGCCATCTGGATTAAGCTTTCTGATCACATAACCGCCCTCAGGATCGAGCTTCCGCAAAGCCTTTTTCACTGCCAGATGCAAATCGGCCTTCGAGCGAACTGCTGAAATATCGCTGCTAAAATCAAGTAGAAAAGACTTTTCGCGCTCTTTTTTTAGAATATCTTCATTTTTAAGAATGTTTGCTACAGCAGCCGAAATTTGTGGCGCAATGCGTCGGATGACATCCTGGAACTCGCGGCTAAAACTGTCCGTACGGTCCGAATAAATGTGGATGAAGCCGATCGGTTTATCGGCTGCCCGGAGGGTAGTCATCAGAATCTGTCGTATTCCCTTTTCATAATTTACCCTTAGAAAAGCAGGACTTCCTGGTTTATCCATTACATCGGCCATTTCATAAAATACGGGTCCATCGGCATTTAGTACGGACTTAATGAAAGGCTCGTCCAATGCAAAATGCGAGGCGACCATTTCGTCATATTCAATATGGTCTCTGATCGCAGAATTCTGGTGGTCTAACAGAAAAGGAACATAGCTGTCGTCCTTCTGGTCGATCAGTGTAACGATGGTATGGGTAAAGTAAAATAAGCTCTTGATCCGCTTAGAAAATAAAACAATCAGATCATTCTTATCTCTTACCCGGGTAATGTCGTTTCCCAGGTCAAGTAAAATCTGCCGCTCCCTTTCCAGGTTCAGTTCCATAGGCCGCTAACATACAAAAAAAGGGCTGAATTGTAACTCCGGAGCGTTTAAATATTGGGTGAACAGGATTCTCAGGTAATCTCAAATCCTGCGCAGAACAACTCTTTTGGTATTGTTAATACATACTTTCCTGTTGTATGGTTGTAGTTCGCTCCTTACAGTAAGCATTTGTTCCGGCCAGGTGAAGAATCGGTAAACAATGCTAAAGTGAAGGCGTGCCTAAAATGGTTAATCGGTAAATCTCAATGAAATTGTAAACAAAAGATTTTTTTCATTGTATTGAATACAGTAACCCGTCTGACATGGAAAATAATGAGAACCACAATTCCCGGCGCGACTTTTTAAAAAAGACTGGACTGGTAACGGCAGTTGCCCTGACTCCGCCAATCGCGAGGTCGGCAGCCGATAAGAAGTACGACGAACGATTTGCCGAAGCAATTGAAAATGTTTCCTGCACCATTGAGATTAATGGAAAGTCACAAAGTTTTAAGCTTGATCCAAGAGTTACCCTTTTAGATCTGCTCAGGGAACGCTTAGCACTAACGGGTACCAAGAAAGGATGCGACTATGGACAATGTGGTGCCTGCACGGTGCATGTGGATGGCGTACGGGTAAATTCCTGTCTCACGCTTGCAGTGATGACAGATGGGAAGAAAGTAACTACGATTGAGGGCCTGGCCGATGGGGAGCAGCTCCATCCGATGCAAGCCGCTTTTATTAAACATGATGGTTTCCAGTGTGGTTATTGTACGCCGGGGCAGATTATGTCGGCAGTCGCGTGTGTAAGGGAAGGCCATGCAGATAGTGACGATGAGATCAGGGAGTACATGAGTGGGAACATTTGCCGCTGCGGGGCATATCCAAATATTGTTGCTGCTATCCGGGAAGCAAAAATGGGAGGGCAAACGATATGAAGCAATTTCAATACATGCGTCCATCGGCACAGCAAGCTGCGATTGCAGCCATTGCAAAAGACACAACGGCAAAATTTATTGCGGGGGGCAGCAATCTACTCGACCTGATGAAGCGTAATGTGATGCAGCCGGAGCGACTCATAGACATTACCAGGTTGCCGCTGAAAGATATCACAGAAAATAACAATATACTTAAAATCGGCGCACTAGCATTAAACAGCAGTGTCGCAGACAACCCAATGGTGGTTGAAAAATATCCCTTGCTCTCTCAGGCATTAAATGCAGGTGCATCGGCTCAATTGAGGAATATGGCTACCGTTGGAGGAAACCTGATGCAACGCACGCGCTGTCCATACTTTTATGATACGGCTATGCCTTGCAATAAACGCAATCCTGGCAGTGGCTGCGGAGCACTAAAAGGGTACAACCGCATGCATGCCATCTTTGGTGCAAGCCAACATTGCATTGCAGTGAATCCAAGTGATATGAACGTTGCATTGGTTGCCTTAGATGCAGTGGTACATGTAGCAGGGCCTAAGGGATTGCGCATGGTTCCCATACAGGATTTTCATAGATTGCCAGGAGATCAGCCGGAAAATGATACTACGCTCCATAAAAATGAGCTGATTACCGAGGTGACAATTCCTTATCATCCATTCAGCCACGTACATTATTTAAAAATCCGCGATCGTGCCTCTTATGCATTTGCGCTGGTTTCAGTAGCTGTGGCACTGCAGCTTGACGGGAAAAAGATTATACAAGCACGTTTGGCTATGGGCGGCGTTGCACACAAGCCCTGGAGATTATCAGCGGCTGAGCAGGCTTTAATCGGCAATCCCGTTGCATTGGAGACTTTTGAGCGTGTCGCTGCTATCGCCATGCAGGGTGCCAAAGGGTATGGCGACAACGATTTTAAACTAGAACTCGGACCGAAAAGCATCGTTGAAGCGCTAAGGATGGCTTCGGGCATATAATATCATTCAGGATTATGGAAAATTTATTAAAAGCAGTTGGCGACCCCTTAGACCGCGTGGATGGTAGATTAAAAGTAACCGGAGCCGCAAAATATGCTGCGGAGTATGTTCTGAATGATACCAAATATGCGGTTCTGGTTAGCAGTTATGTCGCTAAAGGCCGTATTCAATCGATAGATACCAGGGCCGCTAAAAATTCACCGGGTGTACTGGAGGTTGTTACGCATCTGAATGCCATAAGGCCTCCAGGCTATGCAGCAGACAATGAACATCCGACAGAACCTTCAACTGCCGGGCGTCCGCACCGCGTGTTTTACGAGGATAAGATTTACTTCAATGGTCAGCCTGTCGCGATGGTGATCGCCGATACATTTGAACGTGCCACCTATGCCGCTTCACTGATAAAGGTGCAGTATGCGAAAGATGAACATAAAACTGACTTTTCAAGGCATATGGATAATGCGGTTTTACCTGCGCAGGCAAAAAAAAATCCCAAATCGCCACTGGCCGACTATGATCGGGGGCAGGTTGATGGATATAAAAGTGCACCTGTAATATTAGAATTGGAGTATGAACATCCGGCGGAGATGCACAATCCCATGGAACTGCAGGCAATCATTGCCCATTGGGAAACAGAAGATAAATTAACATTGTATGATAAAGTGCAGGGTACCCAGCCGACCCAGCAAAACTTTGCCAAAGAATGGAAACTTCTGCCGGAAAATGTAAAGGTTATTGCAAAGTTCGTGGGCGGTGCCTTTGGAAATGGCCTGCATAACTGGCCTCATGAAACTGCTGCGATCATCGCTGCGAAAATGATCAAGCATCCGGTTAAACTGATGCTTACCAGGGAACAAATGTTTTTTATGGTTGGCTATCGTCCAAAAACATGGCAAAAAATCGGTATCGGTGCCGGCAATGACGGAAAGCTGGTTGGTATCTCTCATACATCAATTGGTATGACCTCATCGTACGAAGAATTTACTGAAAGTACCCTGCAACAAACACGGATGATGTATGCTGCTCCAAATGTTAGCACAAGGTATAGGATTTTACCACTTGATGTGAGTACGCCCATCTGGATGCGGGGGCCCGGAGAAGCTACCGGGGCTTTTGCACTCGAAAGTGCGGTAGATGAAATTGCCTATGCTTTAAAGATTGATCCTATTAAATTCAGGATCATTAACCATACAGATACAGATCCGGACAGAAATCTGCCCTGGTCTACAAAATATCTAAAGGAATGTTTCGAAATGGGCGCAAAGGCCATAGGCTGGAACAAGCGTAAATTGGAAGCAGGTGCCCTCAGCGACGGGCGCTGGAAGATTGGGTATGGAATGGCAGTTGGCACATTTGGTGCGAACCGCAGAGCGGCAGCAGTAAAAGCGAGGCTTTCAGCAGATGGATCATTGATTCTTCATAGCGCTGTCACTGATATTGGCCCCGGAACCGCAACAGCGATGACGCAGATCGCGGCAGATGCTATGGGCGTCAGTCCCGAACAAATTGTTTTTGAACTGGGAAATTCCAGTTTCCCGATGGCGCCGAATCAGGGAGGCTCTGCTATTGTAAACACGGTGGGTCCGGCAGTGGTTGCGGCATGTACCGGTATAAAAGAGCAACTCATTGCCCTTGCCTCTGTAAGCCTGCCTGAATTCAGGGATGCAAAGCCAGATGAAGTGGAGTTTAAAGATGGCATGATGAAACTGACAGGCAGAAATTCGAGGATCAGCTATAAAGATGCATTTCAAAAAAGCGGTACACCCTATTTAGAAGTCACCCGGTCATCAAAGCCAGGTGATGAGGGAAACAACCATTCGAAATATTCGTTTTCAGTCCACTTTGCGGAGGTGCATGTGCATGAAGTTACGGGTGTTGTACGCGTAAAAAGAGTGGTTACATGCGCCGACGCCGGAACAATTATCAATATAAAAACGGCAGGGAACCAAATGATTGGAGGCGTAACAGGAGGGATAGGTATGGCATTACATGAAGATGCGGTAATGGATCACCGCTATGGCAGGTATATGACCAAGGATCTGGCAGACTATCATTTGCCCGTCAATGCTGATGTGCCAGGAATAGAAGTGTTTTTTGTCAACAAACCAGATTATATCGTTGATCCGCTGGGGACTAAAGGAATAGGCGAAATTGCTATAATAGGAGTGGCACCTGCTATTACAAATGCCATCTTTAACGCAACGGGAAAAAGGATTCGTCAATTGCCGGCGACACTAGATAAACTGAGTTGAAATAAGCAGTTCTTTAAGTCACTTGCTTAAATTATTATAATCGGTTTCGTTATCTATATCAATGCGACCAAGTTCAAAGGGTACCGTAGCTACCTCATCGATATTTTCAGTAAGGATGTGCTTTGCACCCATATTCCCTTCAAGCGACATCAGAGGATCGAAATATTGCCGGTTGAACAAAGCAGGTGTACCTATGGTTTCGGAATATTGGCTGGCTATCATTGGTTTTGCGGTGCTTCTTTGCTTTTCCAACAAGGCTTCGAAGATTTCATGGCTAATGAAGGGCTGATCTGAAACAGCAATGATCACGTTTTGAGTGTCGGGATCAAGTTCAATAATTTTTGTCAGACCTGCTGCTATGCTCGAAGAAATACCCTGCTCCCAACTTTCGTTAATGATGTAATTGATATTCAGATTTGGATTAGCAGCCAGAATTTCTGTTGCATACGCACCAAGAACCAGGACAACAGGCGCAAAGGAAGTCTGCTCTGCTGCGCTAATCGTCGTTTCCAACAGCGTGCTGCCTTTATAATATAAGAGCTGCTTGGGGTTGCCCAATCTGCTGGAGTTTCCGGCGGATAAAATGATAATTCCTGTGCTCATACGTTCTGATTGAGCCGATGGCTGTGGACCGGACTCGATTTTTCCTTCAAAGGTATTCCTGTTGCACCACTGAGCACTGATTTGATTTCAGCTATGATCGAAATGGCTATTTCTTCCGCAGTCTCCGCACCAATATCCATACCGACGGGGCCATGTATACGCTTTTGATTTTGCGCTGTATTTATGTTCAGCTCATCGAGCATCCGGATTAATTTTTTCCTGGGTCCCAGCGTACCGATATAGGGTGCGGCTGTCTCCAGAATCAGGCCTAATAATTCAGTATCGTAATTATAATTGTGGGTCATGAGAACAATTGCTGTTTGTCCGTCTATTTCCAGTTGTGGTAACAGTTGATCAGGTTTAGCAACCAGTACCTTGCTTGCATGAGAGAAACGTTGTGTTGTGGCGTGTGTAGGTCTTCCATCGGCAACTGTTACCTGCCAGCCAAGCTGGTATGCGATTTCCGCCAAGGGCTGTGCATCATTGCCTGCGCCTGCGATCACCAGCGCAATAGGGGGCACAATAAATTCAATAAAGCCGTTGATCAGGTCGTCTCCGGCTTTGTATGTTTTAAAGCCGGAAAGCCTGTTCCCATAGGCTTCCTGCACATCGCTGATGAGCTGGGTTTCGATCACTGCCGGGATTTCACCTTTAAATTTTTCCTCTTTATAAATCAATGCTGTTCCCAATTGCTTTTTCCCTTCCATGGAAAATAGAGTCGCGATAACTGCGCTTTCGCGATCGCCCTGCAGTGTTTTTAACAGCGTGATCGGATTACTATCCTGATTGATCCCAATTGGTTCAAAAAGAATATGGACAATCCCATTGCAGCCCAGTTGAACGCCAAATTTCGCATCATCTTCATCCGTAGTGTCATAAGTAATCAGCTTGTTTTGCTGTTGATGGATTGCCGAGAGTGCTTTTTTAAGTGCATCACCCTCCAGGCAGCCACCGCTGATTGCACCAGTTAGAATCCCATCTTCGGTGATCAGCATTCTTGCTCCGGGCCTTCTGTACGAAGAGCCCTCGACCCTTACCACTGTCGCAAGCGCCGACCGGAGGCCGGCTCTGACAGCTTTCTTCTGGGCGGCTATGATGTCATTAATTTCTTTCATGCTCTGTTTGCTGTTGAAATTTAACTATTTTTTTGAAGACAAGGGATTAAGATTTACAAGGCTTGTTGCAAAAATGCACAAGCATTCTGTTTTCAAGCTACTGACAAATCAACCAATCCAGACTGTTAATGTTTGATAATCAAAACAGCGAGCTTATTAAGCTGGTATGAAACCTGGCTAAATCAATTAAATAATTCATCTACGTTAGCTAATTTTATTAATATTGATAACAAAAATTGACAATATAACTTGGACACAGAAATTATAAAATACACAGCGTTACAAAGGGAGCAAATAATTGAAGTTTGGGAGAGATCTGTCAGGGCGACGCATAAGTTTGTTTCAGTTGAGGACATTGAATACTTCAAAAAAATAGTAAAAAATATAGATTTCAGTTCATTTGAAGTGTATTGTTTAATACTTAACAAGAAAGTTCTTGGCTTTGTTGGTGTTGCGGATAGGAGCATTGAAATGCTATTTTTAGATCCGGACTTTATTGGACAGGGATATGGAAAAAAACTCATATCATTTGCCATTGACAAACTGAATGCAGCAGGTGTAACCGTAAATGAACAGAACGAGTTAGCAGTGGCATTTTATAAAAAAAATGGTTTTCTAACTTATGAACGAATGGAAAAAGATGAAGAGGGAAAAAACTATCCGATTTTAAAAATGAAGTTGCCGGAAAAAGAAAGCCAATTAACGATTGATACCCAAAATTAGATCGGTTAGCGAAAGTACATATATATAATTTATCGATGTTATTAGGCTAAAAATATTAGTATTTAATGCTGTGCTATGACTTTTTTCCTTGCTTATTAACAATGACAGCAGATTTTTCCACATTTAATATTTTACTAACATTTTTAGCTTTATGTTTGTTGTGTAATTAATACGCAAAGGGATAGCTATGAATCAGTGATGAAAAATGGATAATGCTAAAAAGGAAATATTGTTCAAACTGCAACAGGATATCCTGCTCTGGCAGGGCTTTAAGCCTCAGGCCGCGGGTAAAGCCGAGCTTGTCGGGCTTGGTGACATTGAGCAATCTTTTCCAGGCGGGGTATTTCCTAAAAGCGCCATTCATGAATTTATAACCGTGTTGCCGGAAGATGCTGCGGCGAGCGATGGTTTCATCGCTGGCTTGCTGGCCATCCTGATGAAGGGCGGTGCAGTATGCGTTTGGGTCAGTACTTCACGAAGGTTATTTCCCGCCTCTTTAAGCACATTCAATGTAGAGCCCGAACGGATCATCTTTATAGATGTGAAGACAGAAAAAGATGCACTCTGGATTACTGAAGAAGCTTTAAAGTGTGAGGGATTGGCGGCTGTTGTGGCTGAACTGAACAATTTGAGTTTAATTGAATCACGGAGGTTGCAGCTGGCTGTAGAAGAAAGCGGGGTTACCGGTTTTATTCTGCGTAAAGATGCCAGTAAAACAGCGAGTACTGTGGCTACCGCAAGATGGAAGATCAGCCCATTACCTACGGATACTGAAAATGGGATGCCAGGCATTGGATTTCCCCGCTGGCAGGTGGATCTGCTGAAGGTCCGTAACGGTAATCCCGGCACTTTTGTGCTGGAATGGGCAGGTGAATGTTTTGAACAGGTTAAAGAAGCTGCTGTTGAAACGGTCTGGTCTGAGCAGGAGGGCAGGCAAATTGGATAAGTATTATGCAAAGACGATTTGTTTCCATATGGTTCCGTCAGTTACTGGCCGACTGGCAGCTCATCCGCCGCCCGGAATTGGCAGAGGTACCCTTTGTTTTTGCAGCACCCGACCATGGGCGCATGATCATCACTTCGGTAAGTACGCTTGCCGCTGAATTTGGTGTTGAAACCGGAATGCGTGCTGCCGATGCCAAGGCGATCTCTCCGGGACTGGAAGTACTTGATGATAAGCCTGCACGTCCGCGCAATTTACTGCGGGGCTTAGGCGAATGGTGCGTGCGTTATGCTCCCATTGTTGCGATTGATGAATTTGGTATGGACGGGCTGCTGTTGGATGTTTCCGGCTGTACACACCTGTGGGGCGGGGAACAGGAATATTTAAAAGAGGTGGTTACCCGGTTAAAAAGTAAGGGATATACAGTCCGTGTAGCGATTGCTGACACGCCCGGCGCTGCCTGGGCGGTTTCGCATTTTGGTAAAGTAACACCGATCATTCCTGTTGGCGGGCATGTCGAGGCTATACGTTCTTTGGTGCCGGATGCATTGAGGCTGGAAAGCACGGTGCTTGCTAACTTACATAAACTGGGTTTTTACCAGATCAAAAGTTTTATAGGAATGCCCAGATCTGTATTGCGCAGGCGCTTCGGTGAGGATTTTTTATTGCGCCTGGCGCAGGCGCTTGGAACGGAAGATGAAGTGCTGGTGCCCTTGCAAGTGCCCCTGCCTTTCCAGGAACGCTTACCGTGTTTGGAACCGATCAATACACGTACGGGAATTGAAATCGCCATTACGAGGATGTTGGAAAGTTTATGCAAGCGGATGCAAACTGAAGGAAAAGGATTGCGTACGGGCGTACTGACCGGTTACCGGATTGATGGAAAGGTGGTTCAAATAGCGATAGGAACCAGTGGTCCCAGCCATAGCGTTAGTCACTTGTTAAAGCTTTTTCAATTAAAGATTGACCAGATCCGCCCGGCTTTGGGAATTGAGCTTTTTGTACTGGATGCGCCCAAAGTAGATGACTTGGAAGTTCCCCAGGAAGAAATGTGGACTTCAAAACCGGGGCTGGACGATCAGAGTGTGATCAGGCTGTTGGATAGGGTTGCAGGAAAAGTTGGCGCCGAAGTCATCCACAGGTATTTACCTGCCAAACGGTACTGGCCAGAGCGGGCTGTTATAAGGGCCGGATCAATTACAGAAAAGCCGGCATCTGAGTGGCGGGTAGAGAAACCCCGCCCAACGGAATTACTCAAACAACCTGATCCGATTGAGGTGATGGCGCTGATCCCCGATCATCCACCACGTTTTTTCATTTATAAAGGTGTACGGCACCAGGTTGTTAAGGCAGACGGTCCGGAACGTATTGAGCGGGAATGGTGGCTTGATCAGGGTGAGCATAGAGATTATTACCAGGTAGAAGACGATCTGGGCGGCCGTTACTGGCTGTTTCGCTCAGGGCACTATGGGGGTGATCAGAAGTACCAGTGGTTTATTCATGGATTTTTTGCTTAAGGAGTAATGTTATGGTATATAGTGAATTACAGGTGACTTCCAATTTTAGCTTTTTGCGTGGTGCTTCCCATGCCCATGAGCTGGTAGAGCGTGCAGAGGCATATGAGTATAAAAAGATAGCAATTACAGATCGCAATACGTTCGCTGGTATCGTACGGGCACATGTGGCTTGCCGTGAAAAAAATGTCAAATTGATTCCCGCTTGCAGACTGGATCTGTTAGACGGGCCAAGTTTACTCGCTTATCCGACAGATAAGGAAGCTTACGGCAGATTATCTGCATTATTGACCTTAGGTAATATGCGTGCAGAAAAAGGCTCTTGCCACATTTACCGTGCTGATGTGTATACGCATAGCAAGGGAATAATTTTTACAGTAGTGATGCCAGGCGTATTGAACCGCAGGTTTGAATATGAGCCTGATTTTATCGCTGCGGTAGCGGAGTATAGAGAGGCATTGGGCGGACAATTATATCTTGCTGCTACCAGAACGTATTTAGGGAATGATGATAAACTGATCTTCAGAACATCACAACTTTCAGATTTTTATAAGATCCCCGTGGTGGCCACCAACGATGTGCATTATCATGATCCTGCGCGCAGGGAATTGCAGGATGTGCTGACCTGTGTGCGGGAAAAATGTACGATCCAGGAAGCGGGGTTCAGGTTACACCAGAATGCGGAGCGCTATATGAAAGAAGTAGCGGAGATGGAGCGGTTGTTCCGTAAGTATCCAGCTGCCATTAAAAACACAATGCTAATCGCTGAGGCCTGTAATTTCTCCCTCGATGAGCTGCGATATGAGTATCCTGAAGAGATCAATCAAAGCGGGCGATCACCGATGGAAGAGCTGGAATATCTGACCTGGAAAGGTGCGCATGATTTTTATGGTGAAACCGTTCCTGAAAAGGTAGTAAATATGATCAATTATGAAATGGCCTTGGTCAGGCAGATGGACTACGCCAATTATTTCCTGTTCGTGGAAGATATTGTACGTGAAGCAAGAAGCAGAGGGATTCTTTGCCAGGGCAGGGGATCTGCTGCCAATTCTGCGATCTGTTTTGTGCTGGGCATCACCTCTGTTAACCCGGTGAAATTTGACCTGCTTTTTGAGCGTTTTATTTCCGCAGACAGGAATGAGCCACCCGATATTGACGTTGACTTTGAGCACGAACGGCGAGAGGAAATCATGCAATATATTTATAACAAATACGGGCGTGATCGGGCGGCAATCGTGGCTACTGTCACCCAGCAGCATCAGAAAGGTGCCATAAGGGATGTCGGTAAAGCGATGGGCTTGTCTGTTGATACCATTAATAGGTTGTCAGGTTCGCTTTGGGAATATACCGATGAATGGTTTGAAGGCAAGCGGATCACTGAATCAGGCTTAAATCCAAATGATCCGCATTTGAAAAAGACCTTGGAACTGACCGGACAGATGATGGGCTTCCCGCGCCAGTTAGGGCAGCACACGGGCGGGTTTGTAGTGACCAATGGTAAGCTCACAGACCTGTGTCCGATCCTGAATGCCCGCATGGAAGACCGCACGAACATTGAGTGGAACAAGGATGATATAGATGCCTTAGGCTTTTTAAAGGTAGACGTTTTGGCCTTGGGAATGCTGACCTGTATCCGCAAGTGTTTTGATCTCTGCCGGGACCATTACAACAAACAATATACCCTGGCCAATATCCCGCAGGATGATCCTGCTGTGTATGACATGATCTGCCTGGCCGATACGCTTGGCGTATTTCAGATCGAAAGCCGGGCGCAGATGTCTATGCTGCCGAGGTTAAAGCCCAGAGAATTTTATGACCTGGTCATAGAAGTGGCAATAGTAAGGCCCGGACCGATCCAGGGAGATATGGTGCATCCGTATTTACGCAGGCGGAATCTCCAGGAGGTGGTCAGTTATCCATCAAAGGAACTGGAGGAAATTTTACACAGGACTTTGGGCGTGCCGCTATTTCAGGAACAGGCAATGAAAATTGCCATTGTAGCCGCTGGCTTTACCCCTGCCGAGGCAGATGGGCTGCGGCGCAGCATGGCCACCTTTAAAGCTAAAGGACAGGTGAACCAATATGAAAAAAAACTCATTGAGGGCATGCTGGCAAAAGGATATAACCTTGAATTTGCCCAGCGGATCTTCAAACAGCTGGAAGGCTTTGGAAGTTATGGCTTCCCGGAAAGCCACGCCGCAAGTTTCGCCTTACTGGTTTATGTATCCTGCTGGCTAAAGCATTATTATCCTGATGTATTTGCTACTGCGCTGCTAAACAGTATGCCGATGGGCTTTTATCAGCCCGCGCAGATCGTAATCGATGCGCAAAAGCACAATGTCCAGGTTCGGGAAGTGGATGTAAACTATTCTTTATGGGACAACCAGCTGGAAGAGAAATCAGGGAAATACTTTGCAATCCGCCTGGGCTTTCGCGAAGTCAAAGGGCTTCGGAACGAGGAGATGGATATTTTGGAGAATGCACGCGGCGACGGTTACCGAAGCATAACCGCCCTGCGGGATGCTGGGGTTTCTATGATGGCTTTGGAAAAACTGGCTGAGGCAGACGCTTTTCGGTCGATGGGTATGGACAGGCGTAAGGCATTGTGGGAGGTATCTGCTTTGCAGGATATGCCGGTAGAATTGTTCAAAGGACAGGCTTCAGAAAGCGTGCTGGAAACGCAGGTAGAATTGCCGCTGATGAGTAAGGGCGAGCATGTGGTACAGGATTATGCTACGGTTGGCTTATCACTGAAGGCGCACCCAGTGAGTTTTGTCCGTTCACAATTGGATATGTTAAATATCCGCAGCTGCCATGCGATCAATAATGATGCGACCAACGGGCAGATTGTAAAAGTGGCAGGTTTGGTACTGGTACGCCAGCGACCGGGTACAGCGGGTGGGGTTTGCTTTATTACCATTGAGGATGAAACGGGTTATTCTAACCTAGTGGTATTTGAGAAGTTGTTCGATACTTTTCGCAAGGAGATTCTCAATTCCAGGTTATTGATGGTAGAAGGGCGTTTGCAACGGGAAGGAAAAGTGGTGCATGTGGTTGTGAGTAAGTGTTTTGATTTTACAAAGATGCTGGGTAAGCTGGTGCAGCGGGAAGTTGATGACCTCCCGGTGCTGACATTGGCCAGGGGTGATGAAAAGACTGCGCCTTATCCGGCGCAGGATAAACGCTCGCCAGTTCGGGAAGATGTGACTAAATCTACTACAGAGATTTTTCACGGCGGTAGAAATTTTAGATAAAAATACCGACCACGCACAAGGCAATTTAAAGCCGATCTTGTTATCATAGAATATGGAGATTATCAATGTCCGTACTGTGGAGCCCCTTATCCTGTTCCGGCTCATTAGCGAAGAAGAGGAATGATCAAAGTGCATGGCAGACAACGTCAAAAAAAAATATCAAATTGATTGATTTTACCATAGATCAAGATTGATTGAATTTCATTAACCCATATTTGCTGCATAAACAAATCAAAAATCACCCTAAACAAGCAATTGATTATAAACATAAAAACTTAAAACCATGAGCACACTAAAACTAAAAGACGGAACAGAAATTTTTTACAAAGATCAAGGCAAAGGACCAACCTTAATGTTTCACCACGGATGGCCATTATCATCAGACGATTGGGATGCCCAAGTTATCTTTTTCCTGCAAAGAGGTTACCGGGTAGTAACACACGACAGAAGAGGCCACGGTCGTTCCAGCCAGGATATTTACGGTCACAACATTGAAACCTATGCAGCTGATGCTGCGGAACTGGTGGAATATCTGGATCTGAAAGATGTTGTCCATATTGGACATTCTACAGGTGGTGGCGAAGTCATTCGATATGTAAACAAATATGCTAATGGCAGAGCAAAAAAAGCAGTTTTAATTAGTGCTGTTCCGCCGATAATGGTTCAAAGCGATAGCAATCCTGATGGCGTGCCAATGTCCGTTTTTGATGGAATCAGAGAACAAACCCTGAACAACAGGCAGCAATTCTACATCGATCTTACCGTTCCTTTTTATGGATATAACAGAGAAGGTGCCGATGTTAAAGAAGGTGTACAGAGAAACTGGTGGAGACAGGGAATGATGGGCGGAATTGTTGCACATTATGATGGTATCAAGGCCTTTTCTGAAACTGATTTCAATGAAGATTTGAAAGCTGTTGATATTCCGGTTTTGGTCCTTCATGGCGAAGATGACCAGATTGTTCCTTACCAAAATGCAGGTTTGAAATCTGCCAAATTGTTGAAAAACGGAAAACTGATCACTTATCCAGGTTTCCCTCACGGAATGCCAACTACGGAAGCAGCAACAATTAATAAAGATCTTTTAGAATTTATACAATCTTAATGTACAAAAGTTGTTGCATAAATTCATCCTTCGCTTGAAGATATGGAAAACGTTTAACCGGTAAAAATTTAGATATATGTCATAGAAGAAGAATTTGGTATGGGGCGGGTAGAGGTATCTCTGGATAATTAGCGGTTATTGACTTCGAACCCGCCATATCCTAACATTTCTGCATTGTGCTGAATAGTGAGTTTTAAACCAAATTTTTCAATGAGATTCTTGGCTTGCGTAATGGTCTGGTGGATGTTGGCGATCCCTCTGACTTCAATGCCGCGGGCCATCATCTTAAATTTGGTGGGTTGAAAGGTGTCGATGAACTTTTGTAAGTCAGGGCTGATGGTTGTTTTCTGTTTTTCCATGGTAGGTTGATTTTCTTATGTTATTTTAAAAGCTTTCGTTTCTGGTTATTGGGTTGTATGCGGTATGTTGAAAGACCGGGTTTTGCGGTTAAGTTCCTGGTATATTTTAGAATGATGTTTATCAACCACGCAGCGATCTTAGGTCCGATTCGTTTGCCGATTTTTCTGGCAATCAGCGCAGTAATCATCCTGGTGATAAATCCCGAGCGTCTGAATAGGATACGGTTAGTAACAAGGGACAGCAGGTAGGAAAACAGCTTTGCCGAGGGGTTAATCTTTCCGTCAACTTTTAGGATTTTTAATGGATCTGCTGGCTTCACCAGCCTGGCTATGGGCAGATTGATAACTGCCAACTTCGCTTCGTTAAAGATTTCATTTCCTAAGAATTGCTGATCTGCTTTCAGGCCAGCCTTTCTGGTCTTAAGTTCTTCGAGGCTATTGAGTCTGGTTTGCTTCATCCGTTATGTGCTAATACTTTTTAGGTTTATGATGAGTGGTTTTTATTTCACTGTGTCGGGCATACATTGCCGACTATACTGTAACCTCCGGACGATCCAAATGATGGCGGTGATGTGCATCTGCTGGGGGATGATTTTCAGTTTTTGCAAACCGTTTTCCCCCGAGAGTGATGATCTCCACTTCAGCCCGGGCAACTGCATTTTTCCTTAGCCAATATTTGAACCCTTCGTAGAGCGCAATTCCTAACAGCGCATTTTTAATGAACTTCATATGTTATCTCCTAATGTACCTAACACGCGATGCGCTCAACTGTTTGATTAAGTTTGTTTTTTGACTTTTAAGCTCGACGCTTCAGTATATACCCCGAAAATTCTCATGGGTATACCCGGTTCCCAAACTACTTGGTATCAGAATTGTTTAGTGCTATACAACCCTTAATTATGGAAAATTATCCGATCAGTATCAGTGTAGACAAAGAGATTCACCATTTTGAGATTGGTGAGTACCTGCACCAAGATGGCGAAGGCTGCAAAATAAAAGTATTCCAGGATGGTAAGCTGGTCGCCAGCTTCGAGCCGGATGCTTACAATTATCTGCATATCTGCCAGAATCCCGGTAAGCTGTATGAGGAGCTATTGCACTTGCTGGCAGATCAGATCGAGGCGCATCACCCGCATGGAATTAACAAAGACTTAGAAATAGATAAGGAATTATGAGATCAATCTGGAAAGGGACAATTGGCTTTGGATTAGTCAGTATCCCGATGAAATTATATTCAGCGGTTCAGACTGCTTCACTGGATCTGGATATGCTGGACGGGCGTGACCATGCCCACATCAAGTTTCAGCGCATCAATGAGAATACCAGGAAGGAAGTGCCATACGATAAGATCGTTAAGGGGTATTTGTGGAAGGACGACAATTATGTAATTGTGGAGGAAAGCGATTTTGAGGCGGCTGCGCCTGAAAAGACCAAGACGATTGAGATCGAGGCCTTCGTGGATATTGCTTCGGTGAACCCGATGTTTTATGAGACTTCTTATTATGCCGAGCCTGAGGCAAAGAGCAACAAGGCTTATGCCTTGCTCTTGCAGGTCTTAAAAAAATCCAAAAAGGCAGGTCTTGCAAGGTTTGTGTTACGGAGCACGGAAAGTTTGTGTATTGTGCACCCGGTGGGCAAGGCACTAGTGGTCACCAGGATTCGGTTTGCGCAGCAGATCCGTGAAGCGGAAGATTTGAAAATTGATGATAAGATCTCAATAAACAAGAAAGAAATGGATATGGGGCTGGCACTGGTGAACCAGTATGCGGAGGATTTTGATGTTTCCAAATACGAAGATACTTACCAGAAAAAGTTGTTGAAGTTGATTGAGGCTAAGGCTAAGGGAAAACGTCCGACGATTAAGAAACTGAAACCACAGAAAGCCAAAGAAGATGATTTGTACAGTCAATTGATGGGCAGTCTGACTTCAAAAAAGCGAGCATAGTGGAAGAGTATGGTAATTTTGCGGATGCAGATAGCATCAATTTGGATAACGATTATGAACTTGAATATTGGACTAGCCAGTTAAAGGTGACCAATGATGAACTTAAAGAAGCAGTAGCCGAGGTGGGAAATGGCATCGAGGCGGTTAAGGTATATTTGAACAGGGCATGATGGAAAACAACAAGCAAGTATTAGAAAAAGCGAATGTGGCAATCACAAAAGGTGACTATGAAGGTTTCCTCTCTTACTGCACCGAAGACACCGTCTGGAACTTTGTTGGCGAACAGGTTCTAAGGGGAAAAGATGCCGTGCGCAAATATATGGCTGAGGTATATACAGAACCGCCAAAGTTCAGGGTTGAAAATTTAGTTGCTGAAGATGAGTTCGTCATTGCCATCGGAAAAATCAATTTGAAAAACAACAAAGGTGTACTTGTTGATCATTCCTATTGCGATGTCTGGCGCATGCGTGATGGCAAGCTGCACGAGTTAAAAGCTTTCGTCGTCGGGGAATCTTAAATCCATCAAACGTATTCGGTTATCAGAGATATTTGCGATTTTTCGCTCATACCACATTCCGGTATTGCTGCAATACAGTTATTAAAATAACAGTTTGGAGCTGAAAACATTAATGGCTTTCTGTCAACGCTATTTAACTTGAAATCAATCATGTTTTGTCCAGACCAGCTCCTGTGTTTGGTAACCCAAATCTTTCGCTTTTTGCAGGTAGTTGTTCTTGATGTCCTCAGGGATGGATTTCTCCCTGGAAAGAATCCATAAATAATCAAGGTCATTTCCTGCTACAAGTGCGTATTGGTAGGCCTGGTCTATAGCAATAACATTATACCCTGCGTAGAAAGGTCCAAAAAAAGAGACTTTCAGCCGGGCTTCCTCGGGATTACGCACGAATTTGGCTTTACCGGAACTTTGCTTCCATTCCTTTTTCACGACGTTGTATCCGCGGTTTAGAACTTTGATGACGCCCTCTTCTCCTTTACTATAATTGGCCGTGACGTTATTCAGGTCCTTTTCGAATTTAAAATCCAGACGTGCGATTTCATACCATTTGCCCAGGTAACGGTCAACGTCGAATGGTTTGACAGCTTTTGCGGCTTCGGGTATAGTAACCCTGCAAGCGGATGATAGGGCGATGACTCCTGCGCCTAAGGCCAGGGCAATGTACAGTTTGTTCATTTTTAATTTCGTTTACCTGATCAGTTAGCCACATGAACTATGCCAGAGCACTTTTCCTGACGGGACAAACTTAAGTCTTACTAAGTTGTTATCTCGGCATGGAATCATTCGAAATACAAATATTATCAGACCGGTTTACAATCGAGCCCTTAGAAAACGGTTTATACCGGATTATGGAAGGTGAAAATAAAGTTGGCGTTATCTTTCCCGAGCCTGATGGTGATCTGGTGAAGTGGGCTACTCAGGATGACTTGGAAGATGGCTTTGTGCAGCAGGTCGGTGAATTGATTACTGAGCACCACATATAATGAAATCCCAATTAATCAAATGAGATTGGCTTTGTCACTTTCGCTGTACTTGATGATGACGCAACACAGCACCTAAGATCAAAAGCCCTGAATGACTAAACATTCAGGGCTTTTGAAACCGGCTAATTTTAATCTCTGTTCCAGAATGCTGGCGGTTCGATGCCTAGAGCCCGCAGATAGACAGTACCCTGCGCGCGGTGGTGAATTTCGTTGTCAATGAAATAAAGTATGGTATCGTAGATCTTTCCTTCATATTGACCAAAGGCCAGTACCGTTTCCTGAAACCGATCTTCAGAAATCAATAGCCAATACGCATTGATTTCTTCTGTTGCCCTGTCCCACAGCTCGAGAAACTCCTTTTTGGAACCAGCTACTTTTTTAGCCTCGTGGTTCCATGAACCATCCGAAGCCGGCCATTCTCCCGTGGCGATACCTTTCAGACCAGGTGCTGAGAGGTCTAGAATCTCTTTCATCATGTCGGCAAAGCTGCGCATTTCTCCGACCCGGTAGTCAAAAAACTGATCATCCGGAAATGCTTCAATAACCCTTCTGGTCAGTTTTCTGTGGCCCTGCCAATGGTCTAACAAATGATGGGTTGAAAGGAATAAGGGACTTGCGGTGTTGGCGATTGCAGTTGTCATAGTATGATTTTTTAAGTGTTACATTGTTTTAATAACACAAAGAAAAGCACGTCCACTGACAGCCCTATGGCAGCGTGTTTCTAAATAAAAAATTTAATCAAAAGCATTAAGTGGCCCATTCCATCCTCCAGACCCAATTAACCACGCCATCAAAATTTTTTTAAGACTCTTGTAATTTTCCTGCCTATCTTTTGACTCATTGTGTATATGAAAGTAACACATAAATCAACGCTAACCCGATACATATGGAAGAGCAAATATTCCTGACCAATATCCGACAACACAATGGAATTATAATAAAGGTTGTGAACCTGTATGCCGACGAGCTTGAAGACCGGAAGGACCTTTATCAGGAGATTATCTATCAATCCTGGAAGGCATCTGCAGGATTCAGGATGGAAGCTAAATTCTCTACGTGGCTATATAAAATCAGCTTAAATGTGTCACTGACTTTCCTTCATAAGAAAAAGAAGCACATAAAAGTAACGGAAACCATAACCATTGATGAATATGAACCTCCAATAGAGCTTTCTGAAAACGCGGAGCGTCTATACGCTGCTATTAAATCTTTGAATGAAATTGAACGCGGATTGATTATGCTTCATCTCGAAGGCTATGATAATGACACCATCAGTGAAATCATGGGCACGACAAAAAACAATACAGGTGTTAGGCTACACCGCATTAAACAGAAATTAACAGGCATCTTAACGAAATAAAGCTATGGACTTACAACAAGAATGGAATAATATGAACAATGAATTGTCGAATCAAAGCCAATCTTTCGCCCCAGACAAAATTGAGATTCAGAAATCATCAAAAAACGCTTATATGAACCTGCTTAAGATGTTCAGAGCCAAGTTGAATTGGATAACTGCATTATCCTTGCCGATGTTAGTAGGAGCCATTTTCGCAGAGGGTCTGTTGAAATACCTCCTGCTGGCCATGTTTGTTTGCTATCAGCTCCTAAGGATCGTAATGAGCAGAAAGATGAACCAGTTGCCCAATTATATTGATTACACCTCGGTAACTAAAAATTTTATTGCGACCCAATTGGACTCGATGCGGACATTGCTACTTCAGGAGAAAATATGGGGATACTGCTTTGGCCCTCTGGCAGTGCCGTTCAGCTATATGTGCCTTAAAGCCTATCAATACAAAAGCTTCGATCAGATTGTAGCTCATGAGCCGAATATGCTATATATTATGCTCGGGTTAGCGCTATTTGTATTTCCCATCAACTACTTAGCCGAGAAAGCCACTAAAAAAGCATTTGGTAACGATATAGAAAAGCTTACCGGGCATTTAGAGGTGCTAGAGGAAATTGACCAGTAAAACTCGCTTTTAGCGATTTTCCCTGTATATTGTCTAAACAAAACTAGTACATGAAAAAAATCTTAGCGCTCGTATTGCTCTTAATTGAATTCTCCTGCAACGCACCGGCACAAAACATTAACAAACCGAGGCTGGATAGCCTGCTGAACCTGCTTGCCGAAAAAAACAGGGCTATGGGTAGCCTGGCCTTAACCGTAAACGACCAGGTGATCTACCAAAAGGCTACAGGCTTTATTGCCCTCAATAACGGGGTTGAGACCAATGCCAATGTGAAGACGAAATACCGCATAGGCTCTATCAGTAAAATGTTTACCGCCGTGCTTGTTCTTCAGCTGATTGAAGAGGGTAAGCTTAGTCTTACTACGCCGCTGGCCAAATATTATCCTCAGCTGCCGAACGCCGCTAAGATCACTATAGAAATGATGCTGAGGCACCGGAGCGGCCTGCACAATTTCACCAGCGACAGCCTGTATGCGACTTATAAATATAAAACCGCAACACAACAAACTCTGGTAGACATATTTGCCAGACAGCAGGCTGATTTTGAGCCGGACGCAAAAACTGAATACAGCAATACCAACTTCGCCCTACTGGGTTATATAGCTGAAAAGGTATCCGGAAAAACCTATACCGACCTGATCAAAACCCGTATTGTAAATAAGCTCGGCTTGCCAGATACCTATTACGGCAGAAAGGCCGACTTGAAGAAGGACGAGGCCATCTCCTTCAACTATGCAGACGGATGGAAGCCCGAGCCTGAAACAGATATGAGTGTGCCGGGTGGTGCCGGTGCCATGGTTTCAACTCCTACAGATCTTGCAAAGTTTATTACCGCGCTTTTTAACGGTAAATTGGTAAATGACAGCAGCCTGAATGTGATGAAGACCATGAAAGATGGTTTCGGTCTGGGCATGATCAGCTACAATTTTGGGGATAAACAGGGTTTTGGGCACAGTGGCAGTATTGATGCCTTCAACTCCATAGTGACTTATTATCCGCAAGAAAAGGTGGCTATAGCGTATATCATTAACGGCGGTTCATATGGGTGCAATGGTGTTGTCTTAGCTACTATGAGCACTTATTTCAAAGTTCCGTTTAACTTTCCGTCGTTTGCCAGTATTGATTTGAAAAGCGAGGAGCTGGATAAGTACCTGGGCATTTACAGCAGCAAACAAATGCCGCTCAAAATAACCATCAGCAAAAATAACATGACGCTAATGGCCCAGGCAACCGGGCAGAGCTCATTTCCATTGGAAGCAACAGCTAAAGACCAGTTCAAGTTTTATCAGGCCGGCATTGAGCTGTTGTTCGATACCTCCAAAAGTGAAATGACCCTGAACCAGAGTGGTCAGACTTTTCTGTTTACGAAGGATAAATAGAAAATTCAATTGAAGGTAGGGAACTGAGTTCTCCGGAACGTGTTGTCGGCTCTGATTCAATCAGTTAAATATTGTTAAATAGCGATGATAAATTTGATGAGTTCCTTTTTATTTAGTTAATTCAGAAAACGAACTCCCATGACAAAAAACTTTCTCCTGGCATTATTACTCATCGTGGCCCTGGGCTGTAAAAAAAGTAAGTTCAGCGATGATGACACTAACCTCTATAATTGGAAAAGAGGTTTATACAGATCAGTAGTGCTAAAGGAGGAACCTGCAATGTTCTATTCCAGAGAGGGAAGGGTTGGAACAAATGGTAACGCGATCCTTATCAGCTCAGACATTGTTATTTTGACCGAATACCGTAAAGACAAACAGCAAGACAGCATCTATAGAGCCAGCGGTAAGATGCAGGTTTATAGGTATGAAAAGATGGAAAAAGCAGGCGATTAGCCTAAAGACTTATTTGGTGTAAATATCTAATTGTTTGCCCTTGCTCATATCAGCATAGTTAATGAACCAGCTTTTGAGAGGCGTTCCACCCACTGTAATTTTGGAGATATTTTTGCCAGTCCCCTTTTTGTTAATGATAAACATCTTGTCGTTGCCAAGCTGTATTTCAACTTTGTCGAAAATAGGCACCGATACGATATATTCAGGATCTGCCGGAGAATAAGGATATATACCCATTGCGTTCAGCACATACCAACCCGTAAGGGAACCATAGTCGTCCATGCCTGGTAAGGCAAGGCCTTCAGGTCCCATTCCGAAGTAATCCGTCAACAGTCTGCTGAGTATGGCCTGTGATTTCTCCGGTTTGTTGATGAAATAATAAAGATATGGATAAGTAAAGTCGGGTTGATTGCCCATGCAGAACTGACCAAGAAAAACGGACAGATTGTCTTTTGCGTAGCCGCCCCATGGAACAGTGAACAGTGAATCTATTTTAAGCTCGAAATCTTCAGGGCTTTTATACAAAGAAATAAGACCCCTGGTATCATGCGGTACAAAGAAGGAAGCCTGCCAGGCGTTTGCCTCGCGGTACATAAACTCGTAGTAAGGGTAACCAGGATCAAACGGTGTAACCCATTTTCCATCCGCAAGGCGGCCCCTCATGAACCCGGTCTGGGCGTCAAATA